>ODAK010000080.1_pt1 | contig 102743 bp, 98 predicted proteins | sample 1539591 | NCBI WGS metagenome assembly ODAK01 (sample SAMEA3539303, study PRJEB22396) | soil metagenome | biome: tundra; feature: field; material: soil | place: USA | collected 2010-05 | depth 0.15 m | reverse complement strand
GACCTACCGATTATGAGTCGGCAGCTCTAACCAACTGAGCTACGGGCCCTCCACGCGACCGGCTGGCGAGAGCCGTGCGCGCCTCGCAGACGCTACCAGCGAGATATGGAATGCTCTCGCCCGCCGCCCACACAGGAGGGCTGCCTCGATTTCTGCCCAACACAGGAGGGGACCATGTCATCAGCCCGTGCAGCACTCGTCACCGGAGCATCCAGCGGCATCGGACTGGCCATCGCCCGTGTGCTTGGCCAGGAGGGCTATGCCCTCACCGTCGCCGCCCGCCGGCCCGACAAGCTCGACGCCGCCGCCAAGGGCCTCGCCGATGAGGGCTTCGAAGTCCAGGCCATAGCCGCCAACGTCGCCGACGAGGACGAGATCAAGAAGGTCGCCTCGGCCCACGCCGAGCGCTACGGACGCCTCGACGTGCTCGTCAACAACGCCGGCGTCGGCATCGGCTCCGCTGTCGCCGACATCGACACCAAGCGCCTCGACATGCAGCTCGACATCAACCTGCGCTCCATCATCCTCTTCTACCGCGAGTGCATCTCCATGCTGCGCGAGGCAGCCGCCGAGCACAGGAACGCCCTCGTCGTCAACACCTCCTCCATCTCCGGCAAGCGCGGCGAGGGCTGGCTCGCCGTCTACTCCGCCACCAAGCACGGGGTCGTCGGCTGGACCGAAGCCATGAACAAGGAAATCGGCGCCGAGGGCATCAAGTCCACCGCCCTCTGCCCCGCCTTCGTCGACACCCCCATGACCGACTTCGTCAAGGAGCACGTCCCCGCCGAGGACATGATCCGCCCCGAGGACATCGCCGAGGCCGTCCGCTACCTGATCAAGGTCTCCCCCGCCTGCGTCGTTCCCGAGATGATGTTCGTGCGTCCCGGCGACGCCCTGTAGCGCCACCGGCCGCGCCGCGGCTCGATCAGGCCCGCGCCGTGACCGGCGACACCGGGCGAGGATCGGGGCTGCTCGCGGAGTTGTCTCCCCCAAAAGCCCACCGCGGTCTCAACAGACGCCGCGCGCGGATCTCTCCCGACGGGTCGCCCGCGTCTGGCACCCGCCTACCGCGGCGCCTGTGCCCATCCCCGCGCTTGCGGCCAGCCGCCACCAGCGCCCGGTGCTCGCGGATCGCCTCGTCGAGCTCCAGGCCCGTATCGCCCGCCAGGCTGTCCTGCAGCTGGGCCGTCAGGATCCGCAGCTCCCGCTCGCTCGCCTGCCGCGTCCTGCCCCCCGCCCGCGTGAAGCGATCCCACGACTTCGCAAACGACAGGAAGTCCGTGCGCCCGCCGCTGCGGTGCGCCGCCAGCATCGGGCACACGCCACCCAGCTCATCCACATACGCGCCCACGATGATCCGCTCGTTCTCCCGCACCCCGCGCAGCATCGCCTCGCGTGTGGCCACCGGCATGCAGTCGATCGCCAGGCGCAGGCCCTCCACTGAGCTGGTTCGGCGGCTGCGGTTTCGCATAGGCTGTGCACCGCCCGCACGCTCTGCACGCCTGCGGACAGTGCGCCTGCCAGCCTAGGTCACGCCTTCTCCGCCCGCAACGCATTCCCTCCTCTGAAAGGAAACTTGCACATGAAGCTCGGCGTCCACATCGGCTACTGGGGTCTCGGTCTCACCTCCGAGGACCAGCTCAACGTCGTACAGGAGGCCGAGCGCCTGGGCTATGACTCCGTCTGGGCCGCCGAGGCCTACGGCTCCGACACCGCCACCGTGCTCGGCTGGCTCGCCGGGCAGACCACCAAGATCCGGCTCGGCTCCGGCATCTTCCAGATGCCCGGGCGCTCCCCCGCCATGACCGCCATGACCGCCGCCACCATCGACCAGCTCTCGAACGGTCGCATGATCTGCGGCATCGGCTCCTCCGGCCCCCAGGTCGCCGAGGGCTGGCACGGACAGCGCTTCGCCAAACAGCTCCAGCGCACCCGCGAGTACGTCGCGGTCGTGCGCATGGCGCTCGCGCGTGAGCGGGTTGACTTCCACGGCGAGACGCTCGAGTTGCCGCTCCCCGACGGGCCGGGGAAGGCATTGAAGCTCACCATCTCCCCCGTCCAGGAGCGCATCCCCATCTACCTCGCCGCCATCGGCCCCAAGAACACCGCCCTCGCCGGCGAGATCGCCGACGGCTGGATCCCCACGCTCTTCTCCCCCGAGCACGTCTCCGAGCTGCGACCCCTGCTCCAGGAAGGCGCCGATCGCTCCGGCAAATCCCTCGACGATTTCGACATCGCCCCCACCGTCAGCCTCTGCATCACCGACGACCTCCAGGCCGGCCGCGACACCATGCGTCCCTTCATCGCCCTCTACGTCGGCGGCATGGGCTCCCGCAAGCAGAACTTCTACAACCAACTCGTCTCCCGCTACGGATACGAGGCCGAGGCCAAGGCCATCCAGGACCTCTACCTCGAAGGCAAGCGCGACGAGGCCATGGCCGCCATCCCCGACTCCCTGATCGACACCGTCTCCCTGTGCGGGCCCAAGGACGTCATCCGCGAGCGCCTCGCCGTCTACCGCGACGCCGGGGTCGGCACCCTCGGGGTCACCCCCACCGCCTTCACCGCCTCCGAGCGACTCGAGCAGCTGCGGCTGCTCGCCGAGCTCGCCGCCGACTAGCCGTGCGGGTGCTGCTGGGCGCCTTCGGCGACCCCGGCCACGCGTTCCCCATGATCGCCCTCGGCCGCGCCCTGGCCGCCCGCGGGCACTCCGTCACGCTCCAGACCTGGACCAAGTGGCAGGACGCCGTCGAGGGTGAGGGCATGAGCTTCGCACCCGCACCCGAGTACCAGGTCTTCCCCTCCGGGCCTGAGCCTCTCGACTTCTACGAGGCAGTCGTCCACGCCACCCGCGACACGCTGCCCCTCGTCGAGTCCCTCGCTCCCGACGTCATCGTCGCCGACATCCTCACCCTCGCCCCCGCCCTCGCCGCCGAGATCTGCGGTGTGCGCCGCGCCACCCTCATACCCCACGTATACCCCCACGGTGAGCCCCACTTCCCGATCTACTCCCTCGGCGCCCGCATGCCCCGTGGGGGCGCCGGGCGTGCCTTCTGGCGTCGCGCCCAGACACAGGTCAACCGCGGCCTTGAGCTCGGACGCGTCGAGCTCAACGACACCCGCGCCCGCCTCGGGCTGCCCCCGCTCGACCACGTCCACGGCGGCATCAGCCGCCAGCTCGCCCTCGTCGCCACCTTCCCACAGCTCGAGTATCCCCGCGCGTGGCCAGAGAACGTTCACGTCGTCGGGCCGCTCATGTGGGAGCCCCCCGCCGATGAGGTCGAGCTGCCTCCTGGCGATCAGCCGCTCGTACTGATCGCCCCCTCCACCGCCCAGGACCCCGAGCAGCGCATGCTTCGGCAGGCCCTGCACGCGCTCGCCCACGCCGACGTGCGTGTGCTCGCCACCTGGAACCGGCGGCTGCCCTCACGGCCCTTGCCCGTTCCCGACAATGCCCGCCTGGTCCCCTGGGTCTCCTACTCGCGCACCATGCCCGCCTGCGACCTCGTCGTCTGCCACGCCGGCCACGGCACCCTCGCCCGTGCCCTCTCAAGCGGCTGCGCCGTCGTCGCCTGCCCCGCCGTCGGCGACATGAACGAGAACGCCGCCCGCCTCGACTGGGCCGGGGCCGGCCTGCGCATTCCCCGGCGCTTCGTCTCTTCGCGGCCGCTGCAGCTCGCCGTCGAGCACGTGCTTGGGGATCCCGGGATTCGCGCTCGGGCGCACGGGTTCCAGGACTGGATCAGCGTCAACGACCCTGGGGCCGTCGCCGCCCGGCTCGTCGAGGAGCTTGGCTCCGGAGCCGGGCTCAGCGGGAGCAGGGCCTCCTCCGCCGTGTCCGGCGACTGACGGCCACCCGCCGGGGCCTATCGTCTCGAGCGCCATGGATCCGGCCACGTCCGCGCCCCGAGCTCAGTCTGTGCTGATCGCGCTCGGTGCCCTGCCTGCCGCGTTCGGGATCGCCCTGCTTCTGGCCTGGGGGGATCGTCTCTACTTCTTGACGTCCGGCGCTACGGGATGCTCAGCCACACGTCCTGGCGAACCGTCTCCCCTGGCGGTATCTGGACGGTCGCCGGGAACGACTGCCCGAGGTGGCCGTCGATCGTAGCGTCGTCGAACGTGCCTTCGATCGTGTACCTGCCCGGCGCCAGCGGAATCGTTGCCAGATGTTCCTTCGCCACCGTCTCAGCGGCGACGATCGAGCCGGTACCCGGTTCACGAACCGTGATCGTCCCGGCTCCCGATGTGCGCACATAGGGCTTGCACACCGGGCCCGAGCGCGGCCTTGGCGCCGGTCCTCCCGAGAGGAACAAGCCGCTCACGAGCTCAGTCGGTCCCGGCGTGAGGCGCGGCTCCCGCGGTTCTTCATGCTCTGGACAGAGGCGGTTGACCCACAAGGTCACGGAGCGCCCGTGCTTGCCCGCGCGCGGCGACTGGGCCCTGATCGTCTGTATTTCGGGCAGTTCCACGTGCGCCCCCAGCATCCGAACGCTGCACCCAGCCTTCGCTGCGCGCTCACGGGCTTCACGCACCACCATGCCCTTCAGCGACGGAACGCGACACACCACACGTCGCTTTGCCGTCACACCGCTGGCGGCGGCGTCATGTGCCAGGCCACTCGGAGGGATCGCCCCGAGCACCGCCACCATTAGCATCGCCACCATTGATAGACGCGCCGCTCGCCTGACGGCACGCGGTATCGGGGCGCGAGTTCCAACTGACGACACATTTGGAGTTTGGCAGATCCGCTTGTTGTCCAATGTAAAGCTCCGGGGGTGGGACTCGAACCCACAACCAATCGGTTAACAGCCGACTACTCTGCCATTGAGCTACCCCGGACCGAGCTACCCCGCAGGGGGCCTTGGGCGCATTCTATTGCGAATCTTCTACGCCAGTGAGACGAGACCTGCCTCGACCTCCGCATGGCAGTTCGCGCACAACAGCACGCACTTGCTCGCCTCTGCTCTGGCCGCGGCGAGGGATCTGGTCACGCCTCGATGGCTCAGCGCATAGCTCTTCTCGGCGGGGACCAGATGGTGGAAGCTCAGGGCCGCGACACACCGACGGTAGCCACAGTTGACGCAGCCTCCGCCGGCATCCTCGACGAGGATCTGCTTGACCTTCCGCCTGCGACGAGAGACCGCCTCGGCAAGGCAGCGACCACACCTGTACCCGCCCCGGTTTCGCAGACGGAACGTCGTCACGCCGTGACGCGGGCAACGGAGCTGCATCGTCGCTCGTCCTTCGCGCGAGGCACGGCGTCGCGCCGCCCAGTGCGTGACGAGGCCGTACTCGCGCAGCCAGTGGCGCACCGTGGTCTTGCTCAGACCGATCGTCTGCGCGATCTCTCCCGCCGACATACCCGCCTCGACCAGAACTGCAAGACGCTCACGCTCGACTCGTCCGCGTGCTGCATGCTTCGCCCGATTTGCCGCCTCGAGCCCATGTTTCTCCAGCCAATAGGCCACCGTCGATTCGTGGCGTCCCAAACGCCGGCCGATCTCGGCAAGCGAGATACCTTCCGCGAGATATCCCTCTAGAAGCGCCCGATCCATGCACCGTATTGTCTCGCGCGCCTGTGACGGCACGGCCCGAGAACACGAGCGTTACTGCGCCAACTTCGTGCCCTCAGTGTGTCTTTTGGAGCTGGCGCCGTGCCGTGGCAAATACCCTCACCGGCGCTCGGCTGGGAGGTGGCTAAGACAGGCCCCTCAGGCCCGCTCCCCCGTCTCCTCCAACACCCGCCCATACGCCCGGTCGAACTCGCGTTTGACCTCGGCCTTGTGCTGAGCCAGGGCGCTTATGTCGCCCGCGTCCTGCCCACGGGCGCGCTGGATCTGGCGATCCACCCGCGCGAGCTCCAGCTGCAGGCGCTGCACCTCGAGCATGGCCGTGTCTGACTCCTCACGTCCCGCTTCCACCACCAGCTCGGCCAACAGGCCCTTGAGCTGCGGATCCTCCTCCAGGCGCTCCTCTGCGCCCGGCGGATCGCTCATCGGGGCATGCAGGTCGCCCGCGCCGAGGCGCTTGGCCGCCCGCCGCAGCAGGCCGCCCGAGAAGTGCTCGTCCAGATCGAGTCCCGCCAGCGCCCGCTCGCCCTCCTCGGGAGAGGCGATGCACAGCGCCAGGAAGGCCCGCTCTGTGTCTTCGCGGCGGGTCACATCGCTGCCGCGCTGCGGGCGCGCCACGGCCGGCCGGCCGCCGGCGCCCGCGCCGGCTGGACCGCTCGACGCCGCGGTGCCCGGGATCCGTCCCTGCGGTGATCCTCCGCCCGCGAGCAGCGTCTCGGCCAGGCTCTCCGGGAGCGCCAGACGGCCCGAGACTATCCGCGTGAGCTCCATGCGCATCGCGCTCGGCGGGAGCGTTGCGAACACCGGGCGCAGCTGCTCGATGATGCGGTCGCGCCCCTCCGGGCTCGAGTCATCGCCGCTGGCCAGCACGCGCTCCACGCGGAAGCGCACGAACGGCACCGAGCGCTCGACCGCCGCCTTGATCGCCTCGGCGCCGTCCAGCTGGATCATCTCGGCCGGGTCCGCCCCAGCCGCCAGTGGCACCACGCGCAGCTCCAGCTTGCGCTTGGCCGCCAGGCCCGAGGCCTTCAGCATCGCCTCCTGTCCCGCGCTGTCTGCGTCCAGCGCCAGCAGCACCGTCTGGGACATCCGCGCGAGCTCCCCCACCTGCTCGCCTGTCAGCGCCGTGCCCATCAACCCCACCGCGTTGCGCATCCCCGCCTGGTGCAGCGCGATCACGTCCGTGTAGCCCTCGCAGAGGATCACCTCGCCCGCGCGTGTGGCGTGGGCCCGCGCCAGGTCCGCCCCGTAGAGGTGAAGGCCCTTGTGGTAGAGATCGTTGTCGGAGGTGTTCAGGTACTTCGGCCGCTGCTCCTCGCGCATCGCCCGCGCCCCGAAGCCGAGCACTCGCCCGCGCACGTCGGCCAGCGGGAACATGATCCGCGAGCGGAAGCGGTCATACATCCGCCCGTTCTCCTTCGAGCGCTGGGCAAGACCCGTCGCATAGAGCTCCTGCTCGGAGAAGCCGCCCCTGCGCGAGGCCAACAGCACCCGATCCCACGCGCTCGGCGCATAGCCCACCCGGAACTCCTTGAGAATCTCCTCGCCCAGGCCCCGCCCGGCAAGGTACTCGCGCGCGGGCGCCGCCTCGGCGGACTCCCACAGGAAGCGCTCGTAGTAGGAGGCCGTGCGGCTCAGCAGCTCGAGCAGGCGCTCGCGGCGCTTACGTCGCTCGGCCTCGCGCGGGTCCTCCTCCTCGCGCTGGAGCTCCATCCCGTAGCGTTCAGCCAGCAGCTCGAGCGCCCCCTTGAAGTCCACCCCCTCGGTCTCCTGCACGAACGTGAACACGTCGCCCGAGGCCTGGCAGCCGAAGCAGTAGTAGACCTTCTGCGCCGGGTCTATGCCGAAGGAGGGGGTGCGCTCGTCGTGAAACGGGCACAGGCCCTCGTAGCGCGCCGGACCCGCCCGGCGAAGCTCGGTGCGAGCGGAGACCAGCTCGAGGAAGTCGACCGCATCGCGTACGCGGTCCTTCGACTCGCTGGTGTAGAGCGCCACGACGGCAACGCTAGCGGGCGAACGCCTGCGGCACCTGCAACTCCGTGTACTCCCTGATGCAGTACCGGTCTGTCATCCCCGCCAGGTAGTCCGTGACCCGTCCCGCCAGCTCATCCCGTGCATCCTCGCCGTCGCCCGCGCTCGCCCCGAGCAGCTGGGGATGCTCGACGTAGTGGTCGAACAGCCGCCTGATCACCGACGCGATCTTCGCATGCTCGGCGCGCACCGCCGGGCCGAGGTACACCCGCTCGAACATGAAGTCCCGCAGGGCGCTCATCGCGGGGGCCGCCAGCGGTCCCTGCACGATGTCCCCGGCCCGCTCTGAGTGCTCCACCATGTCATGCACCAGCGAATCGATCCGCGCCGAGCCGCTCGAGCCGAGCACCGCTATCGGCTCGCTCGGCAGATCCTCCTCGCGCAGCAGACCCGCGCGCACCGCGTCGTCGATGTCGTGGTTGATGTAGGCCACGCGGTCGATCACCCGCACGATCCGTCCCTCGAGCGTCTGGGGCAGCGGCGCGCGGCTCGAGTGGCGCGCGATCCCCTCGCGCACCTGCTCGGTGAGGTTGAGCCCGGCCCCGTCGCGCTCGAGGCGCTCGACGATGCGCAGCGAGTGCTCGTAGTGGTGGAAGTCCCGTCCGAAGCGCTCTTTCAGGCAGCTGTCGAGCACCTCCTCGCCGATGTGCCCGAACGGCGGGTGGCCGAGGTCGTGGCCGAGGCCGATCGCCTCCACCAGGTCCTCGTTCAACCGCAGCGCCCGCGCCACCGTGCGCGAGATCGTGGTGACCTCCAGGGTGTGGGTGAGACGCGTGCGGTAGTGATCGCCGCGGGGCGCCACGAACACCTGCGTCTTGTGCGTCAGGCGGCGAAAGGACTTCGAGTGGACGATCCTGTCGCGATCACGCTGAAAGGGGGTGCGCAGCGAGCAGTCATCCTCATCGCGCGCCCTCAGAGCCGGGTAGGAGCGCGCGGCCAGCGGCGAGAGCAGCCGCTCCTCCCGCTCGGCCCAGCGCTCCGCGAAGGCCGCCGCCACCGTGTCCTGTTGCTGGATGATGCCCACCGCCCGATTGTGCCACCGGCGGCGGCCCGAACGACCGGGAGCCGCCCGAACGCTCTAGCCCGCTCGTTTCCAGTCGCCGCGTCCGGCCACCAGATGCACCCAGTGGTGCCAGCCTCGCATCTCACCAGGATCCTCGCTGAACACCGGCGCCCCACCGCCCGGCGTGGGAAGTGCCCCCACGGCCATCGCGTCGATGCTCAGGTCCACGCCGTGCTCGTGCAGGCTCTCGACTGCATCCGCCTCGACGAAGCGCAGCCCGCTGCTCGCCGTCTTGATCACGAGCCCGTGGAAGATGTCCTTCTCGGGCGCGGCCACCACGTGGTGGACCGTGCCCACCTGCTCGCCGTCTGAGGCGAACACGGGCACGCCCTTCTCGAGCACCTCGTATGCGATCGGTAGACCCTCGTCCACGCCGCTCACGATACCCCGCGGGGCGGCGATCGGGCGGCCCGCGCCCAGCTAGCGGGCGGCGGCCGGCATCAGCCGCAGGTGCGCATGGTGCTCGAGCGTGGTCGCGATCGCGCGCTCGACCTGCCCCAGGGCGGGATCGCCCGCCTCGGGCACCTCGCTCAGCGACTGTGCGAGCGCCTCGGTCATGAACCTGTGGGCGTCCTCCCCCAGCGCGAACGAGCCCGCCTCGCAGGCCGAGCACACCACTCCGCCGGCCGCTCCCGAGAAGCCGACCAGGTGCTCGCCCTCGCCGCAGCTCGCGCAGGCGCCCAGCTGCGGCGCGAGGCCCGAGGCCAACAGCAGCTTCAGGCGGAAGGCCAGCGCCGCCGACCAGCCGCCTGCGGAGCGCGCGCCATCGGCGCGCTGGTCGAGCAGGGCGAGCTGGCGGCAGAGCAGGTTGAAGACCCCCGGATGGGGCTCTGAGGTCTCGAACAGGCGCCCCACGGCATCGCACGCCCGCGCCGCCGCGTCCAGCGCCCGGGCATCGCTGCGCAGGCGCGCGTGCCCCTCGATCGTCTGCGCGCCCGTCACCGTCAGCAGCTCCCCGCGTCCTTCGTGCAGCTCGATGTGCAGGCGGAAGAACGGCTCCAAGCGCCCCCCGAAGCGACTGCGGGCGCGACGCACCCCCTTGGCGATCGCGCTCACCCGGCCGCGAGCCGGGGTGTAGAGGTGCAGGATCCGGTCCGCCTCTCCGTAGCGCATGGAGCGCAGCACCACCGCCTCGGTCTTCACAGGTCCCGCCATCGCCCATACGAGTCTAGGGTGGGCCTCGGAGCCCGTCTTCAGAGGTTGCGGGAGCCCTCTGCCGGGAGCCCTATCTCACCCTTGAGATGCCGTAGCACCATGGTTATACGGTGCGCGGCGGGCATAAACCTCCACAGGCACGAGTGCGAACCCCTGCGCGGCGGGCATGAACCTCCACAGGCACGAGCGCGAACCCACATCCATGCCCCACGACCTCGAAGAGCCCCGAAGAGGTGGTGTATCAGTTTGGATTGAGGGCATGGTTCCTCCGGCGGTAGGATTGGGGCATGCCCGACCGGTCACGCAGACCCCGCGACAGCAACCAGCTCGCGAAGCTCATCGTGGACATCGCCACCGGCGAGGCCGAGGACACGCCGGCCGATGAAGGGCAAGAACCCTGCGGCCGTTGAGCTGGGCCGCAAAGGCGGCCTGAAGGGAGGGAGGGCGCGCGCTGTGAAGCTGACGGCCGCGGGATTCGACGTTCGCCCCACCAGTCCCTGCTAGGCGTGGTACCACTCGACGGTGGCGCCGCCCTTTGTGCAGTCCCCGCCGGCTCCGTGGCCGGGGAAGCCGCTGCCGTCGCCGAAGCACGTCCAGCCAGGCAGGCCGTAGAGCTTCCACCGGAACTGGGAGGCTGGGCCTTCAGGGTTGCCGACAAAAGTCACGCCGACGCCCGACTCCATCGCCTGCACGATGGTCAACGCTTGCGCGCACGACACATTGCGCGTCTGAATCAGGATCGGGTAACCGTGCTTGAAGCCGCTGAGCGATGGGACCGCCGGGCACCGGTGGTTCGGCGGAGAGAAGGCGGTCGCCCGCCCATGCCCGGCAAGCAGCGCCGCGCCACCAAGAACCGCCACCGCCACGATGAGAGCCGTCAGCCTTTTCACGACGGTCGCACCCTACCCCACCGCCGAATCAAACTGATACACCACCCCCGAAGACCCCTGCTATACTTTATGAAGTAATGAGCCAGGTAACGGTGTATTCAACGGATCCGTGTCCTTACTGTACCCGCGTGAAGGCGCTTCTGGGCTCGCGCGGGGTGGCCTACGAGGAGATCAACCTCGCCAGGGATCCAACCGGCCGGGTGGAGCTCGCCCAGAGGACCGGGATGATGACCTTCCCCCAGGTGATCGTCGACGGTCAGCTGCTGGGCGGCTTCACCGAGGTCCAGGCCGCCGCCGAGAGCGGCCGTCTGGACGAGCTGCTCGCGGCCTGAGCGACCGCCGGCGCGGGCGCAACTGGCAGGTCTCGCACACATAGGTCCCGCGACCGGCCACCACCATCTTCACGATCGTGCTCCCGCACCTCCCGCACGGCTCGCCCTCGCGGCGGTGCACGAGGAACTCGTTCTGGAAGGAGCCGGGCAGGCCGTCCACGTGGCGGAAGTCGTCGATCGTCGCCCCGCGCGCGTCGATCCCCGCGCTCAAAGCCGCGATCACGCCCTCGCGCAGGCGGGCATGCTGGGCGGCCGTCAGGGTCCCGGCTGGGCGCAGCGGGTGGATCCCGGCCCTGAACAGCGCCTCGTCGGCGTAGATGTTGCCGACGCCCGCGATCCTGCGCTGGTCGAGCAGCAGCGCCTTGATCGGCGCCGTGCGGTCCTTGGCCAGCCCGCGCATGTGCTCGGCGGTGAACAGCGCATCGAAGGGCTCGAGGCCCAGGCGCGCGGCGAAGAAGGCCTCCTGGGCATCTGCGCCGAGCAACAGCTCCCCCGTGCCGAAGCGGCGAGGATCGACGATCGCCAGGCGCCTGCCCCCGCGCTGTCCGCGAACAGGTCCAAGCTCGACCCGCACGCGGGTGTGTGGAGGCTCCGGGTCCGGATCGGCCAGCACCGCCCCGGTCATGCGCAGGTGCTGGGCGAGGAACACCTCCCCCTCCAGGCACCACAGCATGTACTTGCCCCGACGGCCCAGGCGCTCGATGCGCCTGCCCTCGATCGCCGCCGCCAGCTCCTCGGGAGCCAGCGGACGCGACCAGCGGGGATCGAGGATCTCGATGCGGCGCAGCCTGCGCCCCTCCACCAGCGGAGCCAGCTGACCTCTGATCGTCTCGACCTCCGGAAGCTCGGGCATCGGGCTTCAGCTTATGAACGCGGCGCCCGGCAGGTCGCCCGCCTCGCGAGCGGTGAGCCACGCGAGCACCGTGGCGCCGACGTCCGCCAGCGGGCCGTCGTGGCGGTGCCCGTCCAGACGCCCGCCGGCAGACCTGCGAGCGAGCATCTCCCCGGTGACGGCCAGCAGCGGCGCGTACTCGCGCGTGTGATCGGTCCCCGCGTGGGCGGGATCGACGCCGTGATCGGCCGTGAGGACAAGCAGATCCCCCTCGCGCATGCGCACGAGCATCGACGCCAGGCTCCTGTCGATCTCGACGAGCGCGCGAGCGAAGCCCTGCACGTCCTTGCGGTGGCCGTAGATCTGGTCGGTCTCGATCAGGTTCGCAAACACCAGGCCGCTCCCCGGCTGCTCCATCAGCTCTTCAATGCTGTCGAGCGCCCGCGCGTTGCTCGCCCCGGGGTGGGAGCATGAGACCCCCACGCCCGCGAACAGGTCGCCGATCTTGCCCACACCGTGCACCTGGACTCCGGCGTCCTGGAGCTCCTCCAGATAGCTGCGCCCCGAGGGGGCAAGGGCGTAGTCGCGCCGGCCCTCGGTGCGCTCGAAGCTGCCCGGGCTGCCCCTGAAGGGTCGCGCGATCACCCGCCCCACGGCGTGCTCGCCGCTCATCACCGAGCGCGCGGCGGCGCAGGCGCTGTAGAGCTCGGATGCGGGGACCTTCTCGACGTGCGCGGCCAGCTGCAGCACCGAGTCCTGCGAGGTGTAGAGGATCAGGGCGCCCGTGCGCAGGTGCTCGGCGCCGAACTCCTCGATCGCGGCCAGCCCGTTGTCGGGCCGGTTGCAGATCACATCGCGGCCCATGGCCGCGACCAGCTCCGAGACGAGCTGCGGCGGAAAGCCGGCGGGGTAGGTGGGCATCGCCCGCTCCTGCACCACCCCCATCAGCTCCCAGTGGCCCGCGATCGAGTCCTTGCCCGGCCCCAGCGCATGCAGGCGCCCGTGGATCGCAGGATCCTCGGCCGCGGGCACACCCTCGAGCGGGATGATCGAGCCGAGGCCGAGTGCCTGCATACTCGGCAGCCGCAGGCCGCCCACCGCCTCGGCCAGATGGCCCAGCGTGTTGGTCCCCTCATCCCCGTAGCGCGCTGCATCGGGCAGGGCCCCCACACCGCATGCGTCCGCCACGAGCACGATCGCCCGTCGAGCCCCCGTGCGGCTCATGGGTCGACGAACGAGCTCAACGCGACGCCCGCGGGTGCGCGCCGAAGTACGCATCCTTGAGGCGGTCGGCCGACAGGTGCGTGTAGACCTGAGTGGTCGCGAGGTCGGCGTGGCCGAGCATCTCCTGCAGCGAGCGCAGGTCGCACCCTCCGGCCAGCAGGTGCGTGGCGAAGGAGTGGCGCAGGGTGTGGGGGCTCATCCGCTCCTGCAGGCCCGCCCGGCGCGCGTGGCCCTGGACGATCTTGTAGAGGCCCTGGCGCGTCAGCGCCCCGCCGCGGCGGTTGACGAACAGTCGCGCCTGCACCCCGTCGCCGAGCAGCAGCGGCCGCCCGCCACGCAGGTAGGCGTTCAGGGCCGCCACCGCCTGGCGCCCGATCGGCACGATGCGCTCCTTCGAGCCCTTCCCCCGCGCGCGCAGGAGGCCCTCCTCCAGGTCCAGGTCGCCGAGCTCCAGGCCAACCGCCTCGGAGGCGCGCAGGCCGCACGCGTACATGACCTCCAGCAGCGCGCGGTCGCGCAGCACGAGCGGTCCCCCTCCCCGGGGCTGCTCGAGCAGCCGCGCGACCTCGTCGCGGGACAGGACCCGCGGCAGGCGCTGGGGCTTTCGCGGGCCGTGCAGGTCGGCGGTCGGATCGTGCTCCATGATCCCCTCGCGGCGCAGGTGGCGGTAGAAGGAGCGAAGGCAGGCGACCTTGCGTCCGAGCGTCGTGGGCGCGACGGGCGGGTGCTCGGCGTCGCCGCGCGCGAGCTCGGAGAGGAACGCCGCGAGGTCGCCGTGCGCCGCCGCCTCGGCCTCCAGACCGTGGCGATCGAGGTACTCGCCGAACTGGAGCAGATCGGAGCGGTAGGCCTCCAGGGTGTTCCGTGAGAGCCCGCGCTCGAGCTCCAGGTAGGCGAGGAAGTCGAGGATCAGGGGCTCGATGCCAACCGAAGCGCTCGGCTTGGCGATCTCGGCGGCCGTCATCCCTCGGGCTTCGCCTCCGCCACCGGGCCTCCTTGGAGGTGCAAGGGCGCGTTCAGACTGCGCGCGAGCCACATCAGGCCGATCAGGGTCTTGGCGTCCTTGATCTGCCCGATCGCGGACTCGATCTCCGCGAGCGGCCAGGGAACGATCTCGATGCGCTCGTTCTCCTCGCTCTCGGCGCTCGCCTCGAACAGGTCGCTCGCTGCGAACAGGTGCACGCGCTCGTCGGTGAACCCGGCGCTCGTGTAGTAGGTGAGGATCGGCTCCCAGCTGCGCGCTCCCAGGCCGATCTCCTCGGCCAGCTCGCGCCGGGCAGCCTCGAGCGGCTCCTCGCCCTCGACGTCCAGGCGACCCGCCGGTATCTCGAGCAGGTCCGGATCCGCCACGGCCTCGCGCGGCTGGCGCACCAGCCACACCCGCTCGGAGTCGTGGGCCACGATCCCCACGGCGCCCTGGTGGCGGACGATCTCGCGCTCGACCTCCTCGCCGTCGGCGTGGCGGAAGCGCTCGACGCGCACGTCCACCAGAAGCCCGTGATAGACCGTCTCGCCCCCCAGCGCCTGGAAGGCTCGCGGCGAGCGCGGGCTCATCCGCCCTCGCCCTCCCCCTCGCCGTCCCCCGAGCTCTCCTCGGAATCGCCGTGCTCGGACAGCTCCGCGAGCGCAGAGCCGCCCGCGAGCGCGGCGGCGAAGAACAGGGGGTCTTCGCTCAGGGAGCGACCCATCGTCTCGGTGGAGAGCCCGCTCACGGCATAGCCGGGCAGGTCCACCTTGGCGCGCCGCCAGTCATGGCGTGTGATGCGCACGGGGCGCTCCACGTCCAGGGCCAGCGCCGGGCGGCTCGGCATCGCCCCGCCGAAGACCGCGCCGAGCCCCGCTCGCAGGTCGGCGCCGACCGGCGAGCGCATGCCCGCGGGCAAGGCCACGGTCACCGGCTCGAGCAGCAGGTCGAGCACGGTGAGGGTGTGATGGGAGATGCCACGGTGGCGCACCCGGTCATCGCTCATCGACATGCGTGCCACGAGCAGCGTGGGGCAGCCGAGCGCGAGCGAGACGTGGACGGAGTCCAGGGCCGCCATGCCGCCGTGCCCGAGCGCGGAGCTCGATCCCACGATCCCGGGCCCGGGCCCGCACACGGCGGCGTCCCAGCCGAGCGAGCGAAAGCCGTGGTGGAGCGCCCCCGCGGTCGTCATCGCCTCGCCCTCGCCGCCGAAGGCGGCGCCGGCGGTCAGGTGGCCGGCCAGCAGGCCGCGCGCGCGCAGCGCTCGGACGGTGCGCGAGTGCCCGCCCGGTAGGGCCCCACCCTCGGTCTGCACATAGCCGAGCCGCCCGCTGGGTGAGCTCTGGGCGAAGGCCCAGGCGACGGCCGCGAGCTGTCCGTGCAGCGCCAGCACCGCCGTCGGTCTCCCCACGGGAATCTGCAGGCGCGCGTTCTCCACGGGCGTGACCGCGTGCTGGAGGCTCGTGTAGTTGAGCTTCATCACGTCCGCCCCCGCGGCTCCCTCACCGGAGAGCCCACGGGTGAGGTTTGCGTGGACGATGTCGAAGCCTCCCGAGCCGAGCCCGAGGTCGAGCGCCTCCACGTTGACGATCACCTCATCGCCCACCTCCGCGCGACCGACCAGCCCGACATCGGCGATCGCGGGCCTCTGGGTCGCCTCGCCCGCCCCGCCCGTGAGCGCCACCACGAGCTGCTGCTCGCGCTCCTCACCGGCGGGGGCGCCCTCTGCGGGGGTGCGATCGATCTCGACCACTGTGGCGGCGCGGAGCTTCAGCATCGGCGTCTGACGCTACAGTGCCGCATCCGACGAGAGCGCCGCTGCCTGATCCAGCAGTGCCAGCGCGACGTCGAGCATCTCCTCGAGCGCGGCCACGCTCACTCGCTCGCCGGGCTCGTGCGCCCGCTCGGTTCCATTTGCGAGGTTCACGGTCTCAAGGCCCGCCGCGATGAGCGCGTTGGCGTCGGAGCCGCCACCGCTCGAGATCCTCACAGGCTCGTGGCCGCACGAGCGCAGGGCGGCCTCGGCCACCGCCACCGCCTGGCTGCTGGGAAGAAGGTGGTAGCCCGAGAAGGTCCGCTCGACGCTCACCTCCACATCGCAGTCGCAGTCGGGGAGGTTGGCCGCCTCGTGCATGCGATCGACGATCTCGGCCACGACCGCCTCGGCGCGCTCGCTCTCGAGGCCCCTGACCTCCCCCGTCACCAGACACTCTTCGGGGACGACGTTCAGCGCCGTGCCGCCAGCGATCGTCCCCACGTTCACGGTCGTCCCCTCGTCGAGGCGCCCGAGCGGAATCGAGGCGATCGCGCGCGAGGCCGCGAGGATCGCGCTGCGACCCTCCTCGGGGTGCAGGCCCGCGTGCGCGGCCGCGCCGCGAAAGGCCGCCTGCAGCCTGTAGTGGGTGGGCGAGTCCACGACCACCTCGCCGATCGGCGAGGCGTGGTCGAACACATAGCCGAGCTCGCTGCGCAGGCTGCTCGCGTCGAACACACGCGACCCGGCCAGGGCGAGCTCCTCGCCGACCGTGAACAGCAGCTCCACGTCCACCGGCGCCCCGTCGTTGCGCACGTGTCGCGCGAGTGCCAGCATCACGGCCACGGCAGCCTTGTTGTCGGCGCCGAGAATGCCCTCGTTGATGTTCTCCCAGGCCCCGTCTTGCAGCACGGGCTCCACCGGCGCCTGCAGCGGCACCGTGTCGAGGTGCGCGCACAGCAGCAGCGAGCGTGAGGGCGAGGACCCGCCGCCGCGGGCACCGGGGATACGCGCGAGCAGGTTCCCGCAGTCCGAGCCCGTGAGCTCGCCGGCACCGTCCTCCTGCACGCTCACTCCCAGGCCGCGGAGCTCGGCGATCACGCGCTCCGCGCACGCGCGCTCGCGTCCCGAGGGGCTCTCGATGCGACACAGCTCGGCGAAGGTCCCGCTCAGGTAGCGGTGCTCGAGCTCACCGACTCGTGACTCGGGCGCACGAGCTGTCACGACCGGCCGGCGCTCTGACCCGAGGCGCGGGATGCATCGCCACGGGCGTCCTGCACACGAACGTCAGCCTCGCCGTCGGGCCCAGGGTCGCCGCCAGGCTCGGCGGCGTCGCCCCGCTCCCGCGAGCGCGCCCGCTCGAGCGCGGCGGCGATGAAGTCGCGGAACAGCGGCGCTGGGCGCTCCGGGCGCGACTTGAACTCGGGATGGAACTGCGAGGCGACGAAGAAGGGGTGCCGCTCGAGCTCGATCACCTCCACGAGGCGCTCGTCGGGCGAGGTACCCGACACGACGAGGCCCGCGCTCTGCAAGCGCTTGCGCAGTAGGTTGTTGACCTCGTAGCGGTGGCGGTGGCGCTCGTAGATGACGGCCTCGCCGTACATCTCGCGGGCCCGCGTGTCCGCGTGCAGCTTGATCGGGTCAGCGCCAAGGCGCATCGTGCCGCCGAGGTCCGCCACCTCCTTCTGCTCGGGCAGCAGGTCGATCACGGGGTAGGGGGTCTCGATGTCGAACTCGGTCGAGTTGGCGCCCTCCATGCCGGCGACGTTGCGTGCGAACTCGGCCACGGCCACCTGCATCCCAAGGCAGATCCCGAGGTAGGGGATCAGGCGCTCGCGCGCCACGCCCGCCGCGGTGATCTTGCCCTCGATGCCGCGCCCGCCGAAGCCGCCCGGGATCAGGATGCCGTCGGCCTGGGCGAGGATCGCGAACGGGTCCCGTTGCGGGTCGGTCGTCTCGGCCTCCGCCTCGCCCCGCCCGCTCTCGCCGAGCTCGCGCTCGGTTGGACGCTCCAGGGTCTCGGAGTCGATCCAGTCGATCTGCACCCTCGCGTCCTGCAGTGAGGCCGCGTGGCGCAGGGATTCGCAGACCGACAGGTAGGCGTCCTCGAGCTGCACGTACTTGCCGACCAGCGCGATCCGCACAGTCCGCGTGGCCCGCGCGGCGCGCTCGATCGGCTCCTTCCAGCGCGAGAGCTCGGGCGCCGGGGCCTCGAGGCCGAAGTGCTCGAGGATGAAGTCGTCGACCCCCTGCTCACGGAAGGTGAGGGGCACCTTGTATATGTTGTCCACGTCGCAGGCCGAGACGATCGCCTCCGAGGGCAGGCTCGCGAACAGCGCGATCTTCTTGCGGATCTCGTGCGAGAGCGAGCCCTCCGAGCGGCACATGAGCATGTCGGGCGCGATACCGATGCGACGCAGCTCGTTGACGGAGTGCTGGGTGGGCTTGGTCTTCAGCTCGCCGGCGTGCCCGATGTAGGGGACGAGGGTGAGGTGGATGAACATGCAGCGCCGGCGGCCCACGTCGACGGGGAACTGGCGGATCGCCTCGAGGAACGGCAGCGACTCGATGTCGCCGACCGTGCCGCCGATCTCGGTGATGACGAAGTCGACGTCGCTGGACTCCGCGATCAGCGAGATCCGCTGCTTGATCTCGTCGGTGATGTGGGGCACCACCTGCACCGTGCCGCCGAGGTAGTCCCCGCGGCGCTCGCGGCGGATGACCGTGTCGTAGATGCCGCCCGCGGTGACGTTCGAGGCGCGGCTCGTGTTGGCGTCGGTGAAGCGCTCGTAGTGGCCGAGATCGAGGTCGGTCTCGGCGCCGTCCTCGGTCACGAACACCTCGCCGTGCTGGTAGGGGGACATCGTCCCCGGATCGACGTTGATGTAGGGGTCGAACTTCTGCAGGCCCACCGTCAGCCCCCGTGAAACCAGCAGCCGCCCGAGCGAGGCCGACGCGATGCCCTTGCCGAGTGAGGAGACCACCCCGCCGGTCACGAAGATGAAGCGGGTCTTGCTCGGGGCCTGCGCGTGGCGGTCTGAAGTGTGCGAGGTCATGAGGGCCTGCCCCAGGAGTCTAGTTCGCGCAGCCCGGGTGTCCGTTCGACAAACCCGGAAATTGAGCGCAACTCTCCATAGACGGTGATCGCGGCGAGCAGTCCGAGCGCCACCAGCTGCCCGGTCCCGGACAGCGTGAGCACCAGCCACAGGCCTGCGAGCGCGCCCAGGAGGTTGGCCCCGGTGTCGCCTAGCATCGCCCGCTCGCGCAGGTCGTAGAAGCCGGCCACGAGCGCGGGCGCGGCGAACAGGCCGAGCGTCCACAGCGGGCGCATCTCGCCCGAGCCGGCCGTCAAGCCGACGCCGAGGAGCACGAGCGCCTTCATCGAGCGCCCTGGGCGCAGGTCGAGCAGGTTGAACACGTTGGTCGCGAGGACCAGCACGCCCGCCGCCAGCAGCCAGCGCCCGTTGGAGAGCCCCAGGTAGCTCATCGCCAGCAGTGCCAGCCCGAGCGAGCCGGCCGCCTTGAGCGCACCGGTGGAGAGCTCGCCGCGCAGCAGCGCCGCTCCGTGCCCGCGCCAGCCGCGTTGGGGAGCCGTCGCCTGGGCCTCGAGCGAGGGCTCTGGAGCGAGCGTGTCATCGAGGAGCCCGAGCGCCAGCACGCCGAGCGCGTACACGACGATCGGAAGCGTCTCGGCGTGAAAGAGGGCTGTGGAAGTGAGCTGTTGCACCAGCATCAGCGGTATCAGCGCTAGCAACGCGGCCGCCAGGATCAGCACGCCGAAGGGAAACGGGAGCAGGCGATCGCGGTAGTTGGGCCGTCGGTGAGCACCCTCCGAAAGGGCTCGCAAGAGCGCCGGCGCGAGGATCGCGCCGCTCGCCAGCGCGATCACGAAGGGCAGGGCGTGCATGTCTGGAAGCTAGCGATCTGGGCGGACGCGCTCAGGGCTGGGCCGAGGTCGCGGTGACGCTCGGCAGCAGCGAGTCCGCGGTGGACTTCATGCCGAAGGTGCCGTGCTCGCCGGCGAGCGCATAGGCGAGGGCCGCCTGCCCCGCGAGCGCGTCCAGGTCATCGACGCTCGAGAGCTTCTTTTCCTTGTACCAGGGAACCTGCGAGTCTTCCTGACCGCTCAGCTCGACACCCACGGCCTGGACCCCGACGGCGGCCACCCCCGCCAGCAGGCCCGACTCGAAGGCGGCGGTGTCTTCGCTCGCTTCCGCGCTCATCCCGCTCGGCTCGGCACGCATCACCACCAGTCCTTCCAGGCGCGTCAGCTGCCCGTCGAAGGCGCTGAAGAGGCTCCCCCGCACGCGGCTGAGAAGCTCCTTGGCGACCAGCTGCCCGCCGCTGACGAGCTGGCGCCCGGCGAGCTCGCCGAAGCGTTCGATCAACGCCGGCGAGCCGGCGAGCGCCGAGTAGTGGGTTCCGGCCGCGTCATGGGCAAGGCCCGCCAGGTCAAGCGGCTCGCGAACCGCGACCACCGTCGCCAGGTCGCCGCCGGCCTGGGTCACCGCGCCGCTCACCAGCGAGTTCACCTGATCGGAGGATCCGCCCAGGAACACCAGGCCCACGCCCCGCCCGGCGAGCAGTTCATGGACGGCCAGCGGATACAGGCCGTTGGCGAACTGTTCCTCGTCGCCCAGCCGCTCCTGGAGCTGGGACGCCTTGCTGCGGGCTTCGCTCACTTCGGAGTTGAGGTTGTGGACGATCCCGTTCTTGGCCGATGAGACCAGGTTGGAGTCGCCGATGGCGACCCCGATCAGCACGCCGAGCGCCAACGCGAATAGGACCGCGGCGAGGGACAGCGCGTGGTAGCGATAGTCGAACATCGGCGGCGAGTGACAGCGGCGGGTCAGCCGCCGAAGAGCGTCTGGAGCTTCAGCCAGAGAAGTTCCGCCACGTCGCGCAGCGCCGGCGTGAGCCCGACCACGGCCACCATCGCGATCAGCCCAGCGGCGATCACGACGAGCAGCGGCGTGAGACCGGGTCGGGGCTGGTAGAGACGGCTCACCCCCTTGGCGTCCACGAGGATCTCACCGATGCGCAGACGCGTGAGGAAGGTCGAGGACATGCCTTCGCGGTTTCGATCGAGGAACTCCACGAGGTTGAACTGGGAGCCGACGGACACGATCAGGCGGGCGCCCTTCTCGGCGGCGATCAGCATCGCCACGTCCTGGCTGGTGCCGGGCGCGGGCACGAGCTTGAACGCCAGCCCCATCTCCTCGAGGCGATGGCGCCCCGGGGCACGGCCATCGGGGTAGGAGTGCACGACCAGCTCGGCGCCGCAGCGCAGGGCCGCCTCACCGGCGGAGTCCATGTCCCCGACGATCATGTTGGGCTTGAGCCCCTCCTCCAGCAGCGCATCCGCGCCGCCGTCCACGGCCACGATCACCGGTCGCATGTCGCGGATGAAGGGTCGCAGGGCGCGCAGGTCGTGCTGGTGACCGACCCCCCGCACGACCACGAGCGTCGAGCGGTCGCGGAAGTCGGTGGCGAACCGCGGCAGCGCGATGCGCCCGGTGAGAAGCTCGCGCTCCTCGCGCATGTGCTCGATCGTGTTGTGGGCGAAGCGCTCGAGCGCATCGCCGACCTCCTTGCGCCTGGCCTCGGTCTCTGCGCATACGCGCTCGAGGTCGAGCACCTCTCCGCGGGCGAGCACGACCCCCTTGCGCACGATCTCGGCGCTCGCCCGTCCCTCATCGGCCGCGGCGGGGCGGATCGTGAGCGGGTCCCCGTCGGAGACCACGCCGAACAGCGAGTCGTCGGGCAGGTCCACCAGCACGATCCCCGCTTCGACGAGCAACTGCGGGCCGAGGTTGGGGTAGGTGCCGCCTGAGGAGGGGCTGCAGTTGAGGACCGCGACGGTGCCCGCCGCGATCAGCTCCTCGGCGGAGACGCGATCGATGTCGAGGTGATCGATCAACGCGATGTCGCCGGGCACGAGGTGCTTGACGAGCAGCTTGGTGCGCCGGCCCGGGCGCACGGATCCCGCGACCGTGCGTACGGTCGCGCGGCGATCGCCGGAGACCGCGCCCGTCGGCGAGGGCGCTCCGGAGGGGCTCGATCGCGTTGCTGCCATCGCAGCGAGAGTAACGCTCACAGCGCTCAGGCGCAGTGTTTGCGCGTGCTCACGCCGCGCGTCGCAGCTCGCGCGCGTGGCTGCGCGCGCTGCTGTCGTCCTCGTCGGCGCCGAGCATGCGCACGAGCTCGCTGAGCACCTCGCCCTCGGCGAGCTCGACCACGGTGGTGCGTGTGGGGTCGGCGGCGGTGTCCTTGACGATCGAGAAGTGGCGCTCGGCGAGCGAGGCGATCTGGGGCAGATGCGTGATGCACAGCACCTGCGTGCGTTCGCCCAGCTCCTGCAGGCGGGCGCCGACGGCGCGTGCGGTGTGCCCGCCGATCCCGGCGTCGACCTCGTCGAAGACGAGCGTGGCGTCGGTCGCGGAGGCGTTGGCGACGCTCATGATCGCGAGCATCACCCGCGAGAGCTCCCCGCCTGAGGCGATCTCGCGCAGCGGGCCCGCGGGCACGCCGGGGTTGGGCGCGATCATGAACTCGACGCTGTCGGCGCCGGTCGGGCCGGGCTCGCGCTCGGCGAAGCCGACCTCGAAGCTGGCATCGCCCATCGCCAGCGACGCCAGCTGGGCGCGCACGGCGAGCGCGAACTCCTTGGCCGCCCGGCGGCGCTCGCGCCGCAGGGTCGCGACGTGCCCATCCAGCGCGGAGCGGGCCTCGCGGAGACTCTCCTCGGCCTGCTCGAGGGCCACCTCGACCCCGGTCAGCTCGTCACGCCGCGCTCGCGCGCCCTCGGCGAAGTCGAGCACCGCGCGAATGCTTCCGCCGTGCTTGCGCGCGAGGCGCTCGATCGCGGCGAGGCGCTCTTCGATGCCGTCCAGCGAGATCTCGGCGCCGGCGAGCTGGGAGGAGGCGTCATCGAGCGCCAGGCCGGCGGCCCGCTCGACGTAGTCGCGCAGCTCGCCCGCCAGGTCCTGCGACTCGATGATCAGCCCACGGGCGCGCTCCGCCAGGACATCGAGCGCCGGGTCGACCCCCGCCACCGCGTCGAGCCCCGCGACAGCACCGCCCAACGCACGCGCGGGCGCCTCGGCGGCCTCGGGCGCGAGCGCCTCGGCGACGGCACCGGCCGCGGCGCACAGCGCGTCGAGCCGGCGCAGGCGCTCGCGCACCCCGAGCAGATGCTCGTGCTCGCGCTCGTCCGGGGAGAGCGCGTCGATCTCCCCGATCTCGAACTCGAGCAGGTCGAGCTCTCGCTCGCGTTGGGAGGAGAGCTCCCGCAGCTCCTGCAGGCGCCGCTCGAGCTCGCGCACGTGCGCGAACGCAGCGGCACATGCGCGCAGGGTCGCGGCGTGCCTCTCCCCGCAGAGACCGTCGAGGATCTGCAGCTGAGCCGCCGCGAGCGTGAGCTTGCGGTGCTCGTGCTGTCCGTAGAAGGCGAGCAGCCCGGCGGCGACGTCGCGCAGGTCGCTGACCGTGGCCGAGCGCCCGTTGAGATAGGCGCGCGTGCGCCCGTCGGCGCCCACGCGACGGGCCAGCACGAGCTCCTGCGCGTCCGGGCTGATGTGCTCGGCGAGATCCTCGCGGAGCTGCTCGGAGAGGTCGAACACCCCCTCCACGTAGGCCTCGCCCGCCCCCGGGCGCACGATCCCCGCCCGCGCGCGGCCGCCCAGGAGCAGGTCGAGGGCGTGCGCGAGCACGGTCTTCCCGGCCCCGGTCTCACCCGTGAGCACGTTCAGGCCGGGCGAGAGACGCAGCTGGGCTCGCTCGATCAGCAGGAGGTTCTCTACGCGAAGCTCTCGAAGCACGCGAGCAGGTGTACCAGCGCCCGGGGACGGACCGCGTGAGCCCGCAGGAGCGCGCCCCATACCCGCTGCACCGAGATTTTCGGCAGATGGCCGGCGAACGAGCATAATTCGCTTTCGAACGGATGCATACCGACCCGTAGACTCGTCGGTCACATACGGCATGGCTGCCAACGACCCCAACACGCTTGCACAACCCCCCCAGGGAGGGGTCGGGTGGTTGGCGCCCGGGGCGCTCGACGAGCGCCTCGCCGAGGAGATCAGCCGGGCCGAACGCTACGGCACCCAGCTGAGCTGCCTGCTCGTGGTGATCGACAATCTCGAGGAGATGGCGCGTGAGCATGGCAGCGAGCTGCGCGAGCAGACGCTCGGCTATGTCGCCGGGGCCCTGCAGCGCGAGCTGCGCCGCTTCGACCGGATCGGGCGCCCGAGCGACGGCGAGCTGGTGATCGTCCTTCCGGGCGCCGACGGCCCCCGCGGCGAGATGGTCGCAAGGCGCGTGCTCGACAGGCTGCGCGCGATCAAGGTCGAAGCCAGTGGCGCCCGCCGGCCACTGCGCGTCTCGGTCGGGCTGGCCGCCTGGCAGGACGGCAGCAGCGGCGAGGATCTGCTGAGCCGCTCACGCTCGGCCTCCCGCGCCGGCGGCGGCGGCGAAGAGGCTCGCGTGGGCACGCACAGCCCTCCCCCGCTCGGGCGCGACCACATCTGAGGGGCCGCTGCGAGCGGGGCGCCTGCGGCTCGGCTGGGCGCTCAGGTCATAATCCCCATCGGTGCTCTCCGGATCAGAGCTGTGGCTGCTGCGCCTGATGGCCGATCGCGGCCTGGCGCTGCTCGATGCCTCCTCGCTGCTGATGGTGATCGAGGAGCGCGGCGAGCTGCGCGTGGCGGCGGCGAGCGGAGCGGGGACGCCGCGCCTGCGGATCATGCCCGTGCAGGGCAGCGCGCTGGGGGCGATGTACCTGGCCGGCGGGCCCGTGTCGCTGGAGCGCCCACGCGGAGACGAAGCCGCGTGGCTGCACGAGCTCGGCCTCGAGGCGCGCGCGGTGCTGGTCGAGCCCCTGAGCATGGAGGCCCAGGGCGGCGGCCTGATCATCGCGCTGCGCAGCGACGGCAGCTTTCGGGGTCCCGACCGCGACGCGCTGCGCGCGTTCGCGGCGAGCGTCGCGCAGAGGCTGGCGGCGGAGCGCTCGGTGGAGATCGAACGGCTGCGCTACGGCATGGAGGCGCGCGAGCGCGAGCGCACCCGCTGGGCGCGGGAGATCCACGACGAAAGCATCCAGGGCATCGGCGCGCTGCGCCTGCAGCTGGCCAACGCCCGCGACCTCGAGGACAAGGAGGCGCTGAGCGCGGCCGTGGACACGGTGCTCGAGGGCCTCGGCACCGAGATCGACGGGCTGCGCCACCTCATCACCGAGCTCCGCCCGGCTGCCCTCGACGACCTCGGCCTGGCAGCCGCGTTGGAGGCATTGGCCCGGCGCGCCCAGGCGATCGAGGGCCTCGACGCGAGAACCGAGATCGACCTCGGCGTGAACACGGAGAACGGCGGCGACCCGGAAGCGCGCCGGCGCCTGGATCCGGAGCTCGAGAGCACGGTCTACCGGATCGTGCAGGAGGCACTGACCAACGTCTCTCGCCACGCGGAGGCGACGAGCGCCGTGATCAGCGTCACGGTGCGCGACGGGGTGCTGCGGGCATCTGTCACCGATGACGGCAAGGGCCTGCCCGACAACGGACGCCTCGGCCCCCGCGGCGATGGCCTGGAGGGCGGCTTCGGGATGGGCGGCATGCGCGAGCGGGCTGAGCTGATCGGCGGCGAGCTCGAGTTCGGGCCGGCGCCGGGCAAAGGCACGACCGTGCGCCTGGCGGTCCCACTGGCCGGGCGCCCGGCCGCGAGCCCCTCCTACTGAGGGATCTTGGCCTAGTGCCGCTCCGCGCTACTCGCTCTCCTCGGCGGCGTCCTCGCCGCCCGAGCCGCGCAGCCAGCCCGCGAGCTGTTGCCCGACCGAGCTGACCGACTCGCCGGCGTCGCGAAACGCGTCGCGCACCCGCTCGGCATAGAAGGAGACCGCCTCTCCCCCGTCAGCGCGCGGGTCCACGGGGTCGTCTCTGCGCACATACTCACCATGGCCGACGATGCGGTCGAACTCACCCGAGCGAACCCAGGCCATCAGCTCGTGGGTGCGCTTGACGGGCAGCGGATGCGTGACCCCGAGGTCGAGCATCAGCCGCGTGAGACGCTCGAGGCCCCCGCCCCCCTCGCTGTAGTCGAGACCCTGGCGCATGAACACGTCGAGGTCGAGCTCGTCGACCATCGCGCCGGCCGCCAGCGACATCAGCGTGCGGCAGACCACGAGCGGATCGCGGGTCACGATCGCAGCCGCCCGGTCGGCGCTGAGCTCGGTCGCGCGCCCCCACTCCATCAGCGCGGTGCGCACCGGGGCAAGCGGCAGCGGCAGGCGCGCGTTGCGGGTGAGCAGCACGAGGATGGCGAGGGCGGTGCGATAGAGCTGGTGGTCGGCGAGGATGTGGGCCGCCTCGTGCGCGAAGACGGCGCGGCGCTGGGGCTTGTCCAAGAGGCGGATCAGCTCAGACTGCACCACCACGATCGGCCTGCGCGAACCGATCGCGATGGCGTTGGGAGCGGGATACTGGGTGAGGTAGAGATCTGGGACCTCGCTCATGTCGAGCGTGGCGTAGGCGATCGCGTGCTCGCGCCACACGTCTCCGAGCTGCTCTTCTGAGAGCCTGACCGAGGAGCCCAGGTAGCTCTGGCGCAGCGCCCGCTCGTAGCCGAGCTCGATCAGCTTGCGCACGACGGTGTCCAGATAGGGGATCGATCCGAGGGCGGCCGTCGCGGCGCGGTCGGCAGGGTGCTGGAAGGCGCGCGCGGAGATCCCGGTCAGCCGGTGGCCCTCGGCCGGCAGATTCGATCCGGAGGACTCCATGTATTGAGACTACCGCCGACGAGTATTCAATCCACGAGGCCGATGCGCCGCACGTAGGCGGTGATCTCGGCGCGCGAGGAGAACCCGAGCTTCTCGATTGCGCGGGCCCGGTATGTCTTGACGGTCCGCTCGGCCACGTTCAGCTGCTCGGCGATCTCGGGGTTGGTGTAGCCGTTTGCGATCAGGCGCACGACCTCGCGCTCGCGCTCGGAGAGGGCCACGCCGTCGGTGGCGCCGTCCTCGCCTGTGGCCATCAGCGCGCCCAGGCGCGGATGCAGGTAGTTGCCCCCGGCCACCGCCAGACGGAAGGCCTGCAGCAGCTCGGCCGGCTCGGCCTCCTTGAGCACGTAGCTGCGCGCTCCGGCGCGCAGCGCCTGGCGCGCATACTCGGGGTCCTCGCGCATCGTCAGGATCGCGACTGCGAGCGCCGGATGGGCGATGAAGCAGGCCGGCAGCGCGCCGAGGCTCGATCCGCCGGGCATCGTCAGGTCGAGCGTCAGCAGGTCGGGCTTGTGCTCGCGCACTTCGCGTACGAGCGAGGGAATGTCGGCGGCTTCGGCCACCACTTCGAACTCGCCGGCCTCGCGCTGCAGCACAGCGCGAATGCCATCGCGCACGATGCTGTGATCGTCGGCGATGATGACCCTGATCGGTCGGGAAACGCCTGGGGTGCCAGCCTCCATGAACCCCGACAGTAGCGGCTGGAGAGGACCGACACGAGGTCTGAAGAGGACGACAAGGTCGGCACCCTCGGGCCTATGCGCGGAGGGACGCAGCCAGCCGATGCAGAGGGGATGCCGCCCATCGCCCCCTCCCGGCGCCCGCGCGCGCAGCCCACCGAGCGATCCCGTCACAGACACCGGCTAGCGTGACGACGTGCGGTCAGCCCTCCAATCAGCGCGGCTGCGCAGGATCCTCCTCGCCTACACCGTCAACCGGCTGGGCACTTGGTTCGGCTATGTCGCGCTGTCAGTAACCGTCTTCGCCCACACGCACAGCGCGCTCTGGGTCGCGGCGCTGCTGGTCGCCGGGCAGGCCCTGCCGGCATTCCTCGTACCGAGCCTCGTCGCCCGCGTCGAGGGCTCGGCATGGCGAGCGCCGCTGAGCGCCCTGTACGCCTTCGAGGGAGTCGCGACCGTCGCGCTGGCGATTCTGCTGTGGAACTTCTGGCTGCCCGCCATCCTGCTGCTCGTGGCGGCCGATGGAACGGCCGCGCTGGCTGCGAGCGCGCTCCTGCGCGCCGAGGCCGCGCGCGTTGCCAGGGTCGAGGCCGAGCAGGCAACCGCGAGCGCCGTAGCATCGAGTCGCCGCCAGGACGATGCCCAGACCGCCGAGCGCAAGGCGAATGCGGCGCTCAACGTGGCCTTCTCGCTCACCTTCGTGATGGGACCTGCGCTGGCCGGTCTCGTGGTGTCCTCGGCGGGCGGTCCGGTTGCGCTGCTGATCGACGCCGGCAGCTTCTTCGTCGGCGGAGCGATGTTGGCCGACCTTCGACCCCAGATCGACGATGCGGAGCGCTCGGGGGTGCGCGCACGCGTGCAGGCGGCCTGGACCCACATCCGCGAGGTCGCCGTGTTGAGGATGCTGCTGATCGCCGAGGCCGTCGCGCTGGTCTTCTTCGCCGCCGATGCCTCGATCGAGGTCCCCTATGCGAAGGCCACGCTGCACGTGGGCGACCGAGGCTACGGACTGCTCCTGACCGTCTGGGGTCTGGGGGCGGGCGCCGGCAGCCTCGTCTTCGCACGTGCTGTCCGCAGGCCGGTGGGGATGATGCTGAGCCTCGGCACGCTCGCGGTGGGGCTGGCCTACGTCGGCTTCGCCGCAGCACCGTCGCTGGCCTTCGCCTGTATCGCGGGCTTCGTCGGCGGGACCGGCAACGGCGTGCAATGGGCATCGCTGCTCAGCGCCGTGCAGCAGCTCACCCCGCCGGCTCTCCACGGCCGGATGATGGGAGCGGTCGAAGCCATCAACGCGCTCTTCCCCGGCCTCGGGCTCGCACTTGGCGGGCTGCTGGTTGCGCTCAGCTCGACGAGAACGGCATTTCTCGTGGTGGGCCTGGGAGCGATCGCCATGACCATCGCGTTCCTGCGCCTGGCCGCCGGATCGAGCTTTCAAGGAGCCAGGGCCGCGGCGAACGCTGCCCCCAGCGATCAGGACGGCGATGAAGTCCGAGCCGCAACGCTCGCGAGGCCAGTGGGCGTCGAGAGATCGGAGTAGCGGCCAGCTCCAGGCGACAGGGCAAGCCGGCGGCACCTTAAGTACCACGCCAAATCGGCCGTTAAGGACGACAGGGCCTTACATGCTGCCGCCGCTGATAATCAGACGAGCCTTCTGGACCGCCGAGGCGTTGACGCTCGTCGGCGTGAGCGCTGCAGCTGTGCTGCTGTCTCGCGCCGAAGAATGGCAGCCCATCACGCTCGTCGTGATGCTGCTTGCGCTCGCCCTGGTGGCCGAGCGCCTGGAGTTCGAGATCCGCCGGCAGCACCTCTCGGCGTCGCTGGTGGTGCTCGTCCTGACCATGTGCCTGCTCGGCCCGGCTCCTGCTGTGGCCTTCGGCCTGCTGGTCACGATCCCCAACTCGGTCGGACGACGGCTCTCACTGAAGCTCTGGCTGAACAACCTCGCCGCGTTCGCTGCCTTCCCGCTGGTGGGCGGGTTGATCGTCCGCGCCGTCATCGGCAACGTCCACAACCCCGTCACCCATCACCTCGCCCAGAGCGCCAAGAGCGTGGAATTCGGCCTTCTCGTGTTCGGCGTCTTCATGGTGACCAACGTCCTCAACTTCGCGGTGATCGCCACCGAGTGGCGCGTCAGCAAGGGTCTGCTGCTGGGCCGCCAGACCCGGGAACTGTTCCTGCCGATGCAACCCGGGCAGATGGTATTGGGTGCCCTCACGGCGATCCTGGCGGTCGCCTACACGAACCTCGGCCTGCCGGCGCTGTTCGGCCTGATCCTCGTTCTCGTCCTGTTCCAGTATCTGATCGCTGCCCTGCTGCGCTCAGAGGACCGCGCCGAGCAGCTGGACGCCCGCTCCCGACAGCTCGCCACGCTTCAGCTCGGCGTGCTCAGCACGTTGATCGAGACGCTCGCCCTGCGCGATCGCACGACCGCGCGCCACGCCGCGGCCGTGGCCCGCTACGCGCGTGCCCTGACGGCCGAGGCCGGTGGCAGCGAGGAGGAACAGGAGCTCGCCCACACGGCCGGGCTGCTGCACGACATCGGCAAGTTCGTGCTCCCCGACAGGATCCTGCATGCCGAGATCCTCTCGGACGAGGACTGGGCGGTCATCCGCCGCCACCCCCAGGACGGCGCTACGCTCGTCGGCAGGCTCGACGGCTACGGCCCGGTTGCAGAGGTGATCCTCTACCACCACGAGCGGGTCGACGGGGCCGGCTATCCCGCGGGCCTGATCGGCAGCGAGATCCCGCTGGCGTCGCGGGTGGTGGCCATCTGCTCCACCTTCGACACCCTCACCGCGCGCGAAACCTACCGCTCGCCCATGACTCCCCAGGACGCCATGGCCGAGCTTCGCCGGGTGGCTGGGCGCCAGCTGGACGCGGAGCTCGTCGATACCTTCATCTCGATGCTCCAGCGCGAGGGCCCGGCGGCGTTCACGGACGGGGACAACGCGGACTTCGCCGCCGAGCTCGCGTTCGAGCAGCGTGTGCGCCAGATGGCCGAGCCGAAGCCTCAGGGCTGAACGGGCCTCCAAGATGCCGCCGAGCCCGGCGCGGCGGCGATGGTGGTCGTGGCGGCGGCGGCCGGGAGACGGCAGCAGCACCGGAGGGACCTGGCCCCTTAACGGCCAAAGGCGCCCACCGTGCTGACCTCGGTCAGCTACGCGGCGCCATTTGGCGGTGGCCTGTTGGCCATCTCAAACGCTTCTAGTTTTTCCAAACCACTGTTGTCTCCTTCGCCGCGCCCGAAGGCGTTTCGCGAAGCGGCATCCCCGTTTGTCTCCATCCACAGGCCAGCCGCCACATGAGTAGGTTCGAGAAGGATAGTACCGCTATGCGACGGTTTGTCCAGTTTGAGCGGCTCTGTGCATGTTTGCTTGCAATTGTCCGCCCGCGCGCCGAAAACCCCTGCTGAGCGATATTTCGCACTCCTGAGCCGATTTGACAGGAGCGAATCGGAGATCGGACGGGCGGGCCGGTGCCACAGCGAATGGCCGCCGGGAGGAATCCCGTTCGATGTCGCGACGGAGCAGCCAAAACCGCCCAAACGTCCACAAACCTGGACGGCGCGCTCAAGCTCTACGGCGATTTGGACGAAGCAGGGTGCATGACAACCCTTTCGCCAGCACTGACCAGCAACGACCGGCGTCTCGTGTTCACGAGCTCTCAGGCGGCCGAATACCTCGGCGTCTCGCTGGCCACGATCCGTCGCTGGACCGACGCGGGCCACATCAGCTGCTTCCGCACGCCAGGCGGACAGAGGCGCTTCTCCCGTGCCCAGCTCGACGAGTTCATCTCATCGATGCAGCACGACGCTCCCACCAGCACCGGCGCCACCGCAGGCACCCGTGCCCACGTGGCCTGAGCGCGACCACCTCGCCTGAGCGCGCCCAGGCCTGAATCCACCTGGCCTGACCTCAAACGCAGGGACTCGCGCGCGCGTACGCACGCGCGCAAGTCATGCTTTTCCGGGAGACATCGCCCGGAGCCCCTGTTCGGAGCCCCTGTCCGGAGCCATCGCCCGAACGACCCGAACGACCGTCAGCTGGCCAGGCGACCGAACTTCTCGCGCAGGCGGCGATAGAAGGACGTGCCCGGCAGCTGCGCGAGCGTGCCCACCTCACCGGCGAATCGCGCCGCGATCGTGGCGTCGGGCAGGATCTCACCGACAGGGCGCCCGTCGACGGCCACATCGAGCGGCTCGCGCGAGCGGTTGAAGACGGTCAGGCGATCGTCAGGGGCCACGACCAGCGCCCGCGCGGTCATCGAATGGGGCGCTATGAACGACACGAGAAAGCCCTCCACGCCCCAGGCCATGACCGGTCCGCCGTTGGCCAGGTTGTAGCCGGTGGATCCGGCCGGCGTGGCGACCACGAGGCCGTCGCAGCGCACGCGCCCGGCCTCCTCGCTGTCGAGCGAATAGGCGAGCTCTGCCACCCGCTCGCCGACCTTGCGGTGGATGGCCACGTCGTTGATGGCAGTGTGGCGCCCCTCGCCGAGCTCGAGCACGATCCCAGGCAGATGCAGCAGCTCGAACTCGCCGGCGAACGCGCGACGGATGCCGTCGTCGATGTGCTGCGGCTCGACCGTGGCCAGGAAGCCGATCTCGCCGAAGTTGACGGCGAACACGGGAACGCCGGTGCGCTCGTAGGCCTGAAGCGCCCGCAGGATCGTGCCGTCGCCGCCCAGCACCATGCACAGCTCGACATCGCGCTTGACCTCTGCGTTCACGGCGAGCCCGGGGCCGGCGCTGAGCCCGTGCTTGCTGGTCTCCTCCTCGTCGAGGCGGAGCGTGATCTGGGCCTCGGCGGCGCGGGCGATCAACAGATCGAGCGCGGGCCTCGTGTCCTCGGGGCGCCGATGCGTGAAGACGGTCATCTCCCTCACGGCTCGACCTCGCGCGCCATCGCCTCGAGCTCGGCCGTGTCCCGCACGCCGCGTCCGCCGGCTGGATCGCTCAGCCAGATGAACGTCTCACGGTTGCCCTTGGGTCCGGGCAACTCCGAGGAGTGATAGCCGAGCACCGCCGCCCCGAGCCCGATCGCCGTCTCCCCCACGCCGAGCAGCGCCTCGCGCCTGTCGGCGGGATCGCGCACCACCCCGCCCTTGCCGACCCGCCCGCGGCCCAGCTCGAACTGCGGCTTGACGAGGGCAAGCACGTCATAGCCCGCGGCCAGGCAGCCGATCACGGCCCCGAGCACCTTGCCCAGCGAGATGAACGAGACGTCGACGGTGGCCAGATCCGGCGGGCAGTCCGGCGGGAGCGTCGCGGCAGGCAGCATCGCGGGCGTCAGGGCGCGGGCGTTCGTGCGCTCCATCACGGCCACGCGCGGGTCTGTGCGCAGCGAGTACTCGAGCGTCCCATAGCCGACGTCGACGGCGATCACCTCGCGTGCTCCCCTCTGCAGCAGGCAGTCGGTGAAGCCGCCCGTCGAGGCCCCGACGTCCAGGGCGCGCCTGCCCTCGACCACGAGGCCCGAGGAAGCGAGCGCGTTGGCGAGCTTGATCCCGCCGCGGGATACGAACGCGGGGCGCTCCTGCACCCTCACGACCTCATCCACGGCGACCATTTCGCCCGGCTTCAGCGCGCGGCGCTCGCCGACGCCGAGGCGCACCTCTCCGGCCATCACCGATGCAGCCGCCCGCGTGCGCGAGGCGAACAGTCCCCGCTCCGCCAGCAGGGTGTCGAGACGACGCTTCCGCATGCCTCCCAACCCTTGCACACGAGCGCGCATCGTGCCGGAGGCGACCCATCCGGGGTCTCTGTGATCGATGTCACACACATGTGGTGCGCCCACCGACATCATGGTTGGTGATCGAGAGTGAAACATCATCTCTCCTGAATCCCTCCTCCCCGAAGCGGCCCGCTCTCCCCGGCGGGTCGTTTCATTTAAAGCTCTCCGAGATGACCCTGCCGCATGCGGCAGGGTCCCGGGCCGCACATGTGCGGCCCGCAGACCGGCGCATGCGCCGGTCATGAACAGCATCACCCAACGCTAGATCTCAGGCGCTGAGGATCGCGGACTCGCGGTCGCCGATCGCAGCGACGACGCGCTCGGCGATCCGCTTGCCGGTGAAGCCGATCTCCTCGTGCAGCAGCGCCGGCTTGCCGTGCGTGACGTAGCGGTCGGGCAGCCCGACCCGAAGGATTCGCGCGCCACCGGCCCCGGCGCCCGTCTCGTTGAGGGTCTCCCACACGGCCGAGCCGAAGCCTCCGGCGAGCACGCCCTCCTCGACCGTGACGAGCAGATCGTGCTCGGCCGCGAGCTGGGCCATCAGGCCCGCGTCGATCGGCTTGGCAAAGCGCGCGTCTGCGACCGTCACCGCCAGCTCGTGCCCTGCGAGCTCCTCGGCCGCTTCGAGTGCCTTGCCGACACCCGACCCGTAGCCGATCAGCGCCACGCGGCGTCCCGCCAGCGCCGAGGCCTCGCTTTCCTGCGCCTCCACGAGGATCTCCCCCGTGCCGATGGCTATCGGCTTGCTCGTCGCCGGGATCGGCGCGCCCGTGCCCTCGCCGCGCGGGTAGCGCAGGGCGATCGGCCCGTCGTGCTCCAGCGCCGTGCGCAGCATCTGCACGAGCATCGCCTCGTCGCGCGGGGCCATCAGGACCATGTTGGGCAGGCAGCGCAGGTATGCGATGTCGAAGGCCCCGTGGTGGGTGGGGCCGTCATCGCCGACCAGGCCGGCGCGGTCCATCGCAAAGACCACGTTGAGGTTCTGCAGGCAGACGTCGTGGACGATCTGGTCGTAGGCGCGCTGCAGGAAGGTCGAGTAGATCGCCGCCACGGGCTTGACCCCCTCGAGCGCCAGGCCGGCGGCGAACAGGATCGCCTGCTGCTCGGCGATGCCCACGTCGAAGTAGCGGTCCGGCATCGCCTTCTGCAGGAGGCTCAGCCCGGTTCCCGAGTTCATCGCCGCGGTGATCCCGACCACGCGGGGGTCGCGTTCGCATTCGCGCACGAGCGCCTCGCCGAAGACCTGGGTGTACTGGGGCGCAGGCCTGGCAGCGCCCTTGCCCAGGATCTTCGAGGCGGGCTTGGCGAGGGTCGGCGAGCCATTGAGGATCGACTTGGGCTTGGCCGCGTGCCACTTCTCCATGCCCTCCAGGCCGCCGTCCTCGGCGGGGGCGAAGCCCTTGCCCTTGACCGTGGCGATGTGCACCACGACCGGCCGTTCGGCCGCGAGCGCCTCGCGCAGCGCCTCGCGCAGCGCGCGCACGTCGTGGCCGTCCACCACGCCCATGTAGGCCCAGTCGAGCTCCTCCCACCACAGCCCGGGAGCCCAGAAGGCCTTGATCGACTCCTTCAGGTGGGGGCCGAGGCGCTCGAAGGCCGAGCCGATCCCACCGGGGAGGCGGGTGAGGCCGCCCTCGACGCCCGCGCGCGCGTGCCACAGCTTGGGGTTGAGGCGAACGCGGTTGAAGTAGCGCGACAGCGCGCCCACGTTGGGAGCGATCGACATGCCGTTGTCGTTGAGCACCACCACGATCGGCGTGCCGAGCCCACCCGCCTGGCCGATCGCCTCGAAGGCCACCCCGCCTGTCATGGCGCCGTCCCCGATCACGGCCACGACCTTGCCGTCGACCTCCGGGCCGATCTGCTTCATGCCCTCCTTGATGCCCACGGCATAACCGATCGAGGTGGAGGCGTGCCCCGCTCCCATGATGTCGTGCGGGGACTCCGCGATCGAGCAGAACGGCGCGAGACCTCCGTACTGGCGGATCGTGGCGAGCTGATCGCGCCGGCCGGTGAGGATCTTGTGCGGGTAGGCCTGGTGGCCGACGTCCCAGAGGATCTTGTCGCGCGGGGATTCGAGCACCGAGTGCAGCGCCACGGCCAGCTCGCACGTCCCGAGGTTGGCGCCGAAGTGCCCGCCGATCTCCCCGACCGTGTCGATGATGTGCTCGCGGACCTCCTGGGCGAGCTGCTCGAGCTCGGCCTCGGAGAGGCCGTGCAGGTCCTCGGGACCGTTGATCTTGGCGAGCAGGCTCATGAGGTGCGGGTGTAGATGAAGTCGGCGATCTGCTCGAGCTCCGTGGCGTCGTGCCTGCGCCCGCGGGCGGCAGAGGCCTCGGCCAGAGCCTCTCGCGCGGTGCGGTGGGAGGCCGCGGCGAGCTCCCTGGCCTGATCGATTCCGAACTCGCTCACGTATGTACGCTTCCCGTGACGCTCATCGCTACCTCGTGGCTTTCCCAGTGCATCGTCCGTGCCGGTCACATCGAGTATGTCGTCGACGATCTGAAACAGAATGCCGAGCTCGGCGGCGAACCGGCGAAAGGGCGCTGTCTCCGATGCGTCTCGGATCCCTGTCAACAGTAGTACGCAGAGCACCGAAGCCCCGATCAGGCGTCCGGTCTTCAGCTCGTGCAGCCGCCTCAGCGCCTGCGGCCCGGAGGGCGTGAGCGGGCTCACGTCGGCGTACTGGCCGCCGACCATCCCGTTCACGCCCGTCGCCGCCGCCAGCTCGGCAGCCGCCGCCAGGACTCGCTCGGGCGCCGAGCGCTGGTGGGTGAGCAGGTGGTGGAAGGCCTCCGCATACAGCCCGTCGCCGGCCAGGATCGCGACGTCCTCGCCGAACTTGACGTGGCAGGTGGGCTGGCCGCGACGAAGCTCGTCGTCGTCCATCGCCGGCAGGTCGTCGTGGATCAGCGAGTAGGTGTGGATCAGCTCGATCGCCCCGGCGAGCGGGAGGACCTCGCGCTGCTCGAGTCCGACCGCACGCGCCGTCGCGAGGGCGAGCACCGGCCTGATGCGCTTCCCGCCGGCCAAGAGCGAATAGCGCATCGCCTCGTCCAGGCCGTCCGTGATCGTCTCGTGCGAGAAGCGCATTCCCTCCAGGTAGCGCTCCACCTCCTCGCGAAGGTGATCCGGGTAGCTGGGGGTCACGGACCGGGCGGCGGAGGGAGCGGGGCCTATAGAAGCGTGTCCTGACCGGGCGCTGGAGCTGAGACCTCGGCGCGGGTGAGCTGCTCGAGCTCGGCCGCCGCCTGGGTCGCGAGCGAGGCGCAATCCTCGACCATCGTCGCCGCCGCGTCGGGCGAGAGCTCGCCCGAGCGCAACTGCTCTGCGGCCCGCTCCAGGCGGGTGATCAGGTCGTCAAGTCGCTCGACGCGGAGGTTCTCGCTCATCGGATCTGCGCATTCTCGCGCACCTCTCGGAGGACTGCTGCGAGCACGCCGTTGACGAACCCGGGCGCGTCCGCCCCGCAGAAGGTCTTGGCGCTCTCCACAGCCTCCTCGATCGCCCCCTCGGGCGGGATCGGCTCATCCGCCGGAGCCGCGTCCGGGTGCAGCATCTCGATCAGCGCCACCCGCATGATGGAGCGCTCGAGCGGCTGGATCCGCTGCACCGCCCAGCCGTGGGAGTGGCGGTCGATCACCGCATCGAGCTCCTCGGCGCGGTCCGCCGCGGCATGGGCGAGGGCGCGCGCGAACAACGAGGCGTTGGGCCCGAGCGTCTCCGCCAGCGGGCGACCCGTGAGGTCGTGCTGGTAGAGCGCCACCACGGCCGCGCGGCGCTGGTCTGAGCGACGCATCAGACCCGCGCCATGTAGTCACCCGTGCGCGTGTCCACCTTGATGCGCTGACCCGGCTCCACGAACAGCGGCACTTGGATGATCGCTCCGGTCTCCAGAGTGGCCGGCTTGGTCCCGCCACCGGACACCGAGTCCCCGCGCAGGCCGGGATCGGCCTCCGTGACCGACAGCTCGACCGTGCTCGGCAGCTGCACGTCCGAGGGCTCCCCGTCGATGAACAGCACGTCCACCTCGCTGCTCGGCGTGATCCAGCGCAGCGCTTCCTGGAGCGTGGGCTCGGGGACGGCGATCTGCTCGAAGGACTCGCTGTCCATGAAGTGGGCATCCGTCCCGTCGGCGTAGAGGAACTGCATCTTGCGGGACTCCGTGCGCACCGAGCGGAACTTCTCGCCCGCCCTGAAGGTCCTGTCGATCACGTTGCCGTCCGAGGTCCGGCGCAGCTTCGTGCGCACGAACGCGCCCCCCTTGCCCGGCTTGACGTGCTGGAACTCGAGGATCTTGAAGACTGTTCCATCCACGTCTATGTGGTTGCCGTTTTTGAATTGATTTGTGCCTAGCACGTATTCAGCTTACCCTTGTTTAGCGTGACCACTACAGCCAAGAAGCCTAGCCGCATGGATCAGTATGTGCGGGTCAGCCGCGTTGCGGGTCGCTCTGGAGAGAGTTTTATCTCGCCCGACCTGCAACGCGAGCAGGGAGCTGCGTGGGCGTCTTCGCGTGGGGTCGAGGTGGCGGTCGTCCATGAAGACCTCGACCAGTCGGGCGGCAAGCTGGAGCGGCCCGGCCTGGACGCGCTCATGGCGCGCATCAGAGCAGGCGAGACGGACGGCGTGATCGTCTCGAAACTCGATCGCCTGAGCCGTCTCGGCGTGGCGGACGCGCTGCGCCTGGTCGAACAGATCACGGAGGCCGGTGGCTCGATCGCGGCACTCGACCTGGGCCTCGATCCGACGACGCCGTTTGGCGAGTTCGGCATGACGATCATGCTGGCGCTGGCGCGTATGGAACGGCGACGCATGAGCGAGGCGTGGGAGCACGCCAAGACTCGGGCGCTCGATCGTGGCGCTCGGATGGGAGCAACGCCGTTCGGCTACACGCGCGACGACGACGGATTGCTCGTCCCGCATCCGAAGTGGGCGCGCGTCGTGACACGAGCATTCAAGCTCGCCGCCGACCAGGGCGTCGACGCGGCGCTCGCGTACCTGCGCAAGCAAGTACCGGCGTACCCCTCGGATGGTCAGCCGGGTGTTCGTCGCAAACGCAGCGCCGATCATCGAACCTGGAACGCCTTCACCGTGCGGCGACTGTTGCGCAACCGCAGCTACCTGGGCGAGACGCGCTACGGCGATCGTCTTGTGCGGGACTCACACGCGGCCCTCGTAGATCGCGTGACATTCGAGCGGGCGCACCCCGGCGATGAGAAGCCGCAGCGCCGCCCCGCTGCCGTGTTCCCGTTGAGTGGGTTCGCCGCCTGCGCCAACTGCGGCGAGTTCTTGATCGGCGCACGAGCAGGCGGAAACGGAGGGCGCGGTCTGCGCACGTATCGCTGCCGCGCGTCGCTGGCGAGCTGGAAGGGCGAGCGCTGCGACTCGCCTACGAACGTCATGGCCGACCGCCTGGAGAGCTACGTCGTGGAACAGCTCAAGCAGGCATACGAACAGGCGGGCACGTCCGGGCTTGCAGCCAGCGTCGCGGACACGGGGAGCACCTTCGAGGACGTTCAGGGCGAGCTGGAGGCGGCGGAGCGCGAGCTGGAGCGGTTCGCCGCCGACCCGACTGCAGCGGAGCTGCTTGGACAGGCCGCATGGACAGCGGCTCTACGCACACGAACCGAACGCGCCGAAGCTGCGCGGGTCGAGTACCGCGAGCACGTTGACACGATGCGCGCGTCCGAGATCGTCATACCGCCAATCGAGCTGCTTGACAGCCTCGCGCCTGACGAGCTGAGGACCGTGCTACGCAGCGTCTTTCAGACCGTCCGTGTTGGCCGCGGTCGTGCGCGCGGCCGCGGCCCGATGGCTGAGCGTGTCGAGCTGGTCTTTCATGGCGAACCGTCGTCCGGGGTAGCGCCGCTCAAGGACGCCACATAGCGCGCGCTCCAATCGTTCGCGGGCCTCTTGGGGCATGGGCCGCGCCTCGGGGGTCGCTACGGCGAGACGAGGCGCGTAGCGGCCGGGGCGGCTCAATTTCTGTGCCGGGCTGGGTGGCCTCACACGGGTACTGACCCCCAAGGGCAGCAACCGGCCAACGAGTTTGACCCGCGCCGGTCGAGCTTGCCGCTCACACGGACAAGGAGGCGAAGCCGACGCCTCCGGTGCCAGTAGCGGCGGCCACCCGGCCGCAACGGCTCCCGACGCCGGCGTCGCCTCTATGCCCTGCGCGCCCTCTGCCTGCGATACGGGCGTGCCCCTCGGTGCCCGCTCATCCCTCCGCAGGCGTTCTCAGCGCCACTCGTCGGGCGCTACGCCGGGTGTCCACTCCTTGGTCACTCCGCCGCCTGCCTGCTTGAGCCTGCGCCCAAACTCAACGACGTTCAGCTGGAAGTCCAACTCGTCACGGGGATCGCGGCCTCCGTCGTCGAGCATCTGGCGCCAGTGCGCGAGCGCACACAGCGTCTCGACCTGTGATTCGTCGGTCCACCAACCCTGTTTGAGTCCTTTCAGCTCGTCGGGATACCGCCCACACAGCGCGAGGATCGAGCCCCACATGAACTGTCGCCATTCACGATCGCCACCGTAAGGCTCAAGCCACGGCGCCCGAGTGATCGTCAGCTCGTCCGCTGGCGCGCTTCCGTTCCCGCGCGCTGCGGCCGCGAGCTTGCCAAGTCCGTCGCGGACCATCTGGCCCGCGACCCGCGCGACCGGCTGCCCGGACGCTGCCGCCAGCTCGTCCAGGCGTGCGCCTATGTCGTCGGAAAGCGTGATCTTGATTCGACTGCTCATTTCGGAACCTCCGAGTTTCGACATTGAGGGCCTTTGGTGCCCCTTCTGTCGGTTACTGACCCTAAGTCCGCGAAACCGGCCAACGAATCGGGGCCCACTTAAGGGGCCGCTCCGAAGGTGCATCTAGTCTGTTTGGAGAAGCGGGGGACCGCTGGGATGGAGGCTGCCAAGATGGCGTGTGGGACTCGGCGGAGCGGTATCGTTCGTGGCGATGAGCGTGGAACGCGAGTTTGATGTGGTGATCGTGGCCGAGCCGGAAGGCGGCTACAGCGTGTTCGTGCCAGAGCTGCCGAGTGTCGCCACGCAGGGCGAGACGATCGAGGAAGCACGCGCGAACGCCCAAGAGGCGATCGAGGGATACCTAGAAGTCATGCACGACGACGGCCTCCCCATCCCCACGGTTCACCGCGACCGTGTAGCGGTTCAGGCCGCGTGAGCCAGACGCCTGCCGTCTCAGGCAAGCAACTCGTCAAGATCCTCGAAGGGCAAGGCTGGTACGTCAAGCGCGTCCGTGGCAGCCATCACATCCTGCGCCACCCCACCGTGCCGGACGCGATCCCGGTGCCGGTCCACGGCAATCAGCCGATCAAGAGGGGCACGCTTGGCAGCATCCTGCGCACGGCCGGGATCAGCCGCGAGGAGTTCAACCGGCTGGTTTGACGATTCCCGGACCCCGCTAGCTCGCCTGCCCTTCCTCGTCGTCGGGGATCAACGCGGACAGTCCAACACCAAGGCCGTCGGACAAGGCGACCAGCACGTCGAATCTCGGGTCAGTCAGGCCGGCCTCGAGCTTGGCTACTCGCGTCGGGCTGATGTTGCTTCTGCCAGCCAGATCAACGACGGTAAGCCGCTGTTGCTCACGCACCCGTCTTAGCTGTTCGCCGAAGCGGATCAGCTCTGTTCGGTTTTCCATCCCTTCCTCCTGTTGGTAGTTGTGCGGTGGGCGCGAGGCAGTAGCCGACGCCCCAGGTCGAGGACACCCAGCCGGTCGCGCCGGCCTCGGCGAGCTTGCGGCGCAGCCGCGAGGCGTGGGACTCCACCGTCCGCGTCGCGTCGTGCGACGGGTAGCCCCACACGTGGCGCAGCAGCTCGGCCTTGGCGACGACGCGCGCCGGTTCACGCGCCAGGTAGAGCAGCAGCGCGTACTCGCGTCTACGCAGCTCCACGGGCGTCGATCCATAGATCACCGTCCGCGTCGCTGTGTGGATCGTCAGCGCCCCGCAGCGGATGACCGGCGGCGTCTCGCCGGTCGGACGCCGCAGAAGTGCTCGCACTCGCGCAAGCAGCTCGGCGTACACGAAAGGCGCACGGATCACGTCGTCCGCGCCTGCCTCGAACGCTCTCAGCGTGTCCGTGGCATCGGCGCTGGTGCTGATCCAGAGGACACGAGCACCGGAACCCGCGAGTTCGCCCCCTCGCAGGGCACGTAGAGCGCTGAGCCCTGCGCTACGCCTCGACGAACGGCCAAAGACGATCAGATCGACCTCGCCGACCGATGCGGGATCGCTGACCAACCGTGTGTCGAAGCCGTCAAGCGCCAGCTCGTCGGCCAGCGCTTCGTTTTCGCTCTCCTGGCCGTAGATCACTACGACCGGGGGCACAACTCGCGGGATATCCTCCGGCTGCATTGGAGTTCACGCTCCTTTGCCACGCCCCCGGCTGTTGACGCAGCGCGGGGGCACTTTGGTTATTGCGCACCAGATCATAACGCTTACGCGCATGGGTGTAAGCGCATGGACTCAAGCGGTTATGCCTGCAAGGCTCGACCTATGCCTCCCCCTCTCCCACCCGACCCAGCACTCGGCCTGGCAATCAAGGAGCTGCGCGAGACACGCGACCTGACCCAAGAAGAACTCGCCAGCCGAGCGGGCATGACGTTCGGCACCGTCAGCCGCCTGGAGTCGGCTAAGAGCGCGCCCGCGTGGGCGACCGTCATGCAGCTCATCGACGCGCTTGGCGTCTCGCTGCCGGAGCTGGCGCAGGCCGTCGAGAAGGCTCGGCGAAGCCCATGAGAGGAACGCCGAGAGGGATCGCGGAGTGGCAATCGACAGAAGCTCGGGTCGCTGCTTGTCGTCCCATCGTGTGGCTCGGTTTTAAACGAGACGACTCCTACTGGGCGAAAGCAAAAGCCTGGACTTCGGCGAGTTCGGCTCGGGGCTTCTCGAGACCCGCCCAGAGTCCGGATCTCAGCCGCCCCAGGGAGGCGGCGTGGCAGGTCAGGGACTCACTCGGCGGAGGAAGTGGCAAGCGGAAGACACGAGGCCACAAAGCGCGCTGCGAGGACCGTGCTCTCGAGCTTCGGTTCTGGGTAGCGGATATCGGCCCCCGGCCCGGTGTAGTCCTCGGCCATGAATCGAACGAGCGCTAGGCGCACCATGTTGTCGATGTTCGCGTTGTCCAGGCCAGGCATAGCCCGGCCCAGGAGTCTCGCGGTGCCTTCCCATAGCCCTACCTCGCCGATCATGTAGTCGAGTGCTCGGGCCTCGATCGGCTCGAGTTGTCTCAGGATCTCCGGAAAGGCCGCAGGGACGGTGCCTGACATCGTGGCAGCGTTCGCGAGCAGGTTGGCCCAGCGCTCCTGCATGTCCGGCCTATCCTCGTTCGCGCCACTGTCGAGGATTGGCATGAGCACCTGGAGCGGCACGTCGTGCGCTGTCAGACCGGCGGACTCGATGATCCCCTCGGCACGTTTCAGCATTTTGACGCGCCACTTCCAACGCACGAACTCGACGACATCTCCTGCCCACCCGCCGAGTTCCTTCGTTGCCGGACCTAGCAGCATCCCGAGGAATCCGTTGACAGGCTCGACGAGGGCGGCGATGGCTCCGCGCGTCGAGCCCTCCGCTGCCGCGGCGACGATCTCAACCGATGTGGGGTTGTCGTCGGTCAACTCCCGTGGAAGGTAGCGCCAACGCTACCGACGGAACCGCGAGAGGGTCGCCGGTCAGGCGCTGTGAAACCACCGCCGTCCGGCCGCCATCTTGATGTTGACGACGTCGATAGCACCCACGGGCGTCATGATTAGGCGATGACCCGCGACCCGATCGAGCGGATCGCCGACGCCGCCGAGCGCATCGCCGCAGCATTGGACGCGTTGGCCCGATCCTCGCAGGATTCCGAACCACGACCACGCCTGAGCATCGCGCGTTCTCCCACCGACCACAGCGAACTGGGCGCCGTGAACTTGTCCGACGACGGCAGGCTAAACGCGATCCTCCAAAACACCGGCGATATCGGGACGACGCTAATCGAACCCACCGTCGAGATCGGCTCGGTGACAGCTAGAGGAACGATCGTCGTTCAGGGTGGAACGACGCAGCCGTCGGGGACGATTCCGGCAAGCAAGAACGGCCCGGGCGTCGCTTTGGTGTTCCAGCTTGAACCAAGTGCTGTCATCCTGCTCGACGATCGCCCGCTGATCTTGCGAGTCCCACACCGGCCCGGCCGTTACCCCGGAACGACTGTGCTCGAGGTGGAGATGTCGCCGATGGGTTACGTGGGAGGACGGCTGGGATGGCGGCTGACCGATTCCAGGGAGGTGCCGCACCGCGATGCCCATGCTTAGAGCCGATGAGCAACTCGGGCACTGGAGGGTCGTGCGCTACATCGATCGAGGCGGCAACGGCGAGGTCTATGAGGTCGTAGGACCGGAAGGAGGACCGGAAGGCGGGTGCGCCCTAAAGATCATCGCCGACCGGACGGCTGAGTCCGTTCGCTACCGGCGCTTTCGGCGCGAGATAGAGACGGTCCTCCGCCTGAGGGAGCACGCAGGCATTCTGCCGGTGCTGGACAGCCACTTGCCCGAGCAACCCTCCAAGCGTGACCGCGCCTGGTACGTGATGCCGCTGGCCACCCCTCTTGCTGAGCAACTCGACGGCAAGCCGGTCGCCGATGCCGTGCAGGCGGTCGTACAACTCGCCCAGACGCTTGCGGACCTTCACGCCCTGACGATCGGGCACAGAGACCTCAAGCCCGGCAATCTGTACTGGTGGGACGGCGAACCCGCGCTTGGAGACTTCGGCCTTGCGGCTATCCCTGATGGCGCATCACTGACTGAGCCAGGCCGTGTACCCGCCGCATTCGGCTACATCTCCGACGAGATGATCATGCATCCGGACACGGCCGATCCTCTCCCAGCTGATGTCTTCGCGCTCGCCAAGGTGCTATGGAAACTACTCGTCCCTAGCGCCGAGTACCCGCCACAGGGACCCCTGCGAGCAGACGGCGGGCCGGCGACCCTAGCTCGTAACCTGACCGTGCCACGGGCGGACTCCTTGGACCGCATTCTGGAGGCTGCGACGACCACGCTCGCGTCCCGCATCGACATGCCGACCCTCGCAGCAGAGCTGCGCACCTGGTTCGAGCTGCGGCCAGCGGTCGAGTTGTCCGACGAGCTCGACGCCGCCTTGCTCGCAGCAAGGCGCTCGATGGATACGACTCTACAAGTGCGAGAGGCAAAAGAGGCCCGCGAACGCAGCACGGAGGCGCTCGCAGAACACCTCAAGGAGGCGTCCGCACGCCTCTTCGACGCTGTGATGAGCATCGATCCGGCGGGATCCGTGGTCGGGCCCTATGCGATCGGCCGGCGGCGCCAGTGGATAGAGCAGCAGTCATACCTCGGCAGCGCCCCGTGGGGCGAGCCGTTTCACCACGGAGTGCGCGTGACCCGCGGCCCCGACCACTATGAGGAAACCCTGGTCGTGGCGTTCTGCCTACAGGTCGACGAGAGCGGTATGGGTGCCGTCGACGGGGTTCTTGCTGTAGGGCACGAAGACGAGGGCGGCAACCCAGCGCACCACTTGGAAGCACGTACAGCGCCTCTCGGGATCGGGCTCGAGGCCGAGATCGACAGGATTGTCGCTGACGCGGCGCAGGCCTTGCCCGCGATGCTCGAGACGTTCGCCCGGCGTGCCGTCTAAGCGTCTGGACTCTCGGCATTTGCGCTGACAGCGTGCTGACACCCCTGGCGTCGCGTGCCGTTGGGGAGCTTGGCAAGCCTGCCAGTGGCATCGAATGAGAGCTGTAACCACGGGCTCCTCACCGATGGTGGTGGTCCTGTGCCTCCGGGCAGCGCCGCCATCCGCCGCACTCGCACTTCTCCGGCTACGCGGGCGTCCGAACACCGAACGCTCTGACTAGCGCAAAGGACGATCACCAGCACGCTATGTATCCGGCCACCCCCGAGCAGTCGCAAGCTCACGTTCTACGGCCTGCAGGTAGGTGCTCAGCGCGTCGCGGTTCGGGTGCTCGACGTCTGCCTCTACCGCAAGGCGGGTCGCCGCTTCGGCGGCGAACGATCCGCAGACGAGCAAGAACAACCGCGTGTCTTCGGTGTGGTCCGGCCCCCAGGTGATCGACGCGCGGAGGTCGTCGTCCACCGTCGCTCGGCGCATGATCCCGCCGACGTCGGCGTGCGCGTACCGCGACAAACCCCGATAGAGATCTGCCACGGCGGACGGGTCGACCTCGGGTGTGGCGGCGCGGATCGCGGCGCCGATGCTGGTCTTTGCTTTGCCGTGGAGGTAGAGTCGCCCCGTCTCCGGCGTCTGGTCCGCGGCGACCTCGCAGAGACGCGCGTTGATCTCGACCACCTGGCGAGTTACCCCCATTCCCTCCGTCTCCCAACCGGCTGCGAGCACCCCCATCGCGGCGCGGCAGGCGCGTAGTATCCGGACCGAGAGGAAGGCGATCGCATGCTCCCGGTGCTGACCGGGCTGTGACGCCCAGCCGCTGCCTCCTGCGAGCTGGATGACGCTCGCGAGGTTCGAGGTCGCCCAGTCTGCGGCGATGTACTCGCGCGTCTGGAACGCAACCTGCCGCAGTCCCGCTTCGTGTTCGCTGAGGCTGATCGTCTCCCGCCCGGACCCGTCGCTCATCGTCTCAGCCTCTCGGGAGCGGCTGGCGGGCGAGCACGATCCCGGCGACGCCCGGTCACTCTGGCACGAGCGGGCCACGTGGGGTGACGTTCCCGTCGGCGTCGATGTCCCACGCGAATAGCTCCCGATCCACGACGACCCGGCCGTTATCGACGCCTCCGTCCTCGTCCAGCTGCTGTACGACCAGGAGGGGCTCGCCTTCAGCTTCAGTGACAGTCGTCGTCGGGCTGCTAACGACCGTCTCGCTCCATGTGATCGCTTGGAGCGGGATTGGGTCGCCATCCTCGAGGGGGAGAAGGCGGCCGTCCTCGAAGGTCACGCGTTGCGGATAGGTCCCCTCTTGCAGCGGCGGTCCGTGGTGCGCCTGCATTATCTCGGCAAACGACTCTGCGGGCGAACCGTCGGCGCGAAGCAGGCGCGTCTCGGAGTTCATGCGGATCCGTGGGTTCGGCGGCGTGTCGTGTGAGGTCTCGACGTTGAAGTCGGAGAACACGCTGCCGAACGCGTTGATCGTCAGCTCGATCCGCTTGACGTACGGCGTCGGGTCATCGGTGTCGAACGGCCGGATCACGACGAGCGCGATGTCGTTGTCGGCGGCGACGGCCCTCGCGCCCTTGGTGAAGTCCTTAGTCGTAACGACGGCGCCGTCGTTCACGTTCAGCTGGCCGAGGACGCCGACCAGGGCATCGAGGGTGCCCTTCCCGACCTTCTTGGCCCAGTCCTTGCACTCCACGATCAGGCGCTTGATCAGCCCCGTCGGCTGGCGGGCCGTCACGTCGAGCTGGTGCTTTGCACGCTTGCCCTCTATCCCCTCCCGCGTGTCGTGCTGGACGTCAGTCCAGCCGAAGACCGCAAGCACAACGGCCGTCAGGCGCTCGTAGGCCGCACCCTGCTTCGTCGGCCGGAAGCCGAACAGCACCTCGTGTAGATCGTCGATCTCGGACAAGGCCAAGAGGATGCCACGAGACGCGTACAGCTCCCCGCCAAGCCAGCAATTGAACCTGAGTATCCGTCGTCAGCGCCCTGTTACTCCTTGCTTCGCTGGCCGAGTAAGCGCGCCAGCGATGCCGCTCACGCTTCCGTAACGCACGATGACCAACACCCTGAGCAGATCCCGAGACGCGCTTAGCGCGAGGACCGGCACGCGGTCACAAGCGACTGGGTCGTCATGACGACCTCGGGCGGCTTACGTCCGATCCCTATGATACGTTCTAGACACGTTTCAGAATTGGTTGGTGGAGATCATCGATCTGTGAGGGTAGCGGGCACCGCAGGGGCCGGGCGTGGTCGCGCAGGCAGGGAGCGCTCGGACAGTTCTGAGGGTCGGGACTGGTCAGGTGATCGGCTAACACCTAGTCTGTGGGGATGGGGGCGCGGGTCCAGAGGTCGGCCGCATGGCTTCGGGCTGCTCTGGCGGGGACACCCGGACGGTTTTGGCGCTCTCCTGCAGACCAGCCGCCGTGGGCGCGCCCGGCGCTGTTGGCGATCGCGGCGGTCGCGGGGCTGACCTACGCATGGGGCATGGACGGCGCAGCTCTCGAGGCCTTCTACGGAGCCGCCGCGCGGTCCATGTCGATGAGCTGGCACAACTTCTTCTTCGGCGCCTTCGATCCCGCCGGGACGGTGAGCGTGGACAAGCTGCCGGGCGCGCTGTGGCCGCAGGCGCTTTCGCTGCGCATCTTCGGGTTCCACACGTGGGCGATCGTCCTGCCGCAGGTGATCGAGGGCGTGGTCACGATCCTCGTGCTCTACCGCGCGGTGCGCCGCTTGGCGGGGCCGCCGGCCGGCCTCGTGGCGGCTGCCGTGGTCGCGACCAGCCCGGTGACCGCCGCGCTGAACCGGGGCAACGTCGCGGACTCGCTGCTGATCCTGCTGATCGTGCTGGCAGCGGATGCGACCTCGAAGGCTCTGAGCAGCGGGCGGCTTCGCTCGCTGTTGCTGGCGGGCGTATGGGTGGGGCTCGCATTCCAGGCGAAGATGACCGTCGCCTGGCTGGTTCTGCCGGCGCTGGCCGCGGCCTATCTGCTCGCGGCGCCCGCGGGTCCGCCTGGGCCACATAGCCTTGGCTGGAGCGCTGACCGCGGTCGTGTCGGTCAGCTGGATCACGGTCGTCTCGCTCGTGCCCGAGCATGACCGTCCGTACGTCGACGGTACGCAGAACGATTCGCTGTTCAGCCAGACCTTCGACTACAACGGACTCGCCCGGCTGAGCAGCGGAAGCGAGGTGTTCTCAGGCGCAGGGCATCCCGCGGAGTTCCTCGTGCGTATCTCCCAGGCGAGCGCCAGTCCGATCCACAAAGTCAAGCCGAGCTGGCACCGGCTGCTCAGCGGCCCGTTCGGTCGCGACGACGGCTGGCTGCTACCGGCCGCGCTGATAGCGGCGATCGGCGTGCTGCTGGAGCGCCGTGGCAAGGGCCGTCGCGATCCGCCCAGAGCCGCCGTCGTGCTGTGGGGCCTGTGGCTCCTGGTGCTGGGCGTGTTCTTCAGCGCGGGCGGCTACGTGAACTCCTACTACGTCGCTGCGCTGTCCCCGGCGATCGGGGCCCTGTGCGGGGCCGGCGTCGCGGCCGCCTGGAGACAGCGAGAGCGACCGGCGACACAGGCAGCTCTGGCTGCAGCTCTACTCGGGTCGGTCGGCTATGGCATCTATCTCCTGGGAGGAGGCTCGGGGGTACCGGGCTGGCTGATCCCGGTGGCAGCCTGCGCGGGGGCCGGCGGCACGCTGGCGCTGGCCACATCTCGCCGCACCAATGCCGCCGGAGCCCCGACCGGCGGTGCGTTGGCGGTGGCCCTCCTCTGCGCCCTGCTGCTTCCGGGCGTGGCCTCGGCGCTGATGGTCATCCGCGGCCTCGGCCCGTTCGCCTCGCCATATGAGCCGTCCTCGGCCACGGTGTCGCGAGCGGATGCGAGACGAACGAGCTCGTTGGACGCACAGGCCATCGAACAGCTCACCTCGACCTACTCCACTCCGATTCCGCTGGCCACGGACTCCTCGACCCTGGCCGCCCCCTTCATCCTCGCGACGGGCCGCGAGGTACTCCCGATAGGAGGCTTCCAGGGCGGGATACCGGCCCCAACCCTGGCGCAACTGCAGCGGCAGATCGCCGAGGGGCAGCTCCGCGCGTTCCTCGTCCCGACAGCAGGCAGCGATCCGCGGATCGTGTGGATCCGGGCACATTGCACCGCTCCGGGCGAATCACCCTCGGGCGATGGCGCTCAGACGGCTCTCTACGACTGCGGGGCCGGTTGAGCACGGCGGGCTCTCGAGGCGCGCCCCGAGATTCACCCCGCCGCGGAGGTTCCCGCGCGTGTCCTGCGGGTCGGCTCGACCCCGAGCTCCCGCAGCCGCGCGTCCAGTGCGCCGATCCGCTCGGTGTCCTCGTAGAAGTCCTCCTGCTCGACGATGCGCCCCCAGCGGCTGCGCGCGAGCAGGACGGTGCGGTTGCTGTAGATCTCATCTCCCGCGGGACCGTTGGCGTGATCGTCGAAGCGCACCAGGATCGTCATGCGCCAAGGCGGCCCGGCGAAGAAGGCCTCGGTGATCTGGCCCTGCAGGCCGGCGCCGACGAAATTCCCCAGGAAGGCGGCGATCGCGTCCCTGCCCCGGTGCTCTCCGGCCCAGCGGTGATCGCCGTCGTTGAACCGCAACACGGCGTCCGGCGCATAGCCAGAGAGCAGCGGGCCGAAGTCGCCCCGATTCAGAGCCTCGACGTCGCGGCGGAACTTGAACAGGAGGGCGCGCGCGAACAGGGCCCGCGCGAGCAGCATTCCGCCAGCTCCCATCGCGATCGCGACCAACGACAACCGAGGCCCGCGTTTCCGATCCACCATCGTGCACCTCCAGATTCGACTGCCGGGCTCAGGGTCCACCCGCTCGGGCGCCCTACGCCGCGGCGCCCGCCAGGCTCGCCATGTCGATGCCGATCACCCTCAGGCGCCGATGCAGGGCATTGAAGGCGAACGTGTTGGTCTCCTCCATCGTGTAATCGAGGATCGCGTAGCTGTTCGGGTCGGCGCCCGGTGGCACGAGCACCGCGGCGGCGAGCGGGATCAGCTCGGCGAGACGTTCGGCGATGCGCCGCTTCAGTGCGGGGTCGGTGGCCTTCTCGCGCAGGAACCACGTGCCGTAGGCGACGTGACGGTGCTCGTCCTGGGAGATCAGCCTGAAGCCCTCCACCCAGCCCGGCAGTATCCCCATGCGCTCCATGTAGTCGGTCAGGAACCACTGGCCGGTGAGCGCCAGCGTGCCCTCGATGATCATGTGGTAGAGCGTCACGAAGTCGACCTTCGCCTCGAGATCGCCGGGATTCTCCACGAGGCGCCTGCCCCAGTCGACCAGCACGCCGTCGAACATCTCGATGAACGCCGGATTGAGATCGCCGCGAGCGCGCGCCAGGCGATCCTCGAAGGTGCCCTCGATGCCGAGCACCTGCTCGTAGAAGCGGTTGAAGTGCTGGGCATGACGTGCCTCGTCAACCTGCTGGGTGGTCAGGAAGGCCTCCTCGCTCTGGCTCTCATACGCCATCACCAGGCCCGAGAACTGCGTGGTCACACGCTCCTCGCCGATGAAGAACGACGAGAGGTTCCAGGCGAGCTGACGCCGCAGGGCCGGGTCCATCGACGCCCAGTCCTGGCGGTCACGGGTGAAGTCGATCGTGTGCGACTGCCAGTTCTGGCGCTCCCACAGCTCATAGAGCTGCTGGGGGCTCATCAGCGTCACGGAGGCCAGCTTGGACTCGTCGGAGATCGTGCCTACGTCCCCCTGGCTGGTGAGATCGAGAAGCGAGGGCATGGTGAGCGATACCTCCCGGACGGTGAACGGGGAAAGGGCGGCCCCGAGGGCGCAGCCGACGATACTCCCTCACCCTCCCCAGCGGCGCCCTGGCGCTCAAGCCCGGGGGCCCCCACGCCGATGCAAGAACATGAGGCGTGTACGCGAGAATGCCCTGTGCTCGGCGATGGCCGCCGCCGGCTGCGCCACGCTCGCCTGGCTCGGCCTCTACGGGTTCGCGTGGAGCGACTACGAAAACGAGGCGCGTCCCGCATTCGAGGCGCTTGCGCACGGCCATCCGCTCGCCTTCCTGCAGCTCGCGCCCGCCTACGGAGGCTCGCTGATCGAGCGCGCTCCCTTCGCCCTCATCCCGGGCCTGTGGGGCGGCGGCGAGCTTGCGGTCTATCGCATGGTCGCGCTGCCCTGCCTGCTCGCCTCCGCCGTGCTCGGCGTCTATCTACTGACGCGCATGCGCAGTGCCGGTCGCTCGACGCTGGCCAAGGCCGTCACGCTCGGGCTGTGCGTCGCCAATCCGATCACCCTCGTCGCGCTCGAACTCGGACACCCCGAGGAGGTCCTCGGGGCCTGCCTGTGCGTCGGCGCGGTGCTCGCGAGCGCTCGCGGACGCGTCCTGTGGGCCGGGCTGCTGCTCGGTTTGGCGATCGCCAACAAGGAGTGGGCCCTGATCGCAGCCGGGCCCGTCCTGCTGGCGCTCGAGCCGAGGCGGCGAGGTGCCTGCCTGGGCGTGGCCGCCGCGGTCTCCGTGGCCATTCTCGCCCCACTGGCGCTCGCCTCCTCCGGAGGCTTTGCGGGAGGCACCCGGGCGGTGGCGAGCACGACCTCCACCATCTTCCAGCCGTGGCAGCTGTGGTGGTTTCTGGGACACCACGGCGCACTGGTGCACGGCGCCTTCGGGGTGCCCAAGCCCGGCTACCGGATCGGGCCGGCATGGACGGGGCTGATCAGCCATCCGCTCGTCATCGCCGTCGGAGCCGCGGTCGCGGTGTCGCTGTGGCTGCGCGGCGCCCGCCGCACCCCGCTCGATCCGCAGGACGCCGTGCTCGCGCTCGCCCTCGTGCTGCTGGCGCGCTGCCTGCTCGACACATGGGACGCGGTCTACTACGCGCTGCCGTTCCTCCTCGCGCTGCTCGCCTGGGAGTCGCAGCGGTCTCGTCCGCCGATGTTGGCGCTGTCGAGCACCGTGCTCGTATGGCTCAGCTTCCAGTGGCTGGCGCAGCATGCCTCCCCGGACGTGCAGGCCGCGGTCTTCCTCGGATGGTCGCTGCCGCTGCTCCTGGCCCTCGGACTGCTGCTCTACGCCCCCTCCCGACTCGCCGGAACATGGCGCTCGCGCCCGCCCGAGCTCACGGGCGGGCGTTCAAGGCGCCCGCAGGCCACGCCGATATAGACCCATGCCGATGCGCAGCCGCCTGCCCGGGCTGGCCGACGCGGCGATCGCCGTCGCCATGGCCGGGGTGCTCTACTACCTGGCGCTGCGCGTGCGTCTGTGGGAGGACTTCTACGTCGAGTCCGCTCCGGCCGTTCGTGCCCTGATCGCGGGCAGGCTGCACAGCTTCCTGACGCTCGCGCCCGTCTACGGCGGCTCGTTGCTGCTGCAGGCCCCGGCGAGCCTGCTCGGGGGAGCCATCGCGGGCCTCGACGGCGCCTACCGGTTCGGATCGCTCTTCTGCATCGGCGCGCTCTGCGCATTGGCGCTGTGGCTGGCCCGCCTGCAGCGGGCAGACGGCCGCCGCCTGCCCGCACGCCTGCTGGCGATCGCCGTCGTGGTCGCCAATCCGGCCGCCTCGTGGGCCTTGAAGGAGGGACATCCAGAGGAGATCCTGGCTGCGGCCATGTGCGTCGGCGGCATGCTGCTCCTGCTGCGCGGGCGCGTGAGCGCCGCGGCGATCCTGCTCGGGTTGGCCGTGGCCACCAAGCAGTGGGCGCTGCTGGCGCTGCCGCTCGCGTTCGTGGCCGCGGCCGGCGAGCGCCTGCGCTTCTCGATCCTCGCCGGCGCCTCTGCTGCGCTGCTGGCGGCTCCGATGGCGCTCGCCAACGCCGGCAGGGTGATCGCGACCAACCGCGGGCTCAGCGCCTCGCCCGACATCTTCCATCCGCAGCAGATCTGGTGGGCGCTGCACCTCTACTACATGCGGCCTCTCGGCGGCCCGACCTCGACGATCTTCGGCCCCTCGCCCGTCGCTTTCGTCGCCAGCTACAGCCATCCGTTGATCGTCCTGTGCGCGGTCCTGCTCGCCTTCGCATACTGGTCGCGCCGCCGCAGGGTCGAGCCCTCCGACGCGCTGCTGATGCTCGCGCTCGTGCTGCTGGTGCGCTGCATGCTCGACCCGTGGAACGTCATCTACTACCAGTTCCCCTTCCTGCTCTGCCTGGCCGCTTGGGAGATCGCCACCCGCCGCCGCGCGCCGCTGCTGGCACTGCTCGCCTCGGGCCTCGTGTGGCTGAGCTTCCGGCCCGTCAACCTGGGCTCCAGCGGAGATGCGACCGACCTCTTCTACCTCACATGGGCGCTTCCCGCCGCCCTGCTCATGCTGTGGCGCTCGCTGCGCCTGCCGCGGCCGCGCCCGCTCGATGCGATACGCCGGCTACCGCGCGATCGCAGGGCGGCCGCTCTCGCTAGGAGATGACCGTCAAGGCCTTGGGCAGGTGGGTGAGCGCCTCTCGAGCGCCCTCCTGCACCACGACGAGATCCTCGATGCGCACACCGAGGAGCCCGGGCAGGTAGATCCCGGGCTCGACCGTCACCACGTTTCCCGCCACGAGCGGCTCCTCGGATGCGGTGCGCGAGAGCCTGGGGGCCTCGTGGATCTCCAGCCCCACGCCGTGGCCGAGCCCATGACCGAAGTGCTCCCCCTGGCCTGCCTGCTCGATCACCTCGCGGGCAACCGCGTCGATCTCGCGGCCGCTGCGCCCGGCCTGGACCGCGTCCAGGCCCCGTTCCTGGGCCTCCAACACGAGCGCATAGGTCTCGCGAGCGAGGTCCGAGATCTCCTCGCCGGTGGCGTAGGTGCGGGTGCAATCGGAGCAGTAGCCCTCGTGCAGGGCTCCCCAGTCGATCGTCACGAGCACATCGCGAGGAATCTGCAACTCGCGCGGCTCGGCATGCGGCAGCGCGCCGTGGGCGCCGGCGGCCACGATCGAGGGGAAGCTCGGGGACTCGGCTCCGAGGCGGCGCATGCGCAGCTCGAGCTCGATTGCCACCTCGCGCTCGGTGCGGCCCGCGAGGCCCCCTTCGAGCACCTCACCGAGGGCTCTGTCGGCGAGCTCGCTGGCGGCGCGGATGCGCGCGATCTCGCCTGGCTCCTTGACCGCCCGCAGCTGCTCCACAACTCCGTTGCATGCGATCAGCTCCCACCCTCGCGGGAGCGTCTCGACCAGCCGGCGGTGGGCTCTGACCGTGAGGCCAGCCTCATCGAAGCCGAGGCGCCCGCCGCCCTCGCCAAGCAGCGGCGCGAGCGCCTCGAGCAGCTCGCCCGCCACGATCTGGCGCTCGAACTCGGCGGGAACCTGCTCGGCGGCCTGGGTGGTGTAGCGAAAATCGGTGAGGAAACGGTGCGCCCCGAGCTCGGCGGCGGCCTCCTGCGAGACCAGTAGCACGAGACCGTTGCTGCCGGTGAAGCCCGTCAGGTAGCGCACGTTCACAAGCGCCTCGATCAGCAGCGCGTCCACCCCGAGCTCTACGAGCTGGCTCGCCGCCCGCCCGGCACGGGTCGCGCCGGAGGGCGCCTCGCGCTCGGATGCATCCATCACGATGCGCCGCCGTCGAGACGCTCGCGCAGCAGCGAGAGCGCATCTCCGTATCCCTCGGCACCGCGGCCCGAGACCGTCGCGAAGCAGAGCTCTGCGATCACCGACACGCGCCGCCACGGCTCGCGGTTGCGGACGTCTGAGAGGTGGACCTCCACGGCGGGCAACGCGGCGATCTCGAGCGCGTCGCGGATCGCCCAGGAGTAGTGAGTCCACGCACCCGGGTTGAGCAGCACGCCGTCGGCCTGGCCGCGCAGGGAGTGCAGGCGCTCCACGAACTCTCCCTCGTGGTTGGTGTGAAAGAAGCTCGCCTCGAGATCCAGCCTGCCTGCCTCCTGCTCGATTCGGCGCTCGAGCTCTACCAGCGTCAGCGCGCCATAGATCTGCGGGTCGCGTCGGCCCAGCTGGTCGAGGTTGACGCCGTGCATGACCTCGATGCGGCCGCGCGGAGGGCTCATGCAGCCAGCTCCACGATCGCCTCACGCGCGTCCTCGGGCGCCACCTCGCAGCCGTAGCGCAGCTCGCCGGGGGCGCTCAGCAGCACGAACGGGACGTGCGCGCCCACGCGCTTCTTGTCGCGCCCCATCGCCTCCATCACCGCATCGGCGGGGGTCTCGCGGAGCGTGACCGGCAGCCCGCGCGCGGCGAGCAGGTCGCGCACCTGCGCGCGCAGATCCTCCTGGCCGGAGAGCCGCAGCGCCGCCAGCAGCCCCAGGCCGACCGCTTCGCCGTGGCGATAGCGCGCATAGCCGGTGGCGGTCTCGATGGCGTGCCCGATCGTGTGCCCGAGGTTGAGCAGCTGGCGAGCGCCGCCGTCGCGCTCGTCGGCGGCGACGAGCGCGAGCTTGGTGCGAGCGCACGCGAGGATCGTGCGCTCGTCGACCTCGGCGCCGCCGGCCACAGACTCCCACAGCGCGCCGCCGGCGATCAGCGCCGTCTTGAGCACCTCCACCCAGCCGGCCGCCAGCTCGGCCGCCGGCAGCGTGGCGAGCGTGTCCGGATCCACGATCACCCCGGCGGGCTGGTGGTAGACGCCCACGTAGTTCTTCGCCCCGGGCAGGTCCACCCCCGTCTTGCCGCCGTAGGCCGAGTCGACCTGCGCGACCAGCGTCGTGGGCACCTGCACCACGGCCACCCCGCGCTGGTAGGTGGCGGCGCAGAATCCGGCGAGATCGCCGACGACCCCGCCGCCGAGGGCGACCACGTGGTCGGCGCGGGTCATGCCGGCCTCGAGCAGGCCCTGCCACACGCGCTCTGCGCTGGCCAGCGTCTTGTTGCGCTCGCCCGGCGCGACCGTGACGGTGGCGGCCGTCTCCCCCAGCCTCTGCCCGTACAGAGCCGAGACGTTCTCGTCACTGACGCAGTAGGCACGCGAGCGCGACCGATCGAGCGGCCACAGATCGGCAAGCACGCCCTCGTTCGCCTCCGCCAGCAGCCCACGGGCGATCAGCACCGGGTACTCGCCGGAGGTCGCGCTTGCCCACAGCATCCGCGTTCCCCGCGGCGCACGGCCGAGCGCCCGCAGCGCATCCGTGGCACGCGCGGCGCCACCTAGCGGCAGGTCGGCCAGGAACGCGTCCGCCAGATCCTCATAGAGGGCGCGTCTGGAGGCGTGAAGCGCACGGAACGCAACGGCGTCGCGTGCGAGCGGACGCGTGGCCCCTTCCGGGGAGGCGTGGACCCGTTCCCACGCCGTCTCTGGGTCCACGTCCAGCAGGACGGTGACGTGACCGGCCAGCGCCTCGCGTACGTGCTCTGAGAGCACGCTGCCACCGCCGAGGGCGATGACGCCCTCGGCTGGAGCTTCGCCCAGCAGGCGGCACACGAGCTCCTGCTCGGCCGCCCGGAACGCCTGCTCGCCGTGCAGCTCGAACTCGTGCGCCACGGGGTGGCCGAACTGCTCCTCCAGGAGCCTGTCGCTGTCGAGCGCGGTGACGCCGAGCGTCGCGGCAAGCTCCTCGGCGACGGTCGACTTGCCGGCGCCCATGAAGCCGATCAGGACGAAAGCCATCCGATGCGCTTCTCATAGGCACGCACGGCCTCGATCACGTCGTCGATGTGATCGCCGCCGAACTTGCGCCTGTAGGCGTCCGCGAGCACCAGCGCAACCATCGCCTCGCCGACCACCCCGGCCGCCGGCACGGTGCACGAGTCGGTGCGCTCGCGCAGAGCCTGCGCCGGCTCATGGGTCTCGGTGTCGACCGAGCGCAGGGGCTTGGTGAGGGTGGGCAGCGGCTTCATCGCGCCGCGAACGACCAGCGGGGAGCCGGTGGTCATCCCGCCCTCCAGACCGCCCGCACGATTCGTCTCGCGGTAGTAGCCGCGCTCGGAGGAGAAGAAGATCTCGTCGTGCGCCTGTGAGCCCGGCAGTCCGGCCACGGCGAAGCCGTCGCCCAGCGAGACGCCCTTGAGCGCCTGGATCGAGCAGATCGCCATCGCCAGGCGCCCGTCGAGGCGCTCCTCCCAGGAGACGTGGGAGCCGAGACCGGGCACGAGCCCGAAGGCCTGGACCTCGAAGACGCCACCGAGCGACTCGTTGGCCTTGCGCAGGCGGTCGATCTCGCGCACCATCGCCTTGGAGGCATCCGCGTCGAGGCAGCGCACCGGCGACTCGTCGACCGCGGCGAAATCCTTGGGGGCCAGCGCCGCCTCGCGCGCGGGCGCATGGACCGATGCGATCTGGATCACGTGCGAGTGCACGCTCACGCCGAGCGCGCGCAGGAACGCCTTGCACAGCGCCCCGCCGGCGACCCGCGCGGCGGTCTCGCGGGCGGAGGCGCGCTCGAGGATGTTGCGAACGTCGCTCTGCTTGTACTTCTGTGTCCCCACCAGGTCGGCGTGCCCGGGGCGCGGCAGGTGCACCTCGGCGACGGCCTCCTCGACCGGCCAAGGGCTCATCCGCTCCTCCCAGTTGGCGTAGTCGCGGTTTCTCACCTGCAGGGCGATCGGGCCGCCGAGCGTGAGGCCGTGGCGCACCCCGGCGGTGACCTCGGCGGCGTCGCGCTCGATCTTCATACGACCGCCGCGTCCATGTCCGAGCTGGCGGCGGGCCATGTCGCGGTTGATGTCCTCTGGAGCCAGCGCGAGGCCGGCCGGGAGGCCCTCCACGATGCACGTGAGGCCGGGACCGTGGGACTCGCCGGCGGTGATCAGGCGTAGCGACACGCCCCTAGCTTATTTGCTGGGCCCTCAGGGCCTGCGGCGGGGCTGGGCGGCGGTGTGGGCGCGGGCCGTCAGAGCGCCGTGCTGCGAGAACACGAGCACCCCGGCGGTGCTCGAAGCGTGCAGGAAGGGGATGGCCGTGAGCCCCGCGCGGCGCAGCAGTTCGCGCCCCGCCTTGGACTCTCCGCGCAACACGCCCTTGACGCTCCCCGTCGAGGCCTTGGTCGAGACGATGCTCACGATCCTCAGTTCGTAGACCGACACTTCGCCAGCTGGGGAGATGTATTCGAGCTGCTCGGACTGACCGGGCTTGAGGTCGATCGCCTGGCATTGCGAGGCGCTCGGCAGGCAGGCGGCGCTGCCGTGCAGGATGGCTTCGCTTACGAGCGTGAAGGTCGCGCTCTTGCCGCCAGCCGTTACGCCGCGGAACACGAGCAGCGGTTGCTGGGCGGAGGGGAGCGGGCTCAGCAGCTTGAGACTCTCATAGGGAGTCAGGGACGCGCCTTCGGGGGTGACGCCGGCAGGCAGGACCCCGAACAGCACGGCCACGTGGTAGACGGTCTTGGGCTTGGTGGGCTTCTGCGGGCTCGAGCCGCCGGATTTCTGGTTGGATGAGCCTGTCGATTCGGATTTCGCGCCTTCGCCGGAGGACGAGCTCGAGGAGCCTGACGAGGAGCCGGCGCCGGCGCTCGGGGACGCTGCGCTCGTGGTGGTGGCGGCCGCTTTGGCTTCGGGTAGCGGCGTGAAGGGATCGCGCGAGCCGCCACGGCGCTGGGCGGCCGCGCCACTGGTCACCTCGGCCACGGCCTTTTCGGGCGTGGCCTGGGTCACGGCGAGACCGGCCGGCGGTGCCACCGCATTCGCGGCCGAGACTGCCGGCGAGACCGTCGGCTTGGACGCGCTCGATCCGCCGCCGAGCACCGCGTAGGCGCACGCCGCCGCGAGTGCGACCGCCGCGAGCGCGAGCAGCGGCGCCAGCCGCCTGTCGAGAAGATCGGCCTTGAGTGCGCTGAGAAAGTCGGTCATGGGTTCACCCTGGCTATCGCGGCTGGGGTCGGGGAGCTGGAAGACGTGGCGGTCGAGGTGCTCGTCGCAGAGCCGGCCGGGGAGGCAGCCGACGATGCGCCGGCGAGACCCTGCCCGGATGGGAGCTCATAGGCGGTCGCGGTGATCGTTCCCGACAGCAGGCTCGAGCTCTTGGTGGCACCGGCGACGCCCAGCGGTGAGAGCTTGACGCTCTGGATCGTGAGCAGTCGCCCGCTCACGCGCAGGCCACCCGAAGAGGTCACGGCGGCAAAGCCGTCGAGCTGGTGGAAGAGGTGTTCGAGGTCGAAGAAGCTTCCGTTGAAGACGAAGGTGAAGGGCATCGGCGTGAAACCCGCCGCGCTCGCCGCCGTCGAGCTCGACGAAGCGCTCGAGCCGGAGCCGCCGCCAGCCGCGATCGAGGAGAATTCGACCTTGCGCTGGTTGGTCGCCTGCGAGAGCTGGTAGATCAACGAGGGGACTTCCTGGCCGGACGGAACGGCTTTCCCGAGGCTGACGAGCGAGGCGTAGGCGGCCGCATACTGCGACTGCGCCGCACGCGCGCCGGCCAGCTGGCCTTCGGCGGATGAGAGCTGGCCCTGGGCCGCGCTCACTTCAGCGCCGAGCTTGCTGGCCTGTTCGCGCTCGGGCGCGACCACCAGGATCCAGGCGGCGCCGAGCACCGCGAGGAACGTGATACCGATCAGGACAAGACGATCACGCGTGGTCATTTCGATACCGCCCCGGTGCTCGTGGGTGTCGTGGTGCTGGACGCCACTACCGTCTTGGCGGCCGCGCTCGCCGCCGCCACGCTCGGAAGCGGGTCGAAGCTGACCTGGGCGGCGAAGGCCACACCGTGCGCGCCGCATCCCGCGCCGCCCGTGCCGCCGCCGCTCGGAGAGCCCTTGGTGGAGCTCTGGAGCGTGACTTCCTTGACGCCGTCGATGAGACGCAGGCGCTCGAGCATCTGGGCGACCGCCGGTTGGCTGGTCGCACAGCCGGCGAGAGTGAAGGTCGGGACGCTCCCGGGCGGCGTCACGGAGGCGACGCCACCGGCGCTGCTCGCGGCGCTGGCAGCGCTCGCGGCGCTCGAGCCCGCCGGGCCCGACGGGCCGATGCTGCCGCTCAAGGAGCCGATCGAGATGTCGGCGGGGAGGACGCGGCCGAACTCGTGGAAGGCGTGCGCCCAGTCGAAGCGGGAGTTGACGAGCTGGGAGACCGCCTGCACGCGCGCTTCGTGCAGGGCGATGAAGCTCGTGTACGGGGCCAGCCGGCTCGCTGCGGCCTGTGCTCCCTGGGCCTCAGCCGTGACGGCAGCTGCCTGCGCGCGCCTACTGGCGACCTGGTGGTGGGCCACGCCGTACAGCAGCGCCATCAGCGCGAGACCGCCCAGCAGCGCCAGCACCGCGTGGGCGCCGCCGCGCGAGCGCCCGGCGCCGACCGCGCCGCCGCCGCGCTGCTCCGCGGGGATCAGGTTGACGGCTCTCATTGCGGTGCCTCCACGGCCGCGAGTCCGGTTGCCACGGCCAGGCGATGCGGGGAGACCGCGTCTGCGATCCGTCCGTCGATGACGCCGACCTCGGCGCTCCTGACCTCCACGCCGAGCGATGCAGCGAGCGCCTCGGCGAAGCCCGGGATGTCCTCGGCCGAGCCGCTGAGAACCACATGAGACACCTCGCCTCCGCCGTCCTGGGAGCGGTGGAAGTCGAGCGAGTTGCGAACCTCGCCGGAGATGTCGCGGATGCCGTTCTCGATCACGCTGATGACGTCGGCGTCGGATGCCGGAGCGGAGACGCTCGCAGCGCCCAGCGCCGACATCTCCTCATAGTTCATGGAGCTCTCGTCCTCGTGCTCCTCGGGACTGACATCGAGATCGCCGTCGGCCGCCGGGTCCTCGACCACGGTCTCGGCCATCTCGGGCCCGGGCTCGCTCGAGACGCTCGGGGCGGGCGCAGGCGCCGTCAGGTCCACGGCCGCCAGCAGCGCGCGGGCGTCGGCGAGCGCGATCGAGCGGCGCTCGGCCAGCTCGATGGCCATTCCCTCGAGACCGCTGCCGACCACTCGCGTGAAGCGGCAGATCTTCCCCTCGGCGATTGCCAGGTTGGTCAGGCCGTCGACGTTCAAATAGAGCACGCGTCCCACCTGCTCGGCGTCGTGCTGGTAGAGCGAGCGGATCAGCGCGAAGGCCGAGAGATCGACGCCCTCGGCCGTCAGGCCGGCGTGGCGCACTGCGCCGAGCAGCCGTTCGACCATGTCGCGCTGTGCCGCCACGAGCACCACGCGCTGACGCGGGCCCGCGGGCGTGTCGACGATGCCGAGCGGATGAAAGTCGAGGACGGCGTTGCTGAGGGGCATCGGGACCTGCTCCTGGGCCTGGAAGCTGACCGCGGCGGCGAGGTCCTTGTGGTCGGTCACCGGCGGAAGCTCGAGCGTACGCAGCACCGTGCGCTGGTTGGCCACGCCGATGCGGACGCGCTTGCTCATGCCACTGGCCGAGAAGAGCTCGCGCAGGACGTCGCCGAGCGCGTCGCCGTCCATCACTTCGCCGTCGCGCATGATGTCGGCCGGGAGCGGGAGCGCTGCCGCCTGCTCGGCGACGATCGACCCGTTCACGCGAGCCTTCACGGCCGCGACGAAGCCCGGCTGGATGTCCAGGCCGACGACGTCGGCGCCACCGCGACGGTGGCCGAGACTGAGCTTCATGTTCAGTGAGGGGATTCGCGAGGGGATTTGCATGGTCAGAGAAGGCTTGCTGATGGGGCCGTTGCCCGCAGGTGGGGTATCGGCGTCAGAGGGCTGACGCTTTAGTGAAGAAAGTGATTGACGTAGACATCGACCAGCGGGTGGCCCACGAACACCGCGACCAGCGCACCGAGGGCGAGGAAGGGACCGAACGGCACGGCCGTCTTGCGCCCTGCCTGCGCGCCCTTACGGGCGATCAGCAGCGCGCCGAGGAGCACCCCGGTGACGAGCGCGATGAGCAGCGCCGGCGCTACCGAAGCCCCGAGGAAGAGACCCATCACACCCGCGAGCTTGACGTCGCCCATCCCCATGCCACCGGGGTAGGCGAGGGCGGCGAGCAGCAGGAATCCGCCGGCTGCCGCGCCCGCGATCAGGCGTTCAGGCTCGCCTGCGGGATCGAGCGCAAGGCCGAGCGCGAGCGCCGCCACGGCGCCGAGCAGGGTGATGCGGTTGGGGATGATGCGGTGCTCGAGGTCGATCAGCGCGCTCGGCACCACGATCAGGATCAGGGCGATGCTGAGGGCGATCCCGGCCGCGGTGTCGTGCACGAGCACCGCCCCGACGCAGAGCGCCGCGGTGAGCGCCTCCACCAGCGGGTAACGCGGGGAGATCGGCTGCGAGCAGCTGCGGCAGTGGCCCCTCAGCAGCAGCCAGGAGAGGATCGGGATGTTGTCGTAGGGCTTGACCGGCGCGCCGCAGCCGGGGCAATGCGAGGCGGGCGTGATCAGCGACTCGTGGCGGGGCAGCCGATATGTGACCACGTTCAGGAAGGAGCCGACGATCGCACCCAGCACACCGGCGAATGTGACGGCCTCCATACCCTGCTGATCGACAGTTGATGGGCGTGACTTGAGCGCGAGAGGACGAGCCGGTTCGCAGCGGCGCCGGGCCGCGGGCCTCACCAGGTGCCGTTGGGACATCCGCCCTTGCCGGCCGCCAGCGCTTTGCACGTGCGCGTCACTTCGCCGCTTTCCTTCTTGGTCACCGTGAACGTGTCACCGCCGACGGCGGTGGCCGTGATCACGTAGCCCTTGCCGCCTTCTTCGGCTTTGGCGACGCTCAGATACGCGTTGTTGGCGGCAGCGCTCGTCTGGATCACCGGCTCGACTTCGTGGATGGTGGCAAGTTCCATCCCGCCGTAGCTGTTGCCGTGATCGGTCGAATAGGTCTCCGCGGCCTGCGCTCCAGCGCGCGCCAGTTCCTTCGCCGAGGCGTCGGTCGCCTTGCTCTTCTGGCTGAGGAACGACGGGATCGCGATCGCGGCGAGGATGCCGATGATCAGGATGACGACCAGGAGCTCGATGAGGGTGAAGCCCCTCGCATCGCGCAAGCCGCGCTGAGCACTCTTGCCCATGGTCGCTTATCGACCGGGGGTGGTCGAGCGGTAGAGCTGCACGGCCTCTTGCGGACACATGTACCGAGTCGCCTACCAGGTGCCGCTGGGGCAGCCTTTGCTCCCGCTCGCCTGCACACAGGAGTGTTTGATCGTGCCGCTCGATTCACGTTTGACCGTGAACGTGTCGCCACTGTTCGAGGTCGCTACGACTTCGTAGCTGCTCGCTGTTCCCGTGGCGGCGCTGATGTAGGCGCCACTGCCCGCGGCCGTCTGGATCGACGACTCGTAGGCCTTCAGTTCCGTCGGGGTCACCTTTCCGTATTCACCGCCGTTGTCGGTGGCGATCGTCTCCGCCGTGGTCTGGGCGGTGCGAGCGAGCTCCTTCGCCGACGCGTCGGTCGCCTTGCTCTTCTGGCTGAGGAACGACGGGATCGCGATCGCGGCGAGGATGCCGATGATCAGGATGACGACCAGGAGCTCGATGAGGGTGAAGCCCCGCTCATCGCCCCGAACGCGCTGAAGACCTTTGAGCATGTGTGCCTATCGGCAGAGCAGGTGTGTTACTAAAGGGCTGCAATGTATTGTTGCGGCTAAGTACGGACGCGTGACACAGGCGCGGCCTGCCTCACCACTTCAGGCTGCTTAACGACGGAGGGGACCGCCCTAGTCGGGCGATCCCCTCTCGTTACGTCTGGTTTGCGGTACTACCAGGTGCCGCTGGGGCAGCCTTTGCTTCCGCTCGCCTGCACGCAGGAGCGTTTGATTTCGCCGCTCGAGTTGCGTTCTATCTTGAAGGTGTCACCGCTCGTAGAAGTTGCGATGACTTCGTAGGTGTTCGATGCGCCTTTGGCGGTGCTGATGTAGGCGTTGCTGTTACCGGCGGCCGTCTGAATCGACGGCTCGTAGGCGTTCAATTCCGTCTGAGAGACTTTCCCGTATTCGCCGTTGTTGTCGGTGGCGATGGTCTCAGAGGTCGTCTGAGCCGTACGAGCGAGCTCCTTCGCCGAGGCGTCGGTGGCCTTGCTCTTCTGGCTGAGGAACGACGGAATGGCAATCGCGGCAAGAATGCCGATGATCAGGATAACGACCAGGAGCTCGATAAGGGTGAAACCACCCTCTTCCTTCGAACGCTGGCGCAGTCGATACAACATAGAATCCTCCTAGGATCCGATTTCATGGGCGCCAGCCCTCGGTAATCGCCTCAAGCGGCGATGCGTCCCCCTATTCGAGAGCCGCCGGCTTTGCTACGCATCTTCTGCGAACGATGCTCTGCCTTGGCACCTCGGTACTGGCTTTGTCAGGCGGTGCATCGACCCGGCCTCGACCCACCTTTATAGGTGCACGAAACCTTGGACGGATGACTCGAGGCCGGCGGGCCGCGATGATCCCCGCGTGGGCCGCGCGGGGCCCGAGCGCGACCGGGCTCTAGGAGGCGGGCTCGGAGACCTGATCGGCGGGCTCGGATGCTCCGCCTGCGGGCTCGGATGCCCCGCCCGCGGCCGCGACCTCGGGCTCGGTCGGCCACCCCGCCTGCGCGTCGATCCCCTGGGCACGCACGCCGCTGCCGGCGCACCACGGGCAGGTGACACGGCTCGGGGCGCCTCCGAGATTCGAGATCACCTGGCCGCTGCCCCGGCAGGGCATACACTCCCGCGGCCCATGAGACGCGTCGGTGAGATCCTCGCTTTTGTCCGTGTCGCTCGCCACGAGCCGACGACACTAGCGTTCCTGCGATGAGAAAGCCGGGAAGAGCAGGCGAGTGGGCGCTCGTGGCCGCGATCACAATCGCCGGCGCGGTGTTGCGCCTGGCGGCGATCGGCAAGGTCTCGCCCGATCCGTTCTACGACGCGGCCGTTCGCAGCATGGGCATGTCGTGGCACAACTTCTTCTTCGGGGCGTTCGAGCCGGGCGGGAGCGTCTCGATCGACAAGCCCCCGCTCGATCTGTGGCTGCAGGTGGCCAGCGTGAAGATCCTCGGCTTCAGCTCGACCACGCTCAAGCTGCCAGAGGTGTTCGCCGGGATCTCCTCGATCCCGCTGCTGTTCGCGGCCGTGCGCCGCATGTGGAGCGCGCCCGCCGGGATCGCCGCGGCGCTCGCGCTCGCCGTGTTGCCGGTCGAGGTGATCACCTCGCGCAGCGACACGATGGACGCGGTGATGATGGCGTTGATCGTGCTGGCGCTGCTGTTCATCGTGCTGGCCATCGACACCGGCCGCCAGGCGTGGCTGCTGGCTGGGGCGGCGGTGCTCGGGCTTGCGTTCAACGTGAAGCTGCTCGAGTCGCTCGTGGCGCTCCCGGGAATCGCCGTGCTCGCCTACCTGGGCCTGGGAGGCACGCACCCGCGACGTCTGGCAAGGATGGCCCTTGCGGGCCTCGTGTACGTGGTGGTGGCGCTGTCATGGCTCACCGCCACGCTGATCGCACCCGCCCACGACCGGCCCTACGCGATCGGGTCGACCAACGGCAGCGCCTGGAATGCGGCGTTCGTGTTCAACGGGAGCGACCGCATCGGGGGTAAATCACCCGAACCCTCATCCACCGAATACGAACCCGGCCATCGCTATCCGGTGGCGACCCAGTCCGAGCGAGACCACATACCGATCGTGCCGCCGTCGCCCACGCGCCTGCTCTCGCGGATCGGCCCGCTCTCGGGCGAGCGCCTGGGGCTCGAGGTCCTCGTGGCGCTCCTGCTCGGAGTGCCCGCGCTGCTGTGGGGCCTGCGGCGCGAGAACGAGCCCGATCCGGCGCGGCCTCGCGCGGGGCCGTGCGGAGGCGCAGACCCCGACGACGCGACCGGCGAGGCCGACGGCGAGGCTGCGCTCGAGCGTCGGATCAGGATGCGCCGCGGCGCGGCCGCGGGACTGGGCCTGTGGATGCTGACGGGCATCGTGCTCTTCAGCCACATGGCGCGACTGCATCCGCGCTACGTGGAGGGCTTCACCCCGGCGGTGGCCGCGATGCTCGGCATCGGTGTGGCGTGGACGGCCTCGCCACGTGGCCGCGTCCGCTTCGCGGTGCTCGCGGGCACGCTCGTGGTGTGCGTCTACTACGCCGAGCGGCTGCTCTACGGGCGCCCGGCGGCGTGGTCGATCGCGCTGGCCGGCGCGATCGCGGCGATCGTCCTGTCCGCGGCGGCGCGCCTGCCTCGGGCTCCCTCGATCCTGCGCTCGGGCCCCGCCACCTTCGCCGTGGGCGCGCTGACGCTCGTGGCGGTCCTGGCGATCCCGCTCAAAGCCGACGTGACCGCGATCAACGACCACGTCACCGATGCCGGCTACGTGGGCGCGCTTCCGAGCGAAGAGCAGAGCCTCGTCAGCGCCTACCTGCGCGCCCACCAGCACGGCGCCCGCTATGAGGTGGCGGCCGAGTCGGCCACGCAGATCGGCTCGCTGATCGTGCAGGACGCCCGGCCCGTGCTCGTCCTGACAACCTACGGCGCACGCGTGTTCACCGGAGTGGCCAAGCTGCAGCGGCTGATCGCCGAAGGCCAGGTGCGCTACGCGTTCCTGAACAGCTTCTGCACTCACCGCGCCGCCTCGCTGAACCCCGCCTGCTCGGCTCCGGCCAAGTGGGTGCGCGCGCACGGCAGCGACGTCTCGGCGCAGGCCGGCCTGCCCCACCACAAGATCCTCTATCTCCTGCCAGGGGCCACGCCGTGAACGCCGGCATCGACGCGACGGGGCTGCGAGCGCTGGCCGACGGCGCCCGCGCGGCCGGGAGGCTCGCGCTGGACACCGAGTTCATGGGCGAGGGGCGCTACCGCACGCTTCTGTGCCTTGTGCAGCTCGCCATACCCGACGGACCTCAGGTCGCCGAACGGATCGCGATCGTGGATCCGCTCGAGGATGACCTCGACGGCTCCGCCCTGGCCGAGGTGCTCGTCGACCCGGCGATCGAGATCGTCGTGCACGCCGGGCGCCAGGACATCGCGCTGATGCGCCGCCGCCTGCAATGTGAGATCACCAACGTCTTCGACACCCAGGTGGCAGCCGGCTTCGCGGGCCTCGGCGCCCAGTCCTCCTATGACTCGCTGCTCACCGAGACCCTCGGCCTGAAGGTGGCCAAGACCGCGAGCTTCACACGCTGGGACGCACGCCCGCTCTCGCCCGAGCAGCTCGCCTATGCCCGCGAGGACGTCGTGCACCTGCTCGAGCTGGCAAGCGAGCTCGAGCGCCGCCTGCAGAGCCTCGGCCGTCTGGGGTGGGCGCGCGAGGAGTGCCAGCCGCTCGCTCTCTCGAGCGATGAGCGCGACCCGGCCGCGATCTTCACCCGACTGCCGAGGGCTCACGGCCTGAACGCCTCGGCGCGCGCGATCGCGCGCGAGCTCGTGGAGTGGCGCGAGCAGACCGCCGAGCGCCAGAATCGACCCGTCCAGGGTGTCCTCGGCGACGCCACGCTCGTGGAGGTCGCCCGGCGCAAGCCCTCCTCGCGCGGCGATCTCGAGCGCATCCGTGGGCTCGGCGCAAACGCCCAGGGCAGGCGCGCCGAGGAGCTGCTGCAGGCGATCTCGCGGGGCGCCCGCCGCCCAGCCGATCCAGCGCCCCAGACGCCGCGCCCGCCCGCACCGAGGCCCGACGATGCGCCGCTCGTGGCGCTCGCGGAGTCGCTGCTGCGCGCCAGGGCGCGCGAGGCGGGGCTCGCCTACGAGCTGCTGGCCGCACGCGCCGACCTGCAGGCGATCGTGGCCGCTGCGCGCACAGGAGGCGAGGAGGCCGACGTGCGCACGCTGCGCGGCTGGCGGCGCGAGCTGGTGGGCGCGGAGCTGCTCGAACTGCTCGAGGGACACGTCTCGCTGGCCGTCAGCGGATCCGGACAGAGCCGCAGGGTGCACGTCGCGCCCCGCTCTCGAGTGCCCTGAGGGGGGCCCGTCGTGGCCCTCTGGGGCTATTGGATGTGGTTGTAGACTTCGAACAGCGGCAGGTACATCGAGATCACGATGAAGCCCACGATGCCGCCGATCAAGATGATCATGATCGGCTCGAGGATCGACGTCAGCGCCTTCACCGACGCTTCGACCTGTTCCTCGTAGAACTCGGCCACGCGGTCGAGCATCGCGTCGAGCGCACCCGTTTCCTCGCCGACTCCCACCATGTGGGTGACCATCGAAGGGAAGATCGGCGCCTGCGCGAGCGGCGCCGCGATCGTGCCACCACGCTTGACCGAGGCGATCACGCCGTCCATCGCCTCTTCGACGGCCACATTGCCGCCCGTGCGCCCGGTGATGTCCAGCGCCTGCAGCAGCGGCACGCCTGCGCTCGTGAGCGAGGCCAGCGTGCGCGACCAGCGCGCGACCGCGACCTGCTGGACGATCGTGCCGATCTTCATCGGGACGTGCAGGCGGAAGTGATCCCACTGGCGCCTGCCCCAGGTCGTTTTCTTCCACTTGATGAACGCCACGGCGATCGCGCCGGCAATCCCGAATATCAGCCACCAGTAGCCGGTGACCGCTTCGGACATGAAGACCGAGACCTTGGTGAGCGAGGGGAGTTCTCCGCCGAATTGCTTGAAGACGCCCACGAAGACCGGCACGAGGAAGGCGACGAGCGCCATCATCACGCCGACGGCGAAGATGATCACCATCGCCGGGTAGACCATCGCCGCTTTGATCTGGCGGCGCAGGGCAGCATCCTTCTGCAGCTGGTCGGCAACCCGCATCAGCGAGTCCTCGAGCACCCCGCCCATCTCCCCGGCCTGGGTCATGGCGACGAACAGCGGGCTGAAGACCTTGGGATGACGCGCCATCGCGTCGCTCAGCGACAGGCCCGCCTCGACGTCCTTGCGCACCGCCACGATCGTTTCCTTCAGGAACTTGCTCTCGGTCTGCTCCTCCAGCACGTACAGGGCGCGCAGGATGCTCATGCCCGAGGAGATCATCGTGGAGAGCTGGCGGGCGAAGACCGCGAGCTCCGTGGCCTTGACGCGCTTCATGAACGCGAGCTCGATCTCGCGCGAGGAGTGCTTGTCGGCGATGTCCAGGACGATCAGGCCGCGCTGCTTGAGCTGGTCTGAGACCGCCTGCTTGGACTCCGCCTCGACCTCGCCGCGGGCTTTTGCCCCACCGAGATCGATTGCCTTGAAGACGTAGGTACTCATTGTCGGGCGCCTAGGCCGCAGCCAGCGAGGTGGCCCCCAGCAGACGCCTGAGCTCCTCCGGCGTGGAGGAGCGCGCCTCGGCGAGCTTCTGCGTGATCTGTCCCGAGCGCACAAGCGAGGCCAGCGAGGTGTCCATCGTCTGCATCCCCGATGCCGAGCCCGTCTGCAGGACCGAGTAGATCTGGTGCGTCTTGCCCTCGCGGATGAGGTTGCGCACGGCCGGGTTCGGTACGAGCACCTCGGTCGCCACCACGCGGCCAGAGCCGTCGGCGTTGGGCAGCAGCTGCTGGGTCATGATCCCCGCGAGGGAGACCGACAGCTGCACGCGCACCTGGCCCTGCTGGTGGGCGGGGAACACGTCGATGATGCGGTCGATCGTCTGGGCGGTGTCCTGGGTGTGCAGCGTGGCGAACACCAGGTGGCCGGTCTCAGCGGCGGTCAGGGCGGTCGAGATCGTCTCGAGGTCGCGCATCTCTCCGACGAGGATCACGTCCGGATCCTGGCGCAGGGCGGCCTTCAGCGCCTCGGAGAAGCTCTGCGCGTCCGAGCCGAGCTCACGCTGGTTGACCAGGCATTTCTTGTGCGCGTGCAGGAACTCGATCGGGTCCTCGATCGTCATGATGTGCTCCTCGCGGGTGGAGTTGATCTCGTCGATCATCGCCGCCAGCGAGGTGGACTTGCCCGAGCCGGTGGGGCCCGTGACGAGCACGAACCCGCGCGGCTTGCGCGTGAACTCGTGCACCGTGGCGGGCAGGCCGAGCTCGTCGATCGAGGTCAGCCCGAACGGGATCAGGCGAAAGGCCGCCCCGATCGCGCCGCGCTGGTAGTAGGCGTTCACACGGAAGCGGGCGTGCCCGGGAATCGAGTAGGCGAAGTCGAGCTGCCAGTTCGTCTCCAGGCGCTGGCGCTGGTCGCCGGTGAGGATCGAGTAGACGATCTCCCTCGTGTCGGTCGAGGAGAGCTTGGGGTATTCCTCGAGCGGCGCCAGGCGCCCGCGGACGCGAACGGTGGGATGCGCGCCGGAGCTCAGGTGAAGATCGGAGGCTCGGCGTTTCACTACCTCCATCAGCAGATCTGCGAAGTCGATGTCCATGGTCCCCTGCATCGACAGGACGGGCGGCGGCCATTAGCGCTGGTGTCCCAGCTGTCGCGGGGACTGGACGAAGATACGAGCGGGCCGAGCGCGCTAGTTGCTGCCGACCACGCGGGCGATCTCGGCGATCGAGGTGCGGCCCTGGCGCACCTTCTGCAGGCCGTCGTCGCGCAGGCGCGTCATTCCCTGGCGCACGGCCACGTCGCGGATGGCCTCCGCGGGCTTGCGTTCGAGTGCCATCGTCTGGATCTCAGGAGTCATCTTCATCACCTCATACAGCCCCACGCGGCCGCGGTAGCCGCTGCCGCCACAACGCCTGCAGCCGACCGGCTCGTAGGCCTCGAGCTCCATCCGCGCGTTGTAGCCGCTGTCGATCAGGACCTTGGCGGGGATGATCGTGCGGCGCTTGCAGTTGGGGCAGAGCATCCGCGCCAGGCGTTGAGCGACGACGCAGTCGAGCGCCGAGGCCACCAGGAACGGCTCGACCCCCATCTCGATCAGGCGCGTGATCGCCGAGGGGGCGTCGTTGGTGTGCAGCGTGGAGAGCACCAGGTGACCCGTGAGCGCGGACTCCACGGCGATCTGGGCGGTCTCGCGGTCGCGGATCTCACCGACCATGATCACGTCCGGGTCGGCCCGCACCATCGCCCGCAACCCGGTCGCGAAGGTCAGCCCGACCTTGGCCGAGACCTGCACCTGGGTGAGGCCGCTCATTTCATACTCGACCGGATCCTCGACCGTGATGATGTTCTTCTCGGGCGTGTTGAGCAGCTGCAGCGCCGCATACAGGGTCGTCGACTTGCCCGAGCCCGTCGGACCGGTCACGAGCACCGCGCCGTGGGTCTCGCGACAGGCGCTTTCGAAGCGCTCGCGCTCGGGGTCGGCCATGCCGAGACGGTCGAGCTCCACCACCACCGAGGCCTTGTCCAGGACGCGCATGACGATGCCCTCGCCATGGACGCTCGGCAGCGTCACCACGCGCAGATCGACGTGGCGCCCGTCCACCACCAGGCCGACGCGCCCGTCCTGGGGTATGCGCTTCTCGGCGATGTTCAGCTCGGCCATGATCTTGATGCGGGAGATCACCCCGGCCGCCATCCTGCGCGGCACCGTGGTGACGTCCTGGAGCACGCCGTCGATGCGGAAGCGCACGCGCATATCGCGCCCGTCGGGCGCCAGGTGCAGGTCGGAGGCGCCGCGCTCCACCGCCTGCCCGACCAGCTGGTTGACGAGCTTGATGACCGGCGCGTCATCGGAGGTCTCGTGCAGCGCGACGACCTCGCCGCCGTCCTCCTCCTCGACCAGCTCGCTGGCCTCCCCCACGACGTCTTCGAGGCGATCCAGGCGCGAGACCAGCGCGGCGATGTCGTCCGGCGGCGCGACCGCCACCCGGATCTCATAGCCGGTCATGATCGCGATGTCATCCACCGCGAGCACGTTCGAGGGATCGGCCATCGCCACCAGCAGCGTGCGCTTGTCGGCGAACGCCACGGGCACCGCCTGGTAGCGCTTGGCCACCGCCGTCGAGACGAGGTTGGCCGCGCTCATGTCGACCGAGAAGACCCCCAGATCGAGATGGTCCAGGCCGTAGCGCTCGGCGAGTGCCCGCGCGAGCGCGTCCTGTGTCAGAGAGCCGTTGTCGACGAGCACGCGCTCGGGCGTGGTGCCGAGGTTGCGCGAGCTCTCAACAGCCTCGTCCACCTGGCGGCGCGAGGCGAGGCCCATCGCGACGATGACGTCCGTGAGGAAGCGCTGGGAGGAGCCCCGACGCGACGGTCGGGTGATCCCCATCGAATCCGGGTCGACCGCCTCGGCCGGCGAGCCCTCCGGCTCGCGGTAGGAGTCCTCAAGCGGCTCCTCGTCGATCGCGGGGCCCATCTCGAGCACCCGCTCGACCTCGATGTCCGGCTCGCGGTCCGGGCCGCCGTCAACAGGCCCGGCGCGCTCGACCGAGATCACCGGCTCGGATGAGCCGTCAGCCTCAGCGTCGATGCCGAAGATCGCGTGCAGGTCGGGGTCTGCGTGCTGGGGGACCTCGCTCATCGCGAGCACCCCCTCGAGGCGCTAGGCGCTCGGCGGCTCCTCACGGGCTGCGCGGTCCATGAGCTCGCGCGGCGCCGGCCTTCCCGTCCACAGCTCGAAGCTGAGCGCGCCCTGGGCGACGAGGATCTCGAGTCCGTCCACGGTGCGCGATCCATGCGCGCGGGCGGCGGCAAGGAGCGGTGTGGGTGTTGAGCGATAGACGAGATCTGCGACATTCGAGTACTCACCGACCTGATCGAACGTCAGACCCAGTTGGTTGAGCGCCTCGCCGTCAGTGGCCGAGCGTTCGACCCCAGAGCCCTCCAGAGCACCCTCGAGGCCCACCGAGGTGCAGTTGACGAGCAGATCGGCCGGCTCGGGAGCCGCCACCCAGCGGGCCCCAAGCTCGCGCGCGAGCGCCTCTGCCCGCTCGGGCGTGCGGTTCCAGATCGAGACCTCGCTCGCGCCCGCCTCGCGCAATCCCCACACGGCCGCACGTGCGCTGCCGCCCGCCCCGAGCACGAGCGCGCGCCGGCCTGCCACCGCTCCACCCAGCGCCGCGATCAGACCGGGGGCGTCGGTGTTCTCTGCGGTCAAGGTGCCGTCTGGAAGGCAGGTGAGGGTGTTGGCCGCGCCGATCGCCTGCGCCGCCTCACTGGCCTGCACTGCCACAGCCAGCGCGGCACGCTTATGCGGGATCGTCACGTTGGCCCCCACGAAGCCCGAGTCGCCCAGCGCGCGGGCCGTCTCCTCGAAGAGCGCCGGCGAAACCGGCAGGCGCTGGTAGCGCCAGCCCTCCATCCCGAGCGCCGCCAGCGCCGCATTGTGCATCGCGGGGGAGCGGCTGTGCGCCACGGGCCAGCCGAGTACGCCGAGGCGTGCCATCAGTGGTGCTTGCAGGTGGGCGGATGCCCGCCGTTCTTCTTCACGGCCGCCTGGTAGGCGGCCGCGTTGACTTCGAATGCGGCCTGCGTGGTCGAGAAGACCTGCTCGCCGCAGCCGTCCGCCCCGGCCACGTAGTAGAGGTAGGAGGCGTGCGCGGGATCAGCGGCCGCCCGGATCGAGGCCACCCCCGGGTTTGAGATCGGCGTCGGCGGCAGGCCCGTGTGGGTGCGCGTGTTGTACGGCGAGTCGATGTGCAGATCCGCTTCTGTGAGTTCGTGGGTGTAGGTGGCGATCCCCTTCTCGAGCTCCACCGCGTAGTAGATCGAGGCGTCGATCCCCAGCGGCATGCCCGCGCGCAGGCGGTTGTAGATCACGGCCGCGATCTTGGCCCGGTCGCCGGGCACCTGTGCCTCGCGCTCAACCATCGAGGCCACGATCAGCAGCTGGTAGGGGCTCACGTGCAGATCACGGGCGCGCGCGATCTCGCTCGAAGCGAAGTTTTCGCGGAAGGCGACGAGCTGCTTGCGCACCAGCAGGCTGGCCGGATCGCCGGGATTCATGTCATAGGTCGCCGGGAACAGGAACCCTTCGAGGTCCGGGGTGCCGCGGGGGGCGCCGTAGTGAGCCGGGTCGAGCAGCGACGAGCGCTCGGAGGCGCTCCGATAGCTGCCCTTGAGTCCCGCCTTGGCGGCGATCTGTGCGATCTGCACGCGCGTCTTGCCCTCCGGGATCAGCACCCTGATCGCCACCCCCGCGACCGGGGCCTTGCCCTGGTGTTCGCCCTGCAGGGCTTTGGCCACCAGCACTCCGGCAGCCGCGAGCGCAGCCGCGATCGCCACCAGCGCCGCGAGGCGAGCGACCGGCGAGCGCCTCGACCGCCCATGCGAGGCATGCGCCACCGCCGAGGCGGTCGCGGAGCGGCCGATCACGACGGGCGGCGGTGGCAGCTCGTCCCCCGCCGCCGGCTCGACCGGCTGCGGCTCGACCGGTTCCGACGGGACGGCCTGCGGCTCGACCGGCTGCGGCTCGACCGGTTCCGGCGCGACGGCCTGCGGCTCGACCGGCGCCGGCGTGTGCTCCTCGAGTGGCTCTGCGCCCGCCCCGCGCGGCTCGGGCGTCCCCGCCGGCGCGGCGAATGGTTCAGGCTCCTCGGTGTCGGGATGCTCGTGAAGCGGCTCGCCCGGTGGGGGAAACACGTCGGCGGGAGCGCTGGGCGGCGTGGCGGAATCGGGCACAGGGGCGACTCCCGAGCGCAGCGCGCGCCGACGTTCCCGCTCTTCGCGATCGCGCTCGCGCTGCTCGGGGGTGCGCTGCCCTTCCTCTCGTGATCGATCGCCGCGAGACAAGAACCAGGACCCTAACGCGATTGGGAGGAGAGCCAGCTCTCCAAGAGGTGAGCGGCGGCACGCGAGTCCTCGCTCGCGCCGAACGGGCCCTCCATCCGCTGGGCCATGCGGGTGGTGAAGCGCTCGTCGTGCATCTCCACGGGAACCCCCTCGCCGAGCCCCCGCGCCAGCCGGCGAGCGAACTCACGCGTCTCGCGCGTCTGCTCGGTGTCCGAGCCTGCCAGCGACAACGGCAGGCCGACGATCACCCGCCCGACCTCACGCTCGCTCACCAGCTCCCGCAGCCGCGCCATGCCGCGCTTGCTCGCCGGACGCTCGACCTCTGCGAGCGGCGTCACGATCGTTCCGGTGGGATCGCTCACCGCGCAGCCACAGCGAGCGCTGCCGTAATCCAGGGCCAGCACGCGCACAGCCCGCTCAGCCCGCGAGCGCGGACTCGATTGCGGCGCGGGCCGCGTCGATCGCCTCGGCGAGCTTCTCCGGGTCGCGGCCGCCGGCCTGGGCCATCGTGTCGCGACCCCCTCCTCCACCGCCCACCACCTGCGCGGCGGCCTTCACGACGGCGCCCGCCCTGACTCCGCGCTCCACGAGCGCCGGCGCCACGCTCGCCACGAGGTGCACGCGCCCATCGGCAGCCGTGCCGAGCAGGATCGCGGCGTCCTGCAGGCGACCCTTCAAGCGGTCCACCACATCGAGCAGGGCCTTCGCGTCGGGCACCTCCACGGCCGCCGTGAGCACCTGCGCGCCGTCGATCTCCTCGGCTCGAGCAGCCAGGCCCTCGACATCGGCTTGCCCGGCCGAGCCATCCCGAACCCCGCCCTCCTTGACCTTCTTCTCCAGCTGCTTGCGCTCCTCGCTCAGCCTCTGCACCGCGCCCGGCGCATCCTCCGGACGGGTGCGCAGCTGCGCTGCGATCTCGCCGAGCAGGCGGTCGTGCTCGCGCAGCAGCTCCACCGCGGCCGGCCCGGTCACCGCCTCGATCCTGCGCACGTTGGCCGAGCTGGATGTCTCGCTGAGGATCCTGAAGGGTCCGATCTCGGCGGTGGAGCGAACGTGGGTGCCACCGCACAGCTCGCGCGAATAGTGCCCGTCGCCGATCTGCACCATCCGCACCACGTCTCCGTACTTTTCGCCGAACAGCGCCATCGCACCGAGGCTGCGGGCCTCATCGAGCGTCGTGGTGATCGCGCGCACGGGGTCGTTCAGCGAGATCCACCCGTTCACCCGGTCCTCCACCGCGCGCAGCTCCTGCGCACTCAGCCCCTGGCCATGGCTGAAGTCGAAGCGCAGCTTGTCCGGCCCCACATACGAGCCGGCCTGGCGCACGTGGCTGCCCACCACCTCGCGCAGGGCCGCCTGCAGCAGATGCGTGGCCGTGTGGTTGCACTCGGTGGCGTGTCTCGCCACCCTGTCAACCCTCGCCACCACCGCCTCGCCGGGCGCGAGGGTGCCCTGCTCCACCACCACCGCCAGCGCTTGATCGTCACCGAGGCGGAACACATCCTCCACCCGCGCGCGACAGTCTCCGTCCTCGCATTCGATCGTGCCCGCGTCAGCCACCTGACCTCCGCCCGCCGCATAGAACGGGGACTCGGCGAGCTTGACCAGGTAGCGCCCCTCACCGCCGCCGTTGGCCGAGACGCTCTGCACGGCGCCCACAGTCGTCTGCTGCTCCTCGGTCTCATAGCCGGTGAACGTGCTCGTGAAGCCGCTCTCGCCGGAGAACGAGCCCGCCAGCGCGCGCTCCTGGGCCGCCTCGGTGCTGTTCCCGGAAGTGTTCCCGGAAGAGCCGATTCGCGCGCCCGCGCGCCCGCGCGCGCGCTGCTGCTCCATCAGACTCTCGAAGTCCCCCTCGATCGACAGGCCCTGCTCGGCCAGCAGCTCGCTTGTCATCTCGTAAGGGAAGCCGTAGGTGTCATGCAGGCGGAAGACCTCATCGGCGGGAATCGTCTCGCTATCGGAGGAGCGGGCCTGATCGATGTGAGTTGCAAGTGTCGCCATGCCCTGGGCGAGGGTCCGCCCGAAGCCCTCCTCCTCGGCCGCCAGCCACATCTCGATCGCCTCCCCGTTCTCGATCAGCTCGGGGAAGGCGCCGCCCATCAGCTCGCCCACCCGCTCCGCATAGCGGTTGAGGAAGCCCGGCTCGAGCTCGAGCGCCCGGCCCTGCTGGATCGCGCGGCGCATCACCCGGCGCAGCACATAGCCTCGATCCTCATTCGAGGGAACCACGCCGTCGGCCACCAGGAAGGTCATCGCGCGCGAATGGTCCGCCAGGATGCGCATCGCGCGGTCGGTCGCGAAGTCCTCGCGGTAGCGGCGGCCCGAGAGCTCCTCGCCCAGATCGATCAGGGGCTGGAACTGGTCGGTCTCGAACACCGACTCCTTGCCCTGGAGGATCGCCGCCATGCGGTTCAGACCGAGGCCCGTATCGATGTTGTTCTCCGGAAGCGGCTTGAGCACGGGGCTGGCGCCGTTGGAGGCCGGCTGCTGGTCGTACTGCATGAACACCAGGTTCCAGTACTCCAAGAAGCGCTCGTTCTCGCCACCCGGCAGATCCTCGGGCGCGCCATGCTCGACCCCACGATCGATGTACAGCTCCGAGCAGGGACCGCAGGGGCCGCTGGGACCCGCCTGCCAGAAGTTCTCAGAGCGCGGGCAGCGCACGATCCGCTCCGGCGCCACGCCGAGCTCGCGCCAGCGCGCGATCGCCTCCTCGTCCGGGCCGAGGCCGAGGCCCTGGTCGCCTTCGAACACCGTCACCCAGATGTCCTGGTCGCTGAAGCCGAACACTTCGCGCGAGAGCTCCCACGCGAGCGCGATCGCTTCGTGCTTGAAGTAGTCCCCGAAGGAGAAGTTGCCGAGCATCTCAAAGAACGTGAGGTGTCTGGCGGTGTTGCCCACGTTGTCGATGTCCACCGTCCTGAACACCTTCTGACAACTCGTCAGGCGCAGCGCCGGCGGCTTTTCCTGCCCGAGGAAGTAGGGCTTCAGCGGGTGCATGCCCGCCACCGTCAGGAGCGCCGAGGGGTCGTGCGCCGAGGGCACCAGCGACGCCGACGGTATGCGCCGGTGCCCGCGCTCCTCGAAGAAGCTCAGATAGCGCTCGCGGATCTCGTCAGAGCTCATCATCGTCGGACGATCTTAGGTCAGGCGATCGTGCCGTAGCCGACGAGCAGATCCCCGGAGTAAAGGCATGCGATCTGGCCCGGGGCCGTTCGCTCGCCCGCATCCTCGAGCTCGACCTGCAGGCGCTCGTGGAGCCCGGCAGGCGGCTCCCCGCTGATACTGCAGGCGAAGCGACGGCCGTGGGCGCGCACGCGCACGCCGTCCACGCAGCACCCGTCGCGGTGGAGCACCACCTGGCGCACCGCCAGCTCGCGCGTGAGCAGCTCGCCGCGCGGACCGACCGTGACCGTGTTCGAGGAGGCGTCCGTCGCCAGCACGTACAGCGGCTGAGGCGCCGAGATGCCCAGACCGTGACGCTGGCCCACGGTGTAGACGTGAGCGCCCGCGTGCTCTCCGAGCGTGCTCCCGTCGAGATCCAATATGGGTCCAGGACGGGCGCCCAGGCCTCCGTGACGCTCGAGGAAGGCATCATGGCGTGTGCCAGCGAGGAAGCACAGGTCCTGCGAGTCCCGCTTGGCGGCCACAGCCAGCCCGGCGTCCCCTGCCAGCTCGCGAACCTCCGGCTTGCGCAGCTCCCCGAGCGGAAAGCGCAGCCGCCCCAGCGACTCCGGTGACAGCGCACAGAGGACGTAGCTCTGATCCTTGCCCACGTCGGCGGCCGTGCGCAGCAGCGGCCCGCCCGCGGGCGGCTGGGCGCCCTCGCAGGGGGGCACAGGTGTGTGGACACGCGCATAGTGGCCGGTGGCCAACGTCTCCGACCCCAGGCGCTGCCCCAGCTCGAGCATCGCGTCGAGGCGAACGTGGCCGTTGCAACGCACGCACGGGTTCGGGGTGAGCCCCGCAGCGTGGTCTGCCAGCCAGTCTTCGACCACCCCGGCGCGAAACTCGGCGCGCAGGTCGATCGACAGGTGGGGCATGCCCAGGCCGTGTGCCAGCTCGCGTGCGCCGCGAACGGCCTGGGCCGAGCAGCAGCTCAGCTCCCCGTCGTTCTCGGGGTCAGACCACAGCTCGAGCGTGACGCCCACAGGCTCCCCGCCGTCCTCGCAGACGAGCAGAGCGGCGACCGCGCTGTCCACGCCGCCGCTCATCGCCACGAGTGTCCGTCCGGGTCGCGGCGCGAGCTTGACCTGGGTGCGGGCCGCGCCACCGAGCGCGCGGTGCAGAGCGTCGGCAGCCAGCTCGGCCGCGTGGCGCTTGGCCGGGCTCAGCCCGCCGAGCTCCTCGGCGATGTCCTGCGCGCCGATGCGCGCCGCCTGCAGCAGGGGGCTGTGGCGGATCATGCCCACGACGGCGCTGCCCGCGGCGATCGTCGCGCCGCAACCGCTCGCGTCGAAGCCCGCGTCCTCGATCACGCCCTCGCCGCTCGCGCGGTCCACGGAGATGGAGATGCGGATCAGATCGCCGCAGGCCGCACCGCCGGCAGCTCCGGTCACGCCCTCGCTCGGCGAATGCCCGCGCCCGAGCGGACGTTCCAGGTGGCTGGTCAGCTCTTCTGCGCTCGTGCTCACACGAGCGAGTGTACGGCTAGGCGTGACGTGTTTCGCTGATCGCCTGCTCGATGGAGTAGACGTCTGTGAAACCCGTCAGCACCGTCGTCTTGCCGCTCTTGGCCACGATCAGGATGGTCGGCGTGCCATCGACCTGCACGCCGCGCGTGATCGAGCCGAAGGATGAGACCTGGCTCGGCGCGGCCTGGTAGACGGCGATCCCCTTGTGCGATGCCAGGCGCTGGACTTCGCGGTGCACGAGCGCGTCGTCGAAGCCCTTGGGGTTCCAGAACAGGAGCACGGCGACCCGACCCTGCTTCAAGGCAGCTTCTACCGCCTGCTGGCGAGACGGCGCCGCGACGTGGGTGGAAGAAGCGCCGGACGCGTGAGTCGGGGCCTTGGTGGCCGCTGTGGTCGTGGAGGTGGCTGCAGGCCGGGAGGTGGAGCTCGCGGCGGTGGTGCTCGCGGTGCTCGATGTTTCGGCCGACTGCTTTTCAAATTGCTTGGCGTCGCGTTCCGAGGCGGCGACGGCACCGTGGGCCTTGGCGACCGCACGCGTCAGACCCGTCACACCGGGTGCAGAGCCGTGATAGATCTTCGATGCGGCTCCCTGCCCGCCAGCGGCGGAGCTGGACGCCGACGCTTTGGCTGCAGCCGGGGCGGGCGTGGTCGTGGCGCTCGAAGCGACCGGCGCGGAGCTTGCGCTGCTGGGGGCGGAATGCCTGTGCAGAGCGAACACCCACACGGCGGCGAACAGCGCGATCACCACAAGCGCTACCTGGAAGGGACGGGAGATCTGAGCCATCGCCCACTACTTCGGCAATTTCGCCGCAGAAGTTGAACGGGGCAATGCGCGCTGGACGGCTGAAGAGCCTCAGAGAGCGTGGTGGCCGCGCAGGACCGCGTGTACCACGGCCCCTGTCGCGATCGGTGTCTGCCCGCCGCCCTGCATGTCCCTGAGCGTCGTCTGCCCGTCGCCCACGATCACCACGAAGCGCGCCCCCAGCGCGCGCGCCTGCCCGAGCTGGCCTTTGAGCGAGCGTCCGCCCAGGTCCATCTGCGCCGCCAGCCCGGCCGAGCGCGCCTCGCTGAGCAGCGAGAACGCCGTCCTGCGCACGTCTGCGCGCGCGTGCTCGATGGCGACGAACAGCTCAACGGGCGCCGGCGCCGTCGGTGGCGCCTCGCCGGCGAGCATGATCCGCTCGATGCCTGCCGCCCAGCCCATGCCCGGGGTGGGCGGGCCCCCGAGCTGCTCGACCAGGCCGTCATAGCGTCCCCCGCCCCCCACCCCGCTCTGGGCGCCCAGAGCGTCGGAGGTGAACTCGAAGACGGTGCGCGTGTAGTAGTCCAGTCCGCGAACGAGCGTCGAGTCGACCTCGTAGCTCACGCCCGCCCCGTCCAGCAGCGCGCGGACCTCGGCGAAGTGCTCGGCGTCCTCGGCGCTGAGATGGTCGAGCAGCCGGGGCGCGCCCTCCATCACCGCACGCGTGCCCGGGTGATCGGAGTCGAAGGCGCGCAGCGGGTTGTCCTCGATGCGCGAGCGGACATCCTCGGAGAGCTCCTGCTCGTTGGCACGCAGGTGGGCCTGCAGGCGCTCGCGGTACTCGCTGCGGCTCTCGGTGCTTCCGAGGCTCGCGAGTCGCAGGCGCACCTCTCTGACCTGGAGCTCGGCGAGCAGCGTGGCCAGCAGCACGATCGACTCGGCGTCCACGGCCGGGTCCTCCGAGCCCAGCGCCTCGGCCCCCACTTGCCAGAACTGGCGGTAGCGCCCCGCCTGGGCGCGCTCGTGGCGGAAGAAGCTCGACAGGTACCAGAGCTTCACCGGCTGGCGGCGCTTGTGCATCCCGTGCTCCACATAGGCGCGACAGACCGGGGCGGTGCCCTCAGGGCGCAGCGTGAGCGAGCGCCCGGCGGCGTCCTCGAACGTGAACATCTCCTTACGCACGATGTCCGTCGAGGCGCCCACCCCACGCGCGAACAGCTCGGTGGCCTCCATGGCGGGGGTCTCGATGCGCTCGTATCCGGCGCGCTCGAGGATCGCGCGTGCGCGCGCCTCGAGGGCAGAGCGGGCCGCGGCGTCCTCGCCGAGCACGTCGAAGGTGCCTCGCGGCGCTTTGATCTTGGAGTCGCTCAACGTGGCTGGGCCGGCGCGTCGGCCGTGGCCTCGTGCGGGAGGCGAGCGCGAAGCTCTGAGAGGAACGGGTTGGTGTCGTACTCGCGCCCCAGCGTGGTCACACCCATGTGGCCCGGATAGACCACGGTCTCCCGCGGGTGGGCCCTCAGCAACCCTTCGATCGAATGCTCCAGCGTGGCCCAGTCACCGCCCGGCAGATCCACACGTCCAACAGAGCCCTGGAAGAGGACATCGCCGGACAGCAGCGCTCCCGAGACAGCGTAGGTCACGTGGCCCGGGCTGTGGCCCGGTGTGGAGAGAACCTCGATGTCGAGCCCTGCAAGGCTCAGCCGCTCGCCCCCCGAGACCGTGTGGTCGGCCTCGTAGCTCTCGAACGGCCCGAAGCCGGGCGGCACCCAGCTCATCACGTCGGCCAGCACCGGACGCTCGATCTCCGGGCAGTAGACCGGCGCGCCGGTGGCCCGCGCGATCGGCGCCACCGCACCGATGTGGTCGAAGTGGCAGTGGGTGATCAGGATCGCCTCGATCTCGACCCCGAGCGACTCGGCCGCCGCGAGCAGGCGCTCGGCCTCCTCGCCCGGATCGACGATGACCGCACGTGTGCTCTGCGCGTCGGCGCGGACGATGTAGGAGTTCTCCTGCACCGGACCGACGGTGAACGCGCGCACGTCCAGCGAGCTCATCTTGCGGCCGCCTTCCCGCCACCGCCCTGGTCGGCTTTGCGCCGCTGACGTCGCCTGAAGGCCCACCTGTCGGTGTAGTAGCTCACGGCCGTATAACCCGCGAGCACGATCGGGAACAGCCCGATGGCCTGGTTTGACTGGTGCAGGACCAGGATCACGATCAGCAGCATCACGATCGTGGCGAACATGGACTTGACGAACGCGCCGCGCCAGGTGGGCGGGCGGTCGCGCTTGTCGAGCAGCGCTTCGCGCTCTTTGGCCAGGGCACGCGCGTCGCCGCTCTTCTCGGCCGCCGTCGGCTTGCGGCCCGTCCGACCGCGCGACTCCACGACCCCGGCGGCGTTGCCACGGTGCTTGGTCTGGCGCTTGCGTCTGGTCTGAGCCACTACCAGGAGCCTAATGCGTTCTCGATCACGTGGCGGGCGGGGTCGAATCCGGGCATGGGCAGCTCCTGCGGAAAACCCTCCAGCGCGGACGCGGGCGCGAGCCCGACGAGCTCGGCGCTCGCGATCGCCGCGTGGCGGCCAACGGCCTCCACGACCCTCGCCAGCGGGAGGTCGAAGGGTCGCTCGACGTTCATCGACACCTGGGCCACAGACCCTCCGAGCGAGACCCCGATCGCGCGCAGTCCCGGCAGCCCCTCCTCGCCACCCTCGCGGATGAGCGCCGCGATCCTGCGGGCCTCATCCAGCGTGGCCGGCGGCGCGAGCTGCAGGTTGAAAGCAACCAACGGCGGGCGCGCCGCCACGAGCGCCGCTCCCGCCGTGGGGTGCATACGCGGTGGCCCGAAGTCGGGGGTGAGACCTGTGGTAGCTCCCTCCTGCTCGCCCCGGCCGGACGCCATCCGCTGCGCCAGGGCGACCACGCCGCCGCGTCGCAGCTGCGCCCTGCTCCTGGCCGGGTGCCTCTCACCGGCGGTGAGCTCGCCGTAGAGGAACACCGGTAGGCCCAGCTCCTCGGCGAGCCGGTCCGCCACAACGAGCGCCTCGGCACAAGCAGCCCCGCGTGCGCCCGGATCGAGGTACACGATCGGGACGATATCGAGGGCTCCCACGTGCGGATGCTGGGCGAGCTCGCGCTCGCTCTGGGAGCGGTTCATCACGTCGATGCGCTCCACCGCCACACGCGCTCCCGCCAACAGCGCGTCCGCGAGGGCGCCCTGGCGCCCCGCGAGCGTGAATACCGAGCGGTGGTGATCCGCGTCCGAGTGGACATCCAGCAACCGCGGGTGCTCCGCCACCGTCTCGGGCGGGGACAGGCTGGGCGCGAAGGCCTGGGCGATCGCCTCGACGGCACTCCCTGAGCGGCCCTCTGAAACGTTCGGTACGGCCAGCAGCATCGGTGAGGACATCGCACGCGAGGCTAGCCTGTGGCGCGAGCGGGTGTCTTGCGCGCCCGCGCCCGCGAGATCGAGATCTCAAAGCGGGACGATCTGGCGGGGTCTGCTCGCAGCGCGCGGCAGGCGCCATCTGCGCCTGGCTGCGGCTAGACTCCCGCTCGTCCGGGCCGGAGTAGCTCAGTCGGTTAGAGCAGCGGAATCATAATCCGCGTGTCGGGGGTTCGAGTCCCTCCTCCGGCATCGAGATTCTAGGCTCTGCAAAGCCATTTTCTGCTCAAGTGGCATCGGCTCGTGCAGCCGATCAGCCTCGAAAAGGTCCCGGAATGGTCCCGAAACTCGCGGAGCGCACACTGCGGGACTCTGCGTTGTTCAGCGGCTCTCAGGTTGGCGGCCCTGGATAGCCTCGGCTCGCTCGAAAATCTCCGACGCGCGCACATCGAGGGCAGCGGCGACCTTGCGAGAGACTTGGGTTGCGCTCGCCGCGCGCCATGCGGCTGTAGTGCGAGCGGTCGATGTCGCACCTGAGCGCGAACGCTTGAGCGATCCTCATTCCTTGCGTAGCGCACAGATCGCTCGGCCGAAAGCGGCGTGTCGGGGCGAGCGGCTAGAAGGGGCGCTCCAGACTCATTCGCCCCGGTCACGAGTCAAGGAGGGCGTAGCCCGACGCCTCCGGTGCGGGCAGCGGCGGCCACCGCGGCGCCGTCGGTCGCGTCGTGTGAGGGTCGCGGTTACAGCTCGGGCTGCCGCAGGGCCGGGCGTGCCGGTTGGCGATCCATCGCCCCTCGGTGCCCGTCGTTGACGGCGCTGGTGGCTCAGATGCGTGCGCGGTGTTGCGGGCCAGACAGCAGCGCCTTCTACGCTGCCCGGCGGCGTGCGATCGAGCGGACACGGCGCGATTCAGTTGTGTGTCGGGGTCGTCGCTCGGCTTACCTGTGGATGACTCCCCACCCGGCACCGAGGCGAGTTCTCGGCTTCTGCTGGCCGCGTTGTTGGCGCTGTCCGCAAATTGCGTGGCCGTTTCGGCGGAGTTGCGGTCATTAACACCAGAGAGCCGGATGCAAGCAATTTGCGTAGGGGCATCGCAGCTCGGCTTTCGACATACAGGTGTCGGGTTTTGTTGAGCGAGAGGAGCGTGAGTTATGGCTGGTAGAGCGAATGTGAGGCCGGCGCAGTCTGATCCCCGTATCGGGGGTCGGGTCGCGCGGGCGCGAGGAAAGGAGTCCGGTATGCCGGGCGATGGCGAGATGGTGTCGTTGTCGGAGCCGCTGCTTGATTGCGTGGCTGCGGCGGCGTTGTTGAACGTGCGGGTGTCGTGGGTGCGCGACGCGGCGCGGCTTGGGCATTTGCCGTGCCTGCGCGTCGGGCGGCATCTGCGCTTTACCCGCGCGATGCTCGAAGACTGGCTCGCGGCACAGGCCGCGAACACGCAGGCGCCGGCGGCTGGCCGCGGGAGCGCACGGACGGCGGGGGCAGCGCGCCCCGGCTTTAGGCGCAGTACACAAGCCGCTCTGCTGGCGAGCCTGGCAGAGGCCCCGAAGGCGAAGGGAGGAGGGCGTGATGGGTAGCGATCGAAGTCGTGACAGTTCACGTGGCTACGGGGGTCGGCTGGATCGTCCGCCGAGCTGGGCGGATACGTTGATAGCGGGCCGCTCGCGTGCGGACAAGGAAGCCGACCAGGACGCGCGGATGAAGGCGCTGCTGCTCGTCGGCTCGGCGGTGGCGCTGCTGATCCTGGCGTTGCACGCGATCTTCTCGGTGGTTGGCTTGCGGTTCGGGTGGTGGTCGGCGCCGGTGTTCGTCCCGGTGTTTGCGTGGGCGCTGCTCTCTGCGGCGATGAACCGTGTGTTGCGCCCGGTCGAGCTGGACGGGTGGCGCTGGCCTGCACAGTTGAAGGGCGCCGGGCTGCTCGCGCTCCTGCTGTGGGGTTGCTGGGGCTGGTGGGCTGGCCCGGTGGCGAGGGCGTGGAAGACCGCACACGGCGGCTTCAACAGCACCGCGGGCATAGGCCCGCGCTATCCGTTGCATGCGATCCTCGCCGCCTCGCCGATGGTGATGGGGCTCGTCGCCTTCCTGCTGCTCGCGCTGGGCATGGTCCTCGCGCCGAACGTCCGCAGCCGCGAGCGGGAACCACCACGGCCACCGGGCGACCCCGAACCCCTCCGGGCGCCATTGGTCGGCGAGCGACGGCCACCGCTACCTCCGCGCTGGCCATCATGATCGCCCTGTTGCTCATCGCCGTGAGCTTCGCCGCGTGCGTCACCGGCGGCCTATGGGTCATCCGAGGCATGGGTGAGGCGAGCAAGTCGAGCCGGGCGCGTGCGCTGCCGGCCGCGCGGCCTGATGACCCGTGGATTGCGCGCACGCCGCCGCCGACGGCTGGCACGCATGTTTGGGCTGGGCACGCCGAGGGTGGTGTGCTTTGGACGCCGCCGGATTGCGCGGCGATCATCGTCGGGCCACCGAAGGCGGGCAAGACACGGAAAGTGATCGCCCCAACCCTCGCAGCCTGGGCGGGTCCAGCGCTTGCCACTTCGACCAAGGGCGACATCCTGGCGAGCGCTGGGCACCGCTCGCGGATTGGCCCGGTCGCGGTCTATGACCCCACGGGCTCACTCGGGCACGCCGACGCAAGTGTCGGGTTCTCCCCGCTCTCACGCTGCGGCGCATGGGACGGCGCGGTGGAGGTAGCCGCCGCGTTGCTGTCTCCGGCCTCCGCGGATGAGACGGTCCGCCACGGCGAGCACTTCGCGATCGCGGCACGTGCGCTTCTGGCTCCGCTGTTTCATGCCGCGGCGCTCTCCGGCGGCGGGATCGATCGTGCGCGCGGGTGGCTCGGCCGCTCGGAGTTCTCCCAGCCCGCGGAGATCCTGCGCGGCGCGGGTGCGACGATCGCGCTTGAGGAGCTATCCGGTGTCGCCGCGCAGGCCGTCGGGGACTACCGCACCTCCGTGCTCGGCACCGCCCAGGTCGCGCTCGCATGGGCCTCCCGCGCAGCCGTCCGCGCATCCAGCGACCCCGCCCTCACACCGCAGATCGACCTCGGCGAGCTGATCGCCAAGAACGGCACCCTCTACGTCGTCTCCCCGTCGCGCATCCAGGAGGAGCTCGCGCCACTGATCGCCGCGCTCCTCGACGCTCTGTGCGCGCAGGCGATCGACATCGCGATCACCTCACCCACCGGGCGCCTCAAGCATCCGTTGCTGCTCGCGCTGGACGAGGTAGCGAACATCGCACCGATACGCTCGCTCCCCCGCCTGCTGAGCGAGGGCATCCAGCAAGGCATCGTGCCGGTGCTGGGGGTGCAGGACATGAGCCAGGCCCGCGCCCGCTGGGGCGAGCACGAGACAGCAACCATGTGGTCGACGCCCGCGCTGCGGCTGGTGCTCGCGGGGGTCGCTGACCCCTACACGGCGCAGCTCGTCTCAGACGCCTGCGGCGAGCAGCTCGTGTGGCGCCCGCAGGTGAGCGAGAACACCTCGACCTCGCATCAGGTCGAGCGGGCCGGGCGAACCTACACCGGGGGAGACAGCCACTCCTACGCCCAGCAGCGCGAGCGGGTCATACAACCAGCGGACCTCCGCGCGATGCCCGCCGGCCGCGCGCTCGCGCTACCACAAGGCCGGGAGCCCATCCGCGTAGATCTCTTCCCCGGAGCCCCCGGCCTCACCGACTGCGACTGGCCTGCGCTGTGCCGTGCTGGGCGAGCGCGGCTGTGCTCTGCGCTCTGACTGCCGGTTTCGCTGGATCGTGGATGCGTGGGTGTCTAGTGCCTGACGTTGCTGCGGAGGTGCCAGTTCCCCGAATGGCCCCTGTCGGCTTGATCGTCGCTTGGCTGTTCCCACTCGCGCGAGCAGTAGACGGCGGAGGCGACATTCGCGCAGCTGCGCTCCAGCCGCTTGCCGAGCGCGTCCCATACGTCGCTGTGCGCGGGCGCATTCGTCTCTAGCAGCGCGAGCCCGTCCCTCAGTGCCTCGCCCAGCTCCGAGCGAAACCGCTCCATCTTTTGTTCGGCAAGCGCCCGGCTTTCCCGCCACGCACGGTGCTGCGGAGCCTCGGATAGCTCCGGCACCTCACCAGCGGCTCGCGCTCTGCTCAGCCGTTGCTCGCCGTTGCTCGTGAGCGCCCACATAGCCATGCCCTGCTGGCGTCGCGGTTCGACGAGCCCGCTCGCCGCCAGTGCCTTGAGCACAGCACCAACCTGACGGGAGAGCCCCGAGCGCGGGCGTATATGGAGGTGTTCGAGGATCACAGACTTGGGCGTCGCCCGGGAGCCCTCGCGGCCGTGGCGCGCCGCCCGGTCGAGCGCAACCACGACGAGCAGGTCGGGAATGTCCGCGGGCGTCATCGGCCCTGCTCCATGCTCGCCGTGTCCTTGAACTGCGCCACCAGCCGGCACTCGGCCTCTCGGCTGGACTTGTCGGGGTCATCGTCGGCCATTTCGGCGAGCCATTGCGCGAGCATCGGGAGAATCTCGTCGAGGGCGGCGAGCAACGCGGCTGAGTGCTCGTCCAGGTCAACCGCGACCTCGCCGTGATCGTCCTCGTCACTCCAGCCGATCACGTCCAGCAGGCCCCACACGCCGCGCAGACGCTCCTGTAGCTCGCCGAAGGCAGGCGGGTCTTCTGCGGCGTCCTCCAGGTCGCAGCCGAGCGTGCGCATGAGCGATTTCGCGCCCTCGCGCAGCCGCGGCGCCACGGCGACGGGGATCGGGGCATTGGTACTCATCGGTTCCTCCGTTCGTTGGAGGCCCCGGGAGGGCTGCTTCTGGCGAGCAGGCACCCCGGCCGTCTCGGTTAGGGTGCCTGTGTGCCGGGAGTTCGCGCTTCCGGTGCCACGCCCCCGGCTGTGTAACCAGCGCGGGGGCACTAATTTGCGTGTGCGCGCACCGTAGCGTACTTAGCTGACTGTGTAAAGTCCGCTTGTAGGCTCGCTGGCGATGGGAGACAGCGCGCCGGACGCTCCAGACGCCGTGCGCGACCAGGTGATCCTCGGGGCGACCCTCCGTGCGCTACGTGAGCGAGCCGCGCTCACGCAAGAGGAGTTCGGCGCCCGCGCTGGGATGAGCGCCACCTACCTCTCGCAGCTTGAGAACGGCCACCGCGGCATCCGGTGGGCGACCGTCATGCGGATACTGCGCGCGCTCAATCTGGACCTGACGGACCTCGCCGAGGAGTACCCGCGCCACGCCGACTGAGCGCCGCCGCACGCTGGCCTTCGGCTATGTGATCCAGTCTGACGGTGGCGGCCCGCCGCCGAAGCGTGCGGCGGTCGGATCGCTCGCATGGGTCAGCCGGCGCTCGAGCAGCTCCAGGCGGTCGTGGAACAGCAGCTCGGCACGCGGGTCGGGGTTCTGCCCGGCGTCGAGCTGGGAGCGCCATGCGCTGAGCGCGCCGAGCACCTCGACGAGCGCGCGGTCTGTCCACCAGTCGGCCACGAGCTTTGAGAACACGCCGGGGTAGCGCTCGGCGAGCGCGTTGACGGCGGCCCATAGCTCGCGTCGCCATGTCTCGCGCTCCTCGGGTGGCTCAAGCCATCCGGGTCGCCCGGTGCTGCCTGCCGGAGGCGCGTCGCCGGCGCGCGGGGTGGACTCGCTCGCGGCGTGCGCTTGGGTGCTGAGTAGTCCGTCGCGGACGAACCTTGCGGCTGTTCTGGCGATGGGCTCGCTGCTGGCTTGCGCGCGGCGGGTCAGCTGTGCGAGTGCGTGCTCGTCGAGGGTGATCGCGATCCGGCTCATAGGCTCTGGCTGATCCCTTCGTCTTGGTGAATGCTGGGCTCGCGTGCGAGCTGGCGTGTGGTGGAGCGCTCCAGTTCCCGGCCAACCTCATCGGCCCGGCCGACATCGTCGGGCTGCTCGGGGGAGATCATGCGATAGACGATCGAGGGGATTTGCGCGCGGGAGGCGCGCATCGTCTCGGAGAGGCGGGTAACGCGTTCGGGGTCGAGTCCCTCGGTGCCGAGATCCTCGCGGGCGACGTGCCAGTCTGTGCCCTGGCGTGCGCGGGAGGCTTGGACGTAGGCGCCTTCTTGGCTTGTCTGCCATCCGCCGGTGACGGCGACGGAGCGCTCCACGGTCGCGCCGATCTTGCGGTAGATGTGCTGAGCGTAAGAAAGACGCAGGCTCTCCAAGTCATCCCCGGCGACCATGACCTCTCGTGCGTCGTCGGTGAGTACGCTTACCTGCTGGCGGGTGGTGTCGATGTTTGTGATTTCGCCGCGAGTGCCGTTCTCGACACGGCGTTCTCCGTCTGGGTAGTGCTGTGTGATGAACGCGACCTCGTCACCTTCACGCAGTCCATAGGGGACGTCGGGCAGTTCGATCTCTTGCTCACCGAGTTCGCCACGCTCTGCCCGGAGGTGTTGTGCGCGGGCGTTCATCCGGTCAATCTCCACGTTCGATGCGTCAGACATCAGGGCGATATCGCGAACGTCGTGGGTCTCGGTGAGTCCGGCCCATTGCTGGACGGCTTGCTCTAGGGCTTGCTCTCGGGTGTCTGCGAAGTGGAGTTGCCCGCGTGATTGGTAGTGCGCCATCGCGTCCTCCGCGCGTCCCGCGCGTAGGTCCGCCCATGCGCGCTGCTCCGCAGGGTCATCGGTGCGGCGTACTTCGGTGAGCTGCGCGGTTGGTGCCGTCTTGGTGAGATGCTCGAAGAGTCCTCCGGCGCCGATCGCTGGGAGCTGGCGCTCGTCACCGATCGCGACGAGCTTTCCCCCGGCGCGGGAGATCTCCTCGCTGAGGGCGTCCAGGCGTCGGGTGTCGGCCATCCCTGCCTCGTCGAAATACACCGTTGTTGACTCGTTCAGGGTGAGGCTGCCGGTGCGGGCTTTCGCGACCATCGAGTCCAGCGTCATCGTGTGTCCTTCAAGCGCGGGGCTGTCGCGCCCCAGCCGCTCCGCGGTATCACCGGCCACCGCGACGCCGTAAGTGTCTCGCCCGGCGTGTTGTTCGGCGCGCGCCGCTGCGTCGATTACGACGCCCTTGCCTGCCCCGGCCTGCCCGATGAGGACCGCGGCGCGCTCTCCCCCGACGAGAACGTCAACGGCGTGCTGTTGCTCGGCGCTCAACTGCCCGCCGATGCGCTCCGCGACTTCCCCGGCCGCGAGCGTACGCGCGTGCTCATCGACGCTCGGCCCGGTGCTCGCGGCCATCTGCGCTACGCGCGCCTGGATGGCTTGCTCCATTCGCCGGATCTCCCTGGTCGTCATCCGCTCGTCCTCAAGCTCGATCACCTCACCGGAGGCGACCAGCCCGCGGGCGTGCTCTGAGACACGCTCGGGGGAGAGCTGCCCGACGCCTTGCTCGAGGATGCTCGCGCGCAGCTCGCGCTCGGAGAACGTCGCACCCTGCGCCGTCAGCGACCCCGTGACCCGCTCGCGCCAGTCGGCGTCATCGCCGCGAGTCACGCTGCCTGGAACGTCGGCCTGCAGGCTCTCGATATGAGCGCGGTCGACGTGCTCGGCGGCGACCCGCTCATCCCACGTGGCTTGCAGCTCGGGGCGGCTCTCCGGGGTCTTTGCCTGCCGGTTCTCCAGCTTTACGTTGCGCAACTCGTCGCGCTCGGGTGCGCGGCCGTAGCGGGCACGGAAACGCTCCGCGGCCAGCCAAACCTCACGGCTACGACCGCTCAGCGCATCGCGCGCGCTCTCGGAGATCCCCGCGACCTCGAAATACCTGCGATCACGGCCAGTACCCGCGACGATCGAATACCCCTGCTCCCGTAGCTCCTCAGCGAGCGCGCCACGGTAGAACGCGCCCAGCTCCCGCGCCGCCCGAAACAACGGGCGGCTCGCGACCGCCGCGAACTCGCCATCCTGGCGCACCACCCCCGTCACCACGACATGGCTATGGATCTGCGGGTCAGGTGCACCGCCACCCGCGACACCCCGCGCGGTGCTATGGCGAAACTCTGCCGCGCGCACATCATGCGCCGTGGAGAGCACCCGCCCGCCCGCTCCTTCACGCACCACCGCGACCTCGCCCCGGAGATGCTCAAGCGCTCGTGAGATCGCGCGGCCGTGCGCGACCTCGATCCCTGCCCGCTGCTCCTCGCTGCCGATCGCCCACACAGCCGAAACCGACTTCGGAGCGCTGAACGTCAAGTCGATCCCGCCCGCTCGTCGGCCATCCGCGCCCGCGCGGCGGATGAACTCCCCGGTCCCTGGATGACGGCCCTCCATCAGCCGCACGAGCTGCTCCGCCCGCACCGCCTCGCCAGCCTCCAACCCAAGCCGCTCACGGGTGTCCTCCAGCACATGCCAGACCCCCGAAGTCTCCGTCGGCTCCCCCGCTGGAGAGAGGTAGTAGTCCCCCCGCGACGGCGCGACAGTCCGCGACTCCAGATAGGCGCTATAGCCCGCCGCCTGTCCCGCGCCGATGCTCGCACCCGTCATCATCACCACAAAACCTAGCAAGAAAAAGTGTCACGCTCTGCCACAGTGCATCTAGTCTGTTTGGATTTTGGCGCTGCTCTCAGGGCTGATGGTAACGCCAGCTGCGCCTGAGCCCTGGCCCTGCGAGGGCTGCGCGGCAGCAAGGTCCGCGAGGGTGGCGCCGAGGGCGCGCCTGAAAGCCGCTGGCGCTGCACAGGATGCAGGCGGGCATCGAACGGGGACCAGACATCGAGCAATCGGGGCGATATGGCGAGAGCGCTCGTGTGTGCGACACTCAGCCCGACGACCGCTCACGATAGGCTCGCGCGGATCGCATCCCCGACCAGCCACCGACGAGCCACTCGACCTCACGGACGGGAGGGACGGAGCGCCGACCGCCGTCTCTGCGTACAGCGATGCCACCAACAGGCAAACCGCGCAAGCCCCCTCCCCCTCCCCGTCCGGCGCGCACGCGGGGCTCGTCCTCGCGTGCGCAGGCGGCCGCCGAGCAGCGCGACCGCCTGTTGCGCGCGATGACCGAGGAGATCGGCGAGCAGGGCTACGCGAGCACGACCATCGGGGCGATCGTCGCGCGCGCCGAGGTCTCGCGCAATGCCTTCTATGAGCACTTCGCTGGGAAACGGGAGTGCTTCCTGGCCGCCTACGACGCGATCGTGGCGGATTACATCGGTGCGATCGCGAGCGCCTACCGCACGGGCGGGGACCCCTCCGAGCGCGCAGAGGCGGGACTGCGGGCACTGTTCGAAAGAGCTGCCGCAGACCCCGGTGCCCTGCGCTTGGTGACGGTCGAGGTCACCGGCGCCGGCGAGGCGGGGATCGCGCGCCGCGAGCAGCTGATCACGAGCTTCGAAGTGTTCCTGCGCGAAAGCCTCGCCCTGGCCCCGCGCCCCGGCACGATCGCCAACCCGATCGTGCGGGCGACCGTGGGGGGGCTGGTCAGGGTCCTCTACGCACGCGTGCAGAGCGGCAAGCAAGCCGAGCTGTTGAAGCTCGTTCCCGACCTGGTGAGGTGGGCCCGCTCCTACTCCTCACCGCCGCTCATGATCAACTTCCGCGACCCTCCGCCGGACAGAGGAAGCACAACCGAGGGCCTGTGGGGCGGACGGGCTCCGGGGACGCTCTGCTGGCTCGGTCCCCCCTCGGGCAGGACCCGCGGGCGCGCACGCCGCGAGCAGGGCATCCCGCGCAGCTTCCTTGTTCACGCCCAGCGGGAGCGGATCCTCGACGCCGTCGCGAACGTCACGGCGAAGAGAGGCTACGCGGCGCTCACGCTCAAGGGCATCACCGAGGAGGCCAATGTCTCGCTAGGAACCTTCCATAAGCACTTCACTGGCAAGGAAGACGCGTTCCTGGTCGCCTACGAACTCGGCCACTCCAAGGGCCTGGTGATCGTCGAGCGCGCCTTCTCCTCCGAGCCCGACTGGCGTGCCGGCGTGCGCGCGGGAATCTCCGCACTGTTCGACTTCCTCGCCTGCGAGCCGTCCTTCGCGCACATCGCGCTCGTGGAGGCCCTGATCGCCACCCGCCGCAGCGCCGAGCGCTCCCAGCGGGGCGTCACCGGCTACGCACAGATGCTGCTTCCCGGTCTCCAGGAAGCCCCGAAGGGGTCAAGGCCACCCGCCGTGACGATCGAGGCGATCGCAGGCGGCATCTTCGAGCTCTGCTTGAGCTATGCCCTGCAGGGACGCATCGACGAGCTGTCCGAGCTCGCGCCCCGCACGACCTACTTCGCGCTCGCGCCGTTCATCGGCGCCGATGAGGCGGCGCGGATCGCAACCAAGACGCCGCTGTAGATCTCAGCGGAGACCTCCCGCCAGCGCCAGGAAGACACGGGCGCCGTGACCGGGGTCAGGCCACGGCGCCCGATACGTCGGCCCAAGGCGAGGAGAGGGAAAACGCCACCGAGGCCTCCTTGACATGACCTGAGGGCCGGTCACGCTCAAGCTTGCGAAGTCGCTACTTCTTGCCAGCCTTCCCGTGTTTCGCGCTCGCCTTGCTGTCCTTCTTGGCCTTCCTCGCCTTCTTCCCCTTCGGGCAGCCCGAGACGGCGATCTTCGTGGTCTGTTTGATCACGGCGCCGTTCTGGCCCGTGATCTCGGTCGGCATGCTCAGGCGCTGCCCACAGAAGCTGTAGTTCGCCCTCGATGGCAGGTTGGTCGCCAAGACCGAGTGAGGACCCTCCGGAAGCACAAGATCGAACGTAGAAATGGGCGCGTCGGGCACCGACTTGAACGTCGAACTCGTGATGCCCTTCTTGATCTTCGTGTTCCCCACTAGGTCGAGCGTGATCCCTTCGCCCTGCAGAACAATCACGAGATCAGGAAAAGCCTCGCCGCCGTGGCTGACCAAGATCGCCGGCCCTGTCAATGCACTCCTGAGCACCGGCGTCACAGCCGTTCCCTCGCCGACCACGGACGCGGCCGGGCAATTGGCCGGGTTGGCTTCGAACACGACAGCGACGCAGGCTTTCTGGAGTGTCGAAAGACGCGACGGTAGCTGTAGTGGCAGGTCAACCTTGACCGAGCGGATGTTTGCTTCACCGCCTCCTGGTTGGGGGCCGCCCTTCGAGACGACCTTGACGTGGAGGTAGGCGCCGCCCGCTTTGCTCGCCTTGCCCTCGACCAGTGCCGAGAACTTGGGTGCGAATCGCAGCCCCGCGCAGTTCACGGCGCTATAGGGGACGAGGTCCGTAGCAGTCGCTCCTTCGGCACTCGTCAGCGTCGCGAGGATGTGCTTGGGCAGACAACCTGTCGCATTGCGCGTGAAGCGTTCGCGGTCGACCGCCACGTTGATCCGCCTCAGGTCGACAGGGACGCCTTGCAGGATCGTGGGCAGGGGGTCGCTGAGGATCGATATCGCCGCCGTGTGCGGGTCGACCTCGACGCGCGCCCGCACGACGATGCAGTCGCAGGGACCCGTGCCGAGGTCGAAGGGCCCGGCCTTGGCCGGGACGGTGATCGAGAGCCCAAACGGGGCTCCCGCGTACGGGCCCGTCAGAAACACCTGGCCGCCGGACTCGGTGAACGGTTCACTGCCGACTCCGACGTCGGCGCTCAGACGACCGATCAGGCTGGCCGCTCCGCATGTGCCCTGCTGAGCGGCCGGTTCGGGACACTGGGCCACCGAGGAGACGTCTCCGAGCAGGCCGGTCGGCAGGTCTATCCGCAGGCCCGAGAGCGTCCCTTCCCCGTCGGCCCGGGATATCTTCGTGAGGACCGGCGCGGTGGCGCCAGCCACGTTGGCCGTCGTGCCGGCAGTGAACTGCGGCGCGAAAGGTGTGGACGCCGCGCAGGGACCGCCGTTCGGCCCCGTCAGCAGCTGGGAGCTGCTGCTCGATTCAGAGACGAGTGGACCCGACCATGTCGTGAGCTGGGTGACCGTCGGGTAGCTGCCGCACTGCTGGGGCGTCGTGAGCGACGCTTTCGGCCCCCCGAACACGTGCACCTTGATCTCTTCTACGGGCACCTGCGGGGAGTTGTCGAAGCGCACCGACACCTGTCCACTGGCCAGGTCCAGATGCACGTTTCCGGCGAGCTTCACGCGAACGCCGGCGGCGGGGTCTTCGGCGACGAGATAAAGCGACACGAGTGAGCCGAACGGGTTTTCATGTGGCGTCGCGAGGTACAGCGCGCCGTGCAGAGGGGCTGCCAGCAGCGGCGTGCGGACTTCGTCGACCGCACCGACCTTGGCGGCGTCCGGGCAGCTCGCGGCGCCAGGCGTGAACTGCTGGGTACCGTCGCTCATACCGAGATAGCCGATCTGGCTCGTCGTGCAGCCTTCGAGCCCACCAGCGGCGGCCGGGTTGACCTGGACGCCTCGTGGCAGGGTGACTTCGACCCCCCTAAGCGCTCCCTCGGCGAGACCGTTCGGCGCGAGCGTGCTCTGCTGCGGGAGGTGGATATCGCTCGTCAGCCCCGAGGGTGAGCTGGCCGCGTGCTGTTCGAGCAGCACCGAGGCGGTCGGGTCGAACGGCAGGCGATCACAGCCCGTGAGGACGGGCAGAGGTTCGGCCGCCGTGAAGCTCGTGAGGATGTCGGGCGCCTGCCACGAGTCGCCCACCCCCGAGGTCTGCAGCGCTTCGCCTGAGCACTGCGTCGGCAGCGTCAGCAGGGCGACCGATTCAGCGCTGCGGCGGAAGGTACAGGCGGGCAGTCCGCCGATCGCGCCGAGAATGCCGTTGTCGAGGCATTCCCAGCCACGCTCTGCCTCGTGTCGGGGATCGTTGGGGGAGCCCCACAGCGCGATCCGCCCCGCCAGGAACGTGCCGGTCTCCGAGATGTAGCGCACGTGCGCTTCGACCGCATAGTCGCCGCCGTTCCTGACCGACGTCCCGATTACGACGGGGACGCCGAAGACCGTGAACCCGAGCCGGGCCGGTTCGCCGAAGCCCGGGGTGAGGTTGAAGAGGGGCACGGGCAAGCTGAACGGTTTTTCGAGCACGGCTGCGAACCCTTTGAGCGATAGGAACGCCGAGGCGACCCCGACTGCGGAGCTGGCGGGACAGTCGTTGAAGCCGATCGTGTTGGTGGCGAATTGTTCATCGGTGCACTTCGGGATCGTCGCGAGGTTTCCCACGAGACCCGGGGGCAGGGTGAAGTGCAGGTCCTTCGGCAGTTCCACCGGCACCGGGCCGTTCGTCGTAATACGCGTGTTGAGGATCACGGTCGAGGTCATCTGATAGGAATGCGAGCCGGCTTGGAGGTCGGGGGCCCCGCCTTCTTCTTCGAGCGCCAGCGTATATCGCGTGAGGCCGAACGGCGCCGTGCCCGGACCGACCGTCAGCTGTTCGCCGGCGGTCGCGTTCGCCGCCTGTCCGCCGATCACGGCTGCGCTGTCGCTGCCGGATGATGCTTCGCCCGCCACCGTCGCCACGATTTCCATGCGCAGCGACTCGTAGGGCGGGACCGCGGAGCCCGAGAACGTGCAACTCGCGTTGTGTGCCGTAGTGCTGCATTCGCTGGTCGGGAATTCGAACACCCCGCCCGCTCCATACGGGGTGCCCGCGACAGCTTTGACTTCGGTCGGCGTCAGCCCGGCGGGGAGCGTGTCTTCGATCGTCGCGGCCTGTTCGGCGAGATTGGCCGGAGCGTCCCCCAGGTTGGTCGCCGTGACGACGATCGTGCCCTGCCCTCCCGGAGCGAGCACGGTGGGCTCAGAGTTGACCGTGACCTGCCACCAGGGGCTCGCTGCAGAGGCGCTCGAGGCCAGCAGCGCGGCGGCGAAGAAGGCCACCACAAGCGCCGCCAACGCCTTCCTAACGGCCGTGCCCGACGTCATCGCTGTCCCCGGCCGCTCGGCCGATGCGCCGTTGCGTGCCGCGCCGGATCGCTACGGCTGCCGTGGCTCTTGCGGTGCTTGGCCGGGCACTTGACCCGGCGCCGGTGGCCGCCTCGCACACGTGTACAGATCTTCCGGTGGGGCGCACTCGCGGTCTTCTTGGCGCTTGGCTTCGGCGGGGGAAGGTTCCCCGACGGGAGCGCGACGGCGCTCGCAGGCGCGGAGAACGGTTCGCTGTCGCCGGTTCCGAGGGAGCTGCGACACGTTTCAGGCGCTTCACAGGCAGGTGCTTCGGCAACCGGCTGCGCGCAAGGCGCGGCTGTTGAGCAGACATGGGCGTCATAGACGTCGTAGCTGGTGTCGCTGTCGCCGGCGGCGAGCGCTTCGGAGGTCAGGAAGAACACGTCGTCCCCCGATTCGCTCGCATCGAGGAACGTCGATTCCTCGGTTCCGGTCGCGCCGGAGATGAGGCGCACGCAGCCTCGCGAGGGGCCCGCTGAAGCGGCGCTGCAATCACCGACACCAGGGGGCTCGAACTCGTACACGTCGGTCGTGCCGTTCCCATCGGTGGGGACCAGCGCATCGATGCTGTTGAAGAACAACCGACCGCTGTCGTCGAGGTAGCGCGATTGGTAGATCGCCCTGCCGAGCTCCATCGAGGTCCAGCCGGGCAGGCTGGCCGCGACCCACTGTTCGTTCATCGCATGCCGGCGGTCATACGCCGGCGAACCGACATCCAGAGCACCCACGGGACGCGTGCCGCGCGGGTTGCAGGAGACGCAGCTGAGCTGGTCTAGGGCGGAGTCGTAGAGGTAGACCTCGGCGTCGGCGGCACCGCTGTTCAAATCGTGATTGTCGTAGCCGGTCAGGCTGCGGTGGGACACGAACGCGAGGTAGCGTCCGTCGGGCGAGACCCTCGAGGTGGCCTTGCCGAGGTCGTTGCCGGTCGCCAGCCAGACGGTCGAGTCTTCTTCGGCGAGCGTCGCCACGAACACCGGCGGCTGCCAGGAGTGCGAGCCGGCGTCATAGTTGAGCGCGTACAGGTTGTCCTGGCCTTGCGTCGCGGCTTCCCCGTGCACGTTCCGCGCTTCGGTCAGCACCCCGGTCGCGACGATGTAGATCGTGCCAAGGCTGCTTTCACTCGCGAGGACCTCGCCCTGGACTCCCGCTTCGACCCCTGGCGCGATCGTCGCTGTCACGTCCGTGAGCGTCGACTGCAGCACACCCGCGCTCTCGCTGACGACGGCTTCGTAGAGGTCGGGGGCGGAGTTGCCGGCGGCCTGGGCGTTCGGCGTCAGCCGTTCGCCATCGGTGAACAGGACCCGGCTGCCGGTCACATCGGCGATCTGGAATCGCGCTCTGCCTTCTTCCGGTTCTGCGATGCCCTGCGCGGCATCGACCGTCCGCGAGTGTTCGGCGCCGAGATCCGTGACGTAGAGGTGGCCGGTGGTGGGTTCGGCGCCCCAGATGAAGCGGCGCCCGTCCGCGGAGACCGCGTTGCGCATGTTTTCATCGCCGGCCCCCAAGAAGCTCTGGAAGTGGAGGTTCGCGATTTCACCGTTGGGGAGCACGCTGACGGGCGCCAGCGCGCCAGCGTGCCAGGCGTAGAGCAGACCGCGTTCGGTGTTTTCCGTACCGGGAGTCAGCGCTTCGGCGGTGCGCAGCACGCTCGTCGACGGGTCAGGCGTGGCGTCGAGAAATTCGATCCCGCCTTCAAATGGGGTGCGACCGAAGTGCGCGCCCGCGACCACGTTGCCGCTCGTCACCAGCGGTTCGTAGCAGCCCGGCGAACCGCTCCGGCAGGAAGCGGCGTTGCGCACGTAGATCGTCCGTTCCGATCCTTCCGGCTGCCCGGCCAAGGGCGTGTCGCCCTGCGGTTCGACGATCGCCGAGGCAAGATCGCCGGACATCATGCGGTACTCCCATCCCAAGCCCGTGATGACCCCCGAGGACGCGTTGTGGGAGGTCGTGATGTCTTCGGAGGTCCAAACGCCCGTTGCACCTCTGCTCGAGAGCACCTGGGCGCGCTGGGTGTTGCCCTGCGGGTCTTCGCCGACCGGCTCGCGTGCCGCCAGGTAGGAGACAGAAGCGCCGTCGAGCGCCGATTGCACAACGCCTTCTTCGATCGGTTCGATCGAAGCACCGTTCTTCTGCAACGGCGAAACCATCTCCCACTGCCGTCCGTCCGGCAGGTTGTGGCTGGGCACGAGCGCCTGCGCGGGCGCGGCGGCCCAAGCAACCGCCGCCGCGGTGGCCCAGCTCAAGGTCATTCCCGCGGCGATGCGCCGCGCCCATTGCGACCACCAGCCGGTCGAGCCGGCATCGTGCGCTCGCGGCCTGCCCGGCTGTCTCGGCGTCTTCCTCACCGACGCTCCCTCGTCACCAGTGGCATTCTCCTCATCTCTCTCATTGCTCTCTCACAGCTCCCGGCGACTCGTCATAATCGTTCGCCTGCCGACAAGCCGGGGCCGAGCAGAACGCCCGGCCCCGCCCACGACTGCTGCCTTTACCCGCTTTGACTAGGTTGATTTCGCGCTGTAAGTGTTGGTCCCACTAGCTTTGATTTTGCCTTTACCGACCTGTTCCGATACTTCTTTGTTGAATTCAAGGCCGGCTTTCCCTTCTTTCAACAGTCCGCCTTCTTCGTAGAAGAATTTCGTCTGTTCTGCTTTGACGCAGTTGATTTCGTGAGAGTTTTCTTCTTTTTCGGGCGTGCCTTCAATCTTGCACACGACGCCCGCTACGCCTTCGATCGCCGGGCCGTGTTCTACACCCGTGGCGTTGACGGTGCCATTCAGCAGGCTGCAGATGCCGCTGAATTCGAGTTCAACGAACGGTTTGGATTTGGCTTTCGTGGTCTTGAAGACGAGGCCAAGCGGTGTCGATTTTGCGTTTGAGCGGAACGTCAGTTCGTCGTTGACGTTTGTGACGATCGTTTCTTCAGCCGCACCTTTGCTCTTGGCTTTGCATTTGATGAGGCCTTCATTGACGTTGCATTTTTCGAACTGGATGACCGCATGCGCGACACCGGTCCCGCCGACGTTTTCGATCTGGTTCGTGCCAGTGCCTTGTTTCGCTTTTTCACATTCAATCGTGTGATTCGGCGTCACCAGTTTCGTCACGCCGACGCTTGTGAACGTGATGTTTTCTTTCCCGGCCAGCGCAGCCCCGTTCACGTTCCATTTCGGAAGCGCCGAGGCCGAGGATGCGGCAAGTCCAGCCATCGCGAACACGGCCACGAGGCAGAGTCCTATCATTCTCAATCGTGTCATTTGTCACTAGCTCCTGGTCTTGTGGTTTTGGTTGACCGACCCCGGAGCTCTCCTCCTTGAGATCGTGAATCGCTCCGGCGCCGACCCCGCCCGTTCGCTGCAGCATGTTCCAGCAAACAGAATGGGTGTCGCGTGGTGTAGCAGATCGCGCGAGGCGTGTCAAGCCGCAAAGTAGCGGAGTGTTCGAGACCCCGTTCGCCGGGCTGTCCGGCGGTGGCGTCATAGCAGGGGCCGACTCGCGGCCGAGGATGCGCGCGGCCGGCGCCAGCCGACCTTCGCCGGCCTATCGGCCTCGGGATACGGTCCTCGGGATGGCTGGCCACCACCCCGGGCGTGCGGTCCCGAGCACCTGCGAAAAGGGTTGCAAGGCCCCTGTACCGGCGGGTGTCGATGTATGCTGGAAACACTCCGCCGATCCTTGGGTCGGCGTGGGTTTGGTTGATCGGCGCCGGGGTGCTCCTCTTAGATCGTAGATCGCTCCGGCGCCGACCCCTTGCTCCGCCGGGGGGCAAGTCGAGCGACGATCCGCTCATGGAACCTATAGCCTGCGCGCCGGCAGCTCACGCATTGCGTCGCATACTGTGAGCAGTCTTTCCCTGCCTATCGCGATGGCACCGCAAGCAAGCACACCGGGCGGCCCCCCACCCCGCTCTCGACCACGCTCAGGTCCGCGGCGACGCCCCCGCGAGCAGGTCCTGGCCGAGCAGCGCCTGCGGCTGGTGACGGCGATGATCGACTCGGTCGGGGCCAACGGCTACCGCGCGACGAGCGTCGCCGATGTGATCGGACGCGCGGGAGTCTCGCGCGAAACGTTCTACGAGCACTTCGCCAACAAGCAGGAGTGCTTCCTCGCCACCTACGATTTGGTCTGGGCCGAGAGTAGGCGCAGGGTCGCGCGCGCCTACCGCGAGGCGGAGGGCTGGCCTGCTCGCGCACAGGCAGCGATCGCAGCGTTGTTCGAAGCCGCGATCGAGAACCCCGGCGCCGTGCGCCTGGCGACTGTCGAGATCGGCGCGCTCGGGCCGGCCGGGATCGAGCGTCGCGAGCAGTCGGTCGCAGAGTACGAGCGCTTCATCGCAGACGCGGTGGAGCTGACACCAGGTGCGGGGAGGATCTCCGACACGGCCGCGAGGGCCGTGGTCGGCGGCCTCTACCGGATCCTCGACCGCCGAGTCTCTTCAGGCGAGCACACAGAGCTGCTCGAGCTCGTACCCGACCTCGTGACGTGGGCCACCTCCTACTACCCCACCCCGCCGGCGATCGCCGAACCCCGACCCGGCCGTGCCCGAACGCGCGCGGGCATTGAGGGAGGCCGCGCGCCGGGGACGCTCGCGCCTCACTCCGCCTTCAGTAAACGGCGGGGCCTGGCGCGGGGAAACCAGAACGTCTCGCGCAGCTTCGTCGTACACAGCCAGTGTGAGCGGATCCTCGACGCCGTCGCGAACCTCACCGCGAAGGAGGGGTACGCCGCGCTGAACGTCAACGACATCGCCGCGGAGGCCGCCATCTCGCTGGGAGCCTTCTACGAGCACTTCGCCGACAAGGAGGACGCGTTCCTCGCCGCCTACGAGCTCGGCCACGCAAAGGGCCTCGCGCTCGTCGAACGGGCATACGCCGCCCAGGCCGACTGGCGGCAGGGCGTAAAGGCGGCACTCGGCGCCCTGCTTGGCTATCTCGCATCCGAGCCGTCCTTCGCACACCTCACCCTCATCGAGACGCTCAGCGCGACACGCCGCACGAGCGACCGGTTCTACGGGGGCATCGGCGCGTACGCTCAGACGCTCCCCCGGTTCGAGGAGGCCCGCAAGCGAAGCGGAGTACCCTCGATCGCGATCGAGGCGACCACCGGCGGCCTGTTCGAGCTGTGCCTCCACCACGCCATCGGAGACCGCATCCGCGAACTGCCCGAGCTGACCAGCGACGCCACCTACATAGCGCTCGCGCCGTTCATCGGCGCCGAGGAGGCCGCGCGGGTAGCGAGGACACCGATAGGCGGTTGAGGCGGCCGGCAGCAGCGGGTCGGCGGCGCATGGGGAGCTCCCGCCCGGCCTCGCACCGGACGTCCGCATCGCCCGTCCACGAGAACGCCAGCGCCGGAGACCGCCGCCACCGACATCTTCATGGCGCCCATCCACGCGCGGCGCGGCAGGTCGCGACCGTCAACAACTCAGCCGCACCGGACCCATCCGGGTGGCAGCACGGCGTCGGCGGCTGAGCGCGGCGTGGTCTAAATAGAACACAGATAGAACACGAGCGCCTATCTAGCCTGTTCCCCGCAACTCCAAAAAGATGTAAGCGTTCAGTGGGTCTGTTCAGGCCAGTAGTGGAGCCGGGTCTCCGCGGGCGTGGGTGGTGAGTAGTTCGGTGAGGTACGCGAACAGGGACTGGTGTTGTAGGCGGCAGGTGATTGAGGCTGAGAGCAGCCGCTCGATGCGGCGCTCGCCTTCCTCGGATTGGCTTCCGAGGGAGAGCTTGCGGTAGATGACGGCGCCGCGGAGCGCGCGCCTGGCGTGGTTGTTGGTCTTATGCCGATATCGGAATAAGACCAATTATGCCGATGTCCTAGTTATGCCGATGTTGGTGGCGGGGACGGCTGCTGGGGCGGTGATCGCTTCGGGAAGTTCGGCATAACCTGGCGGCTGGATCACGCTGCTCTCTCTATCCAACGGAGAGGAGCATCGTCATGGCAGATCCAGGTAGTTCATTGGTGTCCGGGCCGCTTGGGGGGTTCGCCGAGGGGTTTCTTGTCGAGCTTGCCGGGCTCGGGTATGCGTCGCGCAGCAGCGAAGCGCAGCTGCGGCTGCTGGGGCACTTGTCGGGGTGGCTCGCAGCGGAAGGGTTGACGGCCGGTGATCTCAGCACCGAGGTGGTAGACAGGTTTGTCGCTGCCCGGCGGCGGGCGACCACGAAGTTCAGGTCATCGCGGGCGCTCGTCCCTTTGCTGGCCTATCTGTGCAGGTGTGGTGTCGCGCCTGCGGCAGCGGTCGTGCCGCTGGTCGAGCCGGCCGATGTGTTGTTGGAGCGGTTCGCTGAGTACTTGTCGATCGAGCGGGGGCTGGCGGTGGCGACGGTGCGTAGCTACGTCTCCCAGGTGCGGCCGTTCGTGGCGGCACACGGTGGCGCTGGGTGGGGTGCGTTGAGCGGCCGGCAGGTCGCCGTGTTCGTGACTGAGCGTGCGGTGGTGATGCGCC
>ODAK010000079.1_pt1 | contig 103028 bp, 79 predicted proteins | sample 1539591 | NCBI WGS metagenome assembly ODAK01 (sample SAMEA3539303, study PRJEB22396) | soil metagenome | biome: tundra; feature: field; material: soil | place: USA | collected 2010-05 | depth 0.15 m | reverse complement strand
GCAGGAATGCCTAGCTTGCGGAGCTTCCCCGACCCGCCCGGCGTGGGAATCTTGCGTTCCCGCACCGGTAGGGGCCGGAACGAGCCGTCCTTAAGGGCAGCCCGCAGGTCGTCCAGGAACCCGGGCACACCCACGGCCTCCTCGACGCAGTCGACCGTCAGGCCATCCACGCCAGGGGTGTTCGCGCCGTGGTTGCCCGCGACCCGGCCAAACGCCACGACCAGCGTGGCAGGGTCATGCAGCGAAGTTGAACAGGGCATCAAACCGGCGGCCAGGATCAGCCGCCGCCCAGCGGTGAAGCTTGGCCTGCATCCCCGCTACCCGCGACCACGACCCCTGCGGGGCCGGGCCCGGAGCACTGCCATTCAGCAGCACAACTTGCGGCATTGCAGCCTCCTTCCCTTCTCACGACCGCTGCCGCCCTTCCCCATGCGCCGGGCTCTCCCCGGCTCGGAGTGCTACGGCGGCTCCGCCCCGTCCCAGGCCGGTCAGCCGACGGCGGGCTCAGCCCGCAGCCCTCGCACTGGCAGCGTGAGGCAACGGGCAGGACCAGGACGGTTCCCGCGTTCACCGTGATTCGCTCGACGAAGGAGGAGCCCAGCTCTACCCCTGCGGCATCGCCACGGCTACCCCGCAGCACTTCACCGTGGCCTCCCGGACCAGCATCCGCAAGCCTGCCCGGAAGCTCCCCGCACCACCACACCGGCACGGGTGCGCACCGCGCCCGGCCCGTATCCACCAGATTTGAGCCGGTAGCCGGTGCCGGGCAGGCGGTCCGGTTCCCATCCCCCTTGCAAGTGAAGTCGACCGCCGACGTGGTGTCCTTGGCCGGGTCCTTTTCCGTCGGTCTCTTCCCGAACAGGGCTCGCAAGTTTCCCCGCACCCTGCTCTCCAGTGATCATTTCGGCTAGAGCATGATAGCCGGCCCGCGTGGATGTCCTCATGGCAGCGACGGCAGGCTGGCCATGACCCCGCTGGTTGGTGAGGACGGCCGTGCGCCCGCGCTAGAGCGGGATCCCGCCGAAAGCCATGGGCCTTACTGGAATACCACTGGTCGATTTCCCGGCCTTTCCTGCTGATGGTCTTTTCTTCCAGCCGGTCTCGGGCGACGCGCCGAGGCCTGGTTATCTGCTGTGACGGGCTTGGCGAGCGGTCAGCACGGCGTACCGAAGCCGGGCGATCACGCGCACTCCCGCAACTGGGCTATAGGGTAGTCGGTGCAGCCAGTAAGTAACGCCGGTCGATTCCTGCGGAGGTCGGCAGATAAATTGGATAGTCACCTCAAACACCGATGAAGAAGGGCCTGCCAAGCATGCGCGTGCGCCCAGCCGTTCAGCCTGCAATACAAGGCCGTCGGCGTCGAATTCCGTGAAATCTCCAACCTGGAGGACGATCAGGCGCCCGTGTGCGCTGGCGGCCAGCGCGGTCATCGTGGTGAAAAGTGCAGGCTCATTGTCATGCACGTCAGCTCGCAGACCCGGCGAAGCCGCGCCAGAGCCCAGCGCCACCACGAGCGCGCCCGCAACGGCAACCTTGGCGATACCTCTGCCTTGCCGCGCAGCGGTCAGGCCGGTCGCGGCCACCAGGAACGTTAGCAACGGCACCGACCAGTAGAAGAAGCCGATGTAGGCCGCATTGAGGTCGTCGACGCCCCGCATGACGTAGTAGATCATGCCCGCTGTCGTGGCCGCGCCGACCCACGTCGCGGCGAGCAGGAATCGCTGCAGCGGCAAGGAAGCTGGGCTCGCAGTCACCAGTGAAGGGACCGCCGCCGCGACCGCCAAGCCGGCCGCCACCGCGATGCCCGTGACCAGGATGGCCAGCCAGAGTGGTCCAGGTGCCCAGTACCAGAGCACGTAGCGGATCGCCTCGCCCACTGTGTGGTGACCTGCCTTGGCGGAGCGGGCGTACCTCACGTACATTCCGAACTGCCCAGGCCAGTGCAGGATCAGATCGGCCGCGATGGGCAGTGCGAATACAGCGCTGATCAGCATCGCCGGCAGGTAGTGGGGCCAGCGATGGCGAAGGAACCGCCATATCGCTGCCCACGGCGCACGCCGGGTCGGCCAAAGGGCAGCCGCCGCCGTCGCTGCCATGATTAGCGGCACGAAGTACAGGAACGCGACATGGCCATGGATCAGCAGCCAGCCAGTCGCCGCCAGCAGCCACAGGTGCGATGTCCGTCCTGCCGCAACGGATGCCGCGGCAACGAGGAAGGCCAGGAATGTTGGTACATATACATCTGGCATCCAGCTCGCCGCCAGGATGTTCCGGTTGATGACCTCCGGCACTCCCACATCCACGGCTGCGGCAAGGCCGACGATGAGCGCGACCGCTGCCACCGCCGCCCACACCGACCTGGCCCAGCTGTACACGATCCATGCCACCGTGGCCATCAGTGCGCTATTCAGCAGCAGGATTGCGACGAGCTGACCGTTCCATGGCGTCGGCACCAGATGCGTTGCATCATGGAACAACCACTGCCCGGCCGCCATCACGTACAGGTACGCCGGCCCCGGATGAAAAAACCCTTCCCGCGAGTAGTTCCCGTGCAGCAGTGCGAAATGCTCTGCCTGCACCACCAAAATCGAGTTATCCGCCTCATCGGCTGTTTCATAGAGCCGGGTGGTGAATAGGAAAGAACTCCGGATCAGCATAAGTCCGGCCAGTAATGCGAACGACCCCAGCCATACCCAGCGACCGACCGAAGACCGCCGCCCGAAGCGCCCAGCGACCGGCCCGATCCCAGCCTGGGTCTCCTCGTCTTCAACTGCCACGTAGTCTTCCCTCCCGCTACTCACGAGCAATGCTTGAGACCTGTGGATCAGCCGGGGAGGGGTGTACCTTCCCGGTGACCGAGTGGAGGTTCTCAAGCAAGGACGGCGTTGGCGCGCCGACCGGGAGGTACCACCCGATTCTCACCGTAGTCCCTGGCGAAGGCCCGGACCATGTGGCCGCGAAGGATGGCTCGTTGTCGCTGATAGATGTGATTGTGCGGGAGGGCGCCCGGCGGATGCTGGCCGAGGCGCTGCAGGCCGAGGTGGACGCCTACGTCGCGGCGTTCGCCGCCGAGCGTGACGAGCAGGGCCGCCGCCTGGTGGTCCGCAACGGGTCGCACCAGCCGCGGGAGGTGCTGACCAGCGCAGGCGCGGTGGAGGTGACCGCCCGGCGGGTCAACGACAAGCGGACCGACTCGCAGACCGGGGAGCGGAAGCGGTTCTGTTCGGCGATCTTGCCTCCCTGGTGCCGCAAGACCCCGAAGATCACCGAGGTGCTGCCGCTGCTGTACTTGCATGGCTTGTCGTCAGGGGACCTCGTGCCCGCGCTCGGCCAGTTCCTGGGCTCATCGGCCCGGCTGTCGGCGGCGGTGATCACCCCGGCTCACCGAGGAGTGGCAATCCGCGACCTCCCGGCCCGGAGCTACGCGGTGGTGATCGACGAGGCCCACTCCTCCCAGTCCGGGAGGCAGCAAAAGACCTGCGGCTCGTGCTAGGCGCCGGGGAGGAGACGGAGCTGACCGCCGCCGACACTAGGCGCAGAACCTATGTCGGCCCAGACACCCAGAAGCATGCCGCAGGGCCGCGTCACACGACCCTGAGACCCGCCACCTATCTGTCAGGCGAGAACCGCCAGACGGCGGCTTAGCCGTCCGCCGTCACGGTCCCACTCGGGCCGCTCGCCTTGACGACCCCGATCGGGCAAGAGACGCCCGTCCCGTGGTCCGGGCAGTACCCGTTCGGGTTTTTATTGCTTGAAAGATACTGCTGGTGGTAATCCTCGGAGAAGTAGAACTCCGTGGCCGGGGAGACCTCAGTCGTGATCTTGCCGTATCCGGCGTCGGTGAGCCGCTTCTGGTACACGGCCAGCGAGTCCCTCGCAATGGCCTCCTGCTCCGGCGAGTTAAAGAAAATTGCGGAACGGTACTGGGAGCCGGTGTCGTTGCCCTGGCGCATGCCCTGGGTCGGATCGTGCGACTCCCAGAACACCCCGAGCAGTTCGCGGTAGGAAACCTTGGCGGGATCGAAGGCCACCCTGACCGCCTCGGCGTGCCCGGTCCGTCCGCTGCAGACCTCCTCGTAGGTCGGGTTGGGCGTGAAGCCGCCCTCGTAGCCGACCGAGGTGGAGATGACGCCGGGCGTCTGCCAGAACTTCTTCTCAGCGCCCCAGAAGCAGCCCAGCGCGAACTCGGCGACCTGGCTGCCCTGCGGATAGGGCGGCTGCAGCGGCGTGCCAAGGACCTCATGGCGCGAAGGAACCTCCATCGCCCTGCCGCGGCCGGGCAGCGCCTGCTCCGCGGTGATCATCCGCGTCTTGTGAGATCCGAACAATGCCACCGCTGCCTCCTCAGGGGAACTGCGCGGCACGCCCGGCGACTGCGATGACGCCTGGTGGCCGGCTCCAGCCGGCTCTGGCCGCGCACCTGACCCAACCACCGGCGCCGCACGCAGATTCCCCGCATCCTGCCCGCCGGGAACTGCCCCAGATTCTTCGCGATCAGGCCCGGGCCGGGACGTCAGCCGGGGCCATCCTGCGGCGGACCGGGAGCACCTGCCCGGCGCCGACCGAACGGCAGCTCGCGTGGCCTGGGCGGGCCGTCCCCGGCGGCGGCCGGCCAGAGCCAGTAGCCCACCGGGAAAAGCCGGATGTGCCAGCGGTCCGCGAACAGTCCCCAGAGCCCGCGGGGGGCCCAGATGGCGATCGCCATCGCCAGCAGGCCCAGGATGATGAAATACCACGTCCCGTAGTGCGAAAGGGTCTGCTGCAGCACGAAGAACACGATCCCGCCGATGATGGTCATCGAGGTGAAGTCGCTGATCCCATCCTGGTAGGCGCCACCGTCGACGGCCTTGTAACCCGACGCCTTGATCAGCGGCTCGAAGCCCTCGCGAAACGCGGTGCCGTCGGAATCGTTCGGGTACTGGCAGGCCACGACCTTATTGGTCTTGAACCGGTTCCACATCGGCGCGAAGCAGCCCTGGAAACTCCTTCAGGCCGAAGAAGAACATGGTGGAGTACTTGAATGTTGTCATCGGATTATGCGGATTGCCGCCAAGCCCCGCGTACCAGGACTCCCACGGCACCACCGTGGACAGGCAGGGCGTGCCCAGCTTCTCAGCGGCGGCCGCCACCGGGTTGGTGGTCTCGGGGGTCGAGGTCGTGAGGATCATGTCGACCTTGTTCTGCAGGATCAGCTGGCGCGCCACGGTGGACGCCCGGTTCGGGTCGGACTGGCGGTCCTGCACCACGATTTTGATCTTGTAAGTACTCTTTCCGATCTTCAGGCCGTTCTTGTAGGCCGGAGTGCTTCTGACCTGGCTCAGAACGGCCTGAGCGGACGGCTCAGGCTGGTCCCTGCGCATGCAGGTCGGCCTCTATCTGGCGCGCTGTCTTGAGCAGTTCGGGCAGTATCTCCGACCGCAGGGCGGCGATGCTGATCCGGCTGGCATGCGCGGACACGTTGATGGCCGCGTTACCCACGTCAGCGGCGCCGCGGATGGGCGCGGCGACTGCCCGCAGGCCATCCTCAAGCTCCTGATCGACAATGGCGTAGCCCTGCCTGGCCACCTCACGGACAATGGCCCGGAGCCTGCCAGGATCGGTGACCGTGCGGCTGGTGAACGGCTCGAGCACCGCCTCGGCCAGGTAGCGGTCGAGTTCGTCTTCGGTCAGGGCGGCAAGCAGGACGCGGCCCATGGACGTTGCGTAGGCAGGGAACCGGGTACCGACTGAGATCGCCACGGTCATGATCCGCTTCGTTGGCACCCGGACCACGTAGACCACGTGATGCCCGTCAAGGACCGAGATCGAGGACGACTCATGCAGGCGTGCCACGAGTTCCTCCATGTGCGGTGCCGCCACCTCGGGCAGGTCAAGACCGGACAGGTAGGCGTACCCAAGTTCGAGGACTCTGGGCCGGAGCGAGAACACCCTGCCGTCGCTGCGCACGTAACCGAGCTTGACCAGGGTCAGCAGGAACCGCCGGGCCGCCGCGCGGGTCAGGCCTGTCGCGCGCGCGACTTCGCTGAGACTCAGCCGCTCCCGGTCCGGCCCGAAGGCCCTGATAACGGCGAGACCCCGGTCGAGGGACTGCACGAAGTCACTGTTCCTGGCCGCCAGGCTGCTATCCTCGGCCACTGTCGGCGAGCCGGCCTCAGGCCGGGGCTCAGACGCGACCGCAGCGTTCGCCGTGCGCCCAGGGGTTCTCATTGCACAGCATGTTAGCGTGCGGGCACATCCTGCGGCATCAGAGCGCTACCCGCCTCCTTGATCAGCCGGTCAGCTGGCTCAGGTTGACCACCTGGCCGGCTGGCGGCGCGGTGATGACGGGAACGGCGTTCCACTGGCTAAAGGTTATTTCGCCTGCTTTAGCGGATTTAGGGGCGATTGCCCGGAGCGGGTACGCGTTGCCGTGCGCGGCGACGTCCAGCGTCGAGCCGTCTGATCCCGCCAGGACCAGCGCCTGCTCGCCGCCGATCGTGATGGTGCCGGTCCTGGCGAAGTGCGGCAGTGATCCCAGGAGATCTCCGAACAGCTTCGACATGGACAGATCGCCGGTCATCGTCGCGGCCTGGCTAGCGGGCACCGCTACGTACTTGCCGCACAGTTTCGGGCACAGGGTAGCGGGCTCATGCGCGAGCTTGAGGAATGCGCTGTTCGCCTCGATATAGATGAGGTCGCCCGTCTTGATCAGATCCAGCGTGACGCCGCCGCTGCCGACGGACCCGGCGAGGCCGCCAGTCCGCGTCAGGGATACATCAATGCCCACGGTTGAACCAGCATGAGCCACTGAACCCGTGAGGTGCACGCTCGTGGCGTCGTTCATCGCCGCCTTCATCTGGCCGATGATGGTGGCCGCAGTGCGCGAGTCGGCGGGCTTCGCCGACGCACTGCTCCCCCCGCAGCCAGCCAGCGTCATGATGGCCGCGACCGCCAGCCCAGCTGCTGCCCGTATCCGCATCCGCATCCGGGTCATGTTCTCCCCGCTCATGAGACAGGAAGATAGTACGTTATCAGAGGGAAAGTGAACTAACGCCTGGATCAGCCGACGAGCTGGCTAAGGCCGGCCACGTCCCTGGCGGGCCGGAGCGAGATGGCGGGAACGGCATTTCCAACTGCTGAAACGGGCATCGCCGCCGTTCTCGGTGATGGTGGCCGCGCTGCGCGACTCACCAGGTTTCGCTGGGGCGGTGCTCCCGCCGCAGCCCGCCAGCAGCACCCTTGCCGGGATCAGCCGCCAAGTTTGCTCAGGTTGATCACCTGGCTGGCGGGCGGCGGCGCCGGCAGCGGCACGCTGTTCCACTGGGAGAAGCCGAGCCGGCCGCGCTGGCCTCGCGGCGAGATGGCCTCTACCGGGTAGGGCGTCCCTGTCGCCGCGACGGCGAGCGTGGACCCGTCGGCCCCGTGCAGCACCTGAGCCAGCTGCCCGTTGATGGTCTGCGTCCCGGTGCGGGTGAAGGCGGGCAGGCTGCCGGTAACCGACTGGAGCATCTGCGGCATGCTGAGTTCCCTGGCCAGCTGATCGCCTTTGGCTGACGACATCGCTACGTACCTGCCGCACATCACCGTACAGATCGAGGCGGAGACGTCCAGCTCGGCGAGGAATGCGCGGGTCGCCTTGATGTAGACAGTGCCGGCCGCGTCGATGATGCTCAGCGGCACCCCGCCCTGAGTGATCGTGCCGGCGAGCCCGCCGGACCTGGTCAGGCCGACATCAAGGCCGACGGCCTGGCCGGCGGCCCCGGTGAGCGTGCCGTTCAGGTGGACACTGCGGGCGGCGGCGACTGCGGCCTGCATCGCCGCGATGGTCGCCGCCGCGGGCCGCGGTGACGCCAGGCCGGTCGGCGCGGGCCCGGATGACGCAGGTCTGGACGACGCGGGCCCGGACGGGGCTGCCCCACCGCAGGCCGCCAGCCCCGCTGCCGCGGCAGCAACAGCCACTGCAGCGGCGGCCATCCTCCGGCGATCCCCCATCTCGCTACCCCCCCAGGTAGTGCCTGCCGGGCCAGCCAGCCTGCCGGGCTTCAGCCGGTGCGTTCCACCACGAAGTCGCAGAGGGCTTCGAACGCAGCACGCGCGGGCACGTCAGGCAGAGCCAGGATCTCTTCCCTGGCCAGCTGTGCCCAGCTTTTCATGTCCGCCCTGGCCATCTGCATTCCCGGATGGGCGCGCAAGAGCGCGAGCGCCTCGGCGTGCCGGGCCGGATCGGTCAGCTCGCCGCCGCCTAGCAGCTCGACGAGCCGCGCATCGCCGCGGTCTGCCGAGCGCAGCGCGTGCAGCATCGGCAGCGTACGTACGCCCTCCCGCAGGTCTGTCCCCGGAGTCTTGCCCGACTGCGCGGAGTCGCTCGCCACGTCGAGGATGTCGTCAGAGAGCTGGAAGGCCACGCCGAGCGCCTCGCACGCTGGCCTGATCCGGTCGACCACCTGCTGCGGGGCCCCCGAGAACATCGCCCCGAACTGGCCGGCGGTCGCTATCAGCGACGCGGTCTTCTGCGTCACCACGCTCAGGTAGTGGGTGAGCGGGTCCTCGTCGGGCCGGAGCCCGACGGTCTCGGCGATCTGCCCGTTTACCAGGCGCGCGAACGTCGCGGCCTGGATCCTGATCGCGTCTTCGCCGAGGTCGGCCAGGATCTGGGAGGCGCGGGCGAACAGGAAGTCGCCGGTCAGGATCGAGATGGTGTTGTCCCAGCGCGAGTTCGCGCTGGGCGTTCCGCGCCGGACCGCCGCCTCGTCCATGACGTCGTCGTGGTAGAGCGTCGCGAGATGCGTGAGCTCGATCGCTACCGCGGCGGGCACGATCCGCTTATCCTTCGGATTGCCGAATTGTGCGGCCAGCAGGACCAGGGTGGCGCGGAAGCGCTTGCCGCCGGCGTCGATCAGGTACCTGGATGTGTCAGCGAGCAATTCGTGCTGGGCTCGCGCCGCCTCCCGCAGGCCGTCCTCGACCAGCGCGAGGCCGTCGACAACGTCGGCTGCCAGCGCGGCGTCGGATAGCTCAACGGGTACAACAGTGGTCACTCAGGCTCCTCATCGATCTGGCCGCACCGCCGGCTGGCCGGCCACCGCGGACATCGCAACGCCACCCCCACGATAGGTCAAAGGCGAGGTAACCCAGGTATGCCCGCGATGCCGCCGGCGGACACCAGCCCGTCCCGGCCGCCGGATCTTCAGCGGCCGCCTTGGCGCACTGCGGAGGGCCCGATCAGCGGTCGGCGGATACCTCGGCCCGCGCTCAGCGGACGAAGAGCTGGCTGGCGGCTTGGTGGGCGAGGTTAAGCAGCGGCTCTGGCGCCACGCCCAGCCACAGGGTGACCAGCGCGCCCGCGGCCACCGCCACACCGGTGTACAGGCTGGGCCGGACCACCGCGGCACCACCGGAGGCCGGCTCGCTGAAGAACATCAGCACGATCACCCGGACGTAGGGGAACGCCAGGATCGCGCTGCTGAGCACCCCGACGATGACCAGCGGCAGCGCCCCGCCGCTGATGGCGGCCTGGAACACCGCGAATTTGCCGCTGAACCCGCTGGTCAGCGGGATCCCGGCGAATGCGATCAGGAAGAAGGCGAAGACCCCGGCGACCAGCGGTGAGCGCTTCCCCAGCCCTGCCCAGCTGGACAGGTCCGCCGCCTCGCCGGCCTGGTCACGCACAAGTGTCACTACCGCGAACGCGCCGATGACCGCTGCGCCGTAAGCGGCCAGATAGAACAGGCTGCCGGACAGCCCCGCCGTGTTGGCCGCCACGACGCCGGTCAGGACATACCCGGCCTGCGCGATGGAGGAATACGCGAGCAGCCGTTTCACGTCCCGCTGGGTGATGGCGACGATGGAGCCGACCAGCATGGTGAGAATTGCAACCGCCCACAGCGCCGGCCGCCAATCCCAGGTCAGCTGCCCGAATGACACGTAGAAGATGCGCAGGACGGCCCCGAACGCGGATACCAGCGTGCACGAGGCCATCAGCGCGGTCACCGGGGTGGGAGCGCCCTGATAGACGTCCGGCTTCCAGCTGTGGAACGGCACGGCGCCGATCTTGAAGAGCAGCCCGAGTCCGAGCAGGGCGATCCCGGCATACAGCAGCGTCGCGTTGCCGGTGTCGGAGGACGCGGCCGCCGCGATGGCGGACAGCCGGACCGAGCCCGCGAAGCCGTACAGCATGGCGACGCCGAACAGGAAGAACGCCGATGAGTACGCCCCGAGGAGGAAGTACTTCATCGATGCTTCCTGGGAGAGCAGCCGGCGGCGCCTGGCGAGGCCGCAGAGCAGGTAGAGCGGCAGCGACAGCACTTCCAGCGCGACGAACATGGTGAGCAGGTCGTTGGCGGCCGGGAACAGCAGCATGCCGCCCACCGCGAACAGGGTCAGCGGGTAGACCTCGGTGTGCGTGATCCCGGCCAGCAGCCCTTCGCGTTCCTCGGGGCTGCCCGGAACCGCGGCGGCCTGGGCCACGAACGGGCTCACCTCGTGCGAGCTCTCGGCGATCAGGAGCATGCTGATGAACGCGAGCACCAGGATCGTGCCCTGGATGAACAGGGTCGGCCGGTCTACGGCGACCGCGCCCATCGCCGCGATATGACCGGGGCTGCCATGGGCGAAGATGGAGCTGGTGGCCGCCACCACGATGGTCAGGACGAAAGCCCCGGCGAGGCCGCCCAGCGCTAGCGCGATGTGCACCGGCCGCCGCAGCGGCCTGGGCGCGAATGCCTCGACCAGCACCCCGGCGACCGCCACGGCGAACACCAGCAGCATCGGCGAGAGCTGGCCGTACTCGATATGCGGAGCGGGGATCGCCGGCGCGACGCTCGCTAGGCTCCCGGTCACGGGTTGCTCCTAGGGGTGAGCGCGTTAGCCGGATGCGGCGGGACCGGGTCGGTGGAATGCACCTGCACCATGGTCTGGTGGACGGCCGGGCTGATGATGTCGATCACCGGCTTGGGGTAGATGCCCAGCGCCACGACCAGGGCGATCAGGGGGCCGACCGCCCACAGCTCGCGCGCCCTCAGATCGGGCATGGCCTTGACCTCTTCACGGACCGGGCCGGTCATCGTGCGCTGGTACATCCACAGGATGTAGATCGCGGCCAGGATGATGCCGACCGTTGCCAGCACCGCCGGCACCTCGTACCTGGTGAAGGTGCCGACCAGGACGAGGAACTCGCTGATGAACGTGGACAGGCCGGGCAGCGCGAGGCCGGCCAGGCCCGCGATGAGGAACAGCCCGGCCAGCACCGGCGCCACCTTTTGCACGCCGCCGTAGTCGGCGATCAGCTGCGAACGGCGGCGGGCGATCATGAACCCGGCGATCAGGAACAGGGCACCGGTGGCGAACCCGTGGTTGACCATATAGAGGGTGGCGCCGACCTGGCCCTGGCTGGTCATCGCGAAAATGCCCAGGGCGATCAGCCCGAAGTGGGACACCGAGGTATAGGCGATCAGCCGTTTCAGGTCAGCCTGGCCGATGGCCACGATCGCGCCGTACAGGATCCCGATCACGGCGAGCGCGATGACCAGGGGCGTGAAGTAGTGCGCCGCCGCCGGGAACAGCTCCAGGCAGTAGCGGATCATGCCGAACGTGCCGACCTTATCCAGCACCCCGACCAGCAGCACCGCCGCGCCCGGCTGGGCGGCGGTGGCCGCATCGGGCAGCCAGGTATGGAACGGCCACAGCGGCGCCTTGATCGCGAACGCGACGAAGAAGCCGAGGAACATCCACTTCTGCGCGGCCGGGCTGAAGGTGGTGTGGATCAGCTGGCTGAACTCGAACGTGCCCGGGTGGCCGCCGCGCGCCGAGTAGACATAGAGCGCGATCACCGCGACCAGCATGAGCAGGCCGCCGAGCAGGCTGTACAGCAGGAACTTCACCGCCGCGTACTGTCGCTGGCCGGTACCGTAACTGCCGATCATGAAGTACATCGGGATGAGCATGGCCTCGAAGAACACGTAAAACAGGAAGACGTCCGTCGCCGCGAAGACGCCGATCATCATCGTCTCGAGCACCAGCATCAGCGCGAAGTAGGTCTTCACGCTGCGCCGCGGCGGCGGCTGCTCGGCAGGGCCCGAGACGCCTTCGGCATCGTTCCAGGACGCGAGGATCACCACCGGCATGAGGACTGTGGTCATCAGGATGAGGACGAGCGCGATCCCGTCCACGCCGACCGCATAGTGCACGCCGAACTGCGGGATCCACTGGTAGGTCTGGGTGAACTGGAAGTCAGGGCCGCCCGGCCGGAACGCGACCGCCATCGCGATGGTGACCCCGAGCGTGACCAGCGTGAACCCTAGGGTCAGCCGCTTGACCAGCAGGTCACGGGCGCGCCGGTCCGCCGCGCCGCCGGGCGCGGACCTGCCGGGCGTCAGGGCCACCGCCACCGCGCCGACCAGCGGGATCACGCCCGCCACGGTCAACCAGGGAAATGTGCTCATGGATTCTTTCGGCCTCCGAGGTCTTTTACAGCCGCACCAGCAGCAGCGCGCCGATTAGCAGTACCGCGCCGACCAGCATCGACAGCGCATAGGAACGGACGAACCCGGTCTGCATCCTGCGCATCCGGCCCGAGGTACCGCCCATGGTGGCCGCGAGCGTGTTCACGACGCCGTCCACGCCCCGGTTGTCGAAGTACACCGACAGCCTGGTGAGCCACTGGCCGGGCCGCATGAGCACGGACTCGTTCAGCGCGTCGCCGTACAGGTCCTTGCGCGCGGCCACCGTCGGGAAGCGGCCGGCCGGCGCGACGGCGGGCACTTCGCGCCGCCCGTACATGGCCCAGCCGATCGCCGCCCCGGCCACGACGAGCCCGAGGGCGCCGAGCGAGACGGGCGTGAACACGCCATGGGACGCTGGCGGCGTCCCGACGACCGGCGCGAGGAAGTTCACCAGCCGGTTACCGAGGATCAGGAACGCGCCGGCCCCTGCGGACCCGAGCGCGAGCACGACCATCGGCGAGGTCATCACGGCAGGCGACTCGTGCGGGTGCACGCCGTCGTCCCAGCGGCGCTCGCCGAAGAACGTCATCAGCACGACGCGCGTCATGTAGAAGGCGGTAATGCCCGCGCCGAGCAGGGCGGCGCCGCCGAGCAGCGCCCCCGACGTGCCGCCCTTGGCGAAGGCCGCCTCGATGATCGGATCCTTGGTGAAGAAGCCGGAGAACGGCGGCACGCCGATGATCGCCAGGTAGCCGATGGTGAAGGTGATGAAGGTGGCCGGCATGACCACCCGCATCGCGCCGAACCGGCGCATGTTCACCTCATCGTTGGTCCCGTGCATCACCGAGCCCGCGCCGAGGAAGAGGCCGGCCTTGAAGAAGCCATGCGCGATCAGGTGCGCGATCGCGAACGCGTATCCGGCCGGGCCCAGGCCCGCGGCCAGCACCATGTAGCCGATCTGGCTCATCGTCGAGCCGGCCAGCGCCTTCTTGATGTCGTCCTTGGCACAGCCGATGATCGCGCCGAACAGCAGGGTGACTGCTCCCACGACGGTCACCGCGAGCCTGGCGTCGCCGGACAAATTGAAGATCGGGTTGGACCTGACGATGAGGTAGACCCCGGCGGTCACCATGGTCGCGGCGTGGATCAGCGCCGACACCGGCGTGGGTCCTTCCATGGCGTCCAGCAGCCAGGACTGCAGCGGCAGCTGCGCCGACTTACCGCAGGCGCCCAGCAGCAGCAGCAGCCCGAGGGCGGTCACCACACCATGGCTCGCCGCCCCCGACTCCGCGAAGACGCCGGTGAAGTTGACCGTCCCGAAGGTCGCGAACATCAGCATGATCGCGATCGACAGCCCGGCATCACCGACCCGGTTGGCGATGAACGCTTTCTTGGCCGCGGCCGCGGCGGTCGGCTTGTACTGCCAGAACCCGATCAGCAGGTACGAGGCGAGGCCGACGCCCTCCCAGCCGGCGTACAGGCCCAGGTAGTTGTCGGCCAGCACGAGCAGCAGCATCGCCGCGACGAACAGGTTCATGTAGCCGAAGAACCGGCGGCGGCCCGGATCGGCGGCCATGTAGCCGACCGAATAGATGTGGATCAGTGAGCCGACACCGGTGATCAGCAGCACGAAGCACATCGACAGCGGGTCGAGCAGCACCCCGATGTCCACGTGGAACCCGGCCACCGGAATCCAGGAGTACAGGTGCAGATCCCTGCTGCGCTGGCTGGCCGGGTAGGAGAGCATGGCGGCGAACGCGATCACGCCGTAGCAGAACGCTGCTAGCGGTGCCGCGACGCCGATGAGGTGCCCGAACTTGTCGGTGCGCTTCCCGCCGAGCAGCAGTATCGCCGCGCCTGCCAGCGGGAAGGCCAGCAGCAGCCAGGCGGCACGCTGGACGCCGGCCACGGCCATGGGGGCCATGACCGGGGCCGCGTGCGCGGCCGCAACGGAGCCTGTCACGGGCTACCTCTCTGCAGTACTGGCCGGGAGGACACGGTGCCCCCCGGGGGAAGGCTCCCGGCCATGCGTAGCCCCGGAGCCGCCGGTGTCAATATTTCAGCAGGTTCGCCTCGTCCACCGACGCGGACCTGCGGGCCCGGAAGATCGCCGTCAGGATGGCCAGGCCGACGACCACCTCCGCGGCCGCCACCACCATCACGAAGAAGGCGATGACCTGGCCGTCGAGGTTGCCGTGCAGCCGCGCGAAGCCGACGAATGCGAGGTTGACCGCGTTCAGCATCAGCTCCACGCACATGAACACGACGATCGCGTTCCTGCGGATCAGGACGCCGACGCTGCCGATCACGAACAGGATGACCGCCAGGCCGATGTAGTGCGACGGGCTTACCATCGGGCCTCCTCGCGCTGGCCGCCGGCGTCCGCCTCGGACGGGAGGGGCTGGGCAGGCTCACCGGGACCGCCGTCCCCGCTGCCGCCCTCCCCTGGACCGGGCGCGACGCCGCCGAGTGCCCGCTGGCCCGGCTCGGCCCTGCGGGTGATGACCGGGCTGACCGAGCCCGGGGCGGGCGAGCCGTCGGGCAGCAGGGCCGGCATGTCGACAGCGTTATGCCGGGCATAGGTTCCCGGGCCGGGCAGCGGCGCAGGGCGCCCGCTGGCCACCCGCTGCCTGGCCAGCTCCCGCTGCGTCGGCTTCGGCGTGGTGCGCTCCCGGTGTGCCAGGACCATCGCGCCCAAAGCGGCGGTGATCAGCAGGGCGCTGGTGACTTCGAACGGGAAAACGTAGGTCGTGAAGATAAGGGCGGCCACCCCTTGCACGTTGCCGTTGCCGAACTGCGCGCCGGTGCTGGCCGCCGGGCCGATGAGCGCGTGCCCGACGGTGAGGGCCAGCAGCACCAGCAGTCCGATCCCGGCAAGGCCGGCCCACAGCCGCTGGCCCCTGATCGTCTCGACGATCGAGTCCGACGCGGTCACGCCGACCATCATCAGCACGAAGAGGAACAGCATCAGCACCGCGCCGGTGTAGACGATCACCTGCACGAAGGCCAGGAACGGCGCTCCGGCCAGGGCGTAGAGCACGGCGAGGCAGAGCATGACGACCGCGAGCAGCACGGCGCAGTGCACGGCCCTGCGGGCCAGGACCATGCCCAGCGCCGCGGCCACCGAGACGATGGCGAGCAGCCAGAACGTGAGGCCCTGCGTCGCGGACGCGGCCCCGGCGAGCACAGCCGGGGGGCTCATGACGCTGCCTCGTCCTGGCCGTCATCGGCGCGCTTGCCCGGGCCGGGACCGGATCCGGCGCTGCCGGGCCGGTAGTAGTCCTCCTCGGTGTCACCAAGCCGCATCGGGTGCGGCGGGGCCTCCATGCCCTGCTGCAGCGGCGCAACGAGCTGCTCCTTGGTCCAGATCAGCGCTTCCCTGCTGTCATTGGCGAGCTCGTAGTCGTTGGTCATGGTGAGGGCCCGGGTGGGGCACGCCTCGACGCACAGCCCGCACAGGATGCAGCGCAGGTAATTGATCTGGTAGACGCGCCCGTAGCGCTCGCCGGGCGAATACCGCTCCTCCGCTGTGTTGTCGCCGCCCTCCACGTAGATGGCATCCGCCGGGCAGGCCCAGGCGCACAGCTCGCAGCCGATGCACTTCTCCAGCCCGTCCGGCCAGCGGTTCAGCTGGTGACGGCCGTGGAACCGGGGCGCAGTTGGCTCCTTCACCTCCGGGTACTCGACAGTGTCGACCTTGCGGAACATCTGCCGGAAGGTGACGCCAAATCCCTTGATCGGGTTGAGGAAGTCAAGCACCGGTGACCTCCTTCGTCATAGTCTGTTCCGGCTCCGCTGGCAGCAGGCCGGCCCGGGCCCCGACACCGTGGTAGTGCGGCAGGTCCATCGGCGGCACCGGGAATGGGCTGGCCGGTCCGGCCTCGCCGGCCAGCGCAGCCTCGCCGTCGGCGCCGGCGCCGACGTCGGCGTCGGCCTGCGTGCCTGCCGTCGCGGTGTCCCAGCCCCAGACCAGGACCATCAGGATGACGACGATGGTGCCGGCCGCGATGTACACGGCCGGGCTGCCGCCCAGCCGGCGCCACACCCGCACCGTGGCGATCATCAGCGTCCAGACCAGCGCGGTCGGGATCAGGACCTTCCAGCCCAGCGCCATCAGCTGGTCATAGCGGATCCTGGGCAGGGTGCCGCGCAGCCAGATGAAGCAGAACAGCAGGACGGTTATCTTGCCGAGGAACCACAGGACCGGCCACCAGCCGGTGTTCGCGTCCGGCCAGACCGAGATCGGCCATGGCGCCCGCCAGCCGCCGAGGAACAGCGTGGTCGCGAGCCCGGACACTGTGATCATGTTGACGTACTCGGCCAGGTAGAACAGGGCGAACTTGAGCGAGGAGTACTCGGTGTGGAAGCCCGCGACCAGCTCGCCCTCGCCCTCGGGCAGGTCGAAGGGAAGCCTGTTGGTCTCCCCGACCATCGTGATCAGGTAGATCACGAACGACGGCAGCAGCAGGATCGCGAACCAGGACGGGTAGTGCAGCGCCGCGCCGCCCAGGTGGAAAACCCCGCCGTGCGCCTGGGCAGCGACGATCGCGCTCGTGGACAGCGAGCCGGCGTAGAGGAAAACCGGGACGAACGACAAGCCCATCGCGATCTCGTAGCTGATCACCTGGGCCGACGACCGAAGGCCGCCGAGCAGCGAGTAGGGCGACGCCGATGCCCAGCCGGCCAGCACGATCCCGTACACCGCCATCGAGCTCATCGCTAGCACCAGCAGCACCGCCACCGGAAGGTCGGTCAGCTGCAGCGGGGTGTGGTGGTGGAAGATCGACACGACCGGGCCGATCGGGATGATCGCGAAGCTGATGAAGGCCGGGATCAGGGCGATGGCCGGGGCGATCACGAAGAGGAGCTTGTCCACGCCGCGCGGAATGATGTCTTCCTTGAGCGGCAGCTTCAGGCCGTCCATCAGCGACTGCAGCAGCCCGTATTTCCCGGCCCTGTTCGGCCCGGGGCGCTGCTGCATCCGGCCGATCACCCGGCGCTCGGCCCAGATCATGAAGAGCGTCGCCAGCATCAGGAACGCGAAGATGACCACGACCTTGAGGGCGATCAGCCACCAGGTCTCATGGCCGAAGCTGGCCAGCGTGGGGTCGGCGGCACCGGCGCTCCGCGCCTGCGCCGCGACTGCCAGGGCAGTCATTCCGCGCTCCTCACCGTCACTAGAGTGCCGTGGCCCGCGCCAAGCCCGCTGCGCACCGCGCAGCCGGCCGAGCCCGTGGGCAGCCAGACCACCCGGTCCGGCAGGTCGGCGATCTCGAGCGGGACGGTGATCTCGCCCCGGTCAGTGGCCACGGTGACCTTATCGCCTCCGGCGACTCCGGCCTCCGCCGCGGTCGCCGCGGACAGCTTCGCGACGCTGGCCCGCGCCGTACCCGCCAGGTTCGGCTCGCCGTCCTGCATCCGGCCAGCGTCGAGAAGACTATGCCAGGTTGCGAGCAGCGCCTGACCGGGGCCCGGGTGCGGCCGGCCAAGGTTGTCGAGGAGGCCGGGCGGGGCGGGCACCGGCGCGGCCCCGGTGGCCTCGGCGGGCTCGCTGGCGAGCGCCCTGAGCTCGCGGAACGCCGCCGCCGCGTCGGGCAGCGCCAGGTGCACGTCCATCGCGTCGGCTATCGCGGCGAGCACCTGGAGGTCGGACCGGGCTGCCGGGACCTGCAGGGCGGCCCCGAAACTGCCGGGCCTGCCCTCCCAGTTCACGAAGGTCCCGGCCTTCTCGGCGACGGCGGCGACCGGGAAGACGACGTCGGCGCGGTCGGTGACCGCGCTGACCCGCAGCTCCAGGCTGACCACGAACGGAGCCGCATCCAGTGCCTGCAGCGCGGCCTGCGGATCAGGCAGGTCGGCCGGGTCGACGCCGGCCACCAGCAGGGCGCTGAGCTCGCCGGCCGCCGCGGCGGCGAGGATCTGCGCCGTGTCCAGGCCGGGGTCGGCGGGCAGCGACGCCACCCCCCAGGCCCTGGCCACCTCGGCCCGGGCGGCGGAATCGGTGACCGGGCGGCCAGCTGGCAGCAGCGTGGGCAGGGCACCCGCTTCGATGGCGCCGCGCTCGCCCGCGCGGCGCGGGATCCAGGCCAGCTCAGCGCCGGTCCCCTCGGCGAGCCGGACCGCGGCCGCCAGCGCCCCGGGCACTTCGGCCAGCCGCTCGCCCGCCAGGATCACGGCGCCAGGCTGCTGCAGCGCCCGGGCCGCCGCGCGGCCGGTCTTGTCAAGGTCGATGCCGTCGGCGAGGCTGCCGAGCGCGGCCGCCTCGCCGCCAGGCACTACCGGCAGCAGCACGCCGGCCAGCCGGGTCAGCCCTGCGCTGGCCAGCGCGGCGAGCGAGTACACGGCAAGGCGCCCGGCCCGGGCGCTCTTGCGCATCCGCAGGAACACGATCGGCGACTCGTCCTGCGGCTCGAACCCGGCGAGCAGCACCGCGGGCGCCCGTTCCAGGCTGGCATAGCTGACGGCGGACCGGCGCCCGGCCACGTTGTCGGCCAGGAACTGCGTCTCCTCCGCCGAATGCGGCCTGGCGCGCATGTCGATGTCGTTACTGCCCAGCGCCACCCTGGCGAACTTCGCGTAAGCGTAAGCGTCCTCCAGGGTAAGCCGGCCGCCGGTGAGCACGCCCGCGCGGCCCCTGGCGGCGAGCAGGCCGGCCGCGGCGACGCCGATGGCCTCCGGCCAGGAGGCGGGCACCAGCATCCCGGCCTCATCCCGGACCAGCGGCGTGGCCAGGCGATCAGGCTGGGTCGCGTAGGTGAAAGCCCAGCGGCCCTTGTCGCAGTTCCATTCCTCGTTGACCCGCGGATCGCTGCCAGCCAGCCGCCTGGTTACCGCGCCGCGCCGGTGGTCGGTCCGCTGCCGGCAGCCCGACGCGCAGTGCTCGCACACGCTGGGCGTCGACACCAAGTCGAACGGCCTGGCCCGGAACCGGTAGGAGGCACCGGTCAGCGCGCCGACCGGGCAGATCTGCACGGTGTTGCCGGAGAAGTAGGAGTCGAACGGCACGCCCTCAGCGACCGCCACCTGCTCGGCGGGGCCGCGCTCGAACAGCTCGATGAGCGGGTCACCGGCGATCTGCTCGGCGAACCTGGTGCACCTGGCGCACTGCACGCAGCGCTCCCGGTCCAGCAGCACCTGGGCCGAGAGCGGCACTGGCTTGGCGAACGTCCGCTTGTGGCCGGTGAACCTGGTCTCGCCAGCTCCGCTGGACATCGCCTGGTTCTGCAGCGGGCACTCGCCGCCCTTGTCGCACACCGGGCAGTCCAGGGGGTGATTGATGAGCAGCAGCTCCATCACGCCGCGCTGGGCCTTCTCGGAGATCTTCGAGGTCAGCTGGGTGCGGACGACCATGCCGTCGGTGCAGGTAGTGGTGCACGACGCGGGCGGCTTGGGCTGGCCCTCGACCTCGACAAGGCACTGCCGGCAGGCCCCCACCGGCGCCAGCAGCGGATGATCGCAGAACCGGGGTATCTGGATGCCGAGCAGCTCAGCGGCCCGGATCACCAGCGTCCCCTTGGGCACGGTGATCTCGAAGCCGTCGATAGTCACGCTCACGCCGTCCGCGGGCTTGGCCAGCCCCGCGCCGGAGTTCTCGCTCGCCTGGACGGTCATCGGCGCATCACCTTCCGGCTCCGGCGAACAGGGTCGCCGCCGCGGGGTCGAACGGGCAGCCGCCGCGCTTGCGGTGCTCGATGTACTCATCCCTGAAATGCTTGATGGACGAGACCACCGGCATGGCGGCCGCGTCGCCGAGGGCGCAGAACGCCCGGCCGACGATGTTGTCGCAGATGTCCAGGAGCTTGTCCAGGTCAGCCTCGCTGCCCTCGCCGCGCTCCAGCTGGTCGAGCACCTGCACCATCCAGTAGGTGCCCTCGCGGCACGGCGTGCACTTGCCGCACGACTCGTGCTGATAGAACTCGGTCCAGCGGAGCACGACGCGGAGCACGCAGGTGGTCTCGTCGAAGATCTGCAGGGACCGGGTGCCGAGCATGGACCCGGCAGCGGCGACCGATTCGTAGTCGAGCGGCACGTCGAGGTGCTCGGCGGTAAACAGGGGCGTGGATGACCCGCCAGGGGTCCAGAACTTCAGCGTGTGCCCGGCCCGGATACCGCCGGAAAGCTCAAGCAGCTCGCGCAGGGTGGTGCCGAGCGGCGCCTCGTACTGGCCGGGGGTCGTGACATGCCCGGACAGCGAGAAGATGCCGAAGCCCTTGGACTTCTCGGTCCCGTACGCGGCGAACGCGCTGGCCCCCCCGCCGACGATGTACGGGACGCTGGCGATCGACTCGACGTTGTTGACCACGGTCGGGCAGGCGTACAGGCCGGCGATCGCCGGGAACGGCGGCTTCAGCCTGGGCTGGCCGCGGTAGCCTTCCAGCGAGTCGAGCAGGGCGGTTTCCTCGCCGCAGATATAGGCGCCCGCTCCGGCGTGCACGACAACCTGAAGGTCAAACCCGCTGCCGAGGATGTCGGTGCCCAGGTAGCCGGCCTGGTAGGCCTCGGCGACGGCGTGCTGCACCCGGCGGATCACGTGCAGCACCTCGCCGCGCACGTAGATGAAGGCCAGGTGCGCCCGGATCGCGTAGCACGCGATCACGATCCCCTCGATCAGCGCCTGCGGGTTGGCCAGCATCGTCGGGACGTCCTTGCAGGCGCCCGGCTCGGACTCGTCGGCGTTGACCACCAGGTAATGCGGCTTGCCGTCGCCCTGCGGGATGAAGCCCCACTTCACCCCGGTCGGGAACCCGGCCCCGCCGCGGCCGCGCAGCCCGGAGTTCTTGAGCACCTGGATGACCTCGTCCGGTTCCAGGTCCAGCGCCTTCGGCAGGGCCTGATAGCCGCCGTTGCGCTGGTATGCCGCGAGGCTGAACGAATCAGGCTCGTCCCAGTGTGCGGTGAGCACGGGCGTGAGCACCGAGGTCAACGGGATTCCCCTTCCTGCTTCACCCAGCCGTGCTCCTCGGCGATCCGCAGTCCCGCCAGGGTCGCCTGGCCCGCGGTGTGGCCCGCGGCGGCCTGGCCGTCGGGGAAGCCCGCGAGGATCCTCTCGGCCTGCCGCCAGGTGCACAGCCGCGACGCGCCGCGGGACGGGACAATGTCCGCGCCCGCGCGCAGCCCGTCGACAAGCTCCCTGGCCGCCGCCGGGGTCATGTTGTCGAAGAATTCCCAGTTGACCATCACCACGGGGGCGTAGTCGCAGGCGGCGTTGCACTCCACGTGCTCCAGCGACACCTTGCCGTCCGGTGTTGCCTCGTCGGTGCCGATGCCGAGGTGCTCCTTCAGGTCGGCGAAGATGGCGTCGCCGCCCATCACCGCGCACAGCGCGTTGGTGCAGACCCCGACGTGGTATTCGCCGATCGGGTTGCGCTTGAACATCGTGTAGAACGAGGCCACCGCGGTGACCTCGGCCTCGGTAAGGCCGAGCTGATCGGCGCAGAAGGCGATGCCGGCCGCGGACACATACCCTTCCTCGGCCTGGACCAGATGCAGCAGCGGCAGCAGCGCGGACCGCTGCCGCGGGTAGCGGCCGGCGATCTCGCCAGCATCCGCGGCCAGCCTGGCGCGGTCAATCACCTGTCCACCCCTCCCATGACGGGATCGATGCTGGCCACGGCCACGATCACGTCGGCGATCATGCCGCCCTCGGCCATCGCCGACACCGACTGCAGGTTCGTGAACGACGGGTCGCGGTAGTGCACCCGGTACGGCCGGGTGCCGCCATCGCTGACCGCGTGGCAGCCGAGCTCGCCGCGGGGCGATTCCACCGCCTCGTACACCTGGCCGGGCGGCACCCGGAAGCCCTCGGTGACCAGCTTGAAGTGGTGGATGAGGGCCTCCATGGACTGCCCCATGATGTGGGCGATGTGGTCCGGGGAGTTGCCGAGGCCGTCCGGGCCGAGCGCCAGCTGGGCGGGCCAGCCGATCTTAGCGTCCCTGATCATCACCGGATCGTCAGCGGGCCGGCGGCCCGCGAGCCGGTCCACGCACTGCTCGATGATCCGCAGCGACTGGTCCATTTCGTCCATCCGGATCAGGTACCGCCCGTAGGCGTCGCAGCTGGCCTGCACCGGCACGTCGAACTCGTAGGTCTCATATCCGCAGTAGGGCTGGCTCTTGCGCAGGTCCCAGGGCAGGCCGGTGGCCCGCAGGATCGGCCCGGTGACCCCCAGGGACATGCACCCGGCCAGGTCCAGGTAGGAGATGTTCCTGGTCCTCGCCAGATAGAGCGGGTTGACATCGAGCAGCTTGTGCACCTCGGCCAGCAGGCCGGGCATGACGGCCAGGAACTCGCGGATCTTTTCCAGGGCCCCGGAAGGCAGGTCCTGCGACACTCCGCCGGGCCGGATGTAGGCGTGGTTCATCCGCAGCCCGGTGATGAGCTCGAACAGGTCGAGCACCTTCTCCCGTTCGCGCATGCCGTAGAGGAACACGGTGGTGGCGCCGAGTTCCAGGCCGAACGTCCCGATCGCCGTCAGGTGCGAGGAGATCCGGTTGAGCTCCATCATCATCACCCTGATGATGGACGCCCGCTCGGGAATCGCGTCGTCGATCCCCAGCAGCCGCTCGGTGGCCAGGCAGTACGCGGTCTCGTTGAACAGCGGCGCGAGGTAGTCCATCCGGGTGCAGAACGTCACGCCCTGCGTCCAGGTACGGAACTCCATGTTCTTCTCGATGCCGGTGTGCAGGTAGCCGACGACCGGCCGGAGCTCGGTCACCGTCTCCCCGTCCAGCGTGAGGATCAGCCTGAGCACCCCGTGGGTGGACGGGTGCTGCGGGCCCATGTTGACAATCAGGCGCTCCTCGCCAGGCCGGTCGCCCTCTTGCCCGGCCGCGACGATCTCGTCCCAGTCCTCGCCGCTGACCGTGTAGACGCGGCCCTCGGCTTCATAGTCCGGCTGGGCGCTCATTCGTATGCCCTCCGCTCGTCCGGCGGCGGCACCGTCGCGCCGCGGTACTCGACCGGGATGCCGCCGAGCGGGTAGTCCTTCCGCTGCGGGTGGCCCTTCCAGTCGTCCGGCATCTCGATCCTGGTCAGTGCCGGGTGACCGTCGAAGATGATCCCGAAGAAGTCCCACGTCTCGCGCTCGTGCCAGTCGCACGTCGGATAGACGTCAATCACCGACGGAATGTGCGGGTCGGCGTCGGGTGCGGACACCTCAAGCCGCAGCCGGCGGTTGTGGGTGACCGAAAGCAGGTGGTAAACGGCGTGCAGCTCCCGGCCAGCGTCCGCCGGGTAGTGCACGCCGGAGACGCCCGCGCACAGCTCGAAGGCGAGGGTCGGATCGTCCCGCAGCCGTCCCGCCACAGCGGGCAAGTGCTCGCGGCGAACGTGGAGAGTCAGCTCGCCGCGGTCTGCCACGACCCGTTCCACCGCGTCACCGAAGCTCAGCCCGCTCTGCTCCAGCGCGGCCCCGAGCGCGTCAGCGACCTCGTCGAAGTAAGAGCCATAGGGCCGCGGCGTGGAGAGGGGCGGCGGGCGGCGCACCTGCAGGCCGCCATAGCCCGAGGTGTCGCCGGTGGTCTCGGTGCCGAACATCCCGGTCCTGGCCACCCGCTCGGCTAGCCGGTCCCGGCCCGCGAGCGCTGCGGGGTCAGGCTGGCCGTCTTGCTCCGGCTGGCCGCCCAGGCCGCCTGGGCCGGGCTGGCTCACGGCTTCACCTCCGGCTGCTGCTGCGCTAGTAGCGGGCCGTCCGCCTGGCCCGCGGCACCGGCCGCCGTACCTGCTTCGCTGGCCACCGGACGCTGCGAAGCACCCGCGACGCCTGCGGGAAGATGGCCGGGGAGCAACGGCAGCCGCCGCAGCCTGGCGTCCTCAAGCTCGGTAATCTGGCGCTGCCGGTTGGCGCCGAGCTTCATGTTCTGGATCTTGTCGTGCAGCTTGACGATCGCGTCCAGCAGCATCTCCGGCCGGGGCGGACAGCCGGGCAGGTAGATGTCGACGGGGACGATGTGGTCGACGCCCTGGACGATCGCATAGTTGTTGAACATGCCGCCGCTGGACGCGCAGACGCCCATCGAGATGACCCATTTGGGCTCGGCCATCTGGTCGTAGATCTGCCGCAGCACCGGGGCCATCTTCTGGCTGACCCGGCCGGCCACGATCATCAGGTCGGCCTGGCGCGGGGTATTCGACGCGCGTTCCATGCCGAACCTGGCCAGGTCGTGCCGGGGGCCGCCGGTGGCCATCAGCTCAATCGCGCAGCAGGCGAGCCCGAAGGTCGCGGGCCAGACCGAGCTCTTGCGCGCGAAGCCGGCCACCTTCTCCACCGTGGTGAGCAGGATCCCGCTCGGCAGGTTCTCTTCCAAGCCCATGGGCTAGTCCCAATCCAGACCGCCGCGCCGCCACACGTAGGCGTACGCGATAAGAACGGTGGCGATGAACGTGACCATCTCGATCAGCCCGAACGCGCCGAGCCGGTCAAAGGTGACGGCCCAGGGATACAGGAAGATGATCTCGATGTCGAACACGATGAACAGCATCGCCGTGAGGTAGTACTTCACCGGGAACCGGATGCCGCTGGGCTGGTGAGTTGGCTCGATGCCGCACTCGTAGGCCTCGAGCTTGGCCCTGTTCCACCGCTTGGGGCCCGTCAGCGATCCCATGACCAGCGAGAAGATGGCAAAGAGAGCAGCCAGGCCGCCGAGAACGATAATCGGCACGTACAGGCTCATCGGCCATCACCTCCTATCGGTCTATCAGTCCGCCGCCCGCCGCGGCGCGCGGCAGCGCCTTTGCCCGCCTGGCTATGCCGCCGGCGTCATCTTAGACAGTGCGTGGAGCATCCGATCCAGTGCGTCGCCGCCGCGGGTCTCGGTCAGGTTGCCGAGCAGCTTCATGGTGAAGCGCATCACCGCGGGCCGCTTGACGCCGTGCCTGGTCGCGAACTTCATGAACTCCGGCTGGCCGATCAGCTTCACGAAGGTGCGGCCCAGAGTGTAGTAGCCACCGTAGGCGTCCTTCAGCTCTCGGGAGTAAGCCTGCAGGGCCCGCTCGGCGCTCGCCGCGGTCGGCCGGGCCAGCGCCTGCACGATCACCCGCGCGGCGATCTCGGCGGACTCCAGCGCGTAGGCGATGCCCTCGCCGTTGAACGGGTTGACCATCCCGCCGGCGTCCCCGGCCAGGAGCACGCCCCTGGTGTAATGCGGCGTCCTGTTGAAGCCCATCGGCAGCGCCGCGCCGCGCACCGGCTCGGTCCTGTTCTCTTCGGTGAAGCCCCACTCCGGCGGCATCGCGCCGAGCCAGCGGCGCAGCAGGTCCTTGTAGTCGATGTTGCCGAAAGCCGAACTTGTGTTCAGCAGGCCCAGCCCGACATTGCTCCGCCCGTCGCCCATGCCGAAGATCCAGCCGTAGCCGGGCAGCAGCGAAGTGCCGTCCCACAGGTCCAGCCACGCTTCGAGGTAGTCGTCGTCGTGCCGGGGGCTGGTGTAGTAAGTGCGCACCGCGACGCCCAGCGGCCGGTCGTCCCGCTTCAGCAGGCCCATCGCCACCGACAGCCGCGAGGAGTTGCCATCGGCCGCAACGACGAGACGGGCGCGGTACTCCCGTTCTGCTGACAACTCAGAACCGGAGGCGGAACCCGGGCCGTTGCCGTGGCCGGTACCCGCGGCGGCGCCCGCAGGCGCCTGGCGTGCGGTGACCCCGACGATCCGGCCGGTGCGGTCATCGAGCAGCGGGCCGGTGACGTTGGTGCCTTCGAGCAGCCGGGCGCCCGCCTTCTGCGCGTGCCTGGCCAGGATCTCATCGAAGTCCAGCCTGGTCCGCACCATCCCGAAGCCCGGATAACTCGACAAATCGGGCCACGGAAGCTCGATCCGGCCGCCGCCGCCGATGATCCGCAGGCCCTTGTTCCGCGGCCAGCCGTCGGCCTCGGAGATCGGCACGCCCATCGCCGTCAGCGCCTTGACCGCCCGCGGGGTGAGGCCGTCGCCGCAGACCTTCTCCCTGGGGAAGTGGCTCTTCTCCAGCAGTAGCACGTCAAGCCCGGCGCTCGCCAAGTAGAAGGCCACCGACGACCCGGCAGGACCAGCGCCGACGACGATCACCTCGGCGCTGTCACCGCCGCCCCCGCGCCGCGCGGCCCGCGCGGAGCTCTCGCGCGGGGACGGCTGGGCGGCATCACCCGGAGCCGGCTGGGCGGCATCGCCGTCCTGCCCGGCGCGCGCGGGCCTGCTGGCCTTGGCGGCGGCGCTGGGGACGGTGGCCGGTGTGCCGGCGGGGGGAGCTTGCTCGGTCACGAACGCGTCCTGACTATCTTGTGAACCACTTCACAAGTACTTTTCGGGGTTCAGTCTAAACCGTCACACGGCCTGGCCATCCGCCGCCCCTCGCGCCGGATGGGCGATAGCGCCGCCCGCCCGCCGGGGGCTCATTATGTCTCGCAACTTGCTTCTCATAACGGCCGGGCGGGCTGGATCGGGCGCGGCGCATCCAGCCGGCGCCGGGCGCGCTCAGTAGTGCACTGCCAGCACGCGACGGCTGCACATCAACACGTAAAACCCGGGGCGCCAGGGCACCCGGAATTTACCGGATCATGAAACGAGTCTTGTTGATGGCACCGGGACGTTGGCCAGCACCGGCTGGCGCCTGAATCATCGGATCCGGGCCCGATCTCACGCTGGGCGGCGCGCCGCGTGGATGGCGACCACGCCCATCGTCAGGTTCCGCCACTGCACCGACGTCCAGCCGGCGGCGCCGATCCGCCGCGCCAGCTCAGGCTGGGCCGGCCAGTCCCTGATCGACTCGCTCAGGTAGTCGTAGGCCTCGGCGTTACCCGAGACCCGCCGGGCAATTTGCGGCAGAACCCTGGTCAGGTACCCCTCATACAGATCGTTCAGCCGGCCCGGCAGCTTGCCGAACTCGCAGATCACCAGCCTGCCGCCGGGCTTGGTGACGCGCAGCATCTCGGCAAGACCGGCGTCGGTGCCGGCCAGGTTCCGCAGCCCGAACGAGATCGTGACCGCGTCAAAGGAAGAATCGCGAAACGGGAGCACCAGCGCATCGCCCGCTACGAAGCGGACTCCATTCGCCGGCTTGCGCGCCCCCACCTGCAGCATCCCGAGCGAAAAGTCACCCGCCACGCACCGCGCGCCGGCTGTGGTGAACGTGCGCGACGACGTGCCGGTGCCGGCCGCAAGGTCCAGGACAAGCTCACCGGCCCTGGCCCCGACCGTCCTGGCCACCACCCGGCGCCATAGCCGGTCCTGGCCGAGCGACAGCACATCATTGAGCAGGTCATAGCGGTCCGCGACCAGATCGAACATGGCCGCGACCTCACTAGGCCTCTTATCCAAGCGCGCACGGGTCACCCGGCCAGCCTGACACACTGGCGCAGTGGCGGATCTGCCGGTGTGGCTGGACGGGATTCGAGATCGCCGACCGCTGGGCGCGGCGCTTAGCCATGCGGACTCGCCACGCCCGGCTTCCGGTCACAGGAGGTCCGGGCGCTGCCAGGGCTGGCCGAGCACGTGCTCGGCCAGGAAAGCCAGTACGGTCTCGTACCAGACGGTCACGTTGCCTGGGGTGAGTATCCAGTGGTTCTCGTCAGGGAAATAGAGGAACTTGGCGTTCTTGGCGCGGGCTCGCAGGTCTGACCACAGGCGCAGCGCCTCACCCACCGGCACCCGGTAGTCCTTGTCACCGTGAATGACCAGCATGGGCGTGCTGATCTGGCCGACATGCAGATGGGGTGAGCCCGCCAGATAGCGCGCTGGCCGAGTGGCCGGGTCGCCAAAAATCCGCCACCAGGCCTGGGGCAGGTCGGTGGTCCCGAACATCTGGTCAAGCGCCCACAGGCTCGCGTGCGACACGATCGCGCGGAACCTGCCGGTATGGCCGGCGATCCAGTTGGCCATGTAACCGCCGTAGGAGCCGCCCATCATCGCGGTACGCGTCTGGTCGATGTCCGGCCGGGCCACCGCGGTGTCGGTGATCGCCATCAGGTCCCGGTAGGGAGCGCCGCCCCACTGGCCGTGACCGCGGGCGATGAAGTCGTGGCCGTAACCAGTCGACAGCGCCGGGTCAGGCAGCAGAACGGCATAGCCCTGAGCAGCCATCAGCCACGGGTTCCACCGCCAGGACCAGGAGTTCCAGCTGGCCAGCGGGCCGCCGTGCACCCACAGCAGCAACGGGGCGGGCTCGGCAGCCGATGCCCTCTCCGGTAGCACCAGCCAGGCCCTGATCGTCACGCCGTCGTCTGCCGTGGTCTTGATCTCGGTCAGCCGTCCGGGCAGCTCCAGTGGCGCCGCCGGACTGGCCAGCCGGACAGGCTCGCCGCCCGGGGCCGTCGTGTCCAGCCGGACCGGCGTCGGCGGCTCGTCGACCGCCGCCCGGAGGGCGTAGAGACTGCGGCCGTCCGGCGCCGGGCACAGGCTGTCGTAGGCGCCGTCGTCGGCGGTCAGCGCGGCGATCTGGCCAGTCGCCAGGTCGCCGCGGAACACCGGGCACCTGCCGAGGTCATCGGCGGTGAAGTACACCGCGCCGGAGTCCGGCGCCCAGGCCACCGACAATGGCCGGCGGTCAAACCCGTCAAGCAGGTCGCGCGGTCCGCTGCCGCCGTCCAGGGCCGCGACCACCAGCGTGACATCGCCAGGCCTGTCGTAGCTGTCGTGGGTCTCCCGGATGCAGGCGACCAGGCGGCCATCTGGCGAGACCCGCGGCGCGCCGAAGTCGTAGCCCGGCTCGGCCAGCAGGGTCCGCCGGTTGCCGGTGGCCACGTCGATCACCGCGATCTCGTCAGTAGGCTCGCCTCGCTCATCGCGGACCGACCAGCCGGTGACCGCACGGGAGCCATCCGGGGTCAGCTCGAAAGAATGCTGATCGAGCGCCCGGCCAGGGTGCGGGGTGAGGTCGCGGGACTGGGCAGATTCGGTGTCCGCGCTGATCTCAGCGCCAAGCAGGCGAGACTCGTCCGGCCCGAGATCGTGGTCCCAGTAGCGGACCGGGCCTGCCTCGTGCAGGATCGCGGTGACGCCGGCGTCCTTGCGCGCGGTGCGGCGACTGGCATCCTGCGCGGCGTCAGCGGCGCCAGGCAGTGTCGGTACGGCGAAGACAACCGCCCGGGTAGCGCGGGCCGCGGCTACATCGGTGACTCCACCCGGCGGGGCCGCGATCCGGCGAGCCTCACCGCGAGCAGGCAGCAGCCACAGCGCGGGCTTCTCCTCGCCGTCATCGCCGTCGGGCGCATCGCCAAAGCCGGCGGCCGTGGCGGCGTCGGCAGCGGCCGCCGCGGCGGCCCCAGCGCTCCGGCCGGGGTCAGGGGAGCCGCCCGGGTCAGGCCGGGCAGAAATGAACAGCAGCGAGCCATCGGGCAGGAACTCAGGACCGGCCTCGCCCTCGGCCGAACGGGTCAGCCTGGCGGGCGGTGCGCCCCCGGGGTCGATCCGCCAGATGCTGCTGGTGAACTTCTTCCCGTCGTGGCTGCGGGCCTGGACCGCGGCGGCGAGCCAGCTGCCGTCAGGGGACAGCCGGAGCGCGGTAACCTGCGGGATCGCCACATACTCGCGGATGTCGCGGAAGTTCGTCACGGTCACTCCTTTGTGATCGCCGGTGGATCGGACAATACGACGGGACGGCAGATCCTCATGAGATCCGGGTTCGCGGCGTCGCGGGCAGTTCAGATTCCGTGGCCACGGCGATTCGCGAGGCGTACTACCGACGTGGCCGGGATAACCCCGGAGGCTACCGCGAGAGCCAGGTAGGCCCGGCGCTCCAGCGGGTTGCCGCGCAGCGCACGCCAGCTGGCCCGGCACGCCGCCGGGCGATGAGCCAGGGCTGCCTGCGCGAAAGCGATCTGGCCCTCGACCCGGGCCATCCCCTGCGGGTCCGCCCTCAGCTCAGGATGCTTGTCCAGCAGATACGTCAGCGCATCCGCGATCGTCTGCCAGCGGTCGGCGAAAAAGGACTGCTGGTGCCAGTACACGTCGACGAGCGGCCGCTCGACCGCGACGATCGGCCCCAGCCGCGCCGCGCGGAGCAGCAGGTCATAGTCCTCCCCGTAGCTGCCGGGGAGTTCTTCGTCCACCAGTCCGATGCGGGCAAGCGCGTCCCGGCGGACCACGAAAGTGGGTGCGCCCAGCTCGGGGTAGCGCTTGCGGACCAGCTGGCCCAGGTCGACCGAGTTCGGTGCCATCCGGGGCATGACGCGGTCCGCGTAGTGGAAGCGCGTCCCGCACGTGACGAAATCAGCCGAGGCTGACTCAAGCCGCTCTACCTGGAGGCGGAGCTTGTCAGCGTCCCAGACATCGTCGTCGTCGCAGAACGCGACAAGCGCTCGGTCACTGACGGTGATACCAGTGTTGCGAGCGCCGGCGAGCCCGGGGCTGCGGGTGTTGGTCACCATCAGTAGCCGCCGCCCCGGCGGCACCTCGACAGGCACGGCAGCCGGGTCGCTCTGGTCAAAGACCACCACGCACTCCACATCGCCTGGGTAGTCCTGGCTCATCATGCTGCGGACAGCCCGGGCCAGCAGCAGCGGGCGGTCACGAGTGGCGACGATCGCCGTCACCGATGGCCACGGCTCGGCTCGCCCGGCGCCGGCCGCCGCGACGGGGGCAGCGCCCGGTTGGGCCGGGCCGGTAGCACCGGCAGGTTCGGTCACCGGCAGGACAGGACCGGTCAGGGCGCCGGTCACGGCACCGGCTGCTTAGTCGCGGGCCACGGCAGGGAGCGCCCCAGCAGTTCCGCAAGGCCGCGGTTGTGATCCGCGAGAGCCTCGCTGAGACGCTGGCGCGTCTCCGGCTGGATGTCGGGCGCCGGCATGTAGTTGTGCCGGATCCGGCTCCGGAGCCTGCCTTGCGCGAGCCCGAGAAATGACCACACCTCGTTCACGTGCCGCTCCGGGTCAGCGTAGAAGTCCTCACTGGCGGCAATGTGGAACTGCTCCCGGGGAAACAGGCTGAACCAGCGCGGGAGCATGTCAAGGTAACGGCCCTGCGCGAGGTAGGAATGGTTCTCGTGCTCGATGCTGCGGTAGCCGGGCTCGGCCACGATCCGTTCGGCCTCGCCGCGCAGCCTGTCCGCCTCGGCATCCAGCGCCGCCTCGAAACTCAGCGTCTCCCCGCCGTGGTGGGTTCGTTCCTTGAAGTGGGAGTAAGCCCGCTCCGCCGGGTTGCGCAGGAAGACGATGATGCGCACGTCGGGAAAATCGCGGGCCAGGCGCTCCGCCGCGAGCGGATGGAAAAGGTAGTAGGGGCTCGCATCCCCGGCGATCGCGGGCCTGATACCGGGCCGGGCGAGGTGGCGGCCGCCGGCCTGGAGCGGGAAGTGTGACCGGTACCAGCGCGGGCCGCGAGCGTAATTTGAGTCGTAGTAGTGAACGCCCTTGATGTGCTGGCGGCCGGGGAAGAGCGGCTGGATCGACGGGTGCTCGAGCACATAGTTGTACAGCGAGGTGGTCCCGCCGCGCTTCGCGCCGACGATGACGAAATCGGGCCCGCGCCGGAGCCCGGCGGTGATCTGACCGTATCCGCGCAGCGCGCGCTTGGCAGATTCACGAACAGCGCGGTTCGCGGGCCCTCTGGCTTGCTGTGTCATGAGGTCCTCCTCGGCCTAAGCCGCTTAGTCATCAACATCCCCGCTTGCCTAGGCCGCCCGCTGGCTGGCCCGGCTGGTCGCGGCAGGTACGGCCCTGAGGCGCAATGCCGCGGACATTCCGGTGAGCTGCAGGGGGGCCCGGCCGAGATACAGGGCGGCCGCGAAGGCAGTCAGTCCCACGGCGACCGCCGCTGCCAGGGCAGGCAGTGTCTCGCCCAGCAGGGCCCGGGCCGCGATACCAGTAGCTCCGAAGCAGCCCAGGGTGGTCGCTGCCACTAGCCAGTATCCGGCACCGAACGGTGCGAGCCCGAGCACCCAGCGGACCTCGATCATCGCAGTGACGTTGTCGACCACGATGCTCGCCGCCCATGCGATCGCCGCGCCCACGATGCCGAGGTGCGGCAGCAGCAGCAGATTCAGGACCACGTTGACGGTGAGCGCGGCCGCGGCATTGATCGCGCTCCAGGAGCTCTTCCCGCCCATCAGCAGGACCACGGTCACGTTGCCGGTGCCCAGGTTGACGAGCATCGCGAGCGAGAGCACTGCGAGCGCCGCGGCGCCCGTTGTATAGCGCGCCCCGAAGATGCCCAGCACGACGGCAGGAAAGACCGCGAAAACGATGTAAAGCGGCCAGGACGCCAGCATCAGCCAGCGCGTCGCGCTCTGGTAGAGATCGGCGGCCCGATGGTGCTCATGGCGCGCGAGGAGCCCGCTCAGCTGCGGGCCGATCGCGAGCCGGTTTCCTTCCAGGGCGAAGGTGCCAACGATCGCGAGCTTGCTGACCGCACCGTAGACACCTGCCGCATAGCGCGAGACCATCGCGCCCACCAGCAGGATGTCGAGCCAGATGATGACGATCTGGAAAGTGCCCTGGAAGCCGCGCGGCGCAGCGAAGCTCCAGAACTCAGCGCCCAGCCGGCGGCGCCGGGCAGCCGCCGGACGCGGCGTCCCGCGGGCCCGGCCGCGGTCGCGGCTGCCAGGACTGCGGTTTGCCGCAATCGCAGCCGGGACCGGAACGTCCAGGATCACTGGAAGCTCCAAGGTGGCGGCAAGCTCCGGGGTAACAGGAAACTGTGCCCTGGGCGGCCGCTGCGGCCTTCCGGGAGCCTTCGCGGTGGCGGGCCGCTCCGGTGCAGTTGCGGCAGCCTTCGCGCGCTTCAGGGCATCAGCCGCGGACCGGCGCTCCGCCTTGGCGTGCCGCCCCGCACGCGCCGCCGCACTAGCCCTCACCGGAACTTCGGAGCTGATCAGCCTGGCAAAGATCAGGGCGCCTACCGCCAGGCCAAGGGCGACCGGCAGCCCCCAGGCGATGATGGCGCCGCGCAAGCCCCAGCCAGCGATGAGGGCGGCGAGAACCAGCCCGATGCGCAACGCCGGCTTGCCGAGGCCTTCGACCGCGAGGTAGGGCCACATCCGCCCGAAGCCCCGCGCACCGTCAAGGATGCAGGAAGAGAGCGCCCCGAGCGGCACGAGCGGCGCCACGATCCGGATGTCCGCGGCGCCGGCGCCCGGAGCCATCCCATGCAGGAAGAGGCGCGCGAGCTCGGGCGCGGTCACCCACATGGCCGCGGCGGCGCCAATGCCAATGATCAGCACAGGCGCCAGGGCGACCCCGACGATCCGGCGCACGTCGGCAAGGCCGCCGATGGCGCGCGCCCGGGAAATCCAGCGGATCAGGCCGGTGTCGGCGCCAAGCTCGAAGGTGTTCGACAGGATGGTGAAGAGCGCGATCAGCTCGAACAGGGCACCAGCCCCGCTCGGCTGTAGCCAGCGGCTGACTAGCACGGTCAGCCCGAAACCCAGGACAGCGCCGGTGATCATCGCGGCGAGGTTGACCAGCGAGCCGCGCGCGACGACGGCAGCTTCGGCCGAAACTGCCGGCAGCGCGCCCTGCCCTCCGCGCGTCACCGGGCAGCGGTCCGCAGCACGCGCCGTGGCCCGGTCTCACCGGGCCCGGGCCCGCCGGCGGCAGCTCCGAGCGGCCGGAGCACCTCGCGGCCGGCGGTACGCGCCGGCCGCCAGCAGCGGCGGTAAGTCAGCGCCGCGGCAACCATGATCACTTGGAGCTCGACCGGCAGCCATCCGTAGAAGGGGATCTGCACCAGCGCCACCAGCGGAATCGTGTGCAGCCACAATCCGGCGATGCCGCGGGCCCGGCGCGTCTGCCAGAGCACCACGAGGTAGAAGCCGATGAAGAATACGGTCGCGGGATAGCCGTTTGAATACATCACCATCCACAGCTGGCCCTGACTTCCGATCGCCGGCGTATCCGCCAGCGCGGGGCCGGTTACCTGCTGGGGCTCGCCGTGACCGAAGACGGGAGACTGATTGGCTCCCTCCGTTGACAGCTGAGCAATGCTGGCCCGGGTCGCATTGCTGTGGCCATGGGTGCTGGAGAAGTTCGCGGCGACCAGGTGGCCGAGCGGCGTCAGGGCCACGATGGCCAGCATCAGCGCGGTCACGCCCAGCAAGGACACCAGCGCGCTCATGCGGCCGCGTACGGCCAGGCGGATTGTCACGTACAGGACGCCCACCCCGATGCTGAGGAACATGCCGCGGTTCAGCGAGACGACCATCGGCACCAGCGAGGCGGCAAGCATGGCGATGATGACTTTGCGCCGGCGGCCTGGCCTGGTGGCAGCGACCGCGGCGAATGCCACCATGGTCAGTACCGCGATGTTGCCGCCCCATTCATTCGTGTAGGTGAATGGTGCCGCGGGCCGCGGCAGCGGGTAGCCGAGGAATCCCACCACCTCAGCGAAGACCGGCTGGACTAGCTCCTGAACGAACGGCTGGTTGCGCAGCGAGTTCGGCAGCAGGTGCTCGACAGGCGGGACGAACGAATGCGCGCCCACCACGAGGCCTGCGTAGCCGCCAATCACGACGACCATCCAGAAGAAGGTGAGGATGCGCAGCACCTTGGCGTCCAGCCCCCCGGACCGCGGCAGGTTGTAGACGTACAGGAAGAGGACCCCGGCGCCAGCGTAGAGAGCAAGGCGGTAGCTAAACGTGATGATCTTCGTGGTGCTCTCCAGCTGGAGGCCGGACAGCAGCACCCAGCTGGTAAACAACAGCCAGAGCGCAATGGCCGCCGGAGCGCGGGTCCGCCGCCGCCAGATCAGCGCAACCAGCATCGGAACCGCGACGACGGGCCACGTGAACGAGCTCACGCCGAGCGCCCACCAGATCGGGAACGCGACGAAAAGCACCGCTAGCGGCCAGGTGACCGGCAGCCGGGGCTCGCTCGCTGTCGTTACGTGATAGCCCGGCCGCTGCGTTTCAGGTACCGCTCCCAGATGACCGCGAGCTCGCCGACCGGACAGGAGCGGCGTGCTCACGACTGCCGTTTCGCAAGACCGCCCGGGGCCCTGGGCGCCGCATCACCGGGAATGACCGGCATCGGCCGGGTGGCCGGCGGGACCGGCCGGCGGCCGGCCTGCTGCGCCGCGCTGGTCCGCCGCTCCGCCGCAGGGGCGACCGACAGGGCAGGCCCTGGCATGGATCCGGCGGACCGGTGCCGGTGACGGCTGACTTTGCCTCTGCCGATGAGGACACCACCGATCAGCAGCGCGCCGACCTGATCGAGCCCGCGGCGCAGGTCCTCGACTGTGCGGCCCCTGGTGCGCGCCTCCCGGGCCAGCACGATCACACCGTCAACGTGCGCGGCAAGCGCGTAGACGTCGGCAGCGACGGTCGCGGGCGGTGAATCGAGCACCACGAATTCGTAGGCGTCGCGCTGGCTTTGCAGCAGGCCCAGCATGGCGCCGGAGTCGAGAATCGCGAGCGCATGCGCCATCTGGGGCCCGCTGGGAAGCACTGCGAGCCGCTTGACGACCGCGCCGGGCAGGGCAACTCCGGCAGCTTGCCTCGGCTGCCGGGTGAGCACCTCGGGGTCGCCGCCGCCGACCAGCAGGTCACTCAGCCCGCTGTTATTGGGCAGGTCGAAGATGTGCGGCAGGGATGAGCCCCGCATATCGGCGCCCACCAGCAGGACCCGCCGGCCCGACTCAGCGAGTGCGACGCCAAGCTCGGCGGCGATGCGGCCGGACGAGACGCTCGCGTCGGCGCCGACCACAAGGAGGGTACGCAGGTCCCGGCGCGCTGCCACTGCGACCAGGGTCGCCCGCAGCGCCCGGACCGCCTCGGCGGCGCGGCTGTCGGGGCTTGCCACGGTAGTGATCGTGGGCCCCCTGCGCCACTGCAGGCCGTCCCTTTCCTCGCGGCCGTCATCTGCCGCGTCCTCCGCTGGCGCCAGGACCGCCAGGGTAGCCGCTCCTAGCTTGCGCTCCAGCTGTGTTCCGTCTCGCACCCGGTCGTCGAAGGAGTCGCGCATGAATGCGAAGACGAGCCCGAGCAGGAGGCCGATCAGCACGCCGAGGACGAGGACGACCGAATGCCCGAGGCCGGATGGCGTGAGCGGCAGCGCGGCAGAGATGACTGTTCCGCCGGTATCGCTGTAGGTGGACAGGGACGCGAGCTGATTGTCTGCCGTGCTCACCTGGCCGGTCACCTCGGTGAGCTTGACGGAAAGGCTCTGGTGATATGTCGAGCCTGACGACGTCCTGCTCAGCTCCGTGGTGAGGCGCGTGCTGTCCTTCTCCAGCGCGGCAATCTGACCGTTGAGGTTGGCCTCCAGCCCGGCGATCTGGCCGGCCAGCTCCCGGTGCCGGTAAGAGAGGTAAGCGGTGGCGAACGCGTCGGCGCCTGCCTGCGCGGCGCGCGGGCTACTCGCCTGCCAGGTGATCTGCAATACATTGGATGTGCTCACCGAGGAGCCCGGCACGGTCACGGTCAGGCGCTTGGCCGCCGCGGCCTCCAGCACCGCCTGCTGAACGTGCAGGAGCACGGCGGCCTGCTGGACCACCGGAGGCGCCTGCGCAACGGCCTGCTCGGTGCTCATGTTGACCTGCGGGTCGGACTGCGAGGGCGCGTTGAACGGGCCCTGGGCGGCCGGGGTGACCACTACCTGCGAAGTGGCCGAGTATTTCGGCCCCGCCGTGAACGCGTACCCCGCGGCGGCGACGACGCCGAGCAGGGTCACCGCCAGCACGAGCACCCAGCGGCGGCGGACGATCAGCCAGTAGTCGCGCAGGTCAATCGAGCGCGGTTCGGCCGCGAAGTCGTCGTAGTCCGGCGGTTGTCGTGCGGCCATGGTAGATGTCCTCCGTCAAGCCACTTTGCGGGGCGGCTCTGCCCTAGATTGATGGTCGAGCCTTGAAATACGAGTCATTCGCAAAAGCACGGAACGCCGCGAGGGCCGATCGCGATGACGTCACCCTCCAGTCGAAATATTTGCCGAAGTTCCTATGCTCGGAGTTGAAGTAGACGACGGCGCGGACGGCCGGGAACAGCGTGCGGAGTGCACGATCAGCCTGCGTGAACCAGGCTGCCTTGGCCCCGGGCGCTCCTTCGATGGATCCGAATTCCCCCACCAGCATCGGCTTCCCCGTCGGCAGTCCCCACGTGTAGAAGGCCGCGAAGATCTGCTCGAAGGACCGCCAGGTCGTATCCGGGCGCTCCGGGGCCCAGTTGTAACCGTCGGCACCAATCCAGTCTACGTATGACTTGCCCGGATAGTATGCCTTCGCGACTCCTGTACCGAAGGTTGATGCACTGGGGCACCAGACCCAGCGCACATTGGTCGCGCCGACGCTCGCGAAGATCCGGTGCATATGCCGCCACGCTGCTACGTAGCTGGCAGGCGAGATAGCATCCGCCCGGCTGCCGGGAAGGTCCATCTCCGCGAACCAGCGCAGCAGTACCGGCCGGTGCAGGGCCTTCAGCTGCAGCGCGCGAGCGCGGATCAGGGCGTCGTAGCGGCCTGCGGCTATCCGGTCGGTGCGCGCGGCGGCCCACGAGATCATCGGGATGCTGCCATGGCGCTGGTCCCACCGGGCCACCGCGACGGGCATCGGCGCCGTCCAGGGAATGTACAGGTGGTCGATGGCGAGCTTGCGGCCGATCTTGCGCTCGAAGGCGGCGACGGCCGATTGCTCGGCGTCGGCGCCGGTGTAGCCGGCGGGCTGGACCCACGCTCCGAACAGAGCGCCGTGGGAAGGGGCCAGCGAGTACCGGGAAAAGACTGGCACCGGACCGGGTGCAGGCAGTAGCTGGCCCGGACCGGTGCCCGTTGAACTCCCCTGGCCCGGCCGGGTGGCGGCCACGGCCACGGCGATCGCCAGGCCGACGGCGAGGACGGCCAGTGCGGCCCCGGCGGCGGGCAGGCGCCACCTGCGGCCCCCCGGCCGCGGGCGGCCCGGCGCTGCAGGAGATGGCGTCATGGTCCCCATGAGTGGCTAAGCCGGCCCGGCCGGCAATGCGCCGATGGTGGCGCTCAGCGCGACCTCAGTGAACTCGGGCGCCGCGATGACCAGCTGGCCATGGCGGCTCGCCGAAGATCGCTGAGCTGCCGGAGCGCACACCATCGGCACATTCACTTCCTGAGAGAATTCTGTCGTTAAGCGGATGTTGTCAGGATTCGCGGATTCTACCTCCGGTCAGTTGTCCTGCTGCAGGGCCGCCGCGTAGTGCGCCTGGATCTGCGCCGCCGAGAGGGCACTCGGGTAGACGGCGACATCGGCGATCGAGCCGTTGAGGAAGAAGCTGTTCGGCTCGGTCGTGCCCTGGCTGTTGCTGCCCCAGGGATCGAGGTTCCAGCTGCCACCTAGGCTGTCGCCGCCGACCCGCCAGTAGCCGTTGTAGGCCTGGGCCGTGGTGGTGGAGTTGGTGCCGGCCAGCTGGCCGTCGATGTACAGCGTCATGCCGGTCGTCGGGCTGAGCGTCGCCACCAGGTAGTGCCACTGGCCATCGTTGTACACGTTGGGCGTCTCGATGGTCTGCGGCGTCCCGGTCCACACGCCGTACACGATCTGGCCGTCGTTCATCATGTAGACGTGCCGGTCGTAGTAACCGCTCAAGCCGGTCTGCGCGTTGCCGAAGCCGGCGAGCTTGCCGCCGGTGTTGGTCGTGGTGTTGAACCAGAGCTCGATCGAGTAGGTCTGCGGGTTGGTCACCTGGCTGGCTGCGGCCACGTTGCCCGAGTGGCCGTCGAACGCGGTCGCCGTGTGGCCGGTGATCGGGCCGGGGACGCCCTGGGTCGTGCCCGGCTCGTAGATGCCGTTGAACCCATTGGGGGATGCGTCGCCGGCGGTCGTCCCTGAGGTCTCGCTGAGCGGCCAGAGGAACGACGGGCTGTTAGCAAGGGCCGTCTGCTGATAGGTGAGCGCCGGGCTGGTCGAAGCGACCGTGATCGGCGCGGACGCCGGCGACGGTGCCGTGGTGTGGATGGCGTCACTGGCCTCGTAGGTGTAGGTGTGGCTGGAGCCAGCCACCAGGCCCTTGTCCTGATAGTGCAAGACCGGCAGCGCCCATGGCCACGACGTGGTGGTCAGCTTGGCGATCGGGGACTTGCCGCCGTCCCGGAAGATCGAATAGGTGAGCGTGCCCACGTCCCTGGTGCTCACCGCCGGGAAGCTCACCGAGTCGACGCCCGCCGAGGTGCTGGTGACGGTCGGCGCAACGGATGGCCGCGTCGGGTAGGTGGGATCCGGTCCGGCCGGGAAGATCGCGAAGCCCTGCTGCGGCGCTCCGTTCACGTTCAGGAAGTCCCCGCCGAGGAACAGCTGGTTGCCATCGGTGGCCATCGCGCGCGGGCCAAGCATCGTCCCGTCGGTGTTCGGCCCCCAGTGCCCGATCGAGCCGTCGGTGAGCGACTGGTCCAGGAGGTGGTGGGTGACCCAGCCGCCGGACTTGTCGTTGACCTGCGGGAAACCGCCAGGCGCGTAGGCGCAGTCGTGCGCGTGCGAGCCCTTGAACAGGAAGCCGTTGATGAGGACAATCGCCTGGGTGGCGCCGAGGCAGTCGTTCTGCCAGAGCAGCGAGCCGTCAGGGAGGCTGCTTCCGGCCGGATGCGTGACGTTGGCGGAGAAGTCACCGTCGAAGCAGCCGCCACCGGTACCTTCGGCCCCGATATAGGCGATACCAGCGGGATTTGCCGGGGTGGCGCCGCCGATGACGATGTCCTTGACCACCGACCCGCAACCGCTGTAGTTCGGAACGATGGTCGCAGCGAACGGGTCGCTCGCGCCGGTCGCCGGGTCCGTCGAGGCGATGGCGTTCTGCGTGACGCCGTTGACGGTGCCGAAGTAACCTCCGGCCAGGACGCGGGAGTCATCGGGCGCGACCGCTATCGAGGTCACCACGTTGTCCAGGACGGGTGCCCAGGGGAGCAGGGTGCCCGTGCCCGACGCGGTCACCGCACCTGCGTAGGTGCGCGCGACCACGTCAAGCTCGTTGAAGGCGCCCCCGACATAGATCTCGGACCCGTCCGGGGACGGGGTAATAGTGTTCACTTTCCCGTACGCCGGCGGCGCCCAGCTCGTCAGCGCGCCAGTCGATATGCTGAAGGCAGCGAGATTGTCGCGGTACACGCCGTTGACGTGATTGAACAGGCCGCCCACGTAGAGGGTCTTGCCGTCTGGCGACACTGCCAGGGCCGTTACTTCCGCCGATGCCGTCCCGGTGAGCACCGGGTTGAAGGAGGTGATCAGGGCGCCGGTGGTGGAATTGAAGGCCGCGAGAAAGGTGCGCGCGACCTCGCCGGTGCCTATTGCGTCACCCGGGGGGCGCACCGAGGTGAACTGGCCGCCGACATAGGCGACGCCGCCTCCGTAGGCGAGCGACCACACCGTGTTGTTCGTCTGCCATGACGCTATATTCGTCGAGCTCACGTTGCCATCGGCCGTGCCGGCCGGCACGGCGAGCGGCTTCAGCTGGACCAAGGCGCCCGCCTTGGGCGCCGCCGCGAGGTGCAGCCCGGCCTTCGCCGCATGGTGCCGCTTGACCTTGGCCGCATGGTGCCGCTTGACCCCGTGGGACGGCTTGACCTTGACCGCCTGGGCCGGCGCGGTCGAGGCCGACGCTTGCAGCGCCGGCATGGTCACCGCGGCGGCGAGCGCCATCGCGGTGGCCGCAAAGAGAACCCTTACTTTCATTCTTGCTCCTCGTTAGCCATTCCAGCGAGGCCGGCGCGCGTTGACGAGCCGGTTGCGTGCCAGGTCGTACTCGCTACCGGGGTAAGCCCCGGGGTCATATTGCCGGCACCGGCAGGAGCGCTGGTGCCGGTCGCGGGCCGGCCGCGGATTCGCCGGCCTCGGTGGATCAGTGGCAGCCGGTGTCGTGGACGGCCGGCCAGTTCCTCGACGAACTCCCCGAAACGCGCGACGGCCGCGTCGACGTCGGCGCCGGGGAGGCTGGTGCGGAAGCGCGCGTGATCGCCCGCTGCCTCGTCGAGGAGCCCGGCGAAGTCGGCCGCCGTCTGTGCGAGCCGGACCCGGCCAAGCTCGGCGACCTTGAGACAGAAGTCAACCTGGTGGTCGTCGACGTGCTCCCCCAGCTGGGGCATGCGCGGTACCACGATGGGCAGCTGGCCACGCGTCCAGGCGCCGGAGATCGAGGCAGGACCGCCGTGGCAGACAATCACGTCCGCCGCGTCCAGCAGGGTATTGAGGTGGCCAACATCGAGGAAGCGCGAGCCCGGGCAGGCGGGAACGACGGATGCGGCGCCGGATTGCACGAAGACCGCCTGGATCTGCTCCGGGTGCCGCCTTAGCCATTCGTTGGTCCAGCCGATGAGCCGGTCGAACGGATGATGGTCGGTGCCGACGGTCACGACAATCCGCGGGGCAGCAGCCTCGCGCGCTTCGACGGCGGCCAGCGCTGTCACAGCAGACACCCGATCACCTTCCCGTCGGGATAGCTCGCGGCTTGCTCTGGCCACTGGAGCAGGAACAGATCCGCGAACGGGTAGCACAGCTTGCCGGTCAGGGTGGGACGCGAGATCCGGTCGTAGACCTCTAGGTAAACGGTCCGCACCCGCAGCGCCCAGCCGACGAGGAAAAACGGGAACGCTACCCCGGCCCCGTCGGATATCAGCACGTCAGGCCGCTCGGCTCGGATGATGCCGATCGCCAGTCGCAGGTTCCTGAGGGCATTGGGGATGTTGCGCGTTGTCGGGGCGAAGGCAGGTATCACCGTCTCGCCTGCGAGCAAGGACTCCGACTGCGGGTCAGCGAAGGTGACCCAGGTGCGCTCGTGCTGCCGCCACCAGGGCCGGAGCTGGTATAGCTGCGCGAGATGACCGCCCGATGAGCAGACCAGCATGATCTTCATGCGGCGCTCCCGGCGGAGTCCTCGCCCCGGGCGCCGGCCGGCCGCGTGAGCGCCCGTTCGAGCACGCCTGTTACGGCGGGGCAGAAACGGCCATCCACGTCGCCCGTGCTGCTGCGCGCCTCTTCGTGGCGGACGAAGAGCTCCAGGAGGTGCAGAGCGGCGACCAGGCCGCAGGAGTCCGCCGGGATGCCGAGCGCCTCGAGCGCCGGGCGGGCGCTGCTGGCCGCCAGCGCCACCGACTGCTCCAGCGGGTACCGGCGCGCGACGAACGCCACCTGGAAGTGAAAATGCACTGCGTCGAATCCCAGCGGAGCGTCCGGCGTGCTGGTCTCCCAGTCCCACGCATAAAGGCGATGGCCGAGCCGGGCAAGGTTCCAGGGCACGAGGTCACCGTGCCAAGTGCCGAATTCAAGCGGCACGCGTCCATGCGCGCGCTCAATGCGGTCTACTGCCAGCGCTAGTGCCGAGCGAGCCTCCGGGCTGGTGACGCCACTGCGGATCCTGGAGCGCACGCCGAGCCACCACGGGCTGGCGGCGAGCTCGCCAAGGTGGGCCGGGGAGAGCTTGCTGATCTCCCGGAGCAACTCGGCATCCGGCAGCCGCGCGCCGGTCGCCATCCGGCGGATCCCCCGGGGAAGCGGCGCGGTAACGAGGAGGTCGAGCCCGCGCCACGTCGAGTGGCCCAGCAGCCCGGGTACGCCGATCCGCATCGGATGGTCCGCGCACGCGCGCAATGCCGTGGCCTCGCGGCGGACTGCGTCGCGCGTCCAGTCGTTCCAGCCGACCTTGACGTAGCCCAGCGGCGTCCCGTTCGTGCTGAAGACCTGCAGCACCGGCTTGCGGTACGGGCCGCTGCCGCCACCGAAGGCAATGACCACCGGCCCGCGGCCGAACAGCTGCTGCAGGTGCTCGCCGAGCGGCTCCTCCCCCGACTGTGCGGGGGCGGTGCCGGACTCGGTGCCGATGTCGATCTTGTCACGCAGCAGCGGCTGGGCGACTCCGGTGCGCAGCCCAAGGCCGAGCACCCTGCGGGCGAGCCGCGTGCGCCCGGAACGGAGCGCGTTGTAGGAGGTCAAGGCCGAGGAGGCGCCACGGCGAGCAGCAAGCGACACCATGAAGCTCCGGCCGCCGCCGGCCGGCAGCACGGCAAACTGCTCCGCGCGGTCAAAGCCGGCCGGAAGGGCACCCGCGACCGCCCAGGTCACCGTCGGAGTCCGCGCAAAGAGAAGATCAAATAGCCACGCGTGACTGGCGGGAGCTTGCGCCAACTGGGATCGCAGCACGCGCCCCCCTTCACCAGTCACTGATCCTGATAGCCCAGCCGTCGGCAGCGGCGCCCCGGGCGCCGCACCCATCTGCACCAGAGCCGGCTCCCCCGCAGCGCTTCCTGACTGGGACTGACTCCCGGCCCGTCATCGCGACCGCGGCACCTCATCCCCGGCACGCAACCGGGGCGGAACGTTTGCCGACATAGAGGTGACGTCTGGCTCAATGGGTTAGTTGACATGATTAGCCGCTGATCTGCCATCACCGGCAGAGCTACTGTAGTCAGCCCATGACGGGACGCGCTGGCTGTAATCGAACCTTTACAAATATGATGGTTTTCGATGATTCGCGCGGCTTGCGACGGCGACCCGCCGGTCAGGCCCCAGCCGATCAGCCAGGGCTGTGACGCCGGCGAACTGCTCCCCGCCGGTGATCCGTTACGCGGCGACTATCCGGCACATACCGAAACCACGGATCTGGTACGGTTGCGGCGCAGTTAACCAGCTATTGCCTGCTCACCAGGCCTGATGGCTACCCAGCACTGGATAACCAGCGCGGCGCTGCGGTGCGGCCGGTAACTGGCGCGGCCAGTGAGCGGGTGCGGACACGTGGGGGGCGCTGCGATCCCGTGTCAGCTGCCACGGGCCGGACCGTCAGATCGCCGGAGGGCGTATGAGCGCGCTCAAAGAGCTAAGAAGCCAGTTCGTGGAGGGCCCGGACTCACTTGGTGAGCGGTACCGGGCTAGGCGCTGGCAACTGCTGCGGGAGAGCTTTCCTGAGATCGAGTCGATGTCAGTGATCGATCTTGGCGGCCGGGTCGGCATGTGGCTGCGCGCCCCTTTCCGCCCGGCGACGATTCACATTGTTAATCTTCAAGCGCCGCCTGCCGAAGTGCCGGACTGGATGCGCGTAGACCAGGGTGACGCCTGTGCCCTCAGTGCAGAGATAGCCAGCAGCAAGTACGATCTTGTGTTCTCGAATTCCGTCCTGGAGCACGTGGGCGGTCACGCGCAGCGGGCCAGGTTCGCCGGCAATGTTCACGCGCTGTCGTCACGACACTGGATACAGACTCCATACCGGTATTTCCCGATCGAGCCCCACTGGCTCTTCCCTGGCTTTCAGTTCCTGCCACTCAGCGTGCGGGCCGAGATCTCGCGCAAGTGGCCGCTGGTCCATTTCCCGCCCGCAAGCCGTGCGGCGAATGTTCGCCGGGTGATGGAAGTCGAGCTGCTCAGTCGCACGGAGATGCAGTCCTACTTCCCTGACTCCACGCTGTTGCCCGAGAAGACGATGGGCATGACGAAGTCGCTCATAGCCCTCAAGACGAGCTGACCGGCCACGCCACGTGCGTGGCCGCCGTGGCAGGTATGCGGGATCGCGGACTGAGCGATCGCCGCGGAGTCCTGGGCCGGATCACAGATAGTAACCGGGTAAGCCAATTTGCGTGCCGGAGCGACGGCGCCAGCCATTGTGCGTGCACATCACAGGCCGATCACACCAGCTCATGATCGGCTCGGACAGCCCGTGAACTGCTGATACGTGTGAGCTGAGCCAGTGGCCGGTTGACCAGCACCGCTCCGTAGCCCGCCGCGAGCCGCCGCGAAGGCCCGCCGCCAGGTCATGGGAATCGGCGCAAGGTTAAGAAAGTTCTACGGTTCTTGCCCCGTCAACACTCCGTTTCCATTAACGTTCAGCGCTGTTACCCGCTGCTGCCGGCCCCGTTTCCGGGGCAGGCAGCGCAACCGCCGAGTCCCTGGATGCGGACCAGGGAGCCGGGGACCCATGTCCCCCGGGGTGAATCGGCGGGCCGGGCCCGCCTGGGCGGCCCGGCCCGCTGTAGGGCTACTCCGGCCCGAACCCGTCAGCTAACCCGGCAGGCGGCCGAGGAGAGGAGTTCTATGCCCCACAGCAGGCATACGTCGAGTCATGCACGGCGAGAGCCCGCCGCCACTCGATCGCGAAAAGGCACCGGAGTACGCAAATACAGATGGCTGGCCGGCGTAGCGGCCTTCGCTGTCCTGGCCGCGACGGCCGTCGCATTTGCAGGCAACAGGCATGCGCCCCAGCTGGCGTCAGACAGCGCGACTACCACCCTGCTCGGCTCGTCTGCCTCCAGCCCCGGCGCGCTCGCCGAGGCAACATCGGAGTTCGGGCACATGCCGATTTTCCGTGTCTATTATCCACGGCTTCCTGACCCCAATGCGTGGACCACGGGCGCCCCGGGAATCAACAAGTCGGCCGTCGTCCTCAGCTTTAATGAGCCCCCGGCGACAATCCTGTCAGGCCATGACGATGCCGCGCTGTCGCATTTCTTCGACTCCGCTCCGGCCGACCGCCCGATCTACTATTCATACTACGACGAGCCTGAGCCTTATATCACCAACGGCCAGTTCACCTACGCCGAGTATAAGGCAGCCTGGACGCATATTGTGGCGCTTGCCAATGGAGCGCATAATCCCGATCTAAAGTCCACATTGATCCTGATGGCATGGGACCTCGATCCCCGTTCTGGCTTCAACTTTAAGAACTTCCTGCCGGCCAGCGGCGTCATCAGCACTCTCGGCTGGGACGCCTATCCAGCGGGAACCGTGCATGACCTGAACCCGCAGCCGACCTCGCCGGCCGCCTTCATGGGCCCCGAGGTGGCCGCGTCGAAGAGCGTGGGACTGCCCTTCGGCTTCGCCGAGTTCGCCCTGGGAACCCCTGTCGGGCGCCCTGGCTGGCTGGCCGAGGTGGCCAGCTATCTGCAAAGCAGCGGTGCACTGTTCGGCACGCTGTTCAACTCTGCAGGATTTCCCTGGATGCAGCTGAACGACGCCGCCTCGATTCAGGCATGGCGGAGCGCCGTCCACCAGTCGGCTGTCAATACTCCGGTGGCCGCTCCGGTGGCTGCGCCGTCCCCGACCGCGACGAGGACGCCGACACCGGCTCCGGCGTCTGCCGGGGTCGCCGGACTCGCAGTGAGCCCGGCGGCGTTCACGCCGACTGGCGGGAACCACGTAAGGATCACCTACACGCTCAGGCAGGCCGCCGACGTCACCATCTGCGTCCTCAACAGCCAGGGCACCGTAGCGCGCCAGCTGGCCCGGCCTGGTGCGCCGGCCGGCCCGGGCACGATCTGGTGGTGGGGTTACGGCAACAACAACCACCTGGTGCCTGCCGGGCGCTACACGATCCTTATCGTGGCCAGCAACGCTCAGGGCAGTGCGACAGCTGAGACGGTGACGACGATTACCGCTCCGTGACCAGAGGCGGGCCATCGCGGCGGTGCGGCCGCGATGGCCCGCTTATCCCGGGTCGGTGATCATCGCGGCGCCCACCGTCACGTTGGTCGCCTCATCAACGATGATCATGCCGCCAGTCATCCTGTTGCGGCTATAGGGGTCGCAGAAGACTGGCTGGGTGAGCCGAAGCGTTACCCGGCCTATCTCGTTCAGGCCGAGCTGCGTCGCCGACTCGTCACGGTGCAGGGTGTTCACGTCCAGCCGGTAGTGCAGGTCCCTGACGATGGCCTTCACGCTGCGGGACGTGTGCTTGACGATCAGCCTGCTCTGCGGCGCCAGTGCCCGGACATCGCTCATCCAGCAGACCATGGCCTCGACGTCTTGCGTGACCGCGGGCTGGTTATGCGGCCGGCAGAACATATCGCCGCGGGAGACGTCCAGGTCATCGGCGAGCAGGAGGGTAACCGACATCGGCGGGAACGCCTCGGCCACCGGTCCGGCCGCGGTGTCGATCCGCGAAATGGTCGTGGTGAGGCCAGAGGGCAGGTGCAGTACCTCGTCACCGGGCTTGAGCACGCCGCCTGCCACCTGCCCCGCATAGCCGCGGTAGTCGTGCAGATCCGGGTCGGTGGCCTGGTGCGGCCGGATCACGTACTGCACGGGGAACCTGACGTCGATCAGGTTCCGGTCGGACGCGATGTGCACGTGCTCCAGGTGGTGCAGTAGCGAAGGGCCGTCGTACCAGGCCATGTTGGCCGACCGCTGCACGACGTTGTCGCCGTGTAGCGCGGAGATCGGGATGAAGGTCAGGTCGCCGATTTCCAGCTTGGCCGCGAACGCGGTGAACTCCTCGACGATCTGGTCGAACACGGCGCTGTCATAGCCGACAAGATCCATCTTGTTCACCGCGAGCACCAGATGCGGCACCCGCAGCAGGGTGGTCAAGAACGCATGCCGCCTGCTCTGCTCGGTCAGGCCGTTCCGGGCGTCCACCAGCACGATCGCGAGATCGGCGGTGGATGCGCCGGTGACCATGTTCCTGGTGTACTGGACGTGACCTGGCGTGTCGGCAATGATGAACTTCCGTCGTGGCGTAGCGAAGTAGCGGTAGGCCACATCGATCGTGATGCCCTGCTCCCGCTCGGCTCGCAGTCCGTCGGTCAGCAGCGCCAGGTTCGTGTACTCCTCGCCGCGTTCCCTGCTGGTCCTCTCCACCGCGGCCAGCTGGTCCTCGAGAATCGCCTTCGAGTCGTACAGCAGCCGCCCGATCAGCGTGCTCTTGCCGTCGTCCACCGAGCCTGCCGTGGCCAGCCGCATGATGTCGGTGTGCCGGCTTCTTTCGGGCAGCCCGTCAGTCGCCGCCGTCGATGTCGCGGTCATCAGAAGTAGCCTTCCCGCTTCCGGTCTTCCATGGCTGCCTCACTGGCGCGGTCATCCGCGCGAGTCTGGCCCCGCTCAGTGATGCGGGTCGCCGCGATCTCGGCAATCACCTCCGCGATGGTCGCGGCGGTGGACTCGACCGCACCGGTGCAGGTCATGTCGCCGACGGTGCGATAGCGGACGCTGGTCTCGAAGACCTGCTCCTCTTCGGCGCGGGTCACATACGGCCCGTTAGCCAGCAGGATCCCGTCCCGCTCGAATACCGCCCGCTGGTGGGCGTAGTAGATGGACGGGATCTCCAGCTTCTGCCTGGCTATGTAATACCAGATATCTAGCTCGGTCCAGTTGGACAGCGGGAACACCCGGATATGCTCGCCCCTGCGGATCCGGGTGTTGTACAGATTCCACAGCTCGGGCCGCTGGTTCTTCGGGTCCCACTGGCCGAACTCGTCGCGGAAGGAGAACATTCGTTCCTTGGCCCTGGCCTTCTCCTCGTCCCGGCGCGCGCCGCCGAACACCGCATCGAACCGGTGCTCGGTGATCGCATCGAGGAGCGTCGTCGTCTGCAGCCGGTTGCGGCTCGCCCAGCGCCCGGTCTCGTCGGCGACCTTGCCGGCGTCGATGGACTCCTGCACCGACGCGACGATCAGCCTGGTGCCCACCTCGGCTACCCGGCGATCCCGGAACTCAAGGACCTCGGAAAAGTTGTGACCGGTGTCCACGTGCATGACGGGGAACGGGATCCGGGCCGGCCAGAACGCCCGCTCGGCCAGGGCAAGCATCACGATCGAGTCCTTGCCGCCGGAGAACAACAGCACCGGCCGCTCGAATTCGGCGGCGACCTCGCGCATCACGTGAATGGACTCGGCCTCAAGGACGTCGAGCTGGGAGAGCAGGTAGTCGGAACGCAGCACTGCCATCAGCGGAACTCCAGGTCGTGGTACGCGGGCGGATCGGACCAAACGGGCGGCCATGCTGAGCCAGGGGCCGACCAGCCGTCGGCCGAGACCGGTGCGGGCTTACTCATCGGGGCGCCGAACGGAGCTGATCGCCCCGAGCAGCAAGTCCGCAAGCGCGGCTCGACAGATCAGGATATCCGGTACCGAGGGACTGGCCTGGTTGTAGGCGAGCTTCGAGCCGTCAATCCGGGACGCATGCAGCCCGGCCGCGCGGGCGACCGCGACAGGTGCGGCCGAATCCCACTCGTACTGGCCGCCGCTATGCACATACGCGTCGGCCTCCCCGCAGATCACGGCGGCCGCTTTCGCCCCGGCCGAACCGAGTGGCAGCAGCGCGGCCCCGGTCCGATCGGCGAGCCGCTGCACGAACCCGGGCGGCCTGGTGCGGCTCACCACCAGTCTGAGCCCGCCCCCGGCCGCGCCAGCGCCGGGATCCCCGGCAATGTCATCGTCTCGGTACTGCGGGCCGGGACTGGCCACGGCACCAGTTCGCGGGACATCACCGCCCGGCGCCGCGGTGCTGAGGGTACGCGCCTGCGCGGGCAGAGCTACCGCCCCGGCCGTGAGGTCGCCCCGTTCCCACAGCGCTACGTGCACGGCCCAGTCCGTCCGTCCCCGCTCGCCGAACTCCCTGGTCCCGTCGAGCGGATCGACAATCCATACCCGGCTCGCGGACAGCCGGGCCGGGTCGTCGCGGCCTTCCTCGGACAGCAGCGCGTCGGCCGGGCGCCAGGCAGCCAGCTCGGCAGCGAGAAACTCATGCGATCGCCGGTCGCCGGCGCGCCGCAGGCTGTCGGCGTCGCCCCCGCCCGCGCGGATGGACAGCAGCAGCTGCCCGGCCCGCTCAGCCAGGTCGCGAGCCAGCCGGTCGTCGTCAGATGTCAATGTGCATGCTCCGTTGATCGGGCCGCCGCGCTGCGGGCTAGTACGCCCCGGACCCGCGCCGGACAGCCGACAAGGTCTTCCACAAGATCTGCAGGTCAAGCGCGAGTGACCAATTCTCCACGTAGCGCAGATCCAGCCGGACCGATTCCTCCCAGGACAGGTCTGACCGGCCGTTCACCTGCCACAGGCCGGTCATGCCCGGCTTCACCATCAGCCGGCGGCGTACCTGGTCACCATACTCGGCTGCCTCTTCGGGGAGCGCGGGCCTGGGGCCGACGAGCGACATGTCACCGATCAGGACATTGAGCAGCTGGGGCATCTCATCCAGCGACCAGCGCCGCAGCCAGGCGCCCACCGGGGTAATCCGCGGGTCCTGGCGGATCTTGAAAAGCACGCCATCATGCTCGTTGCTGCCGGTGAGCTGAGCCTTGCGCGTCTCGGCGTCCGGCACCATCGTGCGGAACTTATAGACCGTGAACATCCGGCCGTCCTGGCCCACCCTGATCTGCCGGAAGATCGGCGAGGCGCCATCACTGACCCAGATGGCCACGGCGATCACGATGGCGGCGGGAAGAGAGATGGCCAGCGCCGACAGTGCCAGGGCCTTGTCGAAGGCCGACTTGATGACGCGGCGGCCGCCGGTGAATTCGGGGTGATCCATATGCAGCAGCGGCAGGCCCGCCGCTGGCCGGATCGTCGTACGCGGTCCGGCCACGTCCAGCAGCGCGGGCGCCACGCACAGGTCGGTGCCGGTCTGCTCCAGCGCCCAGGCGAGTTCCCTCAGCCGGACGCCGCTCATCTCGGGACAGGCGACCACAGCGACAGTGTCGGCCGCGAAACTCTGCACCACTTCGGGAACGCTGCCGAGGTCGCCGATCGCGGGCACGCCCGCGACCTCGCCGTTGCCCGTCATCCCGGTGACGCACGCGGCGACCACTTCAAGACCGTGATAGCTCTCCCTGCGCAGCACGGTCGTGAGGTCCGCGGCCACATGCACGTGACCAACGACCACCGTCCGGCGCATGCAACCGCCCAGCGCGCGGCGCCTATGCAGCCGCTTTCGCAGCGCGAACCGGCCGAACAGGTCGAACAGCGTGGCGCACGGCAGCGCGACGAGCACGTAGCCGCGCGCGAGATCAGTCTTCGTGGCGTAAGCGACGATAGCGATCGCGGCGGTGAGCCCGGTGCCGACGTTGAGGACCTTGCGGAACTCATCCGAGCCGACCCCGACAAACCGCGGGTCGTACCCTCCGGCCAGCATCAGCACCAGCAGCCAGAGAACCGGAAAGCTGAGACTGAGCACCAGGTACAAGCCAGGGAGCCGGCCGTGCTCGTCCAAGCGCACGGTGAAAGCAAGCAGCCCGGCCGCCAGGGCGCACAGGCCGTCCGTCGCGGCCACCTCGCGAAGGTAGTGACTCAGCCAGGAAACGGGGCTGCCCGCGACCGGGCGGGCGGCGAGGCGCTCTGCCGCACGGGGACCGGTGACGGCGCTTCGACCTGCCACGGCACCGCCCCTTCCCGCCGCGCCTGATCACTCAGGCCGCTGTCCCGGACGCCCACTTCGGGCTACAACCAAGACGCGCAACCAGGGCGGGGGGTTCACACCCATTATTGAAGGTGTTTCATGTTATTTGCCGCTAGGTCATCTAATGGCCGTTCTCCGGCAGGTATCCGAGTTTATCGGTATGCGCCGCACCGGGCGCTCAATAGCCCATCATGAGACTCCCGCGCTGGCCGCCGCAGTAGATCGTCAGCTTCCGGATTGCTGAGCTGGATGGAACCTGTGCTGCGCGGCGGCCAGACCCTCCTCGAGCAAGGCCGTTACCGCGTCGGCGCAGCTGCCGATCAGCTCGGGAAGCCGTGCCCGCTCCGTGGCGGCGAAGTCATGCAGCACGTAGTCGGCCGCATCCATCCGGCCCGGCGGCCGGCCAATGCCCAGGCGCGCCCGGTAGTAGTCCCGGGTTCCCAGGGCGGCAGTCACTGAGCGCAAGCCGTTATGCCCGTTGTCCCCGCCACCCAGCTTGAGCCTGATGACGCCAAACGGAATGTCCAGCTCGTCATGGACGGCCACGATCCGCTCCGGCGGGATCTTGTAAAAGACAGACAGGGCCGCCACCGGGCCGCCGGACAGATTCATGAAGCACTGCGGCTTGGCGAGGGTGACAGGCACCCCGCCCAGCCTGCCCTCCGCCACGTGCGCCCGTGACCTGTGCCGTTTAAAGCGGGCGCCGATCCGCGCCGCGAGCACGTCGGCAACCATGAAGCCGGCGTTGTGCCGGTTGGCCGCGTACTGCTGGCCTGGATTGCCGAGACCGGCGACCAGCCAGCGCTGATCGGCCATGTCGTGCTCACCTCGGATCAGTGCTCACCGCGGCCCGGGCCAGGCCGGTGCCGCCCCGGTCAGCCAGCCGGCGCCGTTAGGCAGGCTGGTCGCCGCCAGCAGCCTCCTGCTCGCCCTCGGGCGCTGGCGCCGGGGCCGGCTCGGCTCCGCCAGCGGGCGCCTCGGCAGCCTCGCCTTCGGGCACGCCAAGTTCAGCCTCGAACTGCTCGGCCGTCGCCATCGCGACCACGTGCAGGATAAGCGTGTCAGGCTCGACCGCGAGAGATACGCCCCTGGGCAGCTTGAGGTCGCTGGCGTGCACCGCCGAGCCGATCCCCAGGCCGTCGATGTTCACCTCGACGCCGGGCGGGATGTTGGTCGCCTCGGCTTCGACCGTTACCTGGACCAGCTGCTGGTCTAGCAGGGCATCGGGGACGACCTCGCCGGTTACCTGGACCGGGATGTCGACGGTCACCTTCTCGCCGTGGCGGACCAGCAGGAGGTCGACGTGCTCGACTGTGCCCCTGATCGCATCGCGCTGCACCGCCTTGGGCAGCGCGAGCTCGCTGCCGCCGGGCAGGCCATCCAGGCGGATCAGCACGTTCGGGGTCCGCAGTGCCAGCAGGACGTCGTGGCCCGGCACAGTGACGTGCCGCGTCTCGGTCCCGTGGCCGTACAGGACGGCAGGGACCTTGCCCACTCGCCGCGCCCGGCGGGCGGGCCCCTTGCCGAACTCGGTACGGGGTTCGGCGTCGATGCGTACCTCGGGCACGGTGGCGCTCCTCAGACGACAGGCAGATTTCCCGGGAAGTCTAGCCCAGATTGAGCGCCGCCCGGACCTGCGGGCCCGTCGGGCACCTAGCAGGCCGGACGGCATCCTCGAATTAGCAGTCGCGCCAGCTGCCCGGGTTCGGGCTAGCTCGCCTCACCTGAGGCGGGCGCGTCGTCCCACGGGCCGGGCTTCGCCTCCGGGCTCGGCGCACCCGGGGCGGGCGCGTCGTCCCACGGGCCGGGCTTCGCCTCCGGGCTCGGCGCACCCGCGGCGGGCGCGTCGTCCCACGGCTCGGGCTTCTGCTGCGGGCTAGCCGCATCCGCGGCAGGCGCGTCGTCCCACGGGCCGGGCTTCTCAGCCGATTGATCTTCCATGACTTTGTCCCCTCGTAACCCTGGCCCCGCTGAGCCAGGACCTATCTGTGGTGACTGGCGAAGGAAAGCCTAATCCGTCCCCGGGAAAGAAAACATTGAATTGGCGGCCATTTGACGACCGTAATTAGCCGCGGCCGTCGCCCCATCACGCCTGCGCGGGCTCTGCGCCGAGTTCACGCAGATGAGAGCTGAGTTCTTCGGCCTGCTTATCGTCGCCCAGGCTTTCGAAGATGGCCCGCGCACTGACCCATGCCCCGCGCGCCTGGACGCCGCGGCCGGCCTGGGCGTGCGCGATGCCGATCTGCTGCAGGTCCTGCGCCTCGCCGTACTTGTCGCCCGCACCGCGATGGATGGCCAGCGCCTGCTCCAGCAGGCCGGCCGCCTTGCTGCTGCCAAGCTCCAGGTAGGCCCGGCCGATGTTATAAAGCGCGTAACCCTCGAGACGCACCACACCGATCTCGCGGCCGACCGCAAGCGCTTCCTGCGACCTGGCGACCGCCTCCTCGTACCGGCCCAGGTCCAGATACGACTCGCCGAGATTGCACAGCGCGATGGCCTCGCCGCGTCGCGCCCCCACCTCACGCTGCAGATCGAGAGCGGCCAGCAGCGCTGCCGCCGCGTCCTCGTGCCGCCCGAGGAACCGGTAGCTGAAGGCCAGGTTGTTGGTGGCCTGCGCCTGGCCCCGCCGGTCACCCATCTCGCGGTAGATGGCCAGTGCCTGCCGGAAGTAGCCGCTGGCGTCCTCGGCGCGCTGCTCACCAAGGACGATGCCCAGGTTGTTCAGCACCCTGGCCTCGCCAATCCGGTCACCGAGCTCGCGCGCGCTTGTCAGCGCGATCCGGTGCGTCGTGATCCATTCAGCCCGGTATCCGCGCAGGTCAAAGCAGATCATGGCGGCCACCGGCAGCTTCCATGCGATGTCATGCAGGCCTTGCGAGGCCGCCTGGCGGGTGGCCGCCACCAGGTTGGCGCGCTCCCGCTCAAACCAGTCGAGTGCCTCTTCGGCGGTACTGAAAGTCAGCGGTTCGCTGCCCGGCTCCGGCGGTGCCAGCGGCACCGGGTTTCGCTGCGGCGAGACTGCAGCCGCGGCGGCATCCGCCGTAAGCAGATACCAGGTAAGCACCCGCCGCACCGCATCGTCGATGGCTTGCGCGGGCTCCTGCGCCAGCGCCCGCTCGTGCGCGTAGGCGCGCAGCAAGTCATGGAACCGGTACCGGTCCGGAGCCGGAGAATCCAGCAGATGCGCGTCAACGAGCACCTCGAGCGCGTCGGCAACGGCCTCCTCAGGCTGCCCTAGCAGGGCGGCAGCGGCCGGCAGCCCGATGGAAGGCCCCTGCCAGACGCCGAGCAGCCCGAACACGTGGGCCGGGTCCGGGCCGTCCGGGCGCTCCGGGCCGGGCAGCGCACCGAAGCTGACCTGGAAGCAGGCGCGCACAGCCAGGTCCCCCGCCGTGAACTCGTCCATCCGCCGGCGCTGGTCGGCGAGCCGGCCGGCCAGGGTCCTGACGCTCCAGCCACGGCGCGCCGTCAGGCGCGCGCCAGCGATCCGGATGGCAAGCGGGAGGCCCGCGCAGGCGGCCAAGACGTCGCTGACCGCGCCGGGTTCCGCCTCGGCGCGCTCGGCCCCGACGATGCGGGTGAACAGGCGGCGAGACTCTTCATCGTCGAGGACGTCCAGATCGACAAGGCGGCTGCCCGCCAGATCGGGCAGCCGGTGCCGGGACGTGACCGTCACGGCACAGGACGCGCTGCCCGGCAGCAGCGGCCGGACCTGGGCGGCATCCCGCGCGTCATCGAGGACGATGAGCATTTTCCGTCCGGTCAAAGCGGTCCGGTAGCAGGCGGCGCGCTCCTCGTCGCCCACCGGGATCCGGCTCGGATGCATCCCGAGGTCCCTGAGGAACCTGGCCAGCACCTCATCGGCGGGCAGCGGCTGCTGGGTCGCGCCAAACAGGTTGACGTAGAGCTGGCCGTCGGAAAAGGACGGCCGCATCGCGTGTGCCGCATGCACTGCCAGGGCCGTCTTGCCCAGGCCGCCAGCGCCCGCCACCACCGCGACCGCCACCGCCGCCGGGTTATCCGGCGCTTGTGGCGCCAAGAGCAGGCGGCGCAGCTGGTTCAGGTGCCGGACCCGGCCCGTGAAGTCACCCACATCAGCGGGCAGCTGAGCAGGCACTCGCGGCGCGGGCAGCCGCCCGGCTGGGCCCCGATCCGCAGTCGGGCTCGGCGCGGGCGGATACGCCGTGAGTGATTCCGGGTACGCGGCGGGCGGCGGCACAGCCGGGTACCGTGCGGGTTCCGGCGCGTCCGGATACCGTGCCAGCGCCGCAGCTGCACTGCCCGGTGCGCGCTGCCGCGGCGGCCCGGCACCCGGGGTGAGCATCGTCTGGTAGAGCCGCTGCAGCTCGGGGCCTGGATCTACGCCCAGCTCGGTGGCGATGGCCTGCCGGGCCTGACCGTACGCGGCTATCGCCTCAGCGTGCCGCCCGGCACCGTCAAGGGCACGCATGAGCAGGCCCCACAGCTCCTCGCGGAGCGGCTGATCCGAGATCAGCCTCCGCAGCTCAGGCACCACCTGCGCGGGCAGGCCGCAGCCGATTTCTGCCTCGGCTCGCAGCTCCTGCGCGGTGAGCCGGGCCTCTTCCAGCCGGGCTGCCTCGGCGGTCACCAGAGCAGATGGCGGCACATCCGCGAGCGCACTGCCGTGCCACAGGCCAAGCGCCTCGGTCAGCAAGCTGGCCGCCTGCCGCGGGTCCCTGGCTGCTAGCGACTGCCTCCCTTGCTTGACCAGCGCCTCGAAACGCCGCGCGTCCAAGTCGGCGGGAGCCAGCAGGAGCTGGTATCCGGGGGCCCGGGTAGTGAGGAAGCGGCCCTCAGCGTCACCAAGGAGGCGGCGCAGCCTGAGCACATAGACGCTGAGCAGGTTGGCGGCGCTCTCCGGCGCGTCATCCCCCCAGAGTTCCGTGATCAGGCGGTCGGCCGAGACCGGCTGGCCCAGGTTGAGCAGGAGCGCAGCCAGCAGCGACCGCCACTTAGGCGCACCGATCCCGCGCCATTCCTCGCCGGTCCAGACCTCGAGTGGTCCCAGTATCCGAAACCGCACTACGCCGTCCCGTCCTGGGAAGCCCATTCCGCCATTCCGAGCAGGCCCACCATTCTGCCCGAGTCTCCTGCCACCTGATCGATGCCGGGAAACGAGGCCACTCCATTATCACTCAATCCTGCTGCATCCGCGGGGCCTGGTGATTTTCTGTAGTCAGATCATCACCGGACGCTGAAGTCGCGCCGCCGGGCGAGCACCGCCGCCGCTCCTCAAGCGGACCGGCTCCCCGGCCGCGCAATCAGTACTCAATCGGCGCGCAAGGCCCAGCGGCCAAGCTTCGTATCAGCCAGCTCGCCAGCATCCGGCAGCAGGCCGGCTGAATCACCGGCAGCACACCGAAACGCAGCCAAGCCCGCCTGAGGACCGCCTCGCGGGGGCGCAGTCCACGGGCCTATCCCAGCTGGTGGCCGCTGCTCTCCGTGCACAGTTGGGGGGGGCGGAGGCAGCGGTCACCTCAGCGCTAGCTCTGGCCGTCGAAAAGGCTGGTCACCGAACCGTCGCTGAACACCTCGTTGATCGCCCGGGCGATCAGCGGCGCGATGGAGAGCACCGTGAGCTTGTCGAACCGCTTCTCAGCCTGGATCGGCAGGGTATTGGTGACGATGACTTCGCTGATCCGGGAGTTCTTGAGCGAATCGACCGCCGGACCGGATAGCACGCCGTGGGTGGCGGTGACGATCACCTGTGCGGCGCCCTGGTCGAACAGCGCGTCAGCCGCGTTCACGATCGTGGAGCCAGTGTCGATCATGTCGTCCACGATGATGCAGGTGCGCCCGGCTACCTGCCCGACAACTTCGAGGACCTTCACCCGGTTGCTGGCATCAGGGTCGCGGCGCTTGTGGATGATCGCCAGCGGACAGCCGAGCCGGTCGGTCCATCGCTCGCAGACTCGCACCCGGCCTGCGTCTGGCGCGACCACGGTGACCTGCGGAATCTCAAGCCGGTCCTGGATGTAGGAAGCCAGGATCGGCAGCGCGAACAAGTGATCCACCGGCCCGTCGAAGAAGCCCTGGACCTGCGCGGTGTGCAGATCAACCGCCATCAGCCGGTCCGCGCCGGCGGTGGCGAACAGGTCCGTCATGAGCCGGGCCGAGATTGGCTCCCGCCCCCGGCTCTTCTTGTCCTGGCGCGCGTAGCCGAAGAACGGCGTCACGACGGTGATCCGTTTCGCCGATGCCCGCTTCAGGGCATCCACCATGATCAGCTGCTCCATGATCCACTTATTGATCGGAGCGGTATGGCTCTGCAGCACGAACGCATCACAGCCGCGCACCGACTCAAGGAAGCGGACGAAGAGCTCGCCGTTGGGAAAGTCAGACAATGTCGTCGGGGTTGGCTCGATGCCAAGGCAGCCGGCGATCTCTTCGGTCAGCTCGGGGTAGGCCCGGCCGGAGAAGAGCAGCAGCTTCTTCTCGCCGGTCGTGGTGATTCCGGTCACGGCTTCCGCCCTCCCTCGCGCCGCGGCGCGGCGCTCTTGCCCCGGGTCCTGGTTCCGCCCGCCTCGTCGCCGGCATCGCTACGCTCACCTGCCGCCCGCGTGCCGGGGGCTAGCCTCGTCCCGGCGGTGAGGTGGGCGAACGGGCCGACACTCGCGCCCGCGCCCACCTCGGCGGATTCACAGACCGACTGGACCACCGTGGCCCCCTCCTCGACCGCGGTATCGCGCAGCAGGCAGCCAGGACCGACCCGCGCCCCGGCCGCGACTGCGGTGCTGCCTTCCAGCTGGGTGCCCGGCCCGATCTGAGCACCGGGCTCCAGGCTCACATCCACGTCGATCCAGGTACTGGCCGGATCGACGATGGTCACCCCGGCGCGCATCCACGAGCTGAGCAGCCGCTCGTTCAGCACCCGGCGCGCCCAGGCCAGCTGGGCCTGGTCGTTGACGCCCAGTACCTCGTCTGGATCCTGGCATTGCAGGGTGGCGACGGAGTAGCCCTCGCCGCGAAGGATGCCGGCCACATCCGTCAGGTACTCCTCGCCCTTGGCGTTGTCGGTCGGCACGCGCTTGACCGCGTCGGCCAGCAGATCACCGTCGAAGGCGTACATGCCAGAGTTGATCTCGTCGATGGCGCGCTGCTCGGGCGTAGCGTCGGCCTGCTCAACGATCGCGGCGAAGGCGCCGCCGGCGTCGCGGACGATCCTGCCGTAGCCGGTCGGATCGCTCACCCGCGCGGTGAGCGCCGTGACGGCCGCACCTTGTGCCTGATGGGCAAGGACGAGGTCGTTCAGAGTCTCCCCGCGCAGCAACGGGGTGTCGGCGTAGGTCACCACGACAGTTCCGTGGATCAGGCCGACCGCCTCAATGACGGTGCGGACGGCGTGGCCGGTGCCGCCCTGCCGGTCCTGGACCACGACTTCGGCCCCGGGCGCGTACTTGCGGATATGCGCGGCGACCTGACCCCGGCTGCGGCCGACCACCACGATGAGGCGCCCGGGGTCAAGCTCCCTGGCCGCGGCCACCACGTGATCAAGCATCGTCCGGCCGCACACAACGTGCAGCACTTTCGGGGTACGGGTCTTCATCCGCGTGCCTTCGCCCGCCGCAAGGATGATGACGGCGGCCGGACCGCTTCCACTCACTCGGCTCGGCTCCTCGGTATCGGTGCAGGCTAGAGGCGGGAAATTGCGCCCGCCAGTGCACAGGCGGGTCGGGTCCCGCCGGCTCGCGGGCGGAGCGGTGCCCCGCCGGTTCACGCTCCCGACCTCCGCAGGATACCGCCCGGTCGCCGCCGTCAGGCTGGCATGGGAGCATCTGCCGCAAAACTCGGAGCCGCCCTGGGTCGCCAGGAGGCCGCTGAGTGATCGCATCCGGCGCCCGGATGACCAGCGGAAACCCGTACGCACCGGGGAAACCCCGTGGGCTGCTCCCGGGCGAGGATTCGAACCTCGGTTCAGGGCTCCAAAGGCCCTAGTCCTGCCGATTAGACGACCCGGGAATGTGAACCGCCACACACTCTACCGACGCCCGTCACCTGGCCGTGGATGCCGCTGGCACGCCCGCTGGCTGGCCCGCGGGACTCGCCCTCGCGGATACCGAGGCGCGCTGGCGGGCAGGGCACCGAGAAGGACGCGGTAGGGCCCGGACCGCCAGGCCGGAGCAGGGCCAACATGACGTCTTCGTGAAATATCGCCAGGGTACTTGCGCAACCTACGGTCGCGTAGCCTACGGTTACGTAAGCGTATTTGCATCGCCCATGATCTCGGTATGCGGAGCGCTCACCCTCAGGCCGCAGCAGTCGACGCCGAGCGAGGAACGCAATGACAGCTTCTGTAGACACCACGACGCGCAACGCCGTGGTCGCACCGCCCCCGCCGGCCAGGCCTGCCGGGCCGCGGCCGGACCTAGACCGGGAAGGCGGAACCACCGGCGAGCGGATCCTGGTCGCCACCTTCGTGGGCATCCCGATGCTCGCGCTCGTCGCCGCGGTACCGCTCGCATGGCGATTTGGCCTGTTCAACTGGCAAGATGCCGTGCTCGGGCTGGTCTTCTACGCGGTGTCCGGCCTCGGAATCAGCATGGGCTTCCACCGCTACTTCACCCATGGGTCGTTCAAGGCGGTCCGCGGATTCAAGATCGCGCTCGGCATCGCCGGGTCCATGGCCATCGAAGGGCCGCTGCTCACCTGGGTCGCCGACCACCGCAGGCACCACAAGTACAGCGACAAGGAGGGGGACCCGCACTCGCCGTGGCGCTTCGGTGCGGACTGGAAGGCCCTCTCCAAGGGCCTGATCTTCGCGCACATGGGCTGGATGTTCGACGCCGACCGCACCTCGCAGCAGAAGTTCTGCCCCGACTGGCTGGCCGACTCCGACATCCGGCGCGTCTCCAGGTCCTTCCCGTGGATCGTCGCTGCCTCCCTGCTGCTCCCTGCGCTCATCGGCGGCCTGTGGGCATGGTCGTGGCAGGGCGCTGTGCTCGCGTTCTTCTGGGCCGGCCTCGTGCGTATCTCGTTCCTGCACCACGTGACCTGGTCGATCAACTCCATCTGCCACACCTTCGGCAAGGAGGACTTCGAGGTCAGGGACAAGTCAAGGAACGTCGCCTGGCTGGCGATCCTGTCCTTCGGCGAGTCCTGGCACAACCTGCACCACTGCGACCCGACCTGCGCGCGTCACGGGGTACTCAAGGGCCAGATCGACATCGCGGCACGCGGTATCTGGGCTGCCGAGAAGCTCGGCTGGGCCTATGACGTGCGGTGGCCGGAAGAGACCCGGCTGACCGGCAAGCAGATAGGCGGATCAAGGAAGCTGGGGTCTATGACCAAGCGCGCTGGCTCAGCGGCGACTGGCTGAGCGGGCCATTGACCGACATGATGGAGCAGTGACAAGCCCACCGCCCGGATCAGGTCGCAAGAGAATGACCGGCACCGAGCGCCGGGCCCAGCTGCTGGATATCGGCCGCCGCCTGTTCGCCGAGCGCGGTTTGGACGGCACCTCGATTGAGGAAATCGCCGCGAAGGCAGGCGTCTCCAAGCCGGTCGTCTACGAGCATTTCGGCGGCAAGGAGGGGCTGTACGCGGTCGTCGTCGACCGGGAGGTCGAGCGCTTCATCACCATGGCGACCCGCCTCCTGCAGGGCGAGGACACCATGGAGAAATTCGAGGTAGCCGCCGTTGTCCTGCTCAGGTACATCCAGGACAACGCCGACGGTTTCCGGATCCTGGTTCGGGACTCGAACCCGGCCTCGGGATCCGGGACCTTCGCCAGCCTGATCAGCGATATCGCCAGCCAGGTCGAGTACATCCTGGGCGACGTGCTGAAGGCCCGCGGTTATGACCCGAAGCTGGCGCCGATGTACGCGCAGATGCTCGTCGGAATGGTCGCGTTCACCGGACAGTGGTGGCTGGACGCCCGGAAGCCTAAGCTCGAGGAAGTGGCAGCGCACCTGGTGAACCTGGCCTGGAATGGCATGTCCCAGCTTGACCCCAAGCCGAGCATCTCGCCAGCGGCGATGCAGATACTCCACGCGATGGACTGACCCGGCTGGCCCGCTGGCAAGCAGGCCGGGCGCACCAGCGAGCTGGCTGACCAGCTATCTGCGGACCGCCACCGCGAAGACCCGCCGGAACGGAAGCACGGTGCCATAGGGCGCCGCTGGGTACGCTCCGCGCAGCCGGGCTCCGTACTCAGCGGCGAACTCCGCCGCAGGCCCGGGCGGGAGCGCGGCCAGCACCGGCCGCAGGCCTGTGCCGCGATACCAGTCGAGCACTGGATCGGTGCCGCGCAGCACATGCAGATAGGTCGTCTCCCATGCGTCCACCTCGCAGCCTGCGCGTGCGAGCACATCGAGGTACTCGGCCGGCTCGGCGGCCTGGCGGTTGAGCTGCACATTCGTAAGCAGCGGGCGCCAGGCGCGCGAACTGGCCAGCTCGCGCATGATGGCGTGGCTCGGCTGATCGAAGTTGCCTGGCACCTGGATGGCAAGCCACCCGCTGGTGGCGAGGAAACCAGCCCATCTGGTCAGGACGTCCAGGTGATCCGGGATCCATTGCAGGACAGCGTTGGAGACGATCACGTCGGCCCGCCGATCCGGCTGCCACTCCCGCACGTCAGCGAGCGCGAAGCTGAGCCGCGCGCGGGCCCCGCCCGGCACCTGAGGGCCGGGATCATTCGCCGGATGCGGCACGAGCAGTGCCTGCGCATCGCTGATCATCTCCGCCGAGCTGTCGACGCCGCGGATCTCAGCCTCCGGCCAGCGCCTGGCCAACGTGGCGGTCAGGTCGCCCGGCCCGCAGCCCAGGTCTACGACCAGCCGGGGAGCATCAGCCCGGACCCTCGCGAGCATGTCAGTGAAAGGCCTCGACCGCTCGTCGGCGAAAAGCCGGTACTGGCCCGGATCCCACATGGCAGCCTCCAGCTCTCTTGACATCGAGATATCTCTTACTACCCGTCATGAAGTCTCGATGTCAAGAGATATGCTGCGGGTCATGGAGCAGCAGCGCCCGGCGCCCGGCCGGGCAACCAGATCCGTGCGGACCACGGCGGCTGCCAGCGTCACCACAGTTGTCGGCGCCGCGGCTCCGCAGACCGACGAGGTGGACGAACTCGTCGCGGGCTGGCGCGCCGAACGTCCCGACCTAGACGTCGAACCGCTTCAGGTCCTCAGCCGGATCTCCCGGCTGGCCCGGCATCTGGACCGGGCGCGCCGGGCGGCATTCTCCGCGCACGGACTGGAATCCTGGGAGTTCGACGTGCTCTCCGCGCTGCGCAGGCAGGGCGCTCCGTATCAGCTGAGCCCTGGCGCACTGCTCCGCGCCACCCTGGTCACCTCCGGAACGATGACGAACCGGATCGACCGGCTTGCCGACGCCGGCCTGGTCAGCAGGCAGCCCGATCCGCAGGACAAGAGAGGCGTGCTCGTCGCGCTGACCGGCGGCGGGCTGGCAGCCGTGGACGCGACCCTGGCCGACCTGCTGTGCAGCGAACGGCAGCTGCTCACCGGCCTGGACGCCGACCAGCAGCGCGAACTCGCGTCGTTGCTGCGGATCCTGCTGGTGCCATTTGACGCGCGGCAGCCTCCGGCTACCGGCTAACTGGCAATTCCTGCTGGTGACATTGCGGGATCACTCGGAAAGGTCCTCGGCCAGGGTGAGCCAGCGCTCCTCCAGGCTGGCCTTCTCCTCTTGGACCTCCCGGAGCTGGCCGCCAAGCTCTATCAGCCGGGCATAGTCGCTGGCGTGCTCGGCCAGTACCCCGATGAGTCTGGCTTCCTGGGCAGAGACCTTTCCGAGCTGGCGCTCCAGCCTGGTCAGCTCTTTCTGGCCATCGCGGCGCCGCGCCGCAGGCGAACCGGCTCCAGTGACCGGGCCGCCAGGACCCTGACTCTGCGGACCCGGCCCGAACGCGACCTCACGTTCCCGCCGTTCCAGGTACTCGGTCACGCCGCCCGCCAGAAAGGACAGCTCTCCGCCGAGCAGCGCCACCACGTGGTCGGTCACGCGCTCGAGGAAGTACCTGTCGTGGCTGACCACCACCAGCGAGCCTGGCCAGCTATCCAGCATGTCTTCAAGCTCGGTCAGCGTCTCGATGTCCAGGTCGTTGGTCGGCTCGTCCAGCAGCAGCACGTTCGGCTCGGCCATCAGCAGCATCAGCAGCTGCAGCCGCCTGCGCTCGCCACCGGACAGGTCGCCCACGACCGTCCATTGCCGCTCGCCTCGCAGGCCGAGCAGTTCCAGGAGCTGGCTGGCAGACACCTCGCGGTTGCCCAGCCGGACGGAGCTGCTCACCTGCTGCGCCGCTTCCAGCACCCGGAGCGCTGGATCTACCGCTGCCGGCTCCTGGGTGAGGTATCCCAGGCGCACGGTCTTGCCCCGGACAACCCGGCCGCCGACCGCCAGGTCGCCGCCTGGATACTCGCCACCAGCGGGCTGGCCGCCGCTCTGTTGCCCGCCACCAGCGGGCTGGCCGCCGTCAGTCAAATGGCCGCCGCGTGATCCCTGCTCGCGGCCGGCCGGCAGGGCGCCCGAGAGCAACCGCAGCAGCGTGGTCTTCCCGCTGCCGTTCACTCCGACGACGCCGACCCGGTCGCCGGGTCCGAGCTGCCAGGTCACGTGATCAAGCAGCAGCCGGTTACCGGCGGATACCGTCGCATCCTCGATGTCGATGACGGTTTTACCGAGTCGCGCTGCAGCTACCCGGGCCAGCTGAACGCTATCCCTCGGCGCGGGCTCGTCCTCGATCAGCTCGGTGGCCGCCTCGATCCGGAACTTCGGCTTGCTGGTGCGGGCCGGCGGTCCGCGCCGCAGCCAGGCAAGTTCCTTGCGCAGCAGACTGCGCCGGCGGCGGTCCGCGGCCTCGGCGAGCCTGGCCCGCTCCGCCCGCGCGAGTACGTAGGCCGAGTAGCCGCCCTCGTAGGAGTGCACCTGACCGTCAGAGACCTCCCAGGTCCGCTCCGTCACCGCATCGAGAAACCAGCGGTCGTGAGTGACTACCACGACCGCCCGTCCCGGGTCGGCCAGGTAGTTCGCGAGCCAGCGGATCGCCTCCAGGTCCAGGTGGTTGGTTGGCTCGTCGAGCAGCAGCAGAGCGTGCGTGCCCAGCAGCAGAGCGGCCAGCGCAACCCGGCGCCGCTCGCCCCCCGACAGCCGTTCTAGCGTCGCCTCGGTACCGATATCTGAAAGCAGCGCTGCCACCACGCCCCGGCTGCGTGCATCCGCAGCCCACTCGTGCTCGGACAAGCTCCCGAAAACAAGTTCCCGCACTGAACCCGTCGCTTCCACGCGCTGTGGAAGGTAGCCGATCCGCGCGTCCCGGACCCGCGTGGCCCGACCTGAGTCGAGTTGCCCGACGCCTGCCAGCGCCGCCAGGAGCGTGGTCTTGCCGGCCCCGTTGCGACCGACGACCCCGATCTTGTCTCCTGCTGAAACCCCGAGTGAGACACCATCGAGCAGCACCCGCGGGCCGTATGCCTTCCTGGCTGCCTCAAGATTGACCAGGTTCACGTCGGCTCTCCGGCCAGGATGGTCGCGCCGCCGACCGGTCCCCTGACCGCGACGACAGCCCGGCAGACCCCTGCGCCAGTCACCGCGACCGCGAGGTCCCTGGCATGCGCGGCGTCCGCAGCCAGGAAGGCGCAGGTCGGCCCGGATCCGGAGACGATCGCTCCCAGGGCGCCATGCTGGCGGCCGGCGGTCAGTGCCTGTCGAAGTTGCGGGCGCAGCGACACCGCCGCGGGCTGAAGGTCGTTGGCGAGCTGTGCGCCGACGGCAACCGGATCTCCCGACCTGAGCGCGGCCATCAGGGCAGTACTCAGCTGAGGCGGCTGGACCGCGGCGGTCTCAGCCTGGTCAGGCCGGGCAGCGGCGGCTATGGCCGGGTTGACCGCAGAATGGGCGCCCGCCGGGCTGCCCGAAGCTGCAGCGGCGGCTGCGGAACGGCGCGCGGCTGCAGCGGCCTCCGCAGGACTTCGCGGGGCTGCCGGGGCTTCGGCGAGGCGCCGTGGGGCCGCAGTAGCGGCATTCGCAGCCCCGGCCGCCCGGGCGGCCCGGAGCCGGTCACAGGCCGCGTAAACCTCCGGGGTCGACAGGCCGCCGACGCCGAACGCGAGCACCCAGTGATAGACCCCGGTCACTAGCGCCGGGGTGAGCTGCTCACCCCGGCCCTGGCCGACAGCGGTGCCGCCAAGGAGCGCGAATGGGACGTCGCTGCCAATGTCCGCGGCCACCGCCCGCAGTTCCCGGGGGGAAGCGCCAGCACCCCAGAGCTCGTTGCAGGCGACCAGCGCTGCCGCTGCGTCGGCACTCCCCCCGGCCAGGCCGGCCGCCACGGGGATTCGCTTGCGGATCTCGATCAGCACCGCGCTCTTGCCACGGCGGCCTGTCCCGGCAGCCTTGGCGAGCGCGACCGCGGCGCGAGCCGCCAGGTTAGTGCGCCCGGCGGGAACTGAGCCCGCGTCTGCTCCGGTCACCACCACCTTGGTGCGCTCGGCCGGACGTACCGTCACCTCATCGAAAAGTGACACCGCGTGGAACACTGTCACCAGGTCGTGATAGCCGTCGGCGCGCGGCGGCCCGACGGCAAGCTGGAGATTCACCTTCGCGGGAACCCGCGCGGTCACAGGGGTAACAGTCACGACCAGACGATTTTACGCGGGCGCGCCGTCAGCTTCGTCCGGCGGCGCAGTCGCGCCCGGCCAGCGCGATCCTGGCAAACTCCGCCACGGCTAGCGACTCGCCTCGCAGCGCCGGATCGATTCCGGCGTTCCTGAGCACTTGCTCGGCCGCCGAGGCGGAGCCCGCCCAGGGCGCGAGCGCGGCCCTGAGCGTCTTGCGCCGCTGCGCGAACGCGGCGTCGACAACGGCGAAGACCTCCGGCCGGCTCGGCTGGCCGGTGACACCACCCGGCTGGCCGGCGGCAGCGGCCTGCGGCGTACCGCCGGAGCCGGGCCTGGCATCCGCTGCGCCAGGCACAACGGGCGGATCCCGCTTGGTGAAGGCGACCAGCCCCGAATCGACCCTGGGCACCGGCCAGAACACGGTCCGCGGCACCGATCCGGTCCTCCGGACGTCAGCGAACCAGGCGAGCTTCACCGATGGCACGCCGTAAGTCCGGCTGCCCGGCGGTGCGCTCATCCGGTCCGCTACCTCCGCCTGGACCATGACCAGGCCGTGCTCCAGCGACGGCACGACAGCAAGGAGGTGCAGGAGCACCGGCACGGCCACGTTGTAGGGAAGGTTGGCTACCAGCGCAGTGGGCGGCCGCCCGGGCAGCGCAGTCACCCGCGCCGCATCCGCGGTCACCACCTCAAGGCGGCCGGCCAGGTTAGCGGCGCGTACCCCGATGGTCGCGGGCAGCTCGGCGGCGAGCAGCGGATCAACCTCAATGGCGATGACCCGGCCGGCAGCGGCCAGCAGCGGCAAGGTAAGCGATCCGAAGCCGGGACCGACCTCGATCACCGTCTCCCTGGGGCCCAGGGCCGCCAGCGCCACGATCCGCCGGACCGTTCCGGCGTCGATGACGAAGTTCTGGCCCAGCCGCTTGGACGGCGCGATGCCGATCCTGCGGGCAATCTGCCTGATATCCGCCGGACCGAGCAGGGCTACCTCGGCCGGCTGGGCCACATCCGGCATCGGGCTAGGTCCGCCACGGGCCGAACAGGCGCTCACCGGTCGCGGTGACGGCAGCGCAGAGCTCGGCCACCGCGAGCTGCTTCACGTCGGCGAGCGCCCGCAGTGTGGTGGCCACCATGGCCGGTGAGTTCGGCTTGCCGCGGTACGGCACCGGAGTCAGGAACGGCGCGTCCGTCTCGGCCAGTATGAGGCCGGCTGGTGCCGCGACGGCGGCATCGCGAAGCTGCTGGGCGGTGGAGAACGTCACGTTGCCGGCGAAGCTCAGCACGTATCCGGCAGCCGCGCAGCGCTTGGCCATCCCGGCATCGCCAGAGAAGCAATGAAAGATCACCTGATCGGGGGGTCCTTCGGAGTCCAGGATGCGCAGCACGTCGTCATGAGCGTCCCGGTCGTGGATCATCAGGGCCTTCCCGGCCTGCTTGGCGATCCGGATGTGCGCGCGGAACCACTCCTGCTGGATCTCGGGCGCTGCGCTGTCCCGGTAGTAGTCCAGTCCGGTCTCGCCCACGGCCCGGACCTGGTCCAGCCCGGCCAGCGCGGCGATCTCGGCGAGCACCTCATCCCGCTGGGCAGGCGACGAGGCGGCCCGCGCGGTCTCGTTCGGGTGGATGGCCACCGCCGCGTAGACATCCCGGTGCTGGCCTGCGCAGTCGGCAGCCCAGCGCGATGACGCCACGTCGCAGCCGACCGTCACCATCCGGGTAATGCCGACTGCCCGGGCGTCGGCTAGCACCGCTGGCAGCGGGCGCTCGATCATGTCCAGGTGGCAATGGCTGTCGAGCGCCGGGCCGGGCAGCGGCTCGGGCAGCGGCGGCCGGGCCGGGCCGGGCGACCTCACGACTGCCCGAAGCTGGACAGCGGCTCGCAAAGCCGTACCCGGCCGGGCGCTGCGGGGCTGGTCACGCCTGCTCCAGCCGGGCCAGCTCCTCGTCAGCGACGGAGGGGTCGAGCTTGGCGAACAGCGGGGTCGGCGGCGCCAGCGGGGTGCCCGGCCGGATCGCGGCCGGCTGCCACCGGGCCGCGGTGTCGTACTGGCCGGTGATCACCGGGTACGGAGCGCCGCCGTCCTCATCCACCTCCTCGATCCGGGGCATGCCCGACCATTCGCCGGTGCCGCCGAGCATCTCGAAAACCTGCTGCGACGATCGCGGCAGGAACGGGGTCAGCAGCGTCTTCCCGTCGTCCACGAGCTGCAGCGCCACATGGCAGATTGTCCGCATCCGGTCCGGATCGGACTCGCGGAGCTTCCACGGAGCCTGGTCGGACAGGTATTTGTTGGCCTCGCCCAGTGTCCGCATCGCCTCGGTGATCGCGGCCTTGAAGCGGGACCGGCCGAGCGCATCTCCGACCGTGCTGAACGCGGTCCTGGAGCGCTGCAGTATCGCGTTGTCGGCGTCGGTCAGCTGGCCGGCCTGCGGGATCTCGCCAATATTGCGGGCCGCGAACGAGACGCAGCGGTTGACCAGGTTTCCCCAGTTGGCCACCAGCTCGTCGTTGCTGCGCCGGACAAACTCATGCCAGGTGAAATCGGTGTCCTGGTTCTCCGGGCCGGCCACCGCGACGTAGTACCGCAGCGCATCGACGTCGTAGCGGGCCAGGAAGTCGCGTACATAGATGACCACCGCCCGCGACGAGGAAAACTTGCGGCCCTCCATCGTGAGGTACTCGCTGGAAACGACTTCGGTCGGCAGGCTCAGCTCGCCAAGGTCGCCCGGCGTGCCGCCCTTGCCGCCCCGGCCGTTGTAGCCGAACAGCATCGCGGGCCAGATCTCAGCATGGAAGACGATGTTGTCCTTGCCCATGAAGTAATAGGCCTCGGCATCCGGCGACTGCCACCACGCCCGCCATGCGTCCGGCTCGCCACGGCGGCGCGCCCACTCCACCGAGGCCGACAGGTACCCGATCACCGCGTCGAACCAGACGTAGATCCGCTTGTCCGGGCGGTCCTGCCAGCCGGGCAGCGGGATCGGCACCCCCCAGTCGAGGTCCCGGGTAATCGCGCGCGGCTGCAGCTCACCGAGCAGGTTGAGGGCGAACTTCAGCACATTGGGACGCCACTGGCCGCTCTTGCTCTGCAGCCAGGTCCCGAGCACGTCCGCGAAGGCGGGCAGGTCCAGGAAGAAATGCTCCGCCTCGACGAACTCCGGCTTCTCGCCGTTAATCCTCGACCGCGGGCTGATCAGGTCGGCCGGATCAAGCTGGTTACCGCAGTTGTCGCACTGGTCGCCGCGCGCGCCGTCGTAGCCGCAGATCGGGCAGGTGCCCTCGATGTAGCGGTCGGGCAGGGTCCGGCCGGTGGACGGCGAGATCGCGCCCATCGTCGCGCGCGGGAAGATGTAGCCGTTGCGGTAGAGGCCGGTGAAGATCTCCTGGACCACCGCGTAGTGATTGCGGGTCGTGGTCCTGGTGAACAGGTCGTAGGAGACGCCCAGGCCGGTCAGGTCCTCAGCGATGATCCTGTTGTACCTGTCGGCGAGCTCGCGCGCCGTCAGGCCCTCGGCGTCGGCCTGGACCTGGATCGGGGTGCCGTGCTCGTCGGTACCGCTGACCATCAGCACCTTGTTGCCGGCCATCCGCTGGTAGCGGGCGAACATGTCGCACGGGAGCCCGAATCCGGATACGTGCCCGATGTGACGCGGGCCGTTGGCATACGGCCATGCGGCCGCGGCCACGATATGACGGCTGGTTGAGGACATGGCCTCCAGCCTAGAGCCTGGCCCGCGGGCCAGCGTCTGCTGAGGAGACTGACCGGTGCGCTACGACGGCGTCGTAGAGTTCCCGTTTTGCTATTCCGTGCTCTTTCGCCACCGCGGCGATCGCGGCGCTGCGCTGCGCGCCTCCCGCGACCCGCTGCTCTACCTCCGCGGCGGCGGCCGCCGGCTCGCCAGGGCGGCCAGCGGCGGCCGCGCGGGTTCCCTCGACCACCACGGTGATCTCGCCGAGCGGCCCGTCGCTCGCCCAGGCCGCCAGCTCGGCCAGCGTGCCGCGCCTGACCTCCTCGTGCGTCTTGGTCAGTTCCCGGCAGATGGCAGCACGCCGGGCGGCGCCGAAGGCCTCGGCCAGGGCCGCCAGGGTGGCGGCCAGCCGGCGCGGCGACTCAAAGAAGATCAGCGTGCGGCGCTCGGCGGCCAGCTCGGTGAACCTGCGGGCGCGCTCGCCCGCCTTACGCGGCGGAAAGCCTTCGAAGCAGAATCTGTCGCTGGGCAGTCCGGACACGGCCAGCGCGGCGGTGACGGCTGACGGCCCGGGCAGCACGGTGACCCGGAAACCCTCGGCAGCCGCCGCGGCCACCAGCCGGTACCCCGGATCGCTCACGCCGGGCATGCCGGCGTCGGTGACCAGCAGCACGTCGCGGCCGGCCTTGAGCTCGCCGAGCAGCGTGACCGCGCGGGCCGCCTCGACCCCGTCGTAGTAGGAGACCACCCGGCCGGCCAGGGTGACCCCGAGCGAGGCCGCGAGCCTGCGCAGCCGCCGGGTGTCTTCGGCAGCGACGACCGGCGCCGCGGCCAGCGCCGCAGCCAGCCGCGACGACGCGTCGCAGGGCTGGCCGATCGGGACCGCTGCCAGCGTGAGCGTGCCCCCGGCGCGGCCGGCCGCCGCTTGCGCTGCGGCGTCCTGGCGCCCGGTGCCGCTACGTTCCATTCCGCCGCCCACACTGATCCCCTGCGCCCCTACGATGGCTTTCGATGATGGCAAATGAGGCCACGGCGCTGACGAGCGCACCGGCTGATCCGGGCTCCGCCCTGCGTGACCGCCTGGTCCCGCCGATCGCGGGGAGCGCCGTCGTGGGCTGGCTCGGGCCGCTCCTGATCACCGCGCTCGGCACCTTCCTGCGCTTCAACAGGCTCAGCGTTCCTCCTTCTATCGTCTTCGACGAGACCTACTACGTCGGTGACGCCTACGGCATCCTGCGCCACGGCGCCGAGATCAACCATGTCAGCAACGCCGATGCGCTGCTGGCCCATGGCCGCACCAGCATCCTCGGCTCCGGTGGCGAGTTCGTAGTCCATCCGCCGCTCGGCAAGGTGGCGATGGCGGCCGGCGAGTGGCTGTTCGGCCTGACTCCGTTCGGCTGGCGGTTCGCCGTCGCCGTGGCCGGGTCGCTCTCCATCCTGATGACCGCCCGGATCGCCCGCCGGATGACCAGGTCAACGCTGCTCGGCTGCGTCGCGGGGCTACTGCTGGCCCTGGACGGGCTCGAGTTCGTGATGAGCCGCACCGCGGTGCTCGACATCTTCGTGATGTTCTGGGTGCTGGCCGCCTTCGGCTGCCTGGTGATCGACAGGGACCGGTCGCGCGGGAGGATCGCCGCGGCAGCGGCCGACCGGACGGCCGGCGATGCGGGGCCCAGGCTGGGAATCCGGTGGTGGCGGGTGCTCGCCGGGCTGTGCCTCGGCTGCGCCTGCGCGTCGAAGTGGAACGGCATCTACTACGTGGCTGCCTTCGGCTGCCTCGCCATCGCCTGGGACCTCGGGGCCCGGCGCGCGGCTGGTTTCACCAGCTACATCCGCGGCACGCTGGCACGGGACGTGAGCTGGCTGCCGATCTCGTTCGGGCTGGTGCCGTTCGCTGCCTACCTGGCCTCCTACAGCGGCTGGTTCGCCTCCAGCGCCGGCTATGACAGGAACTGGGCGGCGCAGCACGGTGATCACACTCCGGTGCTGTCCGCGCTGGACTCGCTGTACCAGTACAGCCGGGCGATGTGGCACTTCAGCGTGACGCTGGCGGCGGGCCACCCGTACAAGTCGCAGCCGTGGACCTGGCTGCTGCTGAGCAGGCCGGTGTCCTTCTACTACGCGACCCCGAAGGGCTGCGGCTCGGCCAGCTGCTCGCAGGAGGTCCTGGCCATCGGCACGCCGCTGATCTGGTGGGCTGGCATTCCCGCGCTGCTGGTCTGCCTGGCCTGGTGGCTGACCCGCAGGGACTGGCGGGCTGGCGCGGTCCTGCTCGGGGTCGCGGCCGGCTGGCTGCCGTGGTTCTGGTTCGCCTGGCACGACAACAGGACCGAGTTCTACTTCTACGCGGTCGCCTTCGACCCGTTCCTCGTCATCGCGATCACCTTGTGCCTGGGGCTGATCATCGGGCCCGCCCGGGCCAGCCAGGCACGCCGGACGACCGGCGCCGTGCTGGCCGGCGCCTATCTGCTTGCGGTGCTGGCCGACTTCTACTACATGTACCCGGTGCTGGCCGCGAAGGTCTTGCCGTACAGCTCGTGGCTGGCCCGGATGTGGTACCACGGCTGGATCTGACCGGACGAACTTCTGACCGGCAGAACTAGAGCCGGCGGTCCCGTTTCGGTCATGCATGTCTTACGTCAAGTGCAAAATATGTCGTCCCGATTATTCCTGCATATCGGGCCTTATCCTTATTTTGTTCCGTCATCGTAACGTTGCTCAGGTCACGCATCGTGACGAAGCGCTGCTGCGTCTATAGGGTGACCAACAACGAGGACGGAGCGGCAATGAGGCAGAAAGAGCAGACGCCAGAACAGGACGCGCGGTTTGAGCGTGACGTGATGCCCTACTTTGGCCAGCTTTATCCTGCTGCGCTTCGAATGACCAGGAATGCCAGCGACGCCGAGGACCTCGTCCAGGAGACATTCGTGAAGGCGTATGCCGCATTCCACCAATTCAAGCCAGGGACCAACCTGCGGGCATGGCTGCACAGGATTCTCGCGAACACCTTCATCAACAACTACCGGAGGCGGCGGCGCGAACCCGTGCAGCCGCTCGGCATCGACTTCCAGGATGACTGGCAAGTCGGAACCGATCCGCTCACCCCGCCTGCCGCGTCGGCCGAGGCTGAGGCACTCGGCCGGATGGCTGACTCCGAAGTTCTCCGGGCGCTCCGCGATCTGCCGAAGGAGTTCAGGGTCGCGATCTACCTCGCTGACATCGAGGGCTACCCGTACAAGGAGATCGCGGAGATGATGGGAACGCCGATCGGCACGGTGATGTCGCGGCTGCACCGCGGCCGGGAAAAGCTCCGCGCGCGCCTGTACGCCTACGCGCCCTCCTAGCCGCCGGTGCGCACGTACAGGTCCACCACCACGGTGCGCACGTGCCAGTGCTGGGCCAGCCGCATCCCCTTGAGCAGAGTCAGCTCCTCGCGGCCCGTCGAGCCTGCCGGGCCGCCCGTACTAGCGCTGGCCCAGGTCACGAGCCACACCCTGGTGACGCCAGCGAACCGGCTCCGTAGCGTCGCGGGCGGCACCTCGACGCCGGTAAGGGTGACCGACGCGGCAACGGGACCGGCTAGCGCGATGTCACGCAGCCGCAGGTACGGGGCCGGGTAGGCGAAGCTGAGCAGCCGGGCCTCCACCGAGCCGTAGAAGACCGCGTCGCCCGGCCGCTCATGGGCCGAGACGATCGCCGCCACGCTGCGCAGGTTGTCGGCGCGCGCCCCGGTCAGCCGGGCCCGCTGCTGCGGCCCGGCCACCATGACCACTAGCGCCAGAACGACGATCATCGATGGCAGCCACGCGGCTGCCGGCCACCCGGGCCACCTGGATGCCAGCGGGATCCTGGCGACCTGCCGGGCCAGCCAGCCGAGCCCGGCGGCGACCAGCAATGCCACCGCTGGCACGCAGAAGTTGACGTAGCGCTCGACATAGATGGGGCGGATCTGGGAGGCCAGCATCAAGATGAGCGGGGGCACCACCAGCCACGGCAGCGCCACCGCGGCCAGGCCCGGCTGGCTGGCCCGGCGGGCCGTCACGCCGCTTGCCACTCCGGCCAGCGCGACCGCGGCGACCAGCGGCAGGAGCGACTTAGAGCCGGCCAGGTCCGACGCCAGCCGCTGGACTGCCGGCCATCCGGGCCGGCCGATCCAGCTCAGAATCGCGGACTGACTATAGGCAAGGGCAATGAACGGGGAAAGGACGAGCAAGGCGGCCGCGGCCGCGGCCAGCCAGCTGGCCCGCCAGGGCCGCGAGCCCGACGGCACCGGGCTCCCGGCGCGCGGCCGGGCGGCCGCTGCCGGTCCTGCCTGGGCCTGCGCATCCGCTCCCGTGTCCGCCCGGGCCCGGGCGATCAGCACGGTCACCGCGTGCGCGGCAACGAGCAGCGACGCGAGCAGGCTGGACAAGGTGGTGAGGACGATCGCCGCGGCGTAACCGGCCCACCATCCCCACCCCCCGTGAGCAGCCGCCCTGACCAGCAGGTAGCTGGCGGCGACCGCGAACAGGGTCGTCAGCCCGTAGGGCCGCGCGTCCTGCGCGTAGAACGTCGTCTGCGGCACGGCCACGAACAAAAGGCCGGCCAGCACCCCGATGACCGGCGGCGACGGCAGCGCCGAATGCACCGCCAGGCGCCGGCCGAGAGCGGCGATCAGCCCGGCCGCCGCGCTCATGCCCAGCAGCGACGGCAGCCGGACGGCCGCCGCCGAGATACCGAGCATGCCGACCACCAAGTGCATGAACAGGTAGTACGGGCCGTGCACCAGATCCACGTGGCCCATCAGGGCGAAGATCTGGCCGACCGAGCGCCGCGCCGCCTCGATCGTGTAGCCCTCGTCGCGCCAGAGCGACGCGCCGCCGAGCCCGTGGCCGCCCACGGCCAGCTCGGCGGCGGCCGGAATGAGGACGACGAGCCAGGCCGCAAGCCGCGACTGGCGCCAGCCGGCCACCTGGCGGGCGTCCGGGGCGACGCCCTCGCGGCCGTCGGCGCCGCCGGCCGCCAGGCCCGTCATCGAGCCGGCGGCCCCGGCCTCACGGTCTCCGATCACGTTACCTACAATACCGATCGAAATTAGCTAACATTCGGGCGAGGACACGCACTGCGCACATTCCACCACAGACTTCAGCCGCCGAAGATCCGATCACAGGCCCGGGCGCTGGCCTTCCCGTCATCGAGCGGGCAGAACTTCGCCGCGAACGCTGCGTACGCCCTGCGGTGACTGTCCTGTACCTGCGCGATGTCCTTGATCGCCGTGATCACCTCATCGGAGGTATCCAGCAGCGGGCCGGGTGCTTCAGCCGCAAAGTCGAAGTAGAAGCCGCGCAGGTTGTCGCGGTACTGCTCGAGGTCATAGGTGAAGAACAGCATCGGCTTGCCAGTCGGCGCGAAATCGAACATCACCGACGAGTAGTCGGTCACCAGGACATCGCTGACGAGGAGGAGCTCGGAGATGTCCGGATAGCGGGTCACGTTGACGGCGAACCCGGGCCGCGCGCCCGCGGGCACGTCATCGGCCATGTGATGATGGCCGCGGATCAGGATCACGTGATCGTCGCCGAGCGCCTGCCAGGCCCGCTCAAGGTCGAACCTGAAGTCGAAGCGATACCGGCCTGAGGCGTAGTACTGGTTGTCCCGCCAGGTCGGCGCGTACAGCACCACCTTCTTCCCGTCGGGCAGGCCAAGCCGCTGCCGCACCCCGGCCGCCACCGCAGCGGCGTCACCGCTGTGCAGCACGTCGTTCCTCGGATAGCCGGACTCGCAGATCTCGCCGTCGTAATGGAACGCCCTGCGCATGATCGGGGTGCTGAACGGATTGGGGGACAGCAGCAGGTCCCACTTGGCCACATCCCGGGCCAGGTGATCGAAATAGCTGGTGCCGCTGATGAACTGCGGCTGGTCAATATCGAAGCCGATGCGCTTCAGCGGCGTGCCGTGCCAGGTCTGCACGTAGGTCTGGCCGTCCCGCTTGTGATAAATGCCCTGCATGTCGTCATTGGCGATCAGGTAACGGCACCGGCCAAGCGCCTCCAGGTATTCCTCGGTACCGGTCAGCACGGGGCGGGCCCCGTCCGGCGCGGGCACGGACCAGTCCGCCACCGCCCAGAAGTGCTCCCGGTCATCGCCGCGGCGGCGCAGCTCGTTGGCGATCGCCCGGGGATTGTCGCTGCACTGCTTGCCCTTCCAGCTAACGAACATGACAGCATCCCTGACCGGAAGCTTTGTCTGCAGCGGGTAGTAGACGCCGCGCAGCACGCGCCGCTGCACCCGGCCATGCTCGCCGAGCCTGAGCGCGGCGCCCACGGTGAGGATCGGAGTGTCGTAGCCAGCGGTGGTGAACCGGTAGGTCTTCGGCCCGAAGACGATCTTCTTGTCGTCGATATCCGATAGCCGCGCGTGGTCGTAGCCCGGCACGATCAGCGGGCCGTCCGCCGTGTCCGCCCGGCGGACCAGGATGTTCCAGCTGCCATCGCGCAGCGGCAGCAGCCGGCCGAACGACGGCATCCCGGCCGCGGTGATCCCGACCGTGAATCGGTCCCCGTCCCTGGTGAACCCGAGCAAGTGCTGATCGGTGGAGCCCTTCCGCCGCAGCAGAGCCTCGTAACGGTCCTCAGCCGGCGCCGGGAAGGTGCCCGTCAGGGTGAGCCGTCCGTCCTCGTCCCAGGCGTGCTGGTCGATGACCGGCCGCAGGTCGCGGCTGACGATGATCACATTGCCGTGGCTGGTCCGTTCGACGCCGATCTCCCTGGTCCCCAGCACGTGCCTGAACTCCTGCTGGCCGTCCGGGAACACCACCCGGACCGGACCGCGGCTGTCCGCATCGACGTGCAGATCCCATTCGATGTCCGCGCCGTCGGCCCCGGCCGCCGGGGCGCCGGACGCGGGAGGGCCGCCAGCGGCCGGGCCGCGCGTGCCGATGGCTGCGACAGGTACTTCACCGCGCACCAGCAGCCTGCGGCCGTCCTCCCGGGAGGCCGTCGCGGGAAAATGCCGGGCGGCCGCGCCTTTTGGCCAGGCCAGGACGAGCTGAGGGCTGCTGGGCGCGGTGGCCGTGGTGACTTCGACGTCGATGACCAGCTTGCCGTTCAGCTCCTGGCAGGAATGCAGCACAGCAGGGGCTTCGACCACCTGCACATGCAGCTGGCGGCGAACCCACCGGGCCCCGAACCGGATCCCGGGGGCGACCTGCCGGAACTCCGGTCGCTCGGCATGGCCGCGCACCGGGGTGTGCAGCCGCGCGGCCCGCCAGACGCCCCGCCCCCTGACCAGGATCAGCCCATCCCAGTCGCCGGTCAGCCAGCGGCCCCCGACCCGGAACCACCGCGGGCTGATCTCGCAGCGGAAACCGGCCCAGTCGTAGGAGTAACGGGCCTGCCCGGACCATGCGGTGGCGTCGGGATGGGGCAGCGACCGGGCCGGCAGCACGATCGGCGGCAGCCGCCGGCCGATCGGCCGCAGGATAACGATCTTGGAGGTGTGCCTGCGCTTGGTGATGTCAATGGATGGCACGTATGCGCAGCCGCTGACCACCAGCCGCTTCCCGTGCCAGCCGATACCGTCGACCCGGACGAAGGGGTCGAGTTCCCGCCAGTATGGCCGGTAGACCCTGGCCGGTATCCGCAGGGCGCGGTCGCCGCGGAAGGGCAGGTCGGCGTAGAGCCTGCCGAACCGCCTGACTACCGGGATGGTCTTGATCGGCTGCGCTTGCTGCCAGGCGTTGAACTCGATGAGCTGGTCCAGGCGGCCGGTCTTGACCAGGTAGTACGCGAGCCGGTGGGTCGACGGCAGCTTCGCGAACACCCGCCGGTCGACCTGGGCCAGGTAGTCGCGGCTCAGGCCGATGAACTCGGCCTGGTACTCGTCGCTGGTCCTGGAAAGGTCAGCGACATAGAGCCAGAGGTCATTGACGAGTGCCTTGCGCTGGTGCTCGCGCAGCAGCTTGGGCGACCCGCGCTCGGCGAGGAAGCGGTCGATGGCGGTCAGCGCCGTGATCCGGTCCCTGAGATTGGTGATGTTCGTCCGGGACTGGGTGATGGACAGCTGGCCCTTGCCGCGCTCGCGCCAGTAGTAGATCGTGTCCGGGATCACGTCGACGGCCCTGGCCAGCACGTGGGCCCGCGTCATGGCCTGGAGGTCCTCCCAGATCATGCCCTCGGGAAAGGACAGGCCGCTGGCGTCCCAGAACGACTTGCGGAATAGCTTGTTCCACACCGACACATCCCAGAAGAGCTGCGCCGACCGGCTGATATGCGTGCCGATCTGCCTGCCCTTGATAGCGCGCGAATGCAGTGCCGACTGGGTGACCCCGGCCGGGCCGATCCGGTCCACGTTGCCGGAGACGAAATCTGATCCCGATGCCTCCAGGGTCTCCAGCATCCTGGCGTACGCGTGGCTCGGCAGCATGTCATCGGCGTCCACGAAGGCGAGGAACTCGCCCGTGGCCCGCTCGATACCACGGTTGCGCGCGTAACCAGGTCCCCCGTTAGGGACGCTGACCAGCGAGAATCTCGGATCGGCCGCAGCCTGTGCCGCCGCTATCGCGACGCTTCCGTCGGCCGACCCGTCGTCGACCATGATGACCTCGAGATCAGTAAAGGTCTGGGCCGCGATGGACTGCAGGCAGTCACCGAGCAGGTCCTCGTTGTTGTAGAACGGCACAACAACGCTGATCCTCGGAGCCGTCATCTCATCTCCCCTCGTCTCCTGGCCACGCTGACTCCCTGCCGAAAAGCCTGCCAGACCTGGAACGGTGCGCAGCCCCCTCAGCCGCCGCCGCGCCGTGGCACGCGAGCTACGGTCTGACCGCGGCCGGACGGCCTGCCATGGGAGCGCTAAGCCACCGCGCTGCCTGGAACCGCCCCGCTGCGGACGGGGCCAAGGCGACATCGGCAGCCGGGGCAAGACAAGGCCGGTAGTCCAGCAGGCAGATCTCAACCCTCCAGGCCGGGCGGCACTAGCCTACTGACAGCGCCCGCCTGCTGCAGCCGGGTCGCCGCCGAAGCACCCCGCCGCAGCCAGCGGCTATTCGCCGCGCCAGGCCGGAGCGCGCTTCTGGCCGAAGGCGACGGCACCCTCGATGGCGTCCGCCGAGGCGAACACCGGACTGATGATCTCGCCCTGGCGGGCGAACGCTTCGTCGCTGGTCCAGTCGGCCGCCTCCACGACAACCTGCTTGCTGGCGGCCAGCGCGAGCGGCGCGCCCTGCGCGATGCGCGCGGCCAGGTCCCTGGCCGCGGCCAGGGCCTCGCCAGCCGGTGCAAGCCGGCTGATCAGGCCCGCCTCGGCCAGCCGCTGAGCTGGGAAATGCTCGCCGGTCAGGATGATCTCCATGGCCAGGTGGTAGGGGATCCGGCGGGGCAGCCTGAGCAGGCCGCCGGCGCCTGCGACCAGCCCTCGCCGCACCTCGGGCAGCCCGAATTTGGCCGCCTCGCTGGCGACCACGAGGTCGCACGCCAGGACGATCTCGAAGCCGCCGGCCAGGGCGTAGCCCTCGACGGCCGCGATGACCGGTTTGGCCGGCGGCCGCTCGGTGATCCCGGCGAAGCCCCGGCCCGGCGCCGTGGGAGCGTCCCCGGCCAGGAAGCCCTTCAGGTCCATGCCCGCGCAGAAGGTGCCGGCCGCTCCGGTGAGCACCAGGACCCGCACGTCGCTCCTCGCGTCCAGGTCGTCAACGGCGGCCGCAATGCCGCGGGCCACCTCGCCGTTGACCGCGTTGCGCGCCTCGGGGCGGTTGATGGTGATGACAGCGATCCCGTCAGCCACCTCGGTGACTACTGCGTCAGCCATCACTGCCTCGCTCGTTCGCCGGCGTCACCTGGGCTGGAACCTGATGCCGCCGTCGAAGCGGACTACCTCAGCGTTCATGTAGTCGTTCTCGATCAGCACACGGACCAGGTGGGCGAACTCCGCCGCGGTGCCCATCCGCCTGGGAAACACCACCGGAGCAGCCAGCTTGGCCTTGAACTCCTCACTCGCTGGCCCGGAACCGTAGATCGGCGTGTCGATGATGCCGGGGCAGACAGTGTTGACGCGCACCCCTATCGCGGCCAGATCGCGGGCCGCGGGCACGGTCATGCCAATGATCCCGCCCTTGGAAGCGGAGTAGGCCACCTGGCCCGTCTGTCCCTCGATGCCCGCGATGGAAGCGGTGTTGATGATCACGCCGCGGAGCCCGTCAGCGTCGGCGGGCTCCGTCGCCGCCATCGCCGCCGCAGCTATCCGCATCAGGTTAAACGTGCCGATCAGGTTAACGTCGATGACCTTGCGGTAGGCGGCCAGGTCGTGCGGTGACCCGTCGCGCCCGACCGTCCGGGCCGCCCAGCCGATGCCAGCGCAGCTCACCGCGACCCGGAGCGGCTGGCCTGCCCCGGCCGCCGCGCCGACGGCCGCCCGCACGGACTGCTCGTCGCAGACGTCGGTCCTGGCGAACTCGCCGCCGACCGCCTCGGCCACCGCCTTACCCCGCTCGTTATTGAGATCCGCGACGACGACCCGGCAGCCCGCGGCGGCAAGCCCGCGCACGGTCGCTTCGCCCAGGCCGCTAGCTCCGCCGGAGACGATCGCTGCCACACCATTCAATTCCATGGGCGGGAGCATACTGGCCCTCCCCGGGATTGTCGGTACCGCCGCCTATCGTCGGCACAGATCAGGAATTGCTCCGGGACCGCCTGGTGTTGTGATTGTGATGCGGGTCACCTTCACATCGCCGATCACCCGCGGAGCACCTGCCCCCGGCCAGCCGGGGCTGGAAAAACCTCAAGATATGTCGTGACCAGGGCGACTACCCTGGACGGCACTCGCAGCAAGCCCGCCTCGGCGGGCCGCTTAGGGAGGAAGCGTGAAGAAGTACCGGGGCAGCCCGTGGGTCGTGCTGCTGGTGGTCTCGCTCGGGTTCTTCATGACCCTGCTCGACCTGACGATCGTGAACATCGCGATCCCGAACATGATCACGAGGCTGCACGCGTCGCTCGACGACATCCTGTGGGTGATCAATGCCTACGCGCTCGTCCTGGCTGTGCTGCTGATCACCGCCGGGCGGCTGGGCGACCTGTTCGGCCAGCGGACCATGTTCATCGCCGGGATCATCGTGTTCACCGCCGCGTCAGCGGCCTGCGGCCTGGCTCCGAACGCCACCGCCCTGATCGCGTTCCGCGCTGTGCAGGGCCTGGGCGCGGCCATGCTGATGCCGCAGACGCTGGCGCTGCTGACCATGGTCTTCCCGCCCGAGCGGCGCGGCGCCGCGTTCGGTATCTGGGGCGCGGTAGCCGGCGTGGCCACCATCGCAGGCCCCACTCTCGGCGGCCTGCTGGTGACCGCATTCGACTGGCGCTACATCTTCTTCGTGAATCTGCCGATCGGCATCATCGTCATCGCCCTGGCCGTCGTGCTGATCCCGGACCTGCGCACCGGCCGCAGGCACCGGCTCGACGTCGCCGGCGTGGTGCTGGCGAGCGCGGCGCTGATGGCCATCTGCTATGGCCTGGTGGAAGGGCAGCGCTACAACTGGTCCACGATCACCTCGTTCGTCAGCATCCCGCTCGTACTCGGCGTAGGCGTGGTCCTGCTCGCGATCTTCCTGCTGGTTCAGCGCACCAAGCAGGACGGCGAGCCGCTCATCCCGTTCTCGCTGTTCCGCAGCCGCAACTTCTCGCTGATGAACTGGGTCTCCGGCACCGTCACCATCGGCATGATGGGTATTTTCCTTCCGTTCACCATTTACCTGCAGTCCGTGCTCGGGTTCTCCGCCCTGAAGGCCGGGCTGGCCATGGCGCCCGCCTCTGTCATGTCGATGTTCATCGCGCCGGTGGCCGGGCGGCTCTCTGACCGGATCGGCGGCAAGTTCATCCTGATGACCGGGCTGCTCTGCTTCGCCGCCGGCATGGGCTGGATGGCGCTGATCGCGCGGACGACCTCGGCCTGGTACGACTTCCTGCCCGCGCTTATCGTGGCTGGCTTCGGCATGGGGTGCACGTTCGCCCCGATGACGACGGTCGCGATGCGCGATGTCCAGTACCAGATGGCTGGAGCGGCATCCGGCGTCCTCAACACGACCAGGCAGGTCGGTGCGGTCATCGGTACCGCCGCCGTCGGAGCGCTCCTGCAGAACCGGCTGGCCGTCGCGCTGACCAGCCAGGCCAGGTCGCGGACCGCCGCCCTTCCGCCGGCGGCTCGGGACCAGGTCATCGCCGGCTTCCAGGGCGCCGCCCGCAGCGGCGTGGGCATCGGCGCGGGCCAGGGCGGCAGCAGCGTGCATCTCCCGGCTGGTCTGCCTGCCGGGCTCGTACCCGGGATCGAGCGCGTCTTTCAGGCGATATTCACCAATGGATTCGTCGAGGCGATGCGCTGGACCCTGGTGATGCCGCTAGCGATCCTGGTCATTGGCGCGATCAGCTGCCTGCTGCTCAGGCGCACGCCTGCCCTGGCTGCGGATGCGCCAGGCGGCTGGGCAGCAGGCGGCGGGGCAGCAGGCACCCCGGACGGCGCTGCGGCCGGGCGGGACGGCCAGGTACCGGTCGCCAGTACCGCAGTGCCCGGCCCGCCACCCGCCCGGCGGAAATGATCAGCTCGCGGACTCAAACGACTCAAATACTGCGGGAGCCCACAAGCCCGGCAGCTCCGCCGGGTCTGGCTCGAACGGGAACCTCGAACTGAATGCGGGCTCGAGGTCGGACAGCCAGATCGCATCCGGGTCGAACCGCGCGAAGAATGGCTTGCCGACCAGCTCGGCGTCGCGGGCCTGGATCATGTGCAGGGCGAACACCTTCTCGCCTGCCACCTCGACGACTCCGTCGATGCACAGCTTGCCCGGCGTCGCCGACATCGACGGGCCGCGCACCGTCCTGCTGAGCCCGGAGACGCTCCGGTAGGCGTCGCGGTAGATCTCATATCCCCGCGCCAGCGGCACGGCGAAATACCCCTGCGGGCCCGTGTCACGCTCCACGAACATGTAGTACGGCACCATCCCCATCCGGGTCTGGCGTCGCCACATGGCCGCCCAGACTGCCGGATCGTCATTGATCGACCTGATCAGCGGAGCCTGGGTCCGGATCACGGCGCCGGATGACCTGATCCGGCGCACTGCCTCGGCCACCAGGGGCGGCTCGAGCTCGCGCGGATGCGAGAAGTGCGCCATGAACGCAAGCACCCGCCCGGACTGTGCCACTTCCTCGAACAGCCGCAGGGTGTCATCGGCGTCCGGGTCACTGACGAACCGCTGGGGCCAGTAGGAGAGAGACTTGCTGCCGATCCTGATCGACTCGATGTGCGCGAGCCGCGGGTCGAGGAGCGGCTCGATGTAACGGCGCAGCACGTCAGTGCTCATGATCATCGGATCGCCGCCGGTGATCAGGACACTGGTGACTTCGGGATGGTTCCGCAGGTACGCGGTGACCCTGGCCATGTCGTCGGTGGCCATCTTCATTCCGGGCTCGTCAACGAACTGGGCCCACCGGAAGCAGTAGGTGCAGTATGCGTGGCAGGTCTGGCCCTGCTTCGGGAAGAGCAGGACGGTTTCCGGGTACTTATGCTGAATGCCGGGCACCGGCTCATCGGCGAGCGCGGGGATATTCAGCGCGAGCTGGCCTGCCGGATGCGGGTTCAGCCGCATCCGGACGGCGCGCGCCGCCGAGCTGAGCTCGTGCTCCGGAGCGCCGCGGCTCAGCAGGCCGGCCAGAATCCGCACATCTGCCTCCGGCAGCATGTCCGGCTGCGGGAAGACCAGGCGGTAGATCGGATCGTCCGGTGCCGCATCCCAGTCGATCAGGCAGTCGAGGACGTAGGAGTTGGTCCGGAACGGAAGGACAGTGGCCACGGCCTGGACCGCCAGCCTATCGGCGGATTCCAGGCCGGCCCGTTCGGCAAGCGCACTGAGATGCTTCGCCGTATACGCGCGGAATCGTCGGCCCGCCGCCGGAACAGCGGCCGTTATCTGCTCATATCCTGTCACGCATCTCCCTCCGTCGGTCGCGGCCCGGTGCGGGGTTGCCGGACGTGCGAGTGCCGCAAGCTGGCGGCAGGATGCGGATCGCCAGAACCAGTTACCTTAAAGACGTAGATAGCAGTACGTGCGCCAGGTGATTATTCATCCAAAATGGACACACTTAGGAAACACTCAAGGTACGCCCAGGGTTGCCTGCGGTTGGTGAAAGCCACCACATATGTCCCCCGATGACGGCCTCCTACGCTGAGCGGATACTTACATGCTGACATCGCCGGCCCAGTTTGCGAACCCCCGCTCTGTAGCAGAATGTGATCAGACAGTCCCGTAAGGTCACCAGCGCATGTAGCGGCTGTGTACCCTGCGGGCTTGCTGATGACACGTGCGGCGGCCGGCGCGCCGGCGAGCTCGCGGCCGGGCTGGCGGACAGTGCCGGCAGCGCCGGGCGGCTGACGCAATGAGAAGCTTGGCCGCATGCGGGACACCGTCATGCGGTCGCGGCCCTCATCCGGGGCCGCGGCGGCACCCGGCCGATCGGCGGCATCCTGATCCGCCGCGCGGATCCTCCGGATGCGCTCCCTGCGAGCGATCCGCCGCGCGACGACGCCCGGCAGCACAGTGCGCTCGCCCAGCCGGACGCCACCGCCCCAGGATTGATCGCGGTGGATGCAATGGGCGGAGATCACGCGCCGGACGAGATCGTCGCTGGCGCCGTCAGCGCGGCACGGTCGAGCGGCCTGCGCATCGTCCTCACCGGCCGTCCCGGCCTGCTGCGTCCGCTCCTCGCCAGGCACGGGGCCACCGAACAGATCCCGATCGTGGCTGCCGAGGAGTCGCTGGCCATGGATGAGGGCGCCCTCGCAAGCTGGCGCAGGCCACGGTCCAGCATCGCGGTGGCGTGCCAGCTGGTCCGGCGCGGCCAGGCGGCCGCAGTGGTCTCGGCCGGGTCCACCGGCGGAGTCGTGGCGACCTCGCGGCTCCGGCTGCGGCCGCTGGCCGGGGTGACGCGCCCAGCGCTGGCGGTGGCGCTGCCCACCTCGCCGGGGCCCACGCTGCTGCTGGACGTCGGCGCCATCGCCGACCCGAAGCCGGAGATGCTGGTCCAGTTCGCCCACCTTGGCGTCGCTTATGCCCAGACCGCTTACGCGATCCCAGAGCCCCGGGTGGGCCTGCTGACGATCGGCGCTGAGCCGGCGAAAGGCAACAAGCTGGCCCGCCGCGCACATGAGCTGCTCGACGCCGCGCCCCAGCACGGCGCGCAGCCGATCAATTTCGTCGGCAACGTGGAGGGCGATGAGCTGCTGACCGGCAAGGTGGACGTGATCGTGACCGACGGCTTCACCGGCAATGTCGCCCTGAAGACGCTGGAGGGTACCGCCGGATTCGCGGCCCGGCAGCTGGCCGACGCGCTCGGCGGATCGGCCGCGGCCCGCCTCGGCGCCCTCCTCCAGCGCCGCAGCCTGCGGGCGCTCGCCGGGCGGCTGAACGCCGAGAACTACGGCGGTGCGGCTCTGCTCGGGCTCGAAGGCACCGTCGTGATCGCACATGGGGCCGCCACCGCCCGCGCCGCCGCTGCGGCCTGCGTTCAGGCGGCCGAACTGGCAGACGGCCAGATCAGCGACCGGATCAGGGAACGGCTTGGCCCGCAGCGCGGCGGCCATTTCCTGCGCCGGCCGTGACGCGCGCCGGGATCAGGACGGGGATACGGCGGCTCGCTGGCCGATAGGCTGTGTACATGGCTGATCCGGAGGCGGCCCTCACGCGCGAGGTGCATGACGCGCTTGCCGCCGAGTTCGGCGCCGACTACGCCGGCGCCGATCCGGTAATCAGGCCCTCCCAGTTCGCCGACTTCCAGGCCAACGTGGCCCTGTCGCTGGCCAAGCGGCTCGGCCAGCCACCGCGCGACATCGCCGCCCGGCTCGCCGGCCACCTGGCCGCTAGCGAGGTGTGCGAGCAGGCCGAGGTGAGCGGGCCCGGCTTCATCAACCTGACGCTGCGCGACGGCTGGATCGCCAGCCAGGCGTCCGGCCAGCTCCGCGATCCGCGCCTGGGCGTCGCCATTGCCGATCCGCCGCAGCAGATGGTCGTCGACTACTCCGGGCCGAATGTGGCCAAGGAGCTGCACGTCGGTCATCTGCGCGCCACCGTGGTCGGCGACGCGATCGTGCGGGTGCTCGAGTACCTCGGTCATGAGGTCACCAGGGCCGCGCATCTCGGTGACTGGGGCACCCAGTTCGGCATGCTGATCGAACACGCCGTGGACATCGGTGAGCAGGCCACCTACGAGGAGCTCGCCGCCGGCGAGTTCACCGCCTTCTACCAGGCGGCTCACGCCAAGTTCGAGGCCGGCCGGGCGTTCGCAGACCGGTCCAGACGCCGGGTCGTCAAGCTGCAGGCCGGCGACGAGCGGACGATGCGGCTGTGGCAGCTGCTGGTCGGCGACTCCATGGAGTATCTCCGCAAGATCTACGCCAGGCTGCTCGTCACCCTGACCGACGCCGACATGGCCCCCGAGAGCTTTTACAATCCGATGCTCGCCGATGTCTGCACCGAGCTGGCGGCCTCCGGCGTGGCGGTGCTCAGCGACGGCGCGCTCTGCGTGTTCCCGCCCAGCTTCACCGGCCGGGACGGCAAGCCGCTGCCGCTGATGCTGCGCAAGAGCGACGGCGGCTACGGCTACGACACCACCGACCTTGCCGCGATCAGGTACCGGCTGCAGGATCTCGGCGCGACCAGGCTCATCTACGTGGTCGCCTCCGAGCAGAAGCTGCACCTGGAGATGGTGTTCGCCGCCGCGCGCCTGGCAGGCTGGCTCACCGAGGCGGCTAGCGCGGAGCACGCGGTGATCGGCCTGGTGACCGGCGCGGACGGGAAGCGACTGCGGACCCGCAGCGGGGACCAGGCCAAGCTGGTCACGCTGATCGACGAGGCCGTCGACCGCGCCGAGAAGGTGATCAGGGACCGCTACGACGACCCGGCGGAGCGCAGCCAGATCGCCGAGGCGGTCGGGATCGGCGCGCTGAAATACGGCGACCTGGCGGTCGCCCGCCACTCCAGTTATGCGCTCGACTTCGACCGGATGCTGGCGCTGACCGGCAACACCGGGCCCTACCTGCAGTACGCGACCGCCCGGATCCGGTCGATTTTCCACAAGGCAGGGCTCGAGCCGGAGGCTGCCGCCGGTCCGATCCGGCTGACCGAGCGGGCCGAGCGCGCTCTTGCGTTGCGTCTGCTGGGTTTTGGCGCGGCGGTGACCGAGGTGGCCGGCGCAGCTGAGCCGCACCGGCTCGCCGCCTTCCTGTTCGAGACGGCAAGCGCGTTCACCGCGTTCTACGAGCAGTGCCCGGTACTCAAGGCCGCTGACGAGCCGGTCCGCACCAGCAGGCTGGCGCTGTCCGCGCTGACCCTGCGAGTGCTGACGACGGGGCTGGATCTGCTCGGAATTCCGGTGCCCGACCGGATGTGACGAAGGGCCCGACAGCAGGCAGCCCAGAATCCGGGGGCATATTGCCGGGATGTTCCCAGCTTGCTCTCAGGGTCTGCTGCCTGTGGTCCCAGCTCGGCAGCCCATGCTTGCAGACATGGACAACATGTATCAGCCGCCGGGCGGCGGCCCCCACGACAACTGGCCGACCCAGGATCTCGGGCCGGCCGGCGGCCAGCCACCGCGCCCCAGCGGCACCCGCCGGCCATGGCGGTGGAGCGCCGGGATCGCGCTGGCCGCGCTGCTGGCCGGCGGCGGCGCCGTTGCCGCCGCCGCGCTCACCAGCAGCCCCGCCTCGGCCACGGCCCAGCCCTCCGGTCAGGCAGCGGCGCTGAACACGATCCTCAGCTCGGCGTCGTCGCCTGGCGCAGGCTCCGCGGCAGGCACCGCCTCGGCAAGCTCGGCCTCGGCGAACTCCGGCTCGGCATCCTCGCCGGGCACCGCCGCGCCCGCGGCCACGGCTGACGCGGCCGCGCTCTCGCCGACCGGGACCGCGACGCCCGCTACCGCGCTCGGGCGGTGCAGGCAGGCTGCCCAAGCGCTCCGGACGGCCGGGCGCCGCCGCGCGGCCGGCCTGGTCCGGCGTGCCTGCGCCAGCCGGCTGGTGCGGATCAGGGGCCTTGGCGGCATGCACGGGGAGTTCACCTTCAAGACCAAGTCGGGCGTGCGCACCATCGCGTTCAGCCGGGGCGTGATCCAGTCGGTGGCCGGCGGCAACCTCGTCGTCCGCTCGGCCGACAACTCCATCTGGACCTGGGACCTGGTCAGCAGCACGGTGGTCAGGCAGCAGGGCAAGAAGGTCGGCAACAGCGCACTGTCCAGCGGCGAGCAGGTGTTCGCCGGCGGCCCGGTAGTCAGCGGCGCGAACGACGCCAGGCTGATCGTCATCCGGCCGGCCAGCGCGAAGTCAGCCAGCTAGACCTGGTGCTGATCGGCAGGTAACGACAGGGGTGCCGTCATCCGGGCAGCGACTGCCCGGATGACGGCTTTGCCCCGCCGCCGTCGCCCCGGTTGTCCCGGCACGCGAGAATGAACCCGGTACCCATGACAGACCATGACCGCATACCTCAGGTGCTCGTCGTCGACGACGAGCCGAACATCCGCGAGCTCGTTCAGGTGGCGCTGAAGTTCCACGGCTGCGCGGTCACCACCGCGGTCAACGGGAAGGACGCGCTGCACCACGCGGGCACCGACCGGCCGGACCTGATCGTCCTCGACGTGATGCTGCCCGACATGGACGGCTTCGAGGTCTGCCGGCGGCTGCGCGCGGCCGGCAACGAGGTACCGGTGATCTTCCTGACCGCCAGGGACACGTCCTCGGACACCGTCACCGGGCTGGCGATCGGCGGCGACGACTACGTCACCAAGCCGTTCTCCGTGGAGGCGCTGGTCGCCAGGGTCCGCGCGGTGCTGCGCCGGGCGACGCGGAGCGCCCGCGATGAGCAGCCGGATGGGGAGACCGCGCTGCTGCGGGCAGGTGACCTGGATCTCGACGAGTCTCGCTGGACCGTGCACCGGGCCGGCATCCCCGTGGAGCTATCTCCGACCGAGTTCCGGCTGCTCGCGTATCTCATCCGGCACCAGGGCCGGGTCCTCACCCGCGCGCAGCTGCTCGAAAGCGTCTGGGGCTGGGACTATGCGGGTGAGTCCCAGATCGTCGAGACCTACATCAGCTACCTGCGCCGCAAGCTGGACCCGCTCGGGCCGCCCATGATCCACACTCAGCGTGGTGTCGGCTACAGCCTCCGGCCGCCGGAACAGGAGCAGGCCGGGCCCAGGGGATGACCAGGGCCCGCAGGCTGTCGCTGCGCACCCGCATGCTCGTGCTGCTCATCGGCGTGACGGCGATCTTCCTGCTGATCATGGGCACGGTGAGCGCCATCGTGCTGCGCAACCAGTGGGCCAAGCAGTTCAACGCCAACCTGGTAGCGGTGGCTAACACGCGGACTCCGACGGGGCTCGCCGCCAAGCCGAACGGCTATACGGCCGTCGAGGTCACCGGCCGCATCCTGGTCGCCAGGGACCTCGTCGTCGAGCCGCTGACCCGGAGCATGCCAGGCACCCAGCAGATGGTCGCCGGGGTACAGCAACTCGCCTCGAGCGGTGCTCTCGGCAGTTATCTGCGGCATCGCCAGACGTTCACCGTGCCGGACTCGGCCGGTGGCCCGGTGCTGCGCGGTGCGGTGGCGCGAGTCAGCCCCGGGGACTTCGTCGTCGTCGCGCAGCCGGTCAGCGAGGTGACCGACCATGTGCGCGGTTTCATGCTCGCTGAGCTGATCACCGGCGGCGCGCTGATCACGCTGCTCGCGATTGGCGGTGAGTGGCTCATCGGCCGCGGCCTGCAGCCGCTGGACAAGATGGCCGTCACGGCCAACGAGATCACTTCCAAGGGCGACCTGACCACCCGGATGCCCGATGCGGGCGACCGGACCGAGGTGGGCCAGCTCGGATCCGCGATCAACACCATGCTCGACCGGATCCAGCACGCGTTCGGCGCCCGGCTGCGGTCGGAGCAGAAGGTCCGCGAGTTCGCCGCCGACGCCTCGCACGAGCTGCGCACCCCGCTCACCACCATCCGCGGCTACGCGGAGCTGTACCGGCAGGGCGCGCTCGGCCCTGACCAGCTGCCCAGCGCGATGCGCCGGATCGAGCAGGAGGCGCAGCGGATGAGCACGCTCGTCGCCGAGCTGCTCGAGCTGGCCCGGCTGGACCGCACGTCCTCCCTCGACCTGACCGAGACTGACCTGGCCAGCGTGGTCAGGGACGCGGTCGCCGACGCGGTCGCCGTCGAGCCGGAGCGGCCGGTGCGCGCCGAGGCCCCGCCGCGGCTGGTCGCCGTGGTGGATGAGCCCCGGATCCGCCAGGTCCTGGCCAACCTGCTGGGCAACGTCCGGGCGCACACCCCGGTGACCACCGCGGTGGCGGTCCGGCTCGGCCAGCTGACTGGCGGCGTGCTTCTCGAAGTGGCCGATGCCGGGCCCGGCATGTCCGCCGAGGACGCCGCACGGGCGTTCGACAGGTTTCACCGGGCCGCCGACCGGCCCGGCGATGCGGGCCACGGCGACGACGGCCGCACCAGGGACCCGGCGGCCGGCGGCCGGAGCCGGGCTGATCCGGCCAGTCAGCGCGGTGGCGGCGGCAGCGGGCTCGGCCTGTCGATCGTCCAGGCGATCGCGGCGGCGCATGGCGGCCGGGCGACCCTGGAGTCCTGGGCGGGCCGCGGTACCCGGGTGCGGATCTGGCTGCCCGTCCGCACCTCGTCGTGATCGCGGGTGAGTTTCCGGCGCTGTCCGCTGAGAAACACCCGCGACGATGAAGCGCGGCAACCGCTAACCCGTCTCCCCGAGCGAGGTGCCGGGCTGGTCCGTTGAGTCGCCCGGCTCATCACCCGCGCCGGACTCGGGCAGGTGCTCGAAGAGGTAGTAGACCGCGATCACGCCATAGATCCCGAGCGCTACAGTGGCGGCCCCGAACGCCGCGACCACCGTGCCGGCCACATAGCCGCCCAGCCCCGCGCTGAACCGCACCGACGCCCGCCGTGGCGTGCTGATCGGCTTGGCGGCCAGCTTCACCTGGTGCGCGGACAGGTACAGCCACATGGCGGAGAAGCCCACCGAGATCGCGATCATGACCAGCCCGTAGACCACTGCGGCCACCCTGGAGCCCGCGGGCGCGTTCGCCGCGAGGTGGTCGGCCACCAGCGCAGTAGGGAATGGCACCGCGACCACGCCCATCAGCAGGAACGTGTTGAGCACCAGCGTCGTCCGGTCGACCTTCGACACCAGCGACAGCATCGTGTGGTGGTTCAGCCACATGATCCCGATCGTCAGGAAGCTCACCACGTACGCCGCGTACTGCGGCCAGGCATGCAGGAGCACCCGGTAGGTGAGCACCCCGGGGCCGATTGACAGCAGGTTGAAGACGAGGACGGTAATCGCGACCGCGAATACGCCATCGCTGAACGACTCGGCGCGCCGCGACTCCATCCTGGGCCCTCCCGGTCCGGTGCCCTGCCCTGCCGGATCAGGCGGGCCCAGGCGTCGTGCCGGGGGCCTCAGGAACGCCGGGGCTCTCGCCGGCCCCGGGTGCCTCTTCCCCGCCGGACGGCTCTCCCGGGCCGGATATGCCTCCCCCGCCGGATGCGCTCCCGGCGGGCGCGGCGGCCGGCACTCGAACCGACCGGACCAGCAGCTGCGCCACGTCCACCACCGCCAGCGACTCGGCCGCCTCCCCGGAACTCTGCTTCGCGCTGATCGCGTCGCCCAGCATGACCAGGCAGAACGGGCAGGCCGTTGAGACGGTGTCCGGATTGGTGGCCAGCGCCTCCTCGATCCGCTCGGCGTTGATCCGCTTGCCGATCCGCTCCTCCATCCACATCCGGGCGCCGCCCGCCCCGCAGCAGAAGCCGCGCTCCTTGCACCGGTGCATCTCCTGGGCCTGCACGCCCGGCACGTCCGCCATGATCTCGCGCGGCGCGGTGAACACCCGGTTGTGCCTGCCGAGGAAGCAGGGGTCGTGGTAGGTGATCCTCTCCGCCACCGGGGTCACCGGGGTCAGCCGGCCTTCGGCGACCAGCCGGGCCAGCAGCTGGGTGTGGTGGATGACCTCGTAGTTCCCGCCCAGCTGCGGGTACTCGTTGGAAATGGTATTGAAGCAGTGCGGGCAGCTGGCGACGATCTTGCGCGCGGCTGCCGCGTTGAGCGTCTCCACGTTCTGCTGGGCCAGCATGCTGAACACGAACTCGTTGCCCATCCGGCGCGCCGGGTCGCCGGTGCAGGTCTCGGCAGGCCCGAGGATCGCGAAACTGACGCCCGCTGTGTGCAGCAGCTCGGCGACCGCCCTGGTGGTCTTCCTGGCCCGGTCCTCCAGCGCGCCGGCGCAGCCCACCCAGAACAGGTACTCCACGTCAGCGGCGATCGGGCCGTCCACCACCGGGACGTCGAACCCGAGTCCCTCGGTCCAGTCCAGCCGCCTGGCCCCGCCCATGCCCCACGGATCGCCCTTGTTCTCCAGGTTCTTCAGCATCGAGGCGGCCTCCGGCGGGAACGCCGACTCGATCAGCACCTGGTGCCTGCGCATGTCGGTGATGTGATCAATGTGCTCGATGTCGACCGGGCACTCCTCCACGCAGGCCCCGCAGTTGGTGCAGGACCAGAGCACGTCCGGGTCGATCACGCCGCCGGCGGCGGCGGCGCCGACCAGGGGCCGGGCAGCTTCATTCTTAGCGGCTTCCGGCAGCTGGCCCCGTGCCTCATCCGAATCGGCCAGCAGGTAGGGGGCCTTGGCGAACGCGTGATCACGCAGGTCGAGGATCAGCATCTTCGGGGAGAGCGGCTTACCCGTCGCCCAGGCCGGGCACTGCGACTGGCAGCGCCCGCACTCGGTGCAGGTGGCCATGTCGAGCATGCCCTTCCAGGTGAAGTCCTCGATCTTCCCCCGGCCGAAGATGTCGGTATCCGGGTCGGCCTCCTCGAAGTCCAGCACCTTGCCGTTCGAGCGCATCGGCTGCAGGTCCCGCAGGCCGTCCGGCCGCCGGGAGAACAGCACATTCAGCGGGGCGAGGAAGATGTGCAGGTGCTTGGAGTAGGTGACCAGCACAAGGAAGCCAAGGATGACCGCGAGCTGGCCAAGGATGAAGGTGGTCTCGGCGGCCTTGTTCGCGCCCGCGCCCAGCGGGGCAAGCCAGTGCCCGACGAGCTGCGAGGCGAACGCGCCATGGGCGTAGGGGAAGTCCCCCGTGTTGATCTGCGCCCCCCGGTAGACCAGCAGCGTCGCGATCACCAGGAAGATCAGCAGCAGAACGAGCCATGCGGCGCCGGTGTGCGAACCTGCGAAGCGCGACTTGCGCCCCTCCCGCTTCGGGTCGTTGCGCAGCCGGATCACGGCGAAGGTGCCGATGCCCGCCAGGACAGCGACCGCGAACAGGTCCTCAAGGAAGCCGATCGCCGCCCAGTGCCCGATGCCCGGGATCGCGAAGGTGCGGCTGAACAAGTCTCCGTAGGACTCGATGAGGGTCAGGAGCAGGATGGTGAAGCCCCAGAACGTGACGAAATGGGCCGCTCCCGGCACTGACCATTTGAGCAGCTTGCGCTGGCCCAGCACCTCGGCGGCCTCGGCGCGGGCATCCCGGGCCGGGTGCGCCCTGACGGCCTCGATCCGCTCCGGGGCGGCCTGGCCGGTGGTGACCAGCCGGTAGAGCCACCACAGCCGCCGGCCCGCGAACGCGAACGCGATCACGGTGAGGGCAACGCCGATGATGATGCGCAGGGTCACAGCGACCTCCGGGAGACGGCAGTAGACGCCAGCGCACGGCGCGCCGATTGACGGGCCTCGCGACGCTCGAAGGCGACAACCTAGACGTGACCTTACTATCCGGCCCCGTCCCGCTCGCCAGCCGGTGCTGCCGGGTGACGGCTCCCTGGCTATCCCCCCGGCTATGTCCGCCAGGCCAGGACGCTTCCTGCGACGACGGCGGGCCGGTGGAAGACCGATATCAGGTACCTGCCGAGCGCCGAGTGCGGACTGGCGACGGCGACGACGGCGGCCGGGTGCCAGGCCTCGATATCCTGCTCAGCCTGCGCCCTGGCTGGCGGGCGCCCCGGCGGGCCGCCGGCCCACAGAGCGTCGAGGTACTGAGCCGTCGGGGCCACGCCATTGCCGTCCACATAGGCTTGCCCGTTCCAGGCCGGCCCGGTGAAGTAGCCGCCGATCAGCGAAGACGGCTGGCCCGTGTCCGCCGCCCAGCGCAGCGGCGCGGTCAGCGTCGCGGTCGGGACCGGGACTACGAGAACGCGGGCGCCGGACGGCAGGCGCAATTGCGCGAACGCCGCCGACCAGCCCGCGGGGAGCGGGATCGCATCGGCTGCCGGAAGCGGCAGCGGGATGAGGGGCAGCACCGCCGCCACGGCTACGGCCGCGGCCGCGGCCGTCCAGGAGCGCCCCGGTCGAAGCCGGGTGCGCGCCAGGTCGAGACAGACGGCCAGCAGCGCTGCCGCCGCACCATCCGCGATGATGGACAGCCGCTCCGGCAGGGCCGCTCCCAGCACCGGAAGGCCAGCCAGCCACCCCCAGGGGAGCGAGATGCCCGGCTGAACGATCCCGCCGATCAGCGGGTGCTTGCCCAGGGACAGGACCTCGAGCACGGCGATCGTCGCCGCCAGGACGCGGACCGCCGGAGCGCACCAGAACGCGACCGCCGCGGCGGCGAGCAGGATCAGCAGCGGCCAGCCCAGGTAGGCCAGGTACTCCGGCGGCCCGCCCGGATAGCGCGCGGCCGCGGCCGCGCTGGCCGGGGTGTGGAAGAGCAGGTACTGCGACGGGACGACGAACCCGGTGAGGTCGTTCTTGAAGAAGTCGGCCGTAAACGCGCTGCCGCGCTGCGTGAGCGGGCCGAAGAACTGCACCCAGAGCGGGTATCCGGCCAGCAGGAGCACCGCGCCGGCCGCCGCCGCGAGCCCCGTTGCCACGGCCGGGAGCCGCCGGAGCGCTGCTCGCGGTCGCACCGCGGCGAGTCCTGCCAGCAGCAGCAATCCCCCCGCCGCTGTGCCGAGCAGCAATTCCTCGCCGGTCAGCAGCTGAGCCGCGGCCAGCACGCCCAGCCAGGCGCCGTCGCGGATCGGCGCCCGCGAGCGCACACCCAGGCGCAGGCAGGCATCGATGATGAGCGGCGGAAGGACGGCGAACTGGAGGTTGTAATGGCCGATCGCGGAATGCACGAGTGCGGGCGAGAAGCCGTACACGGCTCCGGCGAGCGCCGCGGCGCTCACGCTGACCTGCCAGCGCCGCAAGACCACGAACAAGCTGGCCGCCGAGCCCGCGAAGCCTGCGGTCGTGAGAATGGTGAGGCTGGCCTCCGGCCCGAGCAGCAGTGTCGCCGGCGCGAGCAGGACGCCGGGCAGCAGCATCGTGGTATTCCACATCACGTTGATGCCCTGCGGCGCGTTCATGGCGGCCGTCACCAAGGCCGGCAGGCGCACGTGCAGGACGGCGGTCGCGTCGTAGCGCAAGAACCAGGCGAACTGGTCGGCGTCGCTGGTGTTCCCGGCGACAATCCGGGCTGCCGGATCGGCCCACAGCCGCCATGTCAGTGCCACCGCGGCCGCCAGATAGCAGATCATGATCAGCCACTGGACATGGCTGCGCCCGCCGGTCACCGGCGCCGCATCCGAGGACCGGGCCGCATCCGAGGACCGGGCGGCCGGGGACTGATCGCCAGGACGGGCGGCCATCGGCCGCAGGTTCGTGCCTCCGCGCTGCTCCCTGGCCCAGCCGCGCACGATGATCACCTCCCTCGCGCCGGTGACGGCGGCAGCGCCGTCACCCGGCCCGGCGGAAGACGTAGACGCCGCCGTCGGAGAAGATCGCCCGGTAGCGGACGCCGCGATTGAGCTGCTCCACGAAGGCCAGCACGTTGACCGGCGGCGGCTGCCAGTCGGTGCTGGCAGTGTCGAACACGACGTACTGGGTGGCGGGGTTGCTGTGGGCGTTCCCGAGCCAGAAGGTATCGGTCCTGGCAGCCAGCGGGGCGAGCAGGTCGAGATCGGTGGCGACAGTCGCACCGTCGGGCACCCGCGACATTGCCGCTTCGGCGGCCGCGACATGCGGGGAGATGCTGTAGGTCTGCGGGTTCCACAGGTCGCCGAGCGCGAACTGGAACGCTAGCGCTGCACAGACCGCCAGCATCGCCGCTGGCCCGTAGTGCTCCATGGCCACCTGGAGCCGGCCAGGGCCCGCCGTCTGGCTGGCAGCACGTTTCCGGGTCATCGCGTCGATCGCCGCGATGAAGACGATCGGCATGACGGTCGCGTTGTAGTGCCAGTCCGTGCCCCAGTAGCTCGGATTCGTCGCCACGAAGCGCAAGGCCAGGCTGGGAATCACGGCGAGCACCAGCGGCGAGCGGACCGCGATGAACGCCGTCGGGAGCAGGATCAAGGCGAGCGTCGGCAGCTTCGTCGCGGACCCGTCGGCGAGCTGAGACAGCAGCCCGCCGAGCGAGAGATGACCGCCGACGGGGCTGATCCCGCCGGCGAGGCCCCAGTACGAGAACTCGCGGGCCGCATTGAAGTGCGGGATGATGACAAAAATGCTGAGGAACGACCACGCCAGGCCCCACCCGGCCAGCAGCAGCCCGGCGGCGCGGCGCCGGTAGGCAAACACCATGATGAGACCGATCGCGGCGATCGTGAAGCCCTGATCCTCCTTCACCAGCACCAGCGGAAGGGCCCAGGCGACCGCGCTGCGCGTCCGGCCGCGCACCAGCGCCGACAGCGACAAAGCGAGCAGGGGCACGGCGAAAGCGATTTCGTGGAAGTCGTAGTCGATCATCTGCTGCAGGCCCCAGGAGAACCCGTAGGCGGCCCCGACAGCCCGGCCCGCGCCGGTCCCGAGCTTCTCCGCCGCGGCACGGCTGACCGGCACGACGGACACTGCAGCCAGCAGCGCCTGCGCCACCAGCAGCGTGACGGGCGAGGGGAACACGCGGAAGAACGGCGCGAGCAGCGCGACGATCGGATGGAAGTGGTCACCGAGCAGGTTGACGCCGGCTCCTCTGACGTCGACGATCGGCGCGCGCAGGTGCGCGTACTGCTTCACGTACTCGGTGAAGATGCCCAGATCCCATGAGGTCGGGTCGAGACGCAGGTAGCGGAAGACCGAGATGATGATGTACACGGCGGCGACCGCGGTGGCGATCAGCCAGGGCACCGGGTCTGCCCGGTCGCGGTCCCGGGCACCGTCCTGGTCCTGGTCGAGCTCGCCAGCCACCACGCCGGAAGATCGCCGCACCGCACTGGCGGGATATGCCGTCCCGGCACCCGCACCCGCATCTGCCAGAGGTCCCTCTAGCGCCATTCCAGCGCACCCTCACTAGGCCCTGCCGAGTTCGTCGCGACTGACGTCGCCGGCCACAGCGCCGGTCCATCCGGTCTCGATCTAGTGCAACCGTACCCGGACCAGGTGACGGCCGCTCACCGCCAGCAAACTGGACCGGGTGATGGCTGCTCATCGCCGGGAACCGCCGCGTTCCCGGCAGCGGATCGCGGCAGCGACCGCACCGGCAACTGCCGCCGCAGAGCCGGTTCACCCGCGGGAATACGCCGGCGCTGCGCAAAGTTGAGTCAGACAGGCTCAAGTCGCTTGCCAGGCTCACTGCAGCGTGGCAAACTTGCGTCGTCCAGACTCAACTTAACCTCACGAGCAGAACAAAAGGACTGAACTCATGGCACGAGCGGTAGGCATCGACCTGGGGACGACCAACTCCGTCGTCGCCGTTCTCGAGGGCGGCGAGCCCACGGTCATCGCGAACGCGGAAGGCTCGCGGACCACGCCGTCCGTGGTCGCCTTCGCGAAGAACGGTGAGGTGCTCGTCGGCGAGGTGGCCAAGCGGCAGGCAGTGACCAACGTTGACCGGACGATCCGGTCGGTCAAGCGCCAGATGGGCACCGACTGGAACGTCTCCATCGATGGCAAGAGATTCTCAGCACAGCAGATCAGCGCGTTCGTGCTGCAGAAGCTGAAGAGGGACGCAGAATCGTACCTGGGCGAGACCATCACCGACGCGGTGATCACCGTGCCCGCGTACTTCAGTGACGCACAGCGCCAGGCCACCAAGGAGGCCGGCCAGATCGCCGGGCTCAACGTCTTGCGCATCATCAACGAGCCGACGTCCGCGGCGCTCGCATACCACCTCGACAAGGACACTGAGGCGACGATCCTGGTCTTCGACCTGGGCGGCGGCACCTTCGACGTCTCGCTGCTGGAAGTCGGCGAGGGCGTCGTCGAGGTCAAGGCCACCAGCGGCGACAACCACCTGGGCGGCGACGACTGGGACCAGCGCGTCGTCGACTGGCTGGTCAAGGACTTCAAGAACAACTACGGCACCGACCTGTCCAAGGACAAGATGGCGCTGCAGCGGCTGCGGGAGACCGCGGAGAAGACCAAGATTGAGCTGTCCAGCTCGACCGAGTCGCAGATCAACCTGCCCTACATCACCCACTCCGACCAGGGCCCGCTGCACCTGGACACCAAGCTCACCCGGGCCGAGTTCCAGAAGATGACCGCTGACCTGCTCGACCGCTGCAAGGCGCCGTTCCAGCAGGTGATCAAGGACGCCGGCGTCAAGCTTGGCGACATCCACCATGTGGTGCTGGTGGGCGGATCTACCCGGATGCCCGCCGTAGTCGACCTGGTGAAGGAACTGACCGGCGGCAAGGAGCCGAACAAGGGCGTCAACCCGGACGAGGTCGTGGCCGTTGGCGCGTGCCTGCAGGCCGGCGTGCTCAAGGGCGAGGTCAAGGACGTCTTGCTACTGGACGTCACCCCGCTGTCGCTGGGCATCGAGACCAAGGGCGGCATCTTCACCAAGCTGATCGAGCGGAACACCACCATCCCGACCAAGCGGTCGGAGATCTTCACCACGGCCGACGACAACCAGCCGTCCGTGCAGATCCAGGTGTTCCAGGGTGAGCGCGAGATCGCCGCTTACAACAAGAAGCTCGGCATGTTCGAGCTGGCCGGCCTTGCGCCCGCGCCGCGCGGCGTGCCGCAGATCGAGGTCGCCTTCGACATCGACGCGAACGGCATCGTCAACGTTTCGGCCAAGGACCTCGGCACCGGCAAGGTGCAGTCGGTCACCATCTCCGGCGGATCGGCCCTGAACAAGGACGAGATCGAGCGGATGATGGCGGACGCCGAGAAGTACGCGAATGAGGACCGCGAGCGGCGCGAGGAGGCCGAGGTGCGTAACCGCGCCGAGACCCTCGCCTACACGACGGAGAAGTTCCTCTCCGAGAACGCCGACAAGGTCCCCGACGATGTCAAGTCAGAGGTCGAGTCCTCGATCGCCGAGGTGAAGCGCGCCCTGGAGGGCACCGACACTGAGGCGATCCGGGTGGCCACTGAGAATGCGGCCCAGGTCAGCCAGAAGATGGGCTCGGCCATCTACGCGCAGTCCCAGCAGGCCGCTGGCGCCCACGCCGACGGGGCCGAGAGCCACGACGCTGCCCATGACGACGAGGTCGTCGAGGCGGAGATCGTGGACGAGGAAAAGCAGGGCGAGCAAGAGGGTGGCGCCGCCTGATGAAGCCAGAAGACGAGGAGCCCCAGGGCCCGGTCATCCGGGACCGGCGCCGTATCGACCCGGTCACCGGTCAGGTGCGTGATCTCAGCCAGACTGGCCAGGCCCAGCGCGGGCCTGGCCAGCCCCGGCCGGGCAGGCATGCGGTATCCAAGCCGGGCGGCCCGGCCGCGACGCCGGCTGGTGCGTCCGCCCCGCCAGCCGGCGAGGGCGGCGGCCCCGCTGCTGGCGCTGACCAGTCCGGCCCCGCCGCCGGCGGGGCCGGCGGCCACCCGGACGGCGAGGCAGCCAAGCTCGCGGCACAGCTGGCCGAGCGCACCGCGGACCTGCAGCGCCTGCAGGCGGAGTACGCGAACTACCGCAAGCGGGTGGACAGGGACCGGATGGTCGTCCGGGAGCAGGCGCTCGCCAACGTGCTCACCGAGCTGCTGCCGGTCATCGACGATATCGGCCGCGCCAGGGAGCATGGCGAGCTGACCGGCGGCTTCAAGTCGGTTGCCGAATCGCTGGAATCGGTTGTCGCCAAGCTCGGGCTGACCAGCTACGGGGAGACCGGCGACCCCTTCGATCCCACCCTGCACGAAGCGCTGATGCATTCCTATTCAGCGGACGTGACCGAATCGACCTGCGTTCGCATCCTGCAGCCCGGTTACAAGGTCGCGGACCGTATTCTGCGCCCAGCCCGGGTGGCAGTCGCTGAGCCAGCCGATGACGAGGCGCCCCCCGCCGACGACAGCGCCGACGACGACGACAGCGCCGCCGCCGCAGCGGCGGACGCAGCCGGGCCGGGCGAGGCACCCCCGTCTGATGCCAGCGGCGCTGCCGAAGGCAGCGAGGGCTCCGCGGCCGCGGCAACCGGGGACACCGACGGCGCTAACGCAAGCGGCATTGACTAAGAATCGGCGAGAAGAGGCCTGTTGAGCACCAAGGACTTCCTCGAGAAGGACTACTACAAGGTCCTCGGCGTCTCCAAGGGCGCGACTGCCGACGAGATCAAGAAGTCATACCGCAAGCTCGCCCGCAAGTACCATCCGGACGCCAACAAGGGCGACTCGGCATCGGAGGAGCGCTTCAAGGAGATTTCCGAGGCGTACAACGTCCTGTCCGACGAGAAGCGGCGCAAGGAGTACGACGAGGCGCGCTCGCTATTCGGCGGCGGCGGAGTCCGCATGCCCGGCTCGGGCAGCGGCGGCTACAACTTCGACCTGGGCGACCTCTTCGGCGGCTCGGCCGGCGGCACCGGCAGCACCGGCGGCCGGCTTGGTGACCTGCTCGGCGGGATGTTCGGCGGCGGTGGCAGCGGCCGCACTACTACCCAGCAGCGGCCGCGCCGTGGCGCGGACATCGAGACGGAGACGTCACTGAGCTTCAGTGACGCCATCGATGGCGTGACCGTATCGCTGCGGCTGGCCGGCGAGGGACCCTGCAAGACGTGCATGGGCACCGGTGCTAAAGCCGGAACGGTTCCCAAGGTCTGCCCGACCTGCGAGGGCACCGGGCAGGCCAGCAGGAACCTCGGTAACTTCGCGTTCTCCGAGCCCTGCCGGACCTGCCGTGGCCGGGGCCTGGTGGTCGACGATCCGTGCCCGACCTGCTCGGGCAGCGGGCGAGCCATGAGCACCAGGACCATCCAGGCGCGGATCCCGGCGGGCGTCGCGAACGGGCAGCGCATCAAGCTCAAGGGCAAGGGCGCTCCCGGCGAGCGAGGCGGCCCGGCAGGCGACTTGTACGTGAAGGTGCATGTCGCCCCGCATCCGGTGTTCGGCAGGTCCGGGCACAACCTGACGGTGACGGTTCCGGTTACCTTCCCCGAGGCCGCGCTCGGCGCCGAGGTCAAGGTACCGGCCCATCGCGGAATGCCGGTCAGCGTGCGCATCCCGGCCGGTACCCCGAATGGCCGGACGTTCCGGGTCCGCGGGAAGGGAGTCCGGCGCACGGACGGCACCGTTGGCGATCTGCTCGTGACCGTCGACGTGCAGGTGCCGCAGAACATCAATGGCAAGGCGCGCGCGGCGCTGGAGACATTCCGGCAGGCCACCGCGGGCGAGGACCCGAGGGATGACCTGCTGCGCCGGGCCAGCGCCGGATGAGCACGGGGCCAGGACGACCAGCTGAGAGGAGATGACATGACGAGCCAGTACGAGCTTTCCGACGACACGCCCGTTTACGTCATTTCCGTGGCCGCGCAGCTGTCCGGCCTGCACCCGCAGACCCTGCGCACCTACGACCGGCTTGGCCTGGTTTCGCCCGGCAGGGCCGCGGGCCGGGGGCGCCGCTACTCGCTGCGCGACATCCTGATCCTGCGCGAGGTGCAGCGCCTCTCCCAGGAGGAGGGCGTCAACCTCTCCGGGATCAAGCGGATTCTCGAACTGGAGAACGAAGAGCACCGCAACCGGATCCTGCTTGCCGAGATGCACGCGGAGATCACCCAGCTTCGCGCGGAGCTCGAGTCCACCCGCGCGGTGGCTGCCCGGCTGGCGGGCTTGCTCAGGAGCCGGAACCGGGACGCTTCCCTGGTACCCGTGCGGCGCTCGGACATTTCCGTGACCGCTCCCGCATCCGGTCACGAGGCACTACGGCGAACCACAGGTCCGGGGGAGACCGGCGATGGCTGACAAGCTGACCCGCAAGAGCCAGGAGGCGATCTCCGAGGCCGTCAAGCGCGCCGCGGCCGCGGGTAACCCTAACGTTGACGGCCTGCATCTGCTGGCCGCGCTGATCGAGCAGCAGGGCGGTACCGCCACTCCGTTGCTGCAGGCCGTCGGAGCTGATCCGGCGGCCGTGGCGAGCAGCACGGCCCGGCTGCTCGCCAGGCTGCCGAGCGCGAGCGGGGCCACCCTGAACGCGCCCGAGACCTCCAGGCCGCTGCTGGCGGCGCTCGCCACCGCCGCGAAGCGGGCCAGGGAGATGTCCGACGAGTACGTGTCCACCGAGCACCTGCTCGTCGGGCTTGCCACCGATGGCGGCCAGGCGGCCACGGTGCTGCGCGACGCCGGGGCCGGCCCGGACGAGCTGCCGGCGGCCTTTGAGAAGCTGCGCGGCAGTGCCCGCGTGACCACGCCGGATCCTGAGGGCACTTATCAGGCACTGGAGAAGTACGGCATTGACCTCACCGACAGCGCCAGGGAGGGCCGGCTCGATCCGGTCATCGGCCGTGACTCCGAGATCAGGCGGGTCATCCAGGTCCTCTCCCGCCGCACCAAGAACAACCCGGTCCTGATCGGGGAACCTGGCGTCGGCAAGACCGCTGTCGTCGAGGGGCTGGCTCAGCGCATCGTCGCCGGAGACGTGCCCGAGTCACTGCGCGGAAAGCGGATCGTCGCGCTCGACCTCGGCGCCATGCTGGCCGGCGCCAAGTACCGCGGCGAGTTCGAGGAGCGCCTCAAGGCGGTCCTGAACGAGATCAAGCAGAGCGAAGGCCGGGTCATCACCTTCATTGATGAGCTGCACACCCTGGTGGGAGCGGGCGCGGCCGAAGGCGCCATGGACGCCGGCAACATGGTCAAGCCGATGCTGGCCCGCGGCGAGCTGCGCATGGTCGGAGCCACCACGCTGGATGAGTACCGGGAGCGGATCGAGAAGGATCCGGCGCTGGAGCGGCGCTTCCAGCAGGTCTTCGTGGGCGAGCCGTCCGTCGAGGACACGATCGCGATCCTGCGCGGCCTCAAGGGCCGCTACGAGGCCCACCACCAGGTGCAGATCTCCGACGCCGCCCTAGTCGCCGCGGCAACCATGTCGGATCGGTACATCACCGCGAGGTTCCTGCCTGACAAGGCGATCGACCTGATCGACGAAGCCGCGTCGCGGCTGCGCATGGAGATTGATTCCCGGCCCGTCGAGATCGACGAGCTGCAGCGGTCGGTGGACCGGATGAAGATGGAGGAGATGG
>ODAK010000078.1_pt1 | contig 103249 bp, 99 predicted proteins | sample 1539591 | NCBI WGS metagenome assembly ODAK01 (sample SAMEA3539303, study PRJEB22396) | soil metagenome | biome: tundra; feature: field; material: soil | place: USA | collected 2010-05 | depth 0.15 m | reverse complement strand
AAAAAACTAATCTTCGCGCGCATCATACGCCGCAATTCCTCACGAAACAACGACTTTGCACGCAGCAACCAAGGTCCGCTCGGAATCTGCGCGCCCTTAGTGCGACGCGCCAGGTTGCGCTACGGGTGGAAGATGCTCCTCGAAAAATCCTAGAATATTTGTATACACGTCGAAATTTGTGCCGCGGCCTTCGGAAATACTGTGCGTGCGGCCGGGATAAACGCGCATATCAAATTGTTTTCCGAGCGAAATTAATTTATTCACCAGCAACTCGAATCCTTGGAAATGTACGTTGTCGTCGCCGGACCCGTGAATCACCAGCAAACTTCCGCGCAGGCCGCTCGCGAAATTAATCGCCGAACTTTCTTCGTACGCCTTCGGACTATCCTGCGGCAATCCCAAATAACGTTCCTGGTAAATTGTGTCGTACAAACGTTGGTCGGGAACTGAAGCCACGGAAACTCCCACACTGTAAACATCCGGGTAGCGGAACATTAAATTCAAAGTTTCGGTGCCGCCGCCGCTCCATCCCCAAACGCCGACGCGCTTCGCATCAATATATGGGAGTATTTTCTCCAGCGATTGCAGCGCCGTCGCTTGCTGCTTCGACGACAGCGGGCCAACATTTCCATATACAACCTTGCGCCAATCGCGGCCGCGCGGCGCCGGCGTGCCGGAATTATCAAAGCTCGCCACCAAATATCCGGCGCTGGTCATCGCGCGGTCAAATCCCGCGGTCCAGCGATCGACGACCGTTTGTGAGGCCGGCTCGGAGTACACATTCACAATCAGCGGATACGTTTTCGACGGATCAAAATTCGGCGGCTTGATCAGCCACGCGTCCACCATCACTCCATCGCCCGCATCCACCTTTATAAATTTCACGGGCCCGCCGGAAAACGCTTTCACCTTCTCCGCGATCGCCGAATTATCCGCGGTGTTTCGCGCCACTTTATGATCGGGTAAATGCACCACTTCAGAAGTTGGCGGCACATCGAACGACGAAAAATTGTGAAACGCCCACTCGCCATTTGGCGAAATATTGTAGGAATGCGTGCCCGGCACATTCGGAGTCACCCGTTCCGGCGCCGCAGTTCCATCCAGTTTCGCGCGATATAAATATCGCTGCGTCGCATTTTCCGGTGACGCGATGAAATAAACCCACTGCTCGTCGGCCGTCACCGCATCCAAACTCACCACATCGAAATCGCCGCGCGTAACCAACTTTATTGCGCCGGTTTCGCGCGTCACGCGATACAAATGCCGCCAGCCGTCGCGCTCGCTCAGCACCAGGAATTCACGGTCCTGATTGATCCACGAAACATCTCCGTTCACGTCAACCCAGGCGCGATCTTCGTCCACAAAAATGCTGCTCGAAACTCCAGTCGCAGCATCGGCCAGTAGAAATTCATTTTTATTCTGCAAACGATTCATGTGCTGCAGCAGAACGTGGTTTGCATCCGCCCATTGCATCTGCGGAATATAGAAATTGTGCAGATCGCCCGCCGTCTGCATCCACGCTACGTTTCCGCCCACCGCGTTTGCCACCCCCACTCGCACCGCCGAATTTTGCGTTCCCGCCAGCGGATATTGGTACAGCATCGTCTGCGGATATGGCCCAAGTTCGGGGTAGGAAATTCCGGTGACGATTTCTCCTCTGGGCGCGCTCAGGTCGTAAATCAGCGTGTAATTCTTCATGCCCGTCGTATTAAATTGCCAGAAAGCAATTTTTTTGCTGTCCGGACTCCACTCAAATCCATCGCGGATATTAAATTCCTCCTCGTTCACCCAATCCGAAGTTCCGTTGATAATGTTTTCCGCGCCGTCGTGCGTCAGCTGCGTGATTTGTCCCGTCGCCAAATCCTCCGCGTAAACATTATTTCCGTGGACGTAGCCAACTTTCGTGTTGTCCGGCGAAAACTTCGCAAACATCAAACTCGATTCCGGCGCATCCCCTCCAAGCTTCCGCAGTCTTCCGTTCAACGAAGTCCCGCTCGCTTGCCCTCTGCCCGCAAATTTTCCGTCCGGCGAATTCCCACCCGCCAAATCCCCGCTAGCCAAACTCAAGATCCAATAATCGCCGCGCGTGTTCTGCCGCCAAACCGTTTTCGAGTTGGTGAAAATCAGAACGCGCTTGCCGTCCGGCGAAAACTTGTAACTTTCCACTTGCAGCGGAGCCTTCGCACCCGCTGGAATCATTTTTGCCGCCGGAATAAAAATATCCCGCGCGCCGGTGGCCGTGGCATAGCGAACAATGTCCGTGCCGCCGGGCGTGTCGATTGAATTTTCAATCGCCAGATAAAAATCTCCGTTGCCCAGCCAGGCGCCTCCGCGAAAACCTCTCACTCGAAATTCCGGGTTGTTCATCGTGCGCGCCAAGAGCTTCGCCGCCGCTTCGCGCTGATCCTTATATGCTTCGCCTTGGCCTGCGGCGCGCAGTGCGAAAGGAGTGGCGATTGCGGCCGCTGCGCTTAGAGCAATCAGTGCGGCAGATCGAAGTGCGTTCTTGCGTCCACTCAATTCCGTCAGTCGATATTTCCGTGTTGCCTGAAACATTGCGTTTCCTCCGTAGTAGCCTCGCGGAGGGAAACACTATCAGATTCCGGTGCTTGTTGCGTCTCGGCTCCTCATTAATCTATGAAGCCGACTGATGTAACAGAATTAGGCGGAGCCGTTCGCTAGTTTCGGGTGCGAGAAGGGAATTATGTTAACCGTACCCGCCCACCCCCCTATTTCATGCATGTACTGCAAATACAGGACTTAAAGTCCCGCATTTTCATATGCGTAGAGAAAGGCTCTAAATCAATGGATTTTTGAGTCCGGCAGGGAGGACGAGTTCCATTTTGGGAATGAAAATTAAATGGATCGTCCAAGTCTGCAGGGTCGGGTAGCGCGCCTAGTATATGTTAGTTAAATGAAATGTGAGTACTGATACGGAATAGTTGGCGGGAAACTGTGGAAAGCAATTCGAATGGAGTTCGCGTGTCCGGGTAACACCACGACGGGAGTGTTCGCAATTGATCAGGGATGTTGGACTGGCTTCCATCCGGAAATTGAGATCGGAGCGAGTTTCAGGCCCGCGCCTCCGCCGAAAAAACATAATCCCAAGTAGTCAGGCTTCAAAGGATCTCCTGAAGACCTGCGGTCGCGTTCTTGAAGGGGAGCGATAAACCCCAGGTTCGCCCCTCGTCGGGCGAACCTGGGGTTTTCATTTGGTATCGGACGAGGGCGGGCGGTACGGCTTTGGCCGCGTGTTGTTCTCTTGACATGATGGGAGTGGACGCATGATGCCAGTGCGGCGGCTCATCGAACGCAAATCTAACGGTGCGTTACCCACGCTCCCTTCGGGAACTATTCCGAGCGCGTTCTCGTAATGTAGTTCATGAAAAACGCGGAGCGACAATTTGGGGCGCCGGAGTGGCTGATTGTCATTGGCGGGAGTTTTTTTATTTTGGTGCTGACGGTGTCGGCCATTTGGCAGGCTGGCATTCGCTGGCTGCACTTTTTGCAAGCTTGGATGTACGTCGCTACGATTTGGTTGGGGTTGCGCAGAAATCGTTGGGGATATGTTATTGGGATTTCCGCAGCCGGCTTGTGCGATTATACGAATATTTTCGCGACTACTTTCTTTTTTAATGGACTGCAGCAACTGTCGCTGTGGATTCATACCAGGCATCTGGCGCGGCCGGATCTGCTGATTGCGGTTCCAGCCTGGTTTTCTAATTTGTTCGTAATTATTGGATGTGTGTGGGCTTAGTGGCGTCGGTTGCCTGCAAAACCTGCGAGCGATTTCGTACGACTCTTGATCACATTCGCTTTGACCACTGGTTTTTTCGCGTTGGATATGGCGATTTGCGAGCCGCGGTATTTGGGAAGTTTCGGCGATTGATACATCCGCGTTGGCCGTGAGTTGAGGCGAACGGTTTCGATGCATGGATGGATTTGAACAAGCCCGATAAAAACAGCCCCAAAACACTACGAAAGATTTAGAAACCGCATACGCCAATCGGGAGATTGGCGTTCTGGGGAACGCGCACGAACCTCGTGTAACCATTTGGATATAGTGGTACTTCCTGTCTATTTCTTCTGAGCGGAATTGAATAGCAGGATTGTGAATGGCGGTGTGTGTTCTTGCTACTCAGGAGGGATTCGTGATTCGTAATATTCGTATTTCGGCGCGTTTTGCAGTGTGCATTGCAGTAACATTTGTACTTGCGTTGCAGATTTGTCCTGCGGCGTGGAGTCAGGATCCGCCGCCGTCGCAGACTCCTCCACCGCAGACAACGCCGCCTCAGCAGACAACAGCGCCGCGTTCGTTGGGCGATGTGGCGCGGAAATATCGCGAGGAAAAAGCGGCACAGGATAGGAATCAGGCCACGCCAAAAAACACTTTTACGAATGACGGTTTGATGTCCGGAAAAGGCGGCGGACTTCTGGACGCGGGAGTGCCGAGCATCGCGGGAAATCAGGGAGCAGGATCCGCGTTCACGGACGCGATGGCGAAAATGGATGACGCGATCCAGAAACTGGATCAGCTGGGATCTCTAGATCACGCCGCGCTGTTCAATGTGGCGACGCAAGGAATCTCGGCGGATTTTCCCGGACGGAAGGCGTGGGAGGATCGGCTGGTGGCCGCGCGGCAAAACTACGTCGTGCATGGAAAAGAATTAATTCAGAGCACCAAGGCGTTAATGCTTGACGCGAAAACGCTGCATGACACGCAGCCGAATTTGCCGGAAGATGATCCGCGCGTGAAATCGTTTACCGCAAGGTTACAGGCGAAGATGAATGAAGCACAGAAAATGGCGGCGGATTTTGAGGCTGTGGTGGATGAAGGGCGAGATCGAGCGGCGCAGGCTGTTGGGCGTTAGGGCTACTGCATACCAACGAGTGCCTTGCATCCGACCAGCGTAAACGGATCAGACTTTGACGCCGCCACTTCATCTCGAAGAACGGAATCGCTGGTCGCGCAGTAATTTCGGGAACCATTCAATAGATCTACTGGCGTTGCGGTGATGACGAAGTCCGTACATTTTCCGTTCGCGCAAATTCCTTCGATATTAAATTTGTAGCCGGCTTGTGTGCACCAGCTTGTCCCGGAGCATGCGGAGTTGCCAAGTACGGCGTCAATTATGCACGCGTGTGCGGGAGTACCGCTCGCGGCGCATTTGCCGTCAGGTCCGGGGCCGAGGGACGCGAGGTCGGGCGCGTAGCCGATGTTTGCGAAGGATGAATAGTAGATGACTTGATCGGCATCCAAGCTGCGAACCCTGGCGTACGCGGCGGATTCGGTTGCTGCCTTGCGCGAGTGCGTAAGATTGGGCGCGACCACCAGAATCGCAATGAAGAGAAGTATGAGGGCCGTGGCAATCAGGATGATGACGACAATTCGTGACATTCCGCGTTCGGAGTTTCGTTTGATTGGCGCGCTCATGGATGTGGGCACCTCGTACGACTGAACATTTGAATTGGCTGACGATACTCTGGTTGGGCGGCGAGGGGCAAGAAATTTGGTCGAGGCGGCTTGCGCCGCGCAGACCTGTGAAGAACGGTCTGCGCCAGCCACATTGTGAGAGCGCGTGACGAGTACATCGGCGAATTTGACACTCGGAGGCACGTCCATTACGCTCGATCATTCGCATTTCTACGGATAAATTTCTGAGAGGAATGGTGTTGCCGCATGTCGGATCAGAAGCTGCCCACGCGCGCGGAAGATTATAACGAGTGGTACAACCAGCTCGTGCTGCGCGCGGAGCTTGCGGATTATGCGCCGGTGCGCGGCTGCATGATCGTGCGTCCTTACGGCTGGGCGATTTGGGAAAACATTCAACAGTCGCTGGACCGGCGCTTCAAGGCGACCGGCCACATGAACGCGGCGTTTCCTTTGCTGATTCCGAAAAGTTTTATTGAGAAAGAAAAATCGCACGTGGAAGGATTTTCGCCGGAGCTGGCGGTGGTGACGATCGGTGGCGGCGAAAAACTGGAAGAGCCGCTGGTGATTCGTCCGACTTCGGAAACAATTATCGGGCACGCGTATGCGAAATGGATTCAGTCGTATCGCGATTTGCCGGTGCTGATTAATCAGTGGAACAGCGTGGTGCGCTGGGAGCTGCGGACGAAATTATTTTTGCGCACGCTGGAATTTTTCTGGCAGGAAGGTCACACCGCGCACGCTACGTTTGACGAAGCGGAATTCGAGACGCGGCAGATGCTGGACATCTATACGGATTTCGCGGTGAATGACGCGGCAATTCCGGTGATTCCGGGGCGCAAGTCGGCTTCGGAACGATTTGCGGGCGCGGAGCAGACGTACAGCATTGAAGCGATGATGGGCGATGGCAAGGCGTTGCAGTCTGGCACGTCGCACAACCTGGGACAAAATTTCGCGAAGGCGTTTGAAATTAAATATCTGGATAAGACCGGTGTGCAGCAATATTGCTGGACGACGTCGTGGGGACTTTCGACGCGAGTGGTCGGTGCGATCATCATGGTGCACGGAGACGATCAGGGGCTGGTGCTGCCGCCGAAACTTGCGCCGTATCAAATTGTGATTGTGCCGATATCCAAAACGGATGAGGAGCGCGCGCAGACGATTGAAGCGGCGCGGAAATTGAAGTCCACGCTGGATACGGCGGAATTTCGCGTAAAGATTGACGAGCGCGACGGCGTAAGTCCGGGATTTAAATTTAATGACTGGGAAATGCGCGGAGTGCCGCTACGAATCGAAATTGGGCCGAAGGATTTGGCAAAGAATAGCGTGATGCTGGCGCGGCGCGATCGTCCGGGACGCGAAGGGAAGTCACCGGCGAGCATGGACGACATTGCCGGGGCAGCCGGAAGTCTTCTGCGCGAAATTCAGGATGGGATGCTGGCGAAAGCGCTGGCATTTCGAGAATCGCGCACGTCAGAACCGAAGGACTACGCCGAATTTAAAACGGTGGTGGAGACAGGATTCGCGCGTTCGTACTGGTGCGGCAGCGCGAATTGCGAAGCGAAGATTAAGGAAGAGACGAAGGCGACGATGCGATGTATTCCTCTGGATCAGGCCGGCGGCGAAGGGAAGTGCATTTTCTGCGGCGAGTCGGCGAAGGAAAAAGGTATTTTCGCTAAGGCGTACTAAAGGCCGAATACTCGCTTGCGATTGCTGCCCGCGCGGACAGGTTACTCACGCGCCATGCGGAAATTCGGGCTCCTCGACACTCTTAGGTCACGGTGCTAGCCTGAATGTGCAATGAATTCAGCAGGTCATTCCCTGAAAATCGAAAGTCAGAATGGAGCACGGCAGCCGCTCGTGACTCGCGGCCAGCGCGGCGGCGCAAGAATTCGGACGCTTATCTGGATGGTGCTGCTGCTGTCGTTTATTTTCTTCAGTTACAAAGTGATTCCTCCCTACTTTGCGAATTATCAGTTGGAAGACTGGCTGAAAACGCAGATACCGTTTTTGATGGTGAATCACACCACCGACGATGCGCTGTACGCGTCGATCATCAGAGAGATGCACAATGAGGGGATTGAGGTCACCAACGACAACATCAAGATTATTCAGAATAATTCGCGCGGGATCAACGTACAGATTGATTACACGGTGAAACTAGACCTGCTGGTGTACCAAACGAATTTGCATTTCACTCCGGAGATGAACAGTCAGGCGCTGGTGCAGTGAGAATATTTGCGCATTCACAAATGATTGTGCAGGAGTACTTGTCCTCGCATTGTTAGCAAAAGTTTCCGCCGGCTCGCAGCACATCCAACGAGTTTCCTGTACAATTTATCTGTGGGCATTCCCAAGAGATCCTGGTTTCACAGGATAGGAGACTGGCTTTTGCGAATCCGGTTGGGCAAGGGATTCTGGACGTCGCGGTGGGGTCTGGCCATACTCGGCACGGCGCTGGCGTTGCTGCTCACCTTCATCGGCGTATTCACGTACTACTACGTTGTTTACGCGCGGATGATTGACGAACGCCTTTCTGGAAACGTATTCCAACACACGACAGGAATTTACACACAGCCCGGACGAATTTTTAACGGGCAGGCGATCAACGCGGCGAATCTTGAAGAATATCTTGGGCACAGCGGATATTCGGCGAAGAAGGAAGCGGATGGCGCTGGGTATTTTGTGCCGCGAGGGAATACGCTGGAAATTTATCCGGAGAAAACTTCATTCTTTCACGGCGGCAATGCCATTCGAGTGGAATTTGCGGGCAAGCAGATTCGCTCTATTCGCTCGATTGCCACGGCGGCGACGCTGGATAGCGCGGAAATTGAGCCGGAGCTGCTGACGAATCTTTTTAACGAATCACGCGAGAAGCGGCGGCCTGTAAAGTTCGCGGATTTGCCGAAGGTGCTGGTGAACGCGCTGCTGGCCGCGGAGGATAAGCGTTTTTTTGAGCATCCGGGATTCGACGCGATTCGCGTAATAGGCGCGGCCTGGGCGGACATGCGGCATGGCGCGAAAGCGCAGGGCGCAAGCACGCTGGACATGCAGCTTGCGCGCAGTTTTTTCTTTACGACGGAGCGCACCTGGCATCGCAAAGTTGCCGAGACGATGGTGGCGATGGAACTGGAGCATCGCTACACCAAGCAGCAAATCTTCGAGCTATATTCTAACGAAATTTACTTGGGGAACCGCGGAAGTTTTGCGATCCACGGATTCGGCGAAGCGGCGCAAGCGTATTTCGGTAAGGATGTGCGCGAGCTGAATCTCGAGGAGTCCGCGTTTCTGACGGGAATTATCCGGCGGCCGAATCACTATTCCACGGCAGAGCAGCACCCCGACCGCGTAGTCGAGGCCCGGGATCACGTTTTAACTTCGATGGTCGAGGACAAGCTGATTACGCCCGAGCAGGCGCAGGAAGCGAAGCGCAAGCTGTTGCATCTGGTGCGAAGCGGACTTGACGTCGGCGGCGCTCCTTATTTTGTGGACATGGTGAAAGAAGATTTGCTGGATCATTATTCCGAAGCGGAATTGCTTTCGGGAAATTTCCGCGTGTATTCGACTCTGGATCCGGCGCTGCAGCGCGCTGCTTCCGCGGCGGTTGATATCGGCATGGCGAATGTGGATAAGTTGCTGACGAATAGAATCGCGAAATGGAAACGCGAGCTGGCGAAAAAGCATTCCACGGAAACAGTTCCGCAGGCTCAAGTGGCGATCGTGGTGCTGGATCCAAAAACCGGCGAGATCAAAGCATTGGTGGGCGGACGAAATTACGGACAGAGCCAGCTGAATCGCGCAGAGGCGAAGAGCCAGCCGGGGTCGGTGTTCAAGCCATTTGTTTACGCAGCAGCCTTCGATGACGCTGCAGAAACTACAGGCCCCATTTTGACCACGATAACGACGGTGGTGGACGAACCCACGACGTTTCAATTCGATGGAAAGGATTACACGCCGGATAATTTCGGCGAAGAGTTTATGGGCACGGTGACGTTGCGTGATGCGCTGACGCATTCGCTGAACGTTGCCACGGTGAAAGTTGCGGAGCTGGTGGGATTCGGACGCGTAGTGGAAATTGCGCGGCGCATGGGACTCGATCCGGCAATTCAGCCGACGCCGGCGCTCGCGCTGGGCGCGTATGAAATGACTCCGCTGCAGGTGGCCGGCGGATATACGGCATTCGCGAATGGAGGCCAGCGCGCCGAGCCCATGTTTATCCGGAGCGTGGTGAGCGCGGATGGCACAATGCAGGAGCAAGATGCTCCGCACACGCGAAAGGTGCTGGATCCGCGCGTGGCGTATCTGGTGACGAATGTGATGGAGGACGTGATTAATCGCGGTACGGGCGTGTCCGTGCGTGCCATGGGATTCAAAGCGCCCGCGGCGGGGAAGACAGGCACATCGAAAGACGGTTGGTTTGCCGGATATACTTCAAATTTATTGTGCGTGGTATGGGTCGGATTTGACGACAACCGCGATTTGGGATTGGCAGGAGGTTCGTCTGCCGCGCCGATTTGGACGGAATTCATGAAGCGCGCGGTGACGCTGCCTGCCTACAGTGACACGGATACTTTTATTGCGCCGCGCGGCATTGTGAGCGTGGCAATTGATTCGGAAACACTGCAACTGGCTACGCCGGACTGTCCTGTGACGCGGCAGGAGGTATTCATTGAGGGCACGCAACCGACGCAATATTGTCAGAAACAAGGAGGGGTCGCTAACACAGTCGGTTCGTGGTTTTCGCGGTTGTTTGGCAAGAAAAAGAGCAAGTCGTGATTACTGCAGGGAACCGAATCCGCGTGGCTGGTGTCCAACAGGGGCAAGCGGGGCGAGTGGGTTCCTTAGCCAGAATCCGGACAAAAAAAGGAGTTCATCGCCCGAGTTTTTTGCTATCGTTGAGCGCAACGAAGGCGAATAGGAACGTCAAGCCCAGGTAAAGAGCGTTTTCTGGAGGTCGCCATGAAAAAAGTATTGATGGCGTTCGTAATTCTGAGCGTAACCGCAATTACTTCCGCCAAGCAAATTCCCAGCTATTCCCCATCGAATATAAGTCAGGCAGTCGGAATCGCTCCCGATAGTTCCGCGCGGGACACCGCGCTGCAACGCGCCGCGCTGGACATGATTCACAAAGACTACGCGAGCGCGGCGGATATTTATCGCGAGCTATTGCGCGAAACTCCCAACGATGCAATTACCTGGAACCGGCTGGGCATCGCGTATCACCAGCAGTTCTTACTGGGTGACGCATTGAAGTGCTACGAGCGCGCGACGAAAGTGGATAAAGCAAACGGCGACGGCTGGAACAACGTTGGCACCGTGTATTTTCAGGAGAAGAAATTTGCGAAGGCGATTCGCGCGTACAAGCGGGCAATCTCGCTGGACTCAAAGCGCGCGACGTTTTATGGAAATATGGGCATCGCATATTTGAACAGTAAAAAAGTTCCCGAAGCGCTCGATTCATTCCGCCAGGCGGTCCGCCTGGATCCGGACATCTTCACCGAAACTTCAAGTTTCGGAACCGTGCTTCAGGATCGGACCGTCAGCAACCGCGGAATGTTTTTCTTTATGATGGCGAAATCGTTCGCCGGCGCCGGTAACGCCGAGCGTTGCGCGTATTATCTGAGGAAATCGCGCGACGAAGGTTATGCGGATTTCGGCAAGGCAACGACGGACCCAGGATTTTCCGGGGTACTGACGAATCCGAGTGTGCGGGAATTGCTGGGATTGCCGGCGCTGCCGCCTCCGCCGATGACGCCTTCCAAGGGAATTTAGAACTCGTGGGCGTTTTGCGGTACCAAAGAAGCTTTTAAAGATTTGTACCGGCGGCGTCAATTCCCAACATTCGGGCGATGTTCAATGCGTTGGAACGCGTCAGCAGCCCGGGCTGAAGTTTGTAATCGAAACACAACTCGCCAGCCTCACCTGAATCCTCGAAGTGCGCGTTTCCTCCGGGCAAACCGTTGGATGCCAGCTCCGTCAGTGCGAGATCATGCGTGGTGATTAGCTCTCAAGCTTGGCATTCGCGTATCCCCACGAACCGTGCGGGCCTATTGGTTGCAAGATCTCTGTCCCAGTCGACGTCCTTTCTCCCAACGGTGGATGACCTTTGTTCGGAACCATGCCAAGGCCATCGTGGCCTGCGATTTCGTCGTCGCGGTAACGCTTCGATTCCGCATCCTCTATATCTTTGTCGTGATGGAGGTCGAGAGTCGCAAACTCCTCCATGTGAATGTGACACCTCACCCGACATCCTCGTGGACGTTCCAGCGACTCCGAGAAGCAATTCCCAGCGATCATGAATACCTGTGGCTGATTCACGACCGCTCGGGCATTTTCTCGGAAGAGTTAGACCGCGATGTGAACACATTCGGGATCGCCGTCCTTAAGACTCCAGTTCGCGCACCTAAGGCCAACGCCTATTGCGAGAGGCTGATCGGCAGTCTGCGCCGGGAGTGCTTGGACTGGTTCATTCCCTTGAATGAGCGACAGGTGCGAACGTTAGCCCGAGAATGGGCAATTCACTATAATCATGGGCGGCCGCACAGGAGTTTGGGACCCGGGATTCCAGATCCTCCACTGGGACTGCCCGTCGCCGCAAGATTCGGCTGTAATCGGAAGCTGTAATCAAAATAAAGGTTCTCGACGTAAGGGGGCCTATTTTTTCGCTGGCTGTTGTGCTGCCGGCTGCCGGGAATGGGAAGTCCGGTTTAAGTACTGCTCCACCACGACCCGGGTACCAGTAGCTCTACAGTGTTGGAGCAAGTTCATCAAATCCAAGCAAGCAGCCTGGCTGTAGGACTCGCGCTGCCAGCAAGGGAGGCGCCGCCACCTGCATGTTCGGCGACACACTGTCGGCAATATCCTACCGGGACTGGTTGATCGATTTTCAATATTGAGCGTCACCTGGATTCTATGAGGCGTGTGGCAGAAAGAGGCGCAAGAAACAAAGACCCCGGAAATTCCGATTAAAACTAAGATTATGGCGGATATGCGCAAGTATTTAAGTAATCTGGAGGGGGTCCGCGCTGCAAGTTCTTTGTTTTCAGTCGGGTGAGAATTGGCAACCGAATTGCACATAGACAGGACACTGAAGCGCGTTCTGAAGCTAAGGTAGAGCAAGGGCCGTCCCGCCGATGCCCAACCGTAGGAGTGCGTGCGACTTAAACTTGCAGTGTCGGTCGGCCGGGAAGTCAAAATGGAAATTCCGGCGAAGAACTCCCAAGGAGGATATACCAGTGCGTCTAAAGATTGCAGCAGTTTTGGTAACTGGGGCGGCCTTTGTGCTCATCCCGTCCGCCAAGGCGGATACGTTTAACTTCAACTCTTGCAGCCACATTACGGCGGGGACGCCCACGTTCCCCCTCACTACGTGCCCCGGCGATACGGACGACAAGTCGCTGACCTACACAGTGGGGAGCAACAGCATCGTCGCGAAGGGATTCAACTCTACTACGAACCTTGCGACTGATCTCTACGTCAAGAACGATAGCGATCCGACTGAGCGGGGCCTAGGCATCACGAACGAAGGGGAACACGAAATCAGCTCGGCCTACTACATCAACTTGGATTTTTCGAACCTGTTTGCGCATGGCATTACCAGTGGGACGCTAGTCCTGGGGAGCTTACAGGCCGGCGAGCGGTTCAGGGTCTGCCAGGGCAGCTCAGCCGGCACCGGAGCACCGGACGGGCCGAGTTGCGGTGTGACGGGCACTGAGTCGGGTAGCACAGGTTTGCAGTCGATCGCGCTGAGTTGGACGGGCTCGACCAATGATGTCTTTTTCATCACCTCCAAAAACTCTGATAGCGGCAATGTCCTTATCGAATCGTTCACGACGGCCTCGACTGTTCCCGAGCCCGGTAGCCTTGCTCTGCTCAGTTCGGGACTGCTCGGTTTGGCAGGCCTTCTCCGCCGAAAACTGGTCTGAAGGCATAACGTGGTCGGGAACAATTAGTCCAATGGCTCCCCGCAAGATCAGCGCGCGGACGATCCACTCCGCCGCGATTCTGCGGTCGTGAGAATTTGTGCCAATCATGATTTCGTCGGCGAGAAATAGGAGCGGCTTTTCGCCAGCCGTTTCGATCATCCGGCGCAGCCGCTGCATTTCGGCGAAAAAGTGCGAGCGGCCGTCCACCAAAGAATCTTCCACGCGAATCGCCGCGCCGATCGCGAGCGGCGAGATCTGGAGCCTTGCGCAGCGGACAGGAGCGCCCGTCCATGCGAGCACGGCATTCAGGCCGACGGCGCGCAGAAAAGTGCTCTTGCCGGACATATTTGATCCGCTGACGATGAGGAAGCGCACGTCACCGTCGAGACGCAAATCATTTCTGACGCACGATGATACATCCAAGAGTGGATGGGCGAGCGCCTCGGCGTGCAAGACGGGACCGTGTTCGATCAATTCCGGCCACACATCGGCGGGATGCTCGAACGAATAGATGGCGAGCGAAATCAGCGCTTCAAATTCGCCGAGGATTGCGAGCCATTCCAGCATCTGCGCTCTATGGCGGCGGCGCCAACGGTCAATCGCCATCGAAAATTGTGTCGTCCAGAGCAAACACCAAGACAACGCCGTAAACCACGAGTAATCGCGTTCCTTCGTAAGCGCCATCAGGCGCTGGAGGCGCCGGATATTGTGCAGTGCATCGGTTCCTGTCATCCGATCCTTGAGACTACGAAGTCTTTGCTTAGAAAATGGTTCGGTTTCCAAAATCCGGAGAAGATCACAAATGATTGGCAGTTCCGTGAAAGGCGGCGCGATTGACTCCACGATGGACCGGGTCTTCTTCAAAAAGATTGCTGCGAACACCCCTTCCAACGGCAGCATGATTCGGACGCCGATCCAGAGATTGTGCAGACCTAGAATCCCGATCCAATATAGAAGGGGAAGCGAGGCCGTGACGAGCACCAAAAGAATTGCCGTGGCGGGCGCCCAAACTGGGTAGGCAGGCCGCGATTCATCAAGCCATAACCGAACTGTTTTCGGCTTGCAGTCGGAAACAGTTTTGCTTCCGGCGGCGGCGAGGGACTCGCGCAAGTCCTGACGCCCGCGAATTTCAGAGATTGCCGCATGTCGCGCGAGAACTTCTTCACGGATAGCGGGCGACCTCATCCACGCGACTAGCGTCTTCCGTCCAACCTCAGTCCGGGCTGAACACAAGAGCTGGAACAGAGAGCCGCGCCCGAACAGATCGAGATCGGTTGCGTAGAATGTTCCTGATCTTTGAATTCCTGTCCTTCGTCGAGAGGCTCCCAGTGGAGATGAAGACGCGCGATCCCATTGTCGTAATACTCGACGAAGCTGGCGAGTTCGAGAGAACGCCCTTTGGCTCGCTTAACTTGTCGATTGATCAGGGCTCCGAACGGGATGACGACCACGGGTAACCAGAGCGGAAAAGATTTGACGACAAATGATTTATAGCCGAGCGCTCCGGCGATCAGCGCGAGCACTAACAGGCTTGCCCGGGAAATATTCAATTTCTCCTTTGCTTCGGCGAAGTCTGAGATTAGTTCGCGGGAGCGGCGGGAGTAAAAGTCGAGCGGCTTGGTCGATTCGTCGGGCACGGAGTTTGGCGGATCATTAATACTACCACCTAGACGGGAGAAAATGGGCGGGTCGAGAGGGCGGCGGTTTAGTCGAAGTGGGCGCCGAGATACACTCCTTGCGTGGCGCCTCAAAAGCGTAGTTACAAATCGCCGGAAGAGAACTAGAATATCTGTACAATGAAATTCAGGATCCTGCGACGAATGCGGGAGTTTGGGATCGCACTGGCGATTCTTGCCTGCATTGCCGCGCCCGGCTACGCACAAACTGGCACATCCGGCAGTTCCGCGCCAAATAGCGCGGCTGGTCACGCCGAAACTGTCGTTGTTTTCCCGTTTGAAAATGTTACGAATGATGCGCAAAAGGACTGGCTGGGCGAAGGACTTTCCGAGCTGACTACGGATTCGATGGCCGGGCACGGGCCGCTGGTGTTTTCGCGCGAGGAGCGGCTGGCGACGCTGGAAAAGCTGGGATTGCCCGCGTATTCGCGATTCAGCCGCGCGACGATGATCAAAATTGCCGGCGAAATTGACGCGGACTATGTGGTGTTCGGCGAATTCATTCCGGACGGCGGCACCCTTCATCTTACGGCGCGCGTACTTCGCGTCAGTCCGCCAAAACTTTCCGAACCAGTTTCCGATTCGGGTGGAATGGATTCCATCGCGGAAATAGAGGCGAGAGTTTCGTGGCGCATCTTGTGCGCGATACAGAGTTCTTTGGCGGCGGATGCGCCTTGCAATATTTCTTCACCCGCAGCAGTGCAAGCGACAATGGCCGTTGCTCATGTGCGCGCGGACTCGTTGGAATATTTCGTGCATGGCTTGCTGGCCGGCGAAGATGAGACGCGTCTACGGGATTTGCGCGAATCTTCGCGGTTGGACCCTGCATGGGATGAGCCACTATTTGCAATCGGCAAGACGTTTTATGAGCGGCGCGATTGCGAATCAGCCGTCGGATGGTTTGCGAAAGTCTCGGTAAGCAACGCGCACAGCGCGGATGCTGGATTCTATACGGGTGTGTGCCAGTTGCTCCGTAGCGACCCCGTACACGCGGAAGCGACATTCGCCGGACTGGTGGCCCGTGCGGGAACCGGTCCGGTTTTTCCGGCAATCGTGAGTAATCTTGGGACGGCGCGGCTGCGGCAGACTCGATATAAGGAAGCGGCCGGGGATTTCGATCACGCGGAACGGATTGATCCCGGTGAGCCGGATTATTGGTTTAACCTGGGGTTGGCGCAATATTTAATTTCTGACTGGGCGGAATCGGCGCGCGCTTTGCGCGAAGTGGTGCGGCTGCAGCCCGATGCCAAAGATGCGCGCGCGTTGCTACTTGCGGCGCTGGATCGCAGCGGCAATACGGAGGAAGCGAATGCGCTGCGGCAAAGCGCATCACCCGACGATGCGAAGGATGCGCCGCACGACAACCTACCGCACGACCCTCCGCATCCACAGCAACAGGACGTGACGAAAATGAGTGTGACCTCGCTGGCAAAATTGGCGCGAGTGAGAATGGGATTGAGCACGGAGGCGGGGCGATGAAGACGTCTCGATGGGAAGGAATTCACGGTACGCGGGCGATGTGGCGCATGGCGGGTGCGCTCGGTTTTCTGGGGCTGTTGGTGTTGTGGTTTGGCGCCTCAGCGGCCGGACAAAACGCCGCAGTTGGCAATGGCGCGAATCCTCACGTCGTGAAATTGGCCGTTGATGGAGAGGTTGAGCCGATTCTCGCGGAATATCTCGACGCCGGTCTGAATCGCGCGGAAGAAGAACGCGCGAATCTGGTGCTGATTACTATGGACACGCCCGGCGGCCTGAGCGATTCCATGGAAAAAATCATTCAACACATATTGCGCTCACCGGTTCCTGTTGTGATTTACGTGGAGCCTGCCGGCTCGCGAGCGGCTTCAGCCGGATTTTTTATTTTGCTTTCCGCGGATGTAGCGGCGATGGCTCCGGGAACACACACCGGCGCGGCTTCACCGTTGCTGGAAATTGGCAACGTGCCGCTGAATATCGATGACACGCTAAAAAAGAAAATTCTGAACGACGCGACGGCATTCTTGCGCAGCTATGCGGGAACGCGAGGACGAAATGTGGCGTTGGCGGAAACCGCGGTCACTGACGGAAAGGCGTTCACGGAATCGGAAGCGCTGCAAGGGAAGCTCGTTGACATGCTCGCGAATTCCGAAAGCGATTTACTGCGCCAGCTTGACGGAAAAACGATCCGTCGATTCGACGGAAGCACTACAACATTGCATTTAGCCGGCGCGGAAATCGAGACGCTCGGGAGATCCATGCGTCAGCAGTTTCTTTCACGCATCGTACAGCCGGATATTTTCTTTATATTGTTGATCGTCGGCGTTCTAGGGCTTTACACGGAATTTACGCATCCGGGCGTGATCGCTCCCGGAGTCGTTGGCGGAATTTGTATATTATTGGCGCTGTACGCGATGCACATTTTGCCGGTAAATATCGCGGGGCTTTTGCTGGTCGTGCTCGCGATGGCGCTATTTATCATGGAAGCGAAGTTTACCAGTCACGGAGTTCTGGCGGCCGGTGGAATTGTGTCCATGCTGCTCGGCGCGCTGATGCTGATCCGCTCTCCGCTTACTTCCGGAGGAGTAAGTTTGAGCGTCGCGCTCGCAGTCACGTTGTCGTTCGCATTGCTGACGATCTTTCTGATGCGACTGGTGTTAAAGTCACGTGGATGGAAGCAGGCCACCGGGCGCGAGCAATTAATCGGTGAAGAAGGCGCGGCCATTCAGGAATTTGGCGGCGGCGAATCCAAGAAGGGCCAGGTTCGCGTGCACGGAGAATTGTGGAGCGCGGTCTCGCGCCAAACGATTGCGAAGGGCGCGCGCGTGCGCGTGTTGAGCATAGATGGACTAACGCTTCATGTAGAACTGGCGGGACCATCTTAGGAATTGGCATCGAGAATGGCGATCGGTAACCGGAGGCGACGATGGAAGAAACATTTCTAATTTTCTGGGGAATTGTCGGGCTCGTATTTTTGATTTGGATTTGGAACTCACTCTACGTAATTAAAGAATGGGAGCGCGGAGTGGTTCTGCGTCTGGGCCGGATGATGCCGGAAGCGAAGCCTGCCGGATTGCGCCTTGTATTCTGGCCGATTGAAACGCTCTACCGGATTCCGCTGCGATTGGAAACGCTGGATGTGCCGCCGCAGGATATTATTACGCGCGATAACGTGTCCGTGAAAGTGAACGCCGTCTGTTACTTCCGTGTAGTGGACGCGAATCTCGCGCTTTCTCAGGTGCAAAATTATTTGTACGCAACTTCGCAGCTTGCACAGACGACGCTGCGTAGTTTAGTCGGACAGTTTGAGTTGGACGAGATATTAAGTGAGCGCGAAAAGGTAAACAGCAGATTGCAAGTGATCCTTGACCAGGATACGGAGGCTTGGGGTATCAAGGTAGCTAAGGTTGAAGTGAAGCAGGTGGATATTCCGGAGAATATGCAGCGGGCAATCGCGCGGCAGGCGGAAGCAGAGCGCGAACGCCGCGCAAAAGTAATTCACGCGAGTGGAGAATTTGAGGCATCGGCAAAATTGGCGGAAGCCGCGGCGATCTTGCAGAAAGAACCGGCTGCGATTCAGTTGCGCTATTTGCAGACGTTGACGGAAATCGGCGTGGAGAAAAATACGACGATTATTTTTCCGCTACCGATTGACGTGCTGGGCGCGTGGATGAAATCGCTGGCCGGGCAGAACAAATAACGGCGCGCAGCGCAAAAGTTGAGCAAATAAAAAATGGCAAACGGATCGAAGAAAAGCAGCGGCGGAGATGTAGTTCTCGAAAGCCGTCACCTCGTCGGACTTTTCGTCCTGATGGTGGCGATTTTCGGCGTGGTGTTCCTACTCGGCTACGAGTTGGGACGCAACCAATATGGAGATCAAGTGCGTGCGTCGAGCGCGACGCCCGATGATAATTCCAGCGCGGCCGTGAACCCGAGCACAAAAGTGGGCGCCTCACAACCGGCGTCACAGCCTGCGAGCAGAAAAACTTCGCCGACCGCTAGCCCCAAAGATAACGCGGCGAACGTGAAGCCGGAAGCCGGGGCGAGTCCACCGGCAGACTACGATTTCTACAAGCTGGGACAGCCGAATCAGCCGCCCGCGCATTTGGCGCCTCCGTCGAAAACGGCCGTCGCCAAGCCGGTAACGACTGGCGCGACACCGACGATCAGTGTGCCCGGCAAGACAACACCGTCCCCCGTGAAAACGCAACCCGCACCGATCAAGCCTGCCAGTAGCGCGAAGGCGCAACCGGCAGAAATGAATGGCCCGCTGATTCCGCGTGGATCGATCTTGTTGCAAGTGTCGGCGATGTCCAAAGAAAGCGATGCGCTTGCGCTGGCGCAGCAATTGCAACAAAAGAACTTTCCGACAATTGTAATTCCGCCGGGCGCCGACAAGTTCTATCACGTACAAGTTGGACCTTACAAAGATCCGAAAGCCGCCGATGCGGCACGCGCGGCGCTTGAAAAGGCAGGATTCAAAACGATTGTAAAGCGCTGATGGCGAAGTCGCAGACGGCTCGTCAATCTTCCGAAGCAAATCCAGGCGGTTCACCGTTTCCCATGAGCAATGCGTGGCGGCTTGCTCTGTCGGCTGCTTCGGGATTGATCCTGGTCACCGCATACCCATCATTCCATTTCTACCAATGCGCGTGGATTTCCTTAATCATCTTAATGGTCGCTCTCGCGGGCGCACGTCCGGGCTTCGCGGCGTTGTGCGCTTACATTCATGGCGTCGCGTTTTTCACGCCGTCATTGACATGGCTGTACGTCACATTCCGGATTCACGGCGGCGTAGGACCATTTGTTTCCTGCGTGGCGCTGGGAGCAATTGTGGCTATGGCCTCGGTGTTTCCGATGATATTTGGATGGGCCTTCGCGCGCATTGCGCAAAGAAGGTTTGCGCTGGCGTGCTTCGCCGCACCGTTTTTATGGGTTGCACAGGAATTTGGCAGAACGAATGTGCCGGGAATTGGTTTTCCCTGGAATTTGTTAGGTTATGCGTGGTCGCATAACTTAGCCATCGCGCAGCTTTCAACGCTTGGCGGAATTTGGGCGCTGAGTTTTCTCGCGACGGCATTCTGCGCGTTCGTTGTTTGGGGAGTTGGCGAACGCCGCCGAGGCCGCCGCATTCCAATCTTGATGGCCGTTTTCGTAATCGCCACGCTGATCCTGGTGATGATCTACGGAGATCGCTGGGTGCCGCCTGCAACGCCGGATCACGTTGCGCGGCTCGTGCAATCAAATTTTCCTGAGCCCGATAGTTTTCCTGTCGACTGGATGACAACTCACAAATGGGAGCTCAACGAACTGCAAAAGTTGAGCACCGCGCCAGATAAGAACGGCAATCCGCCGGGTCTCGTGGTGTGGTCCGAAGTGCCCGCGCCATTTTCGATGCAGGATCCAAAGTTTGCCATTCGCGCGACAACCATCGCTCGCGGCACTCGCGACGGATTTCTAGTGGGAGTAGTGGACTGGAAAGTGACGCCCGGATCGGGCTGGCGCGTCTATAACAGCACTGCGCTGATTGACCCGCCGGGCCGCGAAACTTTTCTGTATGATAAAATCCACCTGGTTCCGTTTTCAGAATACTTGCCGTACGGCCACTGGTTCGCCTTCGTGCGGAAAATCACCCCGGAAGTTGGGAACTTCGCTCAAGGCACCGAATGGAAGGTAGGGACGCTTCCCGACGGCCGGCGCTTCGGAGTCTACATCTGCTACGAAGCGGCCTTTCCGGGCGAAGTGCGGCGATTCGTGACGAACGGCGCGGAATTGCTGATTAATATCTCGAATGACGGATGGTTCGGACGTTCCGCCGCTCCCGAACAACATTTGGACATGGCCCGAGTCCGCGCCGTCGAAAATCGGCGCTGGATGATCCGGTGCACGAATAACGGCCATACAGTTTCGGTGGATCCATTTGGGCGCGAAGTTGCAAGCATCCCGACGGATGTTCGCGCAGCGCTCGAAGCCCCCTATGCGTATCGCGATGATATGACTCTCTACACCCGCTGGGGCGATTGGCTGCCCTGGCTAAGTTTGCTAGCGGGCCTCGGATTTGTAATCATGGGATACACCGCGCGGAAGCACGAAAGTTAGTCTGCGATTAGCGTGAACAGCTGCAATTATTCTCCGGGGATAATAGGAAAATGTCTGCCGAACAAATCGAAGATCTAAAGCAGCGTTACTCCGAGCTGAAGTCCCGCATCGCGCTCGTGCGGAGTTATCTTTGAGGTTGCCAAAGATCGAGCCTGCCTGATTGAACTGGATGCACTCGCCGCAGAACCGGAATTCTGGAACGATCAAGAACGCGCGCAACGCGTAATGAAGGAACGCAAGACCGTCGAAGCACGCGTGCAGGCCGAAGCGAAGCTGCGCCGCCTCGGCGACGATCTCGAAACCTATCTGCATCTCGCCGAAGAAGAATCAAACGCAACTGAGCGTGACAAGCTCCTGGCGGAAACCGCAAAAGAACTCGATGCCGGGCAGAAATTCGTAGCCGAAATCGAAACTACAACTCTACTTTCAGGAGAAAACGACGCGCTCAACGCGATTCTCACCGTGAAATCCGGCGCGGGCGGCACCGAATCGCAGGACTGGACGGCGATGCTTCTGCGCATGTATCTGCGCTGGGCCGAGCGCCACGGCTTCGTCGCCACAGTAATGGACTCCATGCCGGGGGAAGAAGCGGGAATTAAATCCGCAACGGTTCGTGTCGAAGGCGAAAACGCCTACGGCCTTCTAAATACGGAAAGTGGAGTCCACCGCCTGGTCCGAATCTCGCCGTTCGATCAAGCCGCGCGCCGTCACACATCATTCGCATCCGTATTTGTAATTCCCGAAATTGATGACCGCATCGAAATTGACGTGAAGCCCGAGGAAATCCGCATCGACACATTTCGCGCGGGCGGCGCCGGCGGACAGAACGTCAACAAAGTCGAAACCGCGATTCGCATCACTCACATTCCATCCGGAATTGTGGTGCAGTGCCAAAACGAACGCAGCCAGCACAAGAATCGCGAAATCGCCATGAAATTTCTGCGCTCGCGCCTTTACGATTTGGAAGTTCAGAAACGGCAAGAAGCAACGCGCAAGCTGGACGAGTCCAAAATGCAGATTAGCTTCGGCAGCCAGATCCGTTCGTACGTGATGCAGCCCTATCAAATGGTGAAGGACCACCGCACGAAATTTTCCGTCGGCGATCCCGAAAAAGTGCTCGACGGCGATTTGGACCCCTTCATCATGTCGTACCTGCTCTACCGTAAAACGGGTAAATTGGCCTCGGACGACAGTGGAGACGACGAAGAAGAGTAGTCGACATCTCAGGGAAATACCTTTCCTTTCGCAGCTTCTCCAAGCCCCCGCTCGCCGCTCACGCCCCGTTTTCGACCGTCCAGTGCGCCCGTAACACTTTTAGCCTCAATGCGTTGACACGGTTTAGGGTGCATGCTACGGTTTCTAGGCTGAAGACATGCCAACTTGGGTTCGTCGGCACGTAGATTGCTTCCTACACTCCCGAAGGAGACTGTCTTGATTCAAGATAATCGACGCTATTTGTTTACCTCGGAGTCTGTCACCGAAGGCCATCCCGACAAGATTGCCGACCAGGTTTCAGACGCCGTTCTGGACGCGGTGCTGACGCAGGACCCCATGGGGCGCGTCGCGTGTGAAACGCTTGTGACCACCGGGCTGGTTATGGTCGCCGGAGAAATCACCACCTCCGCGATTCTGGATTATTCGGATCTCGCGCGGCAGGTCATTCGTGACGTCGGTTACGATCGCGCCAAGTATGGATTTGACGCGGACACCTGCGCAGTAATGTCGTCCATCAAGCGCCAGTCACCGGATATTGCCATGGGCGTTGACACCGGCGGCGCGGGCGATCAGGGGCTGATGTTCGGCTATGCCTGCGATGAAACCGACGAATTGATGCCGCTCCCAATTATGCTGGCGCACAAGCTGGCGCGCCGCCTTTCAGAAGTTCGCAAGAGCGGCAAAGTAGATTTCCTCCGTCCTGATGGAAAATCCCAGGTCACTGTGGAATATGAGGGTGTGAAACCCATTCGCGTGGATTGCGTCGTCGTTTCCACGCAACACAGCGACAGCGTCACGACCGAAAAGTTGCGCGAGGAAATTCGGAAAGAAGTGATCGATCACGTTGTGCCGAAGTCGCTGATGGATAAGAACACGAAAATCCACATCAATCCGACGGGACGATTCGTAGTTGGCGGCCCGATGGGCGATGCGGGATTGACTGGCCGCAAAATTATCGTGGACACCTACGGCGGATACAGCCGTCACGGTGGAGGCGCATTCTCAGGCAAGGATCCAACCAAGGTTGACCGCTCGGCCTGCTACATGGCGCGTTACGTCGCCAAGAACATTGTAGCCGCTGGCATCGCGCAACACGTCGAAGTTCAACTCGCGTACGCCATTGGAGTTGCCGAGCCGGTTTCCGTTATGGCCGACACGTTTGGCACCGGTGTGATTCCCGATAGCCAGATTAAGGATTTAATTCGCGCGCATTTCAAGCTTACTCCACGCGGCATCATCGAAGCGCTGAATCTGCGTCGTCCTATCTACCGTGCGACGGCTGCCTACGGACATTTTGGCCGCAACGAGGCTGGATTCTCCTGGGAAGTTACGGATCGCGCGGACATGCTGAGGCGTGACGCCGGTATCGCAGCGCCCGCGGGCGCGGAAATTGGCGCGCGGCGTTAAGGCATTCACCATTTGCCGCGGTCGAGCGAACCAAGGTAGGCGCGGCCCAATCAGAACCAATTTTCAGAAATTAAAATACGAATTCAGGAGCATACGCTTGTCAACTTCGACGCAAAAACTTGCTGGTGACGTGAAAGACATTTCGCAGGCCGAATCAGGCAAGCGCAGAATTGAATGGGCGAATCAGCAGATGCCCGTGCTGCAACTCATCCGCAAGCGATTCATTAAGGAGCAGCCGCTGAAAGGTATTCGGATGTCGGCGTGCCTGCACGTGACAAGCGAAACGGCGAATCTTGCAATCACGTTGCGCGATGGCGGCGCCGATGTCGTGCTCTGCGGCTCAAATCCGCTCTCGACGCAGGACGATGTCGCCGCTTCACTCGTGAAGGACTACGGCATTCCGACCTACGCCATCAAGGGCGAAGACAATGCCACGTACTACGCGCACATCAGCGCCGCGCTGGATCACAAGCCGCAAATCACGATGGACGATGGCGCGGATCTGGTCACGCAGCTCCTGACCAAGCGCACCGATTTAATTCCGAACGTAATCGGCGGCACGGAAGAAACCACCACCGGAGTGATTCGTCTTCGCGCGATGGCGAAGGACGGCACGCTGAAGTTCCCCGTGATCGCGGTGAATGACGCGCAGACAAAACACTTCTTTGACAATCGCTACGGCACCGGCCAATCCACGCTGGACGGAATTATCCGCGCCACGAATTTGCTTCTGGCCGGACTGAAGCTGGTAATCGCGGGCTACGGGTGGTGCGGACGCGGCGTCGCGATGCGCGCGAAGGGATTGGGCGCCGATGTAATCGTCACCGAAATTGATCCCACCCGCGCGATCGAAGCTGTCATGGATGGTTTCCGCGTAATGACCATGAACGAAGCCGCGAAGATCGGTGATATTTTCATCACCGTCACCGGAAATAAGAGCGTCCTCGCCGCCGAACATTTTGAAAAAATGAAGGACGGCGCGGTCCTCTGCAACTCCGGCCACTTCAACGTGGAAATTGATATCCCCGCGCTCGAAAAAGTTTCCAGCGCCAAGAAACAAGCGCGTCCGTTCGTTGACGAATACGGCCTGCGCGACGGCCGCAAACTTTATCTCCTCGGCGAAGGCCGCTTGATCAATCTCGCCGCCGCGGAAGGCCACCCGGCTTCCGTGATGGACATGAGCTTTGCCAATCAGGCTCTCTCCGCCGAATACATGATTAAGAATCACACGGAGCTGGGCCACAAAGTTTACGGAGTGCCCGAAAATATCGATAAGCACATCGCGAAACTGAAACTGGAATCCATGGGCGTGCAGATTGATAAGTTGACGCCCGAGCAGGAACATTACCTCGTGTCATGGAACGAAGGCACGTAGTCAGTACGCAGTCATTTCAGTGAGAATTTTCCGCGGCAGCGCAACAAGGCTGCCGCGTTTGTTTTAGGGCGATCAAATTTGGAGTTGAAGTAGTACGCGACACATCGACACTCTTCAATGATTGACGCGCCATGCGAATTTCTGGGAAAGTGTTACTCTTACTTCCTGGAGAAAATGGTTCTCGCGGAATGATGCAAGACTGGGCTGACTGGGCACTCGATACAGCTAAATCGCGCGGCGCCACTTACGCCGATGTTCGCGTGATGGATATCCGCCATCGCGATCTTTCCACAAAAAATGGGCAGGTAGGAAATCTTTCCGAAAGCCAGTCGCTCGGACTGGGGATCCGCGCGCTTGCGGGCGGCTCGTGGGGATTCGCCGCCACGGATCGTCTAACGCGCGAAGGAATTTCCGCGTGCGCTGCAGAGGCGGTTTCCATCGCGCGTGCATCAGCGCTCGCAAAACTTCATGACGTCTCCATGGTCCCCGAACGAGCGCACGTGGACACCTGGCAAAATCCCTTCGTAAAAGATCCGTTCCGCGTGCCAATGGAAAAGCAACTTGATCTTCTGCTCGCGGCCGACGCCGAAATGCGCAAGGTGAAAGGCGTCACGCTCGCAGAAACTTCCATGGCGTTCCGCCGAATCGATCAGCTCTTCGCTTCCACAATCGGCTCGCGCATTCATCAGACCAGGGTCCAATCCGGCGCCGGAATTGTAGCCACAACTTTCGCCGGCACGGAAATCCAGAAGCGCTCGTATCCAAATAGTTTCGGCGGCCAACACATGCTCGCCGGATACGAACTGGTCGAATCGCTCGACCTCGTAGAAAAGGCGCAGCGCGTCGGCGAAGAAGCTGTCGCGTTGCACAGCGCCATTCAATGTCCCGAAGGAACGAAGACAATTATTCTGGATAGTTCGCAACTCGGATTGCAGATTCACGAGTCCATCGGCCATCCCATCGAACTCGATCGCGTCCTCGGAATGGAAGCCAACTTCGCGGGCATGAGTTTTCTAACGCTCGAAAAATTGAACACGCTGAAATATGGGTCGGACATCGTAAACGTTGTCGCCGACGCACGTCTCGCCCACGGCTCCGGCCTCGGCACATTTGGATATGACGATGAAGGCGTCCCCGCGCAGTGTACCGACATCATCAAAGACGGAATGTTCCGCGGATATCTTTCCAATCGCGAAACCGCAGCATCCGTCGGACTGAATCGCAGCGGCGGCACCATGCGCACCGAAGGCTGGAATCGCCTGCCGATCATCCGCATGACCAACATCAGCATTCATCCCGGCGAATGGAAATATGACGACCTCATCGCCGACACCGACGACGCGATTTACATGGAAACGAATCGTTCGTGGTCCATCGACGACCGCCGCTACCATTTCCAATTTTCCACCGAAATCGGCTGGGAAATTAAGGGCGGAAAAAAGGGAAGGATGATCAAGCACCCGAGCTATAGCGGCATCACCACGGAATTCTGGAATAGTTGTGACGCGATTTGCTCACGAGAACACTGGACTCTGTGGGGTACGCCGAATTGCGGCAAGGGCCAGCCGATGCAAACAATGGGTACGGGACACGGAGCCTCTCCAGCGCGCTTCAAAAATGTGCGCGTAGGAGTGGCGTTCGCAAAATGACGACGCGAAGAAAATATTGATGAGTCCCGCAACGAAAACACGGCGCGCACCCAGCAAGAAGCAAACACTTCGCGCAGCAACCGCACGCGACGCCATGCTTTCTCAATCGGAACTCCGCCGCATAGCGGAGCGCGTCTTCAAACTAAGCGGCGCCGACGAAACCGAAGTAATGATCGACGTCACATCCGACGCCCTAACTCGTTTTGCGAATAACACAATCCACCAGAACGTCGCGGAACTCGGCCTGACAATTTCCGTCCGCACAGTTTTTGGCGGCCGCACCGCGCGTGCCACCACAAATCGCACCGACGACGTGTCTCTCGCGCAAGTGGTAGCCGCATCATCCACAATCGCGAAAAGCCAGGCCCGAATTCCGCACATGCTGCCGATGCCCGGCCAGCAAAAACCGCCGCGCGTATCCAGATTCTTCGATTCCACCGCGGAATTCACGCCGCAAGATCGCGCCAAAGCAGTCGCCCGCGTCTGCGCCGCCGCAACAAAGCGCAAGCAAACCGTGGCCGGAATTTTCTCCAGCGGCGCGATGCAAACCGCGCTAGCCAACAGCCGGGGATTATTCCTAACGCACCAACAAACCCGCGCGGAATTCTCGGTAACAGTGCTCGAAGCGGATTCCTCCGGCTGGCAAAAAGCAAATTCTCCGGACATAACGAATATATTCCCCGATGCGCTCGCGGATCGCGCAGGAGAAAAGTCGGCAGCTTCAAGCAAACCGAAAGAAGTTCCCCCGGGCCGATACACAGTAATCCTCGAACCGGCCGCGGTCCTCGATTTAGTCGGCTTCCTATTTTACGACTTTGCGGCCACAGCAATCCTCGATCAGCGCTCCTGCTTCAACAATCGCATCGACAAAAAAGTGATGGGCGACAACATCACAATTTGGGATGATGTCTACCATCCGCTGCAAACCGGCGCTCCATACGACGGCGAAGGAATTCCGCGCCAAAAAGTTTTGCTCGTAGATCACGGCACTCCGAAAAATCTCGTGTACTCTCGCGCCATTGCGAAGCGCATGCCCGCCAACATGAAAGCAAAACCCACGGGCCACGGTTTTCCGCTGCCAAATGAATACGGTGAAGCCCCAATGAATTTGGTTTTCGCGGGTGGCGAAACTTCTCTCGATAAAATGATCGCCTCCACCGATCGCGGAATTCTTGTCACACGTCTCTGGTACATCCGCGAAGTAGATCCCTACGAAAAGGTTTTAACAGGCATGACGCGCGATGGAACGTTCCTCGTGGAAAATGGAAAACTGGCCGGCGGAATCCGAAATTTCCGCTTCAATCAGAGCGTTCTCGAAATGCTCTCCAAAGTTGAAGCGATGAGCCCCTCAGTCCGCGCCGCCGGCGAGGAATCATTTGAAATGGTCGTTCCCGCGATGAAAGTCCGCAACTTCCACTTCAGCGAAGTCACAAAGTTCTAGGAAAGTTCAACTGAATTCGCAAGCGCGTGCATGCGTCATGCCTGCCATGTAAATCCGCAATGTTGGCACGTCGTCGGTTTGCGGCCGGCCAGCAGCGCCAGAAGCCCCGGCGGAAAAAAGCAAATTGCCACGATGATCACCCACACCGGAAACCCGTTCCGTATGGTCATCGTCGCGCATTTTGGACAAGAAACATTCATGGTCTTCTCCCCAAATCAATCGTTAGTTCAATAGTTAGAGCACTCGTTCAATCCACACGGCCATCAGCGCGATACCTGTTGCCGTTGATAACCACCGCCCCGCTCTACCAACAGTTCTCGATGTTTCAGGAATAAAGAGTGCCAACGGTCTTACGACCAACTGAAATATAAAAAGCAAAGCTAAAGCCATTCCCGCAGGATTTGAATTCCACGATAGTCGCAAATCGAGGCTCGCCATCGCCGTAAGCGCGTGCGTAATTCCGCAACCAGGACAAGGAATGCCCAGCAGCGTCTGCGCCAGACAAATGTGCGGAATAACGGACAACAAGGGAAGCGTGACCACGATAAGCAGCGCGGAAAGTGCGCAATTGAAATGGAGTTGGCGTTCCTCGTCCATAGAAAGGCAGGAAAGAATCCATGGCGGAATAAACGTGATCTCCATTTGTGATTGTTTCGGCGTCGCCGGCGCGATACCAAGTAACACGCGACCACAGTTTATGCAACTGGCAGTTGGGCTCTGAAGGGAATTAAGCGGTTGGAGGTTCGGCAGGCGAAGCGCTGGACTTCGGGAGTCCTCACGACAATCAATCCAGCGCCGCGCCCGCGTTCCCGTATTGTCTCATCGAAGATAGCATAGGCGAAGAAAAGGCGAATATCAAGCTAATTCTTCTCATCCACACTTTTCAACCGCCCAGCTGCGCGCTGGTTCACTGGAGCTACGGGCAAGCTTAAGGGCTCAAAGGGAAAGGAGCCTACGTCGGAAAATTTCAGGACGATGTTTCAATCAGCGTAAAGGTCTAAGGCGAGCGCATGGTAGCGGCCGCAACAACGGCGCTGGCAAAACCCAAGGCAAAGTCGCTCTCTAAAAAACGAAGTGTCGGTGAAAAAAATCAATCGCCGTAGGCTGCCTCAGGCATCGCGCCGCGCACAGACGTTCGAGGGCGCTGGATGAAAAATCCTCGCAGGCGTTCGCGTAATTTCATGCGGCCGCGGAACAACCGCGTCCGCACCGCCTGCGGAGTAAGCCCCAACTGTGCTGCGGTTTCTTCCGTGGAAAGATTTCCCACGTCCCTCAACAAGCACACGCAACGCAACGAAGGATTCAACTGCCCCAGCGCTTCAATCAGCTTATTTCGCAGTTCGCTGCGCGCGTAAAACTGCTCGGGATTTTCGCGAGCCGAGCGCGGCTCAAGCGTCGTCCTGCCCGTCGCGTTGTCGCCCATCATTTCGTCCAGGCTCGTCCAGCGGCTGTCCCGGCGCCGCCGCAGCAAACTTATCGATTCGTTCGCGGCGATTTGGGTGATCCACGCTGCGAACCGGAAACCGTCACGGAACTGATCGAAGTGCGCGAACGCCTTGAGCAATGTTTGCTGGCGGACGTCTTCCGCGTCGGCCATGTTGCCCGTAATTCGCAAAGCGATCCGAAAAACCGCCGCTTCACAGGTTCCTGCCAGCGATGCAAATGCGTCGGCATCGCCGCTGCGCGCGCGGGTGAAAAGGGACACATCGTAATGTGCGACTGCCATCGAGGCTGTAGCCATAAATCCCCCATGTGTAAAGGGCAGTCCTAGTGCCAAGCCTCCATAGCCGTAAGTTGCTTATTATCAGTGTGATACGACATAGTACGCATTTCGATATAGTTCCAAGTGGCCGTTTTTGGGTTTGGGCGTCCCAAAATCGGTCAGCGCCAAATTGGCGCGAATCCGCTGAAATGACGGAAATCCGCCAACTGGTCGGTGTCGCTGGTATCATCGGACAATGTGGAAAATCGCGCATCGCGGCGCCTCGGGACACGCACCGGAAAACACGCTCGCCGCCTTTCGCCTGGCCGTAGAGATGGGCGCAAGGTTCATTGAGACAGACCTGCAACTGACGCGCGACGCTAAAATTGTTGCGATGCACGATGCGACTGTGGACCGCACGACAAACGGACGCGGGCGCGTTTCAAAAATGTCGCTCGTTGAATTGCGAGGTCTCGATGCCGGAGCAAAGTTTCTGAGCGTGGACGGGAAATCGCACAAAGGCGAACGCGTGCCAACTCTCGACGAGATTTTAGAATTCGCACGAACGGCCGGCGTGTCGTTTTACTTGGAACTGAAAGAAAGCCAGTCGTGGGGATTTGAGCAATCGCTGATTGGCGCGCTGCGCCGCTCCGGAGAAATGAATCGCGCCATTGTAATCTCATTCGATCCAGATGTTTTGGCGACCGTCAAGCGCATTGAGCCGGCAGGGACCACCGGATTCCTCGCCGAAAAACCCACAACTCAATTGATTGAGAAAGCGAAGACATTGGGCGTGGAACAATTCCTTCCGCGCGCGGACAGAATAACTCCCGAACAAATCGCATCAGCGCACAGCGCTAATTTGCGCGTCGTCGTGTGGACCGTAAATGAACTCGACGACATGCGGACAATGATCGCCGCCGGCGTCGATGGCATAATCACAGATTATCCAGATCGTCTAAACGAGCTCCTGGAAAAATAGACGGCCGCGCCACAAACTGCGCCGCCTCGCCAGAAAAATGTAATTCCAACTTTTCTATTCGAACGCTCCTGCGCATTCTCTCCCCAAATATACTTCGGCCTGTTGCTCAACCTGATACTTACGAAACATTCTTACTCTGCGGTACCGTGAATCGTAACAACGGCTTGAGATCCCTGTTCAGGTCAGTGACGCCGCTTTCATTTGATGTGCGCTCATTCCGGATCTCAGGCCACAAAAATGAGCTCTATGGTTCCGGAGTTTGTGCGGCCGGGAGCGTCCCTGACAGAGCGCAGTGGAACCGGCGCTTAATCGAGTTAGATCGCGAACTACTTCAAGAGCGCGTGGAACAAAGCGGCGAATTGGGCGATGGTAAGTTGTTCAGCTCTCGCGGTAGCAGAAATATTGGCAGCGCGCAAGACTTCCATCAGATCGAACTCTGATGCGCTGTTCGAAGAGATCTTCCGCGCCGACCTTTTCTTCGAGAACTTCGCGCGCAGATTGTTCACAAGCGTCTTGCGTTTCTGAGCAAAGCAAAGCTGCACGAACTCCATAAACGCGGCGTCATCACGCACCTGTAACTTGGCGCCAGCGCCCGGAAAGTTTAGCGTCACGAGAGCGGAATCCACTTTCGGCGGCGGACGAAATGCCCCAGGCGGAATTCTTAAAGCGATTTCCGGCGCCGAATAAAACTGCGTAGCGACGGAAAGATATCCGTATTCCCGATGACCGGGCGGAGAGATGAGGCGTTCCGCCACTTCAAGCTGCATCACAAGATGCGCGGATTCCGGATGTCTCGGTAGCGCGAAGATGCGGTGCAGAATTGGCGACGTGATGTAGTACGGAATATTCCCGTAAATGCGGAACCGATTCGAGCCCGCGAGCTGCGCGAGGTCGGCGATAAGAACGTCGGATTCAACGACGGCAACGTTCGGCCATTCTTCGGCGCGTTTGCGAAGTCCAGCAGCAAGTTGCGCGTCAAGTTCAATCGCGATCACCCGAGTAGCGAGCTGCGCGAGGAATTCGGTCATTTCTCCGTGGCCCGCGCCGATTTCGAGCCAGGTGTCGCCAGCGCGGATTGGCAGAACGTCAGCGATTCGTTTTCGCCACGCCAGATCGCCGAGAAAATTTTGGCCGAGCGGAGCAGGACACATGGCGGCAGTCTAACAATTTTTTGCGGCACGCGTCGAAAGACGTCGGGATACAGGCGGCCTTGACGAGGATTGCCCCGTCCAGTAACGTTTAAGTCCGCGTACAAACATGCGAATTCTTTTTGTTGCTTCCGAGGGATTGCCATTTTCCAAAACAGGCGGCCTGGCCGACGTCGTAGAAGCGTTGCCGAAGGCGCTCGTAGAAATTGGAAATGAAGTTGCCATCGTTTTGCCGCGATATCGCGGCACCCGCGCGGCAACCGTCGTGATGCCAAGCATGACGATTCCAACCGGCGCGGGACTGCGATTCCCGGGGGTGGCCGACGGAACCGTAATCGCCGGCGTCAGATATTTCTTTGTGGATGACCCTGAATATTTTAATCGCGAGCAGCTTTACGGCGAGCAAGGGAAGGATTATCCCGATAACGCCGAGCGTTTTGGCGAATTCAGCCGCGCGGCCATCGAAATTGCCAAGCACATTTGGCCGCCGGACGTAATCCATTGTCACGACTGGCAAACGGCGCTGGTTCCGGTGCTTCTCCGGACGCTATACGCGGCGGATCCGCTGGTGCGTGCGATTCCAGTCGTGTTCACGATTCACAATATGGGTTATCACGGACAGTTTCCGCGCGCGGTTCTGGCGGAACTGGGATTGCCGGAGAATTTATTCCGCATGGATGCATTGGAATTTTTCGGCAAGGTGAATTTCTTGAAAGGAGGGCTGATTTATTCTGATTTTCTGACGACGGTGAGCAAGCGTTACGCGCAGGAAATTCAAACTCCGGAATTCGGTCACGGACTGGACGGTGTTGTACGCGATCGTGCCGCGCAGCTTCGCGGAATTCTGAACGGCGCGGATTATTCTATTTGGAGTCCTGAAAAAGATACGCTGATTGTGGCGCGATATTCCGCCAAAGATCTCACCGGTAAGAAAGCGTGCAAGAAGGATTTGCTAGAGCAATTCAAATTGGATGCGACGGATTTGCAGCGTCCATTGATTGGAATCGTTTCGCGATTTGCGGCACAAAAGGGTTTTGATTTAATTGAAGAAATTGCCGACGATTTACTGAGCGATGGCGCGGCGATTGTGGCTCTCGGCGCAGGCGAGCCGCGGTACGAATCGCTGTTCCGTGAACTGGCCGGGAAATATCCGCGGCAAGTTGGTGTGAAGATTGCGTATGACAATGCGCTCGCGCATAAAATTGAAGCAGGCGCAGATATGTTCCTGATGCCATCGCACTACGAGCCGTGCGGATTGAATCAGATATACAGTTTGCACTACGGCACAGTCCCAATTGTGCGTGCAACGGGCGGACTTGACGATACAATTGAGCAGTACGACGCCACAACCGGCAAGGGAACCGGATTCAAATTCGCGGAATACAATTCACAGGCGCTCCTGAAATCCGTGCGGCAAGCGCTGGCGGTGTATCGCACTCCTCGAGCGTGGCAGAAGTTACAAGTTACGGGCATGTCGCGAGATTATTCGTGGCGCGCCTCGGCAATAGAGTACGCTCAAGTGTACGAAGGCGCGCGGAAGGCTCGAATCGTTCCGGTAGCGCCATCATCTAACTTGGTGTTAAAACGTGAAGGGGCCGCTGCGCCCGCTATCAAAGAGAAGGGAACCCATGGCTGAAAATATTAGCGATGTGACCGACGCTACATTTCAAAGTGAAGTGATTGAGGCGAGCAAGACTCGTCCCGTGATGGTGGATTTCTGGGCGTCGTGGTGCCGGCCGTGCCTGATGCTGGGGCCGACCGTTGCCGAAATTGCGTCTGAAAATGCCGGTAAGCTGAAAGTAGTGAAAATGAATGTCGACGAGAACGTGAACACGCCCGGACAGTTTAACGTCCGCGGGATTCCGGCGCTGTTGCTCTTCAAGGGCGGGCAACTCGCCGAGCAAATTGTCGGAAACGTCCCGAAAGATAACATCACGAAGGCGCTCGCGCGTCACCTGAGCTAAGACCGCGTTTGTGGCTAGTCCCACGTTAGTGGCTGATTCCAAGTCCGTTCGCCGGCGTTGTCAGTGGGCCAAAAGCGATCTGATGATCGCGTATCACGACGCCGAATGGGGCGTGCCGCTGCACGACGATCGAGCGCTCTTCGAGTTTCTAACTCTCGAAGGGCATCAAGCCGGTCTTAGCTGGGAAATAATTCTTCGCAAACGAGAAGCGTATCGCGCCACGTTCGACGGTTTCGATCCGGCGCGCGTGGCGAAATATGACGCGAAGAAGATTCGCGCACTGCTGCGTAACGCCGGATTAGTTCGCAATAAACTGAAAATGCGCGCGGCCGTCGAAAATGCGCGGGCTTTTCTTGACTTGCAGCGCGAGTTCGGCTCATTCGATAAATTCCTGTGGCAATTCGTCGGCGGAAATCCACGCGTGAATCATCGACGCGCGGGCCGCGGAATTCCTGCGCGGACGCGCGAATCGGATGCGCTGAGCATCGCGTTGAAGAAACGCGGATTCCGATTCGTGGGCTCAACAATTTGCTACGCGATGATGCAGGCAGTTGGAATGGTCAACGATCACGCGATTGAATGTTTCCGCCACGCGGCACTGTCGAAGAGATCCGCACGCAGCGTTTCCAATTAACAAGTTTCTATAATGAGCTTCCATCTGCTTGCGTTCGATATTAACGGCGCGTAGGATTATGTTTCCGCGATTTCCTAAGGCTTCCGCTTCTCCGTGATGGAGAGTGGGAAGTGTGCGGCCTGAACGCGCGAATGGACACTGGATTAACGATTCAAAAACAAATGGCCAGAGCAATCATAATTGTCGGAGCGCAGTGGGGAGACGAAGGCAAGGGTAAGGTAGTGGACTTTTTTGCCAGCTCGTTTGATATTACCGCGCGTTTTGCGGGCGGCCACAATGCGGGCCACACCGTTATTTTTGGCAATCATAAATTTGTACTGCAACTTATTCCTTGCGGAATTCTGCGCGCAGGAAAACAAGCGGTAATTGGTTCGGGAACCGTTGTGGATCCAACCGCGCTGATTTCAGAAATAGACATGCTCCAAGCGGCTGGTACAGACGTTACGGGCAGATTGCACGTCAGCGATCGCGCCCATCTGATATTTCCTTATCACCGCCAAATGGATAAAGCTTCTGAAGCCGCACGCGGACCGGGAAAAATCGGCACGACGGCGCGCGGAATCGGACCCGCTTACGAAGATAAAATGACGCGGCAAGGCCTACGGATGTGCGAGTTGATGGACGCGGATGTTTTTCGTGCAAAACTTGTTCGCGTGATTGCCGAAAAAAATGCGATTTCTCGCGCCGCGTATGGAGTGGAATTGGAAACTGCAGGACTGTTGGAAGAATCGTTGCGCCAGGCGGATCGGCTGCGGCCCTTTGTGACGGATACGTCCACATATTTGAATCACGCCCTGGATACGCAGCACTCGGTGCTTTTTGAAGGCGCGCAGGGCACGATGCTGGATATCGATCACGGAACGTATCCGTTTGTGACGTCATCAAGCGCGACGGCAGGCGGAGCTTGCACGGGAACGGGCGTGCCTCCTACGCGGATGACTGGAGTTGTTGGCGTCACGAAGGCGTATACGACGCGAGTTGGCGGCGGACCTTTTCCAACGGAGATGCCGGACCTTGAAGCGAAAGAAGTGCGCGATCGCGGAAATGAATATGGCGCAGTGACCGGGCGTCCGCGGCGCTGCGGATGGCTGGATTTGGTGATGTTGCGCTACGCGGTGATGCTGAACGGAATTGGATCGATGGTGGTCACGAAACTGGATGTGTTTGACACGCAACGCGAAATTCAAGTTTGCGTAGGTTACAAATATAAAGGCACGCCGGTGAAGGAAATGCCCGCTGAAGTTGAAAAATTTGCGGCGCTAGAACCGGAGTATCGCGCGATTCGCGGATGGCAGAGTCCGACATTTGGCTTGCGTGAAGAAGCGAAGCTGCCGCAATTGGCGAGGGATTATCTGAAATTTATCTCGGATGAAATTGGTGTGGAAGTGGGCATGATTTCAACGGGCCCGGAGCGCGACGCTACAACGGTCCGCAGCGGATCGAAATTGCAAAACTGGCTGCACGATTAGAAAACTCCTTTTACACTCACATGTTGTCATTCCCCGACGCGCGGCGAAAAGTAATTGAAGTTGTAACGACACTGGTGCGTGATGGGAGAATCAGCCAAAGCGTCGCGCTGGACGCCGCGCTTGGACGTGTGCTTGCCGCGCCGATTGCAGCGGATCGCGATTATCCCCCTTTCAATCGAGCAACTCGAGATGGCTACGCTGTGCGCTCTTCGGATTTGCGTGAGGCTGGAGCTGTACTGCGACTTGCCGGCGAGATTCGCGCGGGGCAGGAATTTTCCCGAACAATCCAGGCAGGGGAATGCGTGCAGATAATGACTGGTGCTGCGCCGCCTGATGGCGCGGACGCTGTGGAGATGATCGAGTACTCGCGCGTGGTAGCTAGTGGCAGCGCAGCGCTCGTGCATTTCGATCGGGCGGCGAAGACCGGACAAAACATTGTGCCGCGCGGAAGTGAAGCGCGAGCGGGACAAACTTTGCTAAACGCCGGAGCGCGCCTGGGATATGTGGAACTTTCACTTGCGGCGCAGGTGGGATGCGTGGAGCCGGAAGTTTGGGCGCGTCCACGAGTGGGAATACTTTCGACCGGAGATGAAGTTATCAACGCGGCAGAGACTCCGGGTCCGTTGCAGATTCGGAATGGAAATAGTTTCTCGCTTGCGGCGCAGGTGGATTCGGCCGGCGCGGAAGCAGTCTTGCTGGGGAACGCGCCGGACGAAGGCGGAGAACTGAAGCGGCGAATCGCTGAAGGATTGAAGCTGGACGCGCTGGTGCTTTCGGGTGGTGTTTCCGCTGGTAAATACGATTTGGTAGAAGGTGTGCTGGCGGAACTGGGAGCGGAGATTTATTTTGATGGTGTCGCGATTCGTCCGGGAAGGCCGGCAGTATTTGGAGAATGTGGGGGAAAGCCAGTTTTTGGGTTACCTGGGAATCCAGTTTCCACGATGGTGACATTTGAACTTTTCGTCTTGCCTGCGCTGGATATTCTGAGCGGCACGGAGCCACGGCCATTGCCACTGTTGCGCGCAAAGCTTGGGGCGCAATTGCGGGAGAAGCCGGGGCTGGCGCATTTTTTGCCGGCGCGGATTGAATGGACGAGCGGCGAGCCGGTTGTCACTCCTGTTCGTTGGCAGGGATCGGGCGATGTGGTGGCGCTGGCATCCGCGAACTGTTTTCTCGTGGTGCATGAGAGCAAACTCGATTCCGAAGTTGGCGAGTGGGTAGATGTGATGCCGCGGCGCGGAGCACTGTAGCAGTCCGATTTGTGGAGCCGAGCAGAATTATAGGAAAGACGAATGGCCCGACTGAGTCACTACGACAAAAGCGGAAAAGTGGCGATGGTGGACGTGACGGCGAAAGCGGTGACCGCGCGAACGGCTGTAGCGCGAGGATTTATTCAAATTGGCCGTGGCGCTTTGTTGAAAATCAGGCGGCTCGAGACACCGAAAGGGAATCCTCTGGAAATCGCACGGATCGCGGGAATCGCCGCCGCAAAGCGCACGCCGGAATGGATACCACTTTGTCACCCGCTGCCGCTCACGCACATTGATGTGACTACACGGCTGTGCCAAAATGGAGTGGAGATTACTTCGCGCGCGACGGCTACTGCACAAACCGGCGTTGAAATGGAGGCGCTTGTGGCCGTCTCCGCTGCCGCGCTGACGATCTACGATATGTGCAAGGCCCTCGATAAGAGCATGGAAATAACCGGGATTTATTTGATGGAAAAGCGTGGCGGGAAAAGCGGAGATTACGTGCGCGCCAAGACGAACGTCACAACGAATCCCGCCGCAAAACGGAAGAGCCGCGAGAAATAACTTCGAATGAGCGCTACTAAGAATATTCGCGTGCTGGTCGTGGATGATAATCCACTCGTACGCGCGCTCGTTGTGGAGGGCCTTGCGGGGCTCGGCGAGATACTTTCAGCCCCCGACGGCGCCGACGCATTGCTGAAGGCAATTGACGATCCGCCCGATTTGATTATCGCGGATTACCGAATGCCTGGGCTGGATGGACGTCAGCTTTTTGACAAACTGCGCGCGAGAGAGCAGACGCGGCACATTCCATTTATGTTTTTGGCAAGCCGCGGAGACATTGACGAGAAATTGCGGCCGCTGGTGGAAGGCGTGGAAGATTTCGTTCCCAAGCCATTTTTCATTAAAGATTTGGCCGGGCGTACAAAGAAGGTTGTGGATCGTCTGCGGCTGGAAAAATTGCAAAAGAAGGCAGCGCGGCCCGGTGTGATCGAAGGACGGTTGGAAGAGTTGGGTATCACGGATCTGATGCAGTCTCTCGAGATGGGGCAGAAATCATGCCGGCTGACGGTACGTCGCGGCGCGGAGAACTGCGAAATGTTTTTTTCGGCCGGACAAATTAAACACGCGCGGCGGGGCGATATCGAAGGCGAAGAGGCTGTCTATCCCGTTGTGCAATGGACCGAAGGCGAATTCGAGATTGATTTCACGGGGACGAGCGATCGGGAAACGATTACGCGCGGAACGACAGGCTTGTTGATGGAAGCGATGCGCTTGATGGATGAAGCGAACAGCCGCGTCGAAGGTTAGTCCGCGAACAACGCGCCGCGATGTAAGTGTATGGCGGCGGGGCAAGAAAAGAACCCAGCGTCAAACTGCGCCGCCGGATATCCTTCGCTCAGGAAGAAGTCAAAAAGCGGATCAGCGAGATCAAGGAAATCATGGCTTCCGCGATGCGAGTTGCAATCCTCACGATCAGCGATTCATCTGCTCACGGCGAGCGCGCCGATCGCAGTGGGCCTTCTGTGCGGGAACGCTGCGCGAATTTAGGATGGCAAATTGCGAGCGAAGCAATTCTTCCCGACGATCGCGGACAAATTAGCGAGCGGTTGAAGCAACTCGCGGATTCCGCTGGCGCGGATTTAATCTTAACGACTGGCGGAACCGGACTTGGTCCGCGAGACGTTACGCCGGAAGCTACTTCCGATATTTGCGACAGAATTGTGCCGGGACTTGCCGAGATGATGCGCGAGCGCGGGAGACAATCAACGCCGCGCGCAGCACTTTCGCGCGCAATTGTTGGAACGCGCGGCGTTACGCTGATCGTGAATCTGCCGGGAAGTCCGAAGGGCGCTGTAGAATCGCTGAATGCGATTGTTGAGTTGTTGCCTCATGCTTCGGAAGTGATGCGCGGGGCGCGGCACGACTAAGCTTGGCAATTAGCCCGTAGGAAGCGCACAGATGAAAACGAAGTGTCTATTTCGCTGCTACTGCTATTTCACCGCAACTGCCAGAGTGTCGTGATGCAACCGGATAAATTTGCGCAGGTATGGACCGATGTCGGCGGCTGAGTCAAATCCCGCGGATTTTGCGGCAGCGGCTTGGGCGTCGGGCGTGACGTCTGAACTTTCAGCGTAGTGTTTCAGATTGCGGAATACTCCGATGGTGAAAATATCCCACGCAGCGCCTTGGTCCCGGACGAAAATGAAATTTTGAGGCTGACCTAACGCGGCGGAATACGCGTTTTCCATTTCGCGTTCGTGAAACAGGTCGGCGCGTTTTTCGGGCAGCGATTCAAACATTTCCACGTGGAAGAATGCGCCTTCGGCAAAGGCTTTGCGGAGGGCTTCGAGCGGTGGCCCGTAAACGAAAATATCTTCTTCCCAGGCGATATCGTCGTGAATCTTCGTTGCGATGCCTGCGGTTTTTATTCTGCGATCGCGGAACTCAACGCGCGTAGCGGCGTAGTAGCTCGAATAGCTCTGCATCGGGACGAGCCGCATGAGATCCCAGCGGTCGCCCTGACTGTGACGCATCCAGAGCGTGGGTTCGTCACCGGCTTGTTGATCGAGCGCGGATTTCTGTTTGTACAGATCAATGAGCTCGACAAGTTTGCCGGGAGTGGCCTGGATTAGCTCTGTGCGATAGAGGTAGCGCGGTTGTAGTTGCGCCGAAGCCGCTAGCGGAGCCATTAAAATAATTAGGAATGCCGAGACGCGAAGGTATGCCTTGGCGTTCAGCGCGGAATATATTTTCATATTCGCCTCCGGATTGGTCTGCGGAGCATACACCACGCGGCAAACTGCGAACAGTTCTCTTGACGCGTGTGGTAGGATATGCGGCGTAAAGAAATGCCGCACGAATACATTCCGGTAATCATATTTGGGCTGATGGCCGCAGCTGTTCCGGGCGTGACGCTTGTACTTTTCAAATTGATCCGGCCCACATCGAATTCAATCGGCGCGAAATTGAAGCCATATGAGTGCGGAATTCCCGCCGAAAGTGACGCGCGCGCGCGGTATTCGGTGCGATTCTACATTGTGGCGATTTTGTTTGTGATTTTCGACGTGGAGACGATTTTCCTGTTTCCGTGGGCGCTGTTCTTTTTCCGTGCACGTCCGGTGCAGGATTCTACCGGGGCAATCATCAATTTAACGGTTGTGGCGATGGCGTCAATGTTTACATTCCTGGGCATACTGATCGCCGGATACGTTTGGCTGTATCGCAAAGGTGCGCTGGAGTGGGTTTAGGTCCTTCCTTTAGAATTGCTTGCCAGTCTGATTTCCTGAGACAGAAGTTTGATGGTTCTTTTTTTCAGAATTCGTTGCGCAGTTGTGCCCTGTGTGTTAGAAAATACGACGTCTGAATTTACGTTGCTAGATTTGTGTGCGGAGTTGAAAGCGTTCGCGTTTTGCAGCCAGTCTGAACCCTGGAATCATGCCCAACGAGCCCGACGACAAGCAGCCACCTGTAAACGCGCCAGGCGATAAGCTCGTTTCCGATGCTTCGCGACCACCTGAGGCGTCGAAGGCTCCTGCGGCGCCAAAGCCGCCAGTAGCTGCTGGCGCAACACCTCCAGCGCCCGTTGCCAAACCCGCAGCGCCCGCCGCAGCCGGCGCACCTCCCAAGCCACCCGCTCTGCCGAAAGAAGCACCTCCCAAGCCTGAGCCGCTCGATAACGATTTGGTGAAACGCTATAAGAACCGCTTCGGCGACGCGATCCGCGAAGCGTGGATCGATCGCAAGCAATCAATTTTAGTGGTGGATGCCGCGCGGTATGAAGAGATTGCGCGATACACGCGCGACGACGAACAGTTTAATTTATTGGCGGATTTGACGGCGGTGGACTGGCCGCGCCGTGAAGAGCGATTCGACGTGGTGCTGAATTTATATTCATTTCCGAAAAATGAGCGGTTGCGAATTAAGGTACATGTCGGCGAAAGCGAAAAAGTTGCGAGTGTGGCTGGTGTTTGGTCTACCGCGAATTGGCTGGAGCGCGAAGTTTGGGACATGTTCGGGATTGTCTTCAGCGGACATCCGAATTTGACGCGCATTTTGCTGCCGGACGAATGGCAGGGTTTCCCACTGCGTAAGGACTACGACATTTTGACGCAGGATACGGCGTGGATTCGCGAAAATCTGGGAATCGAGAGCGGGCAATAATTAATGGCGGACTTTCCAAATTCCGGCGCGCGGGAAATTGATCTGCCAGCAGATTCCAATTTCAGCTTGGATACCGAGACGACGGTTCTCGGCGCGGATGAAATCATTATCAATATGGGGCCGCAGCATCCTTCGACGCACGGCGTGCTGCGCGTGAAGTTGAAGCTGGACGGCGAAAAAGTTGTCGGCTCGGAATGCATTATTGGATATTTGCATCGCGGCGTTGAGAAGATTGCCGAGCACCGCACCTACCAGCAATTCGCTCCGTATGTGGACCGTATGGATTATGTTGCGGCCGTTTCAAATGGATTGGGATACTGCGAAGCAGTCGAAAAGCTGATGGGCGCCGAAGCGCCTCCGCGGGCGCGCGTGATTCGGACGATTTTGACGGAGCTGCAGCGCATAGCGTCGCACCTGGTATGGCTGGGAACGCACGCACTGGATATTGGCGCGCTCACTCCGGTTTTTTATTGTTTCCGCGAACGCGAAGAAATTCTGAAAATTTTTGAGAAGTATTGTGGCGCGCGATTGACTACGCACGCGTTCCGAATTGGCGGATTGCAGTATGAAGCTTACGACGAGCTTGAGGCGGATACCGAGCGATTCTGCAAGGATTTCGAGCACAAAGTGGACGAGTACGAGACGCTGCTCACGGAAAATCGCATTTGGATCGGCCGCACAAAAGGCATCGGCGTAATTTCAGCGGAAGACGCAATCGCGATTGGGGCTACGGGTCCGGTGATTCGCGCGAGCGGCGTGGAATGGGATATTCGGAAGGCTGCGCCCTACGCTGCGTACGATCAATACAAGTTTGATATTCCGACGGGCAAAAATGGCGACACGTACGATCGGTATTTGGTACGGATGGAAGAGATGCGGCAGTCGACGCGGATTTGCCTGCAAGCGATACAAAATATTCCGACGGGGCCGATCATGGCGCGCATCGGAAAAGTTTTGAAGCCGCCGCCGGGCGAGGTTTATCACGCGATTGAAGCGCCGAAGGGCGAGTTGGGTTACTACATTGTGAGCGACGGGACAACACAACCGTATCGCGTTCGGATTCGGCCGCCATCGTTTGTGAATCTGCAGGCGTTTGACACGATGGTGAAGGGCCACCTAGTGGCGGACGTGGTGGCGATCATCGGAACGCTGGATATTGTTTTGGGTGAAGTAGACAGGTAAGGGAGCACGCGAAGCGAAATGTTGGAAACGATTTACACTTTTTTCAAGCCGCACCTGCTGCCGCTCCTTTACGCGCTGGTAATCGTGGCAGTCTTGCCGCTGCTGGCGGGCTATGTCGTTCTGCTTGAACGCAAGGTGATGGCGGACATGCAGGCGCGGCTGGGGCCGATGCGCGTCGGTCCGCACGGATTGTTGCAGCCTATCGCCGACGCGGTGAAACTGCTGATGAAGGAAGACATTATTCCGGAAAGCGCGGACAAGTGGATTTTCTGGCTGGCGCCCTTGCTTTCCGTGACGGCGGGAATGCTGGCGATGGCTGCATTGCCATTTGGGCCCGTATTCCAGATTGCGGATCTGAATGTCGGTCTGCTGTTTATTCTAGGAATCAGCTCGATGGGAATTTATGGAATTGTGCTGGGCGGGTGGGCGTCGAACAGCCACTACTCATTGTTGGGCGCGCTGCGAAGCGCGGCGCAGCTTGTGAGTTATGAAACCGCGGCGGGGATGGCCGTCGTGAGCGCCGTGATTCTTGGCGGAACGCTCAGCACGAGCGGGCTGGTGAATGTTCAGGCGGAGCAGCACGTGTGGTTTATTTTCGTCGCGCCCATCGGATTTTTTCTGTATTTGGTGGCGAGCATCGCGGAAACGAATCGCGCGCCATTCGATTTACCCGAAGCGGAATCGGAGTTGGTTGCCGGTTACATGACGGAGTACAGCGGATTCCGCTGGGCACTCTATTTCCTGGCGGAATACACGAACATGATTGTGGTCGCGTCCATTGCGACGACACTTTTTCTGGGTGGATGGCTGCGGCCGTTCGCGAGCACGAAGGCTTTCAACTTTCTCGATTATGTGCCGATGCTGTTGATGTTGTTGGTCGGCGGGTACTCCCTGTATCGCGCGCCGAAGCAGCCGGTGAAGATTCAAAAAATTGTTATGGTCGGTGTGGCCGGATTGTGCTTTGGGCTGGCGGCGATATTGGCACTGCCTGTATTTACTTCCTCCGGCACAATTTATGCGGCGATGAAGCCCGGAGTTCACGGCGCATTCTGGTTCCTGTTTAAGGTTGGAATTTATTTGTATATTTTTCTGTGGCTGCGATTTACATTCCCGCGCTACAGGTTTGATCAGTTGATGAAACTCGGCTGGCATTTCTTGATTCCTGTTTCCATCGTGAATGTTTTCGGCGTGGCGCTGGCGAGTTACCTGCATCGCGGTCCGGATAGCGGCGGCATGGGATGGAACCTATGGGCGGCGATCCTGCTAACCACCGTGATTACGTTTTTGATTGCGGCGTGGCTGGCGAAGAAGAGCGATCATCCGCCCGCGGAGCCGGTGACGGCGGAAAAGTTTTGAGGAAGATATTCATACACATAGATGCTTGATTCGATTTCATTTTATTTCTTCGCAGCGCTTGCGGTGGTTTCCGCGATCCTAGTGGTGACTCGCCGGAACGCGGTGCACAGCGCCATTTTCCTGGTAACAGCACTGCTGGCGACGGCCGGAATTTTTCTGCAGCTTCACGCGGAATTTCTTTTTATCGTGCAGGTGATTTTGTACGTCGGCGGCATTATGGTGCTTTTTATTTTCGTGATCATGCTGGTGAATTTGGATGTAGCTGCGCGGCAAATGCAATTCAACCGTATGTGGCTGGTGGCGCTGTGCTTGACGATCGCGCTCGGCGCGCAGGTTTACATGGTATTTCACTACGCGCAAAGCGGAGTGATGGAAGCACTGTTCCGTTTGCCGGCAGCCCCAGCGGCGGCGCTGGAGCCGAACACGGAACTAATTGGCTGGTCACTTTTCACGGAATATATGCTGCCGTTTGAAGTCGCATCGGTTTTGTTGCTGGTAGCGATGATCGGCGCGGTTGTGATGGCGAAACGCAAGGTATAGACGATGCTATCGATCACACATTATCTGGTGCTCAGCTTGGCTCTGTTCACGATTGGAGTCGTCGGCGTGGTGACGCGCCGCAACGTGATCATCATTTTGATGAGCATCGAGCTGATTCTGAATGCGGTGAATATTAATCTTGTGGCGTTCTCGAGGTTGTTTGGATCTGTGGGCGGCCAAATTTTTGCAATTTTCATTATTACGGACGCGGCGGCTGAAGCGGCGGTCGGATTGGGAATTATTATCGCGTTTTTCCGCAATCGCGAAACCGTGCTGGCGGACGAAATGGATTTGCTGAAGTGGTAGCGGCGGCGCAGCGAATGGACCGGCAAATAAAATAATGGAAACGCACGGATATTTTCTCGGCCACATCTGGTTGATCCCGCTTTTTCCGGCGGCAGGCGCTCTGCTGATGTTTTTGCTTGGGCGGCGGATGAAGAACGCCATCGTTAGCACGATTTGCGTCGGAAGCGTGGCCGTTTCATTTATTTATGCTGTCGGCGCGGTGTGGGGCTTGTTGCAGATGCTGCCTGAAAGCCGCTTCGTGCAGGTGATTCTGTTCGATTGGGTGCCGGCGGGCGCGATGCATACGACCTCCGGCGCGCTGATGCGCTTCGACGTGCCGTGGGGCGTGATGCTGGACCCGCTGAATTCGGTGATGGTGCTGGTGGTGACCGGCGTGGGCATGCTGATCCACATTTATTCGGTGGGTTACATGGGCCACGAAGGCGGCTATTACAGATTCTTCGGGTACCTGAACCTTTTCATGTTCTCAATGCTGACGCTGGTGCTGGCGAACAACATGCTGCTGATGTTCGTCGGATGGGAGGGCGTCGGGTTGTGCAGCTATTTGCTCATTGGATTTTATTTTTTGAAGAAGAGCGCATCTGACGCGGGGAAGAAAGCGTTTATCGTGAACCGCGTTGGGGATGCGGGCTTTCTGCTGGGGCTTTTCCTGATTCTGGGCACTCTGGGCACAATTAATTTTCATGAGATTAGTCCCGCGCTGATGGCCGGCCATTTTACGATCGGCGCGCCCGTGATGACGGCGATTGCGCTTTTGCTGTTTGTGGGCGCGACAGGGAAGTCGGCGCAAATTCCGCTCTACATCTGGTTGCCGGACGCGATGGAAGGTCCAACTCCGGTCAGCGCATTGATTCACGCGGCAACGATGGTGACGGCCGGCGTGTACATGGTCACGCGGCTAAACGCGATTTTCCAACTTTCTCCGATCGCGATGGGCGTGGTCGCGGCCATCGGCGCGGCGACGGCAATTTTTGCGGCGTCCATGGCGCTGGTGCAGAACGACATCAAACGCGTGCTGGCGTATTCGACGATCAGCCAGCTGGGTTACATGTTCCTGGCGCTGGGCGTAGGCGCGTTTACGGCCGGAATTTTTCACTTGATGACGCACGCGTTCTTCAAGGCGCTGCTATTCCTGGGATCGGGCAGCGTGATTCACGCGATGTCCGGCGAACAGGACATGCGCAAGATGGGCGATCTGTGGGGGAAAATTCCCACGACGGCCAAAACATTTTTGATTGCCACGCTGGCTATTTCCGGAATTCCGCCGTTTGCCGGATTTTTCAGCAAGGACACGATTTTGGGCGCGGCGTTTGAGCACAGCGCGCTGCTGTGGGTGGTTGGCTGGGTGACCGCTGGACTGACCGCGTTTTACATGTTCCGTCTTGTGAATATGACCTTCTTCGGGAAGTCGAATGTGCCGCCCGACGTGGAACATCACATTCATGAATCGCCGCCGATGATGACGATTCCGCTGATCTTGCTAGCCGTGCTCAGCATTATTGGCGGATGGATTGGCTGGCCGACTTCGCTTGGCGGCAGCGAACGATTTCAGGCATTTTTGAATCCCGTAATTGCAAACGGCACTTCCGAGGCGGCCAGCAAAATTGAGGGTGCGTCGCGCGGAAACAGCATGGAATATCTGCTGATGCTGGCGTCAGTGCTGATTGCAATCACGGGCATCGTGTACGCAAGGCAAAGGTATATCAAGCGTCCGAGGGTGCAGGACGAATTTACGGGCGTTTCGCGAAGCGTCTACCATTTGCTGTTGCACAAATATTATGTGGACGAGATTTACAACGCGCTATTCGTGAATCGCACGAAGGATCTGGGCACGGCGCTGGGCGTGTTCGATCGCGGCGTGATTGATGGCGCGGGCGTTAACGGGGTTGGATTGCTGACTCGCATAATTTCGCGGATTTCGATGTGGTGGGATAAGTGGATCGTGGATGGCCTGGTGAATGTGGCAGCGCGATTTGTAGGCGTGCTGAGTTATCCGACGAGAATATTGCAGACGGGGAAAGTATCCGGCTACGCGCTGATGATTGTCGCGGGCCTGATTGCGCTACTGGGATATTACCTGCACCTAGTTCGTTTGCCGGTGCACTGAAGGCGAGGGTAGAGGAAGATGGGTTTCTATCATGATCACATCCTCAGCATCATCCTGCTGACGCCCCTCGTGGGGGCGCTGCTGGCGCTATTTGTTCCCCGCGAAATGGATAATTTCCATCGCATCTGGGGAAACCTCTGGGGCTTCGCGGGCGTGGCCGTCACTATCCCGCTCATCCACTGGTTCCAACCATATTCCACGCAGCGCTATCAGTTTGTCGAAAGCCTGGACTGGATTCCTTCCATCGGTGCGAAGTACACGCTGGGAATTGACGGCATCAGTTTCCTGCTGATCATCATGACAGTGATTCTGGGCGCGATTTCAATTCTTTCCGCGTGGAACGCGATTCAGTCGAGGAAAAAAGAGTTCTACATTCTGTTCTTGATTTTGCAGACGGGAATGATCGGCGTTTTTATGTCGCTGGATTTTTTCCTGTTTTACGTTTTTTGGGAATTGACGCTGGTGCCGATGTATTTCCTGATTGGAATTTGGGGTAGCGAGCGAAGACTTTACGCGGCAATTAAGTTTTTTCTGTACACGCTGGTCGGCTCCGTATTGATGTTGCTGGCGATTCTGGGTATGTACTTCAAGGTCCACGAAATGACCGGCCAGTACACATTTGACATTCAAACGCTGATGGCCGCGACGCCGATGTTTTCCGCACATTTGCAGAAAGTGCTGTTCTGGGGATTGTTCTTCGCCTTCGCTATTAAGGTGCCGATGTTCCCGTTCCACACGTGGCTTCCTGACGCGCACACCGAAGCGCCCACGGCTGGCTCTGTGATTCTGGCGGGCGTGATGCTGAAAATGGGCGCGTACGGTTTCCTGCGCTTTTCAATTCCGATGCTGCCATCGGCGGCGCACGGCGCGCAGGGAATTATTGTCGTGCTTTCGCTGATTGCCATCGTATATGGCGCGCTGGTCTGCATGATGCAGAAGGACATGAAGAGGCTTATCGCGTACAGCTCGGTGAGCCACATGGGTTTTGTCACGCTTGGTTTATTCATGCTGAATCCGATGGGAATCGGCGGCAGCGTGCTGCAGCAAATTAATCACGGAATTTCGACTGGCGCGCTGTTCTTGATCGTCGGCGTACTTTACGAGCGGCGGCACACGCGGTTGATTTCGGAATTTGGCGGGCTTTCAACGCCCATGCCGAATTTCGCGGCGCTCTACATGATTGTGTCACTCAGTTCGCTCGGCTTGCCGCTGCTGAACGGATTCATCGGAGAATTTACGATTCTGCGCGGCGTGTTTGAAGTCAGCAGAGTATGGGCGGTCTGGAGCGTTGTAGGAATTGTGTTGGGCGCGGCGTATTTGCTGTGGCTTTACCAGCGCGTGATGTTCGGGCCGGTCACAAACCCCGCGAATGCGAATTTGCCAGATTTAAATCTGCGCGAATACGCGACGCTTGTGCCGCTGATTCTTTGGGCATTCTGGATCGGACTTTATCCGAAGCCGTTCTTTGACTACCTCGATAAGCCTGTCGAGCGAATTGTGCGGCAGGTGAGTCCGGATTATTACAAGGACGCGCCGCCTGCTTCAGACGTCATGCCGTCAAATATGTCCATGCCAATGCCTGCGGCCACCGCGCCTGCACCGGGGAGCCACTAGGTCCAGCGCATGGCGTTCTTCCACAATATTCTCGCGTACTTGAACGCTGATGGCCTGCTCATCAAGCCGCAATTGATGCTGCTGCTCTTCGGCATTGGCATTCTGCTGACCGATTATTTCATGGAGCCGGGGCTGAAGTATTTCAACGCCATCATGGCAATGGCTGGAGTGTTCTTCAGCGGAGTGACTCTGTGGCAACTGAGTCAAAAAGTCGGGATTCTCGGCGATCAGATCGGCTTTTTCAACTCGCTTCTTATAGACCATTTCGCTTTGTTTTTTGGAATTATTTTTCTCGCCGCCACAGCGCTGATCATTTTACTTTCCATCCGATACATGGAAGTTGAAGAGGAAAATCATGGCGAATTTTATGCGCTGATGCTTTTCGCCACGATTGGCATGATGTTCATGGTCGAAGGTCTCGACCTGATCGTGCAATTCATCGGGCTGGAAACGATGGCCCTGAGTTTCTATGTGCTGGTGGGATTCCTGCGCCGAGAACGGCGCTCGAATGAGGCTGCACTGAAGTATTTGCTTCTGGGCGCATTCAGCTCCGGAATTCTGGCTTACGGGTTTTCGCTGCTTTACGGACTTTCGTTCATGGGGGGCGTGCGGGGATCAACGAATCTCGTGGACATTACGAACGCGATGATCCGCAGCGAGCCTTCGAATCCGATCGTCTTGCTGGCTCTGGTAACGGTTGCTGCGGGGCTCTTCTTCAAAATTGCTGCCGTGCCGTTCCATCAATGGGCGCCGGACGTGTACGAGGGCGCGCCAACCACGATCACGGCGTATCTGAGCGTTGCCAGCACCGCTGCAAGCTTCGCGCTGCTGATGCGCTTGTTCCAGACTGTTTTTTGGCCGGTGCGCGATCACTGGATTGGACTACTTGGCGTTGTGGCCGTTGCGTCAATGACCGTTGGAAACCTTGCGGCCATCACGCAGACGAACATAAAACGCATGCTGGCTTATTCTTCCATTTCCCATGCCGGTTACATCTTAATGGGTTTGGTGGCGGCGGGTACCGGAATGCAAGGGAACCAAAACGGGCTAAAGGGAATTTCCGTTTACCTTTTCGGATACGCGTTTATGCAGATTGGCGCGTTCGCGGTGGTAATTATTCTGCGCAAGCGCGGACTGATTGGCGACGAACTAAAGGATTTGAACGGCCTGATTCAACGCAGCCCCGGCGCGGCGGTATTGCTCCTGATTGTGATGCTGTCGCTCGCGGGAATTCCTCCGACGGTCGGCTTCCTGGGAAAGTATTATATTTTCCTGGCGCTGATTCAGACCGGGCATTACTACCTTGCGATCTTCGCCGCAGCTTATGTTGTTCCCGCCCTGTATTATTATTTTCGTGTGATCGTTCATGCCTTCCTGAAGGAAAGCACGGATGGTGAACACCAGATTGTGACCGTGTGGCAGACAATGGCGCTTACCGCTTGCGGATTCGTGGTGCTGGGCGCGGGGTTGTATCCTGAACCGCTATTGAAACTGGCAGAATATTCACTGTTCCTCCCGTTTGGCCCCCTTGGCCACTGAGAAACCATCTTCGCCGCAATCAGATCCCGGCAACGGTCAGGATCAAAAGTGGAGGCGGCAATCTGCAACCGCGACGGAGCTGCCGTTTGTCCTGGTGCTCGCAATGCTTGTTGGCGGAGGCATCGGCTATTTGCTGGACCGTTGGTTGCACACTCGTCCTTGGATGATGTTGGTGTTTGGAGTGATTGGTTTCGGTACCGGCATACGGGACGTTCTGCGTCGAGTATCATCGTCGAGTACGTCGCAGAGTGGTTCAAAGAATAGCGGTGGAGACAATCGCCCGAAGCCGTGAATGGTTCCAGCGCGTCGAACGGCGCATTGCCGCACTGACGCTGGGCATCGGCGCCGTAGCTGCGCTGATCGTGGCCGTAGCGGGCGCGTGGCGCTGGGGAGCGGGCATTCTGCTGGGCGCGACGCTGGCCTGGGTAAACTTTCGCTGGCTGGAGCAGGCTTTGGAAGCGGTGGCCCGACTGGCGCGCGCGCAATCCGGAACGCCGGAGCCGCGCATTTCGATATGGGTCTGGATAAAAGTCTTTAGCCGCTACGGACTCATTGGCGTGTTGTTGTATACTGCTTGGGTTTTACTGCACATCCCAGTTGTGAGCATGCTTGCGGGTTTGTGTGCCCTGGGTGCGGCGGTGATGGCGGAAGGAATCTACGAAGTGATTGGACGGCCGGCTTAACGCATGGAAAAACATATTTCCTGGATTACGATTCTGCTGAACAAATGGTTTGGGGGCCTGGCCCTCGCGCTGCTGCAGGCGCTGCACATTCGTCCGTCCTCCGCTACTCTGCCGATTCCCGAACAAGTAGTGATGGAGCTCCTGGCGCTGATTATTGTGACGATCGGTGCGTTGTACCTGAAGAGTCGGCTTTCCGTGGAACGTCCCGGCGGATTTCAGCAGGTTTGCGAACTGCTGCTGACGAACCCATTGAAGTTCGGGATCCGCGATCTTCTGGACGAGAATATTCCACATCACGGGGGCCGGAAATTCATTCCGTTCGTCGGCGCGATTTCGGTTTTCATTCTGGTTGGCAGCCTTTTGGGTATCGTGCCCGCGTGGTCTTCGCCCACCACGCACCAGTCGGTTCCTCTCGGCTGCGCGTTGTTGACTTTCTTCTATTTCAATTACCAGGGTGTGCGTGCGCACGGCACGGGCGGCTACCTGAAGCATTTTGCAGGGCCTGATTGGTTTCTGGCGCCGCTCCTTTTTCCCGTTGAAATCATCAGCACCACGGCGCGCATCTTGTCGCTTACCGTGCGGTTGTGGGCCAATATGTTTTCGAGCGAACTTATATACGTGATTTTCCTGGGCCTGCTGATGCGCCCGATGCTTGCCGTGTGGGATAAAGCTCCCGCGGCGGCGGTTGCAATTGGAGTGTTCCCGGCGATTATTCCAATTGCGTTCATCGGATTGCATATTTTTGTAGCAATTATTCAGACGTACGTATTCACCGTGCTGCCTTCCATTTATTTGGGAATGGCGGTTGCGAAAGAACACTAGTCCGCATTCATACGGCATCATCGTTTGAAATGCACCACCGCTGCTACAGCGTGAGCCCGGCTGCACGAGGATGTCGGGAACCACCTCCTGGCGGCAAGTTCATAACAAGGAGCAAGAAATGAAGAAGACAGCAACTGTAGTATTTGCGCTGGTAGCCGTTTTGATTTTGGCTCCCGGCGTGTTCGCCCAGGGCGGCGCTACAGCACCGGCCGGCAGTATGAATTGGCTCGCAATTTCGGGCGCGTTCGGCATGGCGCTGGCGGCCGCAGGTTGCGGCTACGCACAGTCGAAAATCGGATCTTCCGCCTGCGAAGGCATGGCGCGAAATCCCGGAGCGGCCGATGCGATCCGCGCCTCCATGATTCTTGGACTGGTATTCGTAGAAACGCTGGCGCTGTTTACGCTCGTTATTATTTTCACGCTGATCTTCAAAGGATAAGCGTTTAGCGGATTGTTGGATGGAATTGGCGGCTCCGGTGCATCGCACCGGGGCCGTTTTTGGTACGCCGAGCATGTTCGACGGCTTGGAGGTGCAAGTCCTCTTCACAACCTGATAGAGGTGAAGTGATAGCGAAACGCAAGGGCGTCGCCGCGAGGTGGGGTCTGAAGGAAGCGTGGAGCAAAAGCGCGAGCCAATGTACAAGAACCGGATCTGAGGCGTGAGCGTCGGGCGAGCGGGCCAATGATCGCGAAGCCCATATCTATCAAAGACGCGAAGCGTAAATTCGGTGGTTGCGCGTGGAAAGCAATCGAACTTATCTCGGGAGATCTGCTGCATGTCACGGAATCGTGACTGAGGGTGGAGAGATTCACTCTGACCGTGCGGCAGAAGTCAGCAGCGGGCGTAGTACTCACGCGAGTGAGGAAGGCCCAAACAGTAAGCGCGAGTAGTACAACGTCGAACTCATGGGTGGCACTGCGCCAGCCAATCAGCTTCGGCTGAGCTTTACAGGTTCAGAAGACGGTGAAGCCGAAACGGAAACCTGCAGAGTGGCGAAGCCCTTGTGGCGAACGATGACTGGAACCTCCGGCCCGCGAGGGCTCAACTTACTGAACCGCCGTATGCGGACCCGCATGTACGGTGGGTGCGCCGGGATAAACCGGTGTGGAGTAGTGAATGAAAGAGTCACGCAGGAAAGGCATAGCGAGCCATCCTGACCCCGAGTCATGCGTGGCCAGTCGTAAGGCTGGGCGCGAAGCGTTGACAGGGGCACATGCAGGCGGGACATCGAGCTGCGAAATAATGGGATCCGGAGCGCCGACGTCGTCCACCGAGATGGAAGGCCATACCGATGGAAGCGCCAACGCGAGCTTCCAAAGGGCTCCGCGCAGTCAGAGAACCCAAGCATGCATGAAAACTCCACACGCGAGAACCGGGAGACCCCAGCAACGCCCGCCACAATTTCGTGAGCGGGCCGGTTGGAGAAGGTCATGAACCAGAAGTCCAACATGCACGTTGCTGGGGAGTCGGACGGTCGTACAGTACCGACGAAGTGCCCGAACAAAAGCGGGAAACCGTTAGCGGAGGGCATGGAGGGAAGGCGACCGACCAAAGAGAACATCGAGCAGACGACCGCGTCCCAGACTCAGAGTTGGGTCAACGCGTCGAGCGGCTTGCTCGGTGTGCGAGAAGCAGCTAAACAGGAAAGGAAGACACGGTTCACGGCGCTACTCCACCATGTGACTGTCCCACTGTTACTGGACAGCTTCTACGCATTGAAGCGAGATGCTGCACCAGGAGTGGATGGAGTCACGTGGAAGGAATACGAGACCGACCTGGATAAACGACTGCAGGACTTGCATGGTCGAGTACACCAGGGAACGTATCGAGCGCAACCTTCCAAGAGAGCCTACATCCCCAAAGCGGATGGACGACAACGACCCTTGGGCATTGCAGCCCTGGAGGACAAGATCGTCCAGTACGCATTGGTCACGGTCCTCAACCAGATCTATGAAGAGGACTTCTTGGGGTTCTCCTACGGGTTCCGTCCCGGGCGAAGCCAGCATCAAGCGCTGGATGCGCTCTGGGTAGGACTCATACGGAAGAAAGTGAACTGGGTGCCTGATGCCGACATTCGTGACTTCTTCGGATCAATTTCTCACGAATGGTTGGGCAAATTCATCGAGCACCGGATCGCCGACCGAAGAATACTCCGCCTGATTCGAAAGTGGCTGAGGGCTGGAGTATCGGAGGGAGGGGTCTGGGCGAAAACGGAAGTGGGTACTCCACAAGGGGCAGTGGTATCTCCGCTGCTCGCGAATGTGTACCTGCATTACGCTTTCGACCTATGGGCCCAACACTGGCGAGAGCGCCGCGCTACTGGCGACGTCATAATCGTGCGGTACGCGGATGATATCGTCATGGGGTTCGAGCAACGAGCCGATGCCGAGCGTTTCCTTCAGGAATGGAAGGAACGCCTGCGTAAGTTCGGGTTGGAACTACACCCGGATAAAACGCGCCTGATTGAGTTCGGGCGCTTCGCAGTCGAAGATCGAAAGCGGCGAGGCGAGGGCAAGCCGGAGACGTTTAATTTTCTGGGGTTCACGCACATCTGTGCGAAAAACCAGAAAACCAGTGGCTTCTCGGTCGATCGCAAGACTATCCGTAAGCGACTCTCAGCAAAACTCAAAGCCGTAAGGGAGGAGCTTCGGCGGCGCTGGCACGAGCCAGTGGCCGAAGTCGGGAAGTGGTTGAGGTCCGTGGTACAAGGCTACTTCAACTACCATGCGGTGCCCGGCAACATCGATAGTCTCCAGAGCTTTCGGGCCCAAGTCGTCTGGCACTGGTCCCGCGCGTTACAACGGCGGAGTCAGAAAAGTCGGATGCCCTGGGTGCGTATCGGTCCGCTTGTTGCTCGGTGGATCCCGAGTGCTGTGATCCTGCACCCGCGTCCTGCCATGCGCTTCAACGCCAGGTATCTGAGGTAAGAGCCGTATGCAGCAATCCTGCCCGTACGGATCTGTGCGGGGGGCGCGAGGTTAACTCGCGTCCCTACCGCGACTGTGGCAGGGGAGGGCGGGCGACCGCTCCCCCTATGCCGATTTCTTGGTGATAGCGGACAACGATCATCCGGAAACTGTGACTTCGATTATCGGATGGAATTAGGTTATCGGATGAACTGAGCGGCTTGAATGGCGAATCCCATTACGCGGCTGGGGAAGAGTCCCAGATAAAGTGTACCGGCGGCGGCGAGCGTGAGAACTGCTGCAACTCCGAATGGGATTTTCTCGGCGGCGAAAACGCGCTTGGGTTCGCGCATGTACATCGCGACGATCACTCGTAAATAGTAATATGCGCCGATGATGCTGTTAATGCCGAGCACCACGGCCAGCCAAATGAGATGCGCGTGCACGGCAGCGTCAAAAACATAAAACTTACCGAGGAAACCTGCGGTAACGGGCAGCCCAAGTAGCGATAGCAGAAAGAACGAAAAACACGCGGCTGCTACAGGGCGCGCGCTCGCCAGTCCCGCGTAATCGTCAATGTCCAGAAATTGTTCGCCCGTGCCGCCAAGCCACGCCAGAGTTGTGAATGCTCCAACTTTCATTAGCGCGTACGCGGCCAAATAAAACAGAACAGCGGCGGTGCCAATCACATTGCGCGCGGCGAAGGCCACCAGAATGTAGCCTGCGTGCGCGACGGAACTATAGGCGAGCATGCGTTTAACGTTTGACTGCACCGCCGCCGTAAGATTCCCAACAAACATTGTGAGCGCGGCGGAAATCCAAATCGCCCAGAACCATAGGTTGTTCGCGTGCTCAACGGTGATCAAGATTCGCAGAAATAGAGCGAACGCCGCGGCCTTGGGCGCCGACGAAAGCAGCGCGGTTACAGGTGACGGCGAGCCTTCGTAAACGTCAGGCGTCCAAAGCTGGAATGGTGCGGCGGCAACTTTGAATGCCAGTCCGACGAATACGAGCGCGAGGCCGAGCGCGAGGAGCGTGACTTGCGCGGCTGCCGCATCGATTTGCGGAAGAACAGTTGTGCCGCTCGAGCCGTAGATCAGCGCGATGCCATACAGGAAAAACGCCGTCGCGAATGAGCCGAGCAGAAAATATTTCATCGCCGCTTCGTTCGAGCGCGGCACGTCACGGCGGTAACTGGCCAGGATGTAGCTCGAAATGGAACTGACTTCGAGGCCCACAAACGCGGTGATCAATTCCTGCGCGCTAGCCATCACGCCCATGCCGGCCGTCGCAAAAAGGATCAGCGCGAAGAATTCGCCGTGCGGCAGATTTTCGCGATCCAGATAACTTGGAGCAGCGAGAATCACGAGCAACGCAACCGCGCCGACAATTGCATGCACAAAGACGCTGAAAGCGTCCACGCGCAGCAAATTGGAAAACGCCGTACCGATGTTATGCGCGGGAAGCCAGATGGCTGCGAGCGCCCCCGCTGCGCCGAGAACAGCGAGCACGTCCAAAACTTTGCGCCCTGCACGGCCCGCGAATGGTTCCGCGACCATGATGAGAATGCCCATCGCGCAGAGAACGATCTCCGGCGCGAGGCGCATCATGTCTGCGGTGGAAGGAAACATTTAACGGGCGCCCTTCGCTTTCTTGGGCAACATTCGCATCTGGACTCCGTCGTGCGAAGGAGAGTCGGTTTCGTTTGCTGTTATCGAAAACTCCTCTACATCATCCACTTTGGCGTTCACGGGCTGCGCTGCAGGCGGCGGCTGCATCTGCTCCAGCACTTGCCGTACAGTATTTTCCGTGCGGCTCGTAAAGAGCGGTGAAGCCACACCCATAAACAAAATCATCGCGGCCATTGCCCATAGCAACGATCGCTCGCGCAAATCCGCATCAGGCAGAGCGCGGTTCTTTTCGTGAGTGACGTCGCCGAAAAATGTCCGCTGATACGCCCACAGCAAGTAAAGCGCCGAGAAAATCACTCCGACGGCAGCCCATATCGCCCATGAGGCGTGATGCTCAAACGTTCCATTCAAAATAAGGAATTCGCCGACGAAGCCGTTCAGCATCGGCAGGCCAATCGAACTGAGGCTCACGAACAGGAAAAACGCCGCCAACACCGGCATCGGTGTTGCCAGTCCTCCGAATTCGCTGATGTCGTGTGTGTGGCGGCGGTCGTACAGCATTCCGACCAACAAGAATAGCGCGCCGGTCGAAATGCCGTGATTCAGCATTTGGTACAGTGCACCCTGCACGGAAGCCGGGCTCATCGCAAAAATGCCCAGCACGACGAAACCGAGATGGCTTACGGATGAATAGGCGACGAGACGCTTCAAGTCCGTCTGCACCAACGAAACCAGCGCGCCATAGAGAATTCCGATGATTGCAAGCACAGCGATTTCCGGCGCAAGTCTTCGTGCGGCATTGGGGAACAGTGGAAGGCAGAATCGCAGCATGCCGTACGTGCCCATTTTCAAAAGCACCCCGGCCAGCATGATGGAGCCGGCGGTGGGCGCTTCGGTGTGCGCGTCGGGCAGCCACGTATGAAATGGAAACAGTGGAACTTTTATTGCGAACGCCAGAAAAAACGCGCCGAACAGGAGCAGCTCAGTGCGCGGCGGGAAAACGACGCGGCCGGTTTGAATCAGCGATTGAATCGTCGGCAAGTCAAATGTGCCCGTGGCGTTGAAGAGCCACAAGATACCGACAAGCATCAGAATCGAGCCAAACATTGTGTACAAAATAAATTTTACGGCGGCGTAGATGCGACGCTCGTGCCCCCAGATGCCAATCAGGAAATACATCGGTATCAGCATCACTTCCCAGAAAACGAAAAATAGGAAAAGGTCCAGCGAAACGAATACGCCGATGACGCCGGCTTCCAACACCAGCAGACATACGAAGAAGCCCTTCACACGCTGCCCAATGGATTTCCACGACGCCAAAATCGCAATTGGGGTAAGCACGGTTGTCAGTAAAATAAGAAACAGGCTGATGCCGTCGAGGCCGATGTGGTAGCGAATTAGCGGATAGCCGATCCAGTTGCGCAGCTCTTCAAGTTGATAGCCCGGCGTTCCGGCGTCAAACCACCAGAGCAATTTTATGGAAATTCCAAGTTCGCCAACGGCAGCGGCGAGTGCGACGCGTCGAATCCAAATGTGGTCGTCGGCGCGCAACAGCAGCAGCGCCGCTGCGCCCGCCACCGGCAGGAAAATCAGAATCGAAAGTATATAATTTGCGCCCACGCTACCTCACCGCCAGCCATAACAGCAGGGAAGTAAACGCGACGGCTCCCACAACAATCCACGCGGCGTAGCTGCGCGTGTTGCCGGATTCAGTTTGGCGTACGGCGTGGCCGGTATGACGCGAGACATCTGCGACGCCATTCACGGCGCCATCAATCACGCGTTCGTCCACGGCATGCCACAATATGTTTCGCGAAATCCAAAGCAGTGGGCGCACAATCACCGCGGCGTAAAGTTCGTCCACGAAATATTTGCCCAGCAACAAACGGTAGGGAGCGTTCAGCGAATTTGCGAGCTTCGCAGGTTGCTCTGGCCGCTTGATGTACATCCACCACGCGAGAAATAGTCCAAGCAGCGCCGCTGCGATGGCAACGATCATCAATTGATGTTCGAGTGAAGCGGCTGCGGCGAGATCGATCGCAGATGCTGGCACCTCAGCAGCGGTGGAAGACGCGAAAACCGGCGCGAGAAATCGCTCGAAGCGATCTTCGCCGCCCCACAGCGCAGGCGCGGCGAACCATCCGCCGACAACGCTGAGCACGGCGAGAATCACGAGCGGCGTTAACATACTGCTCGGCGATTCGTGGACGTGCGTTTCGTGCTCGTCGTAGCGCGGCGCGCCGCAGAACGTCATGAAGATCAGCCGGAACATATAAAATGACGTGAGCAGCGCGCTGAAAATCCCCACGGCCCATAACAATTTGCTGCCGTAGGGGCTGATGTAAGCAGCGGAAAGAATTTCATCCTTGCTGAAAAATCCCGCGAATCCCGGGATGCCGGCAATCGCCAGGGTTCCGATGAGCATCGTCCAATACGTCCACGGAATTTTCTTTCGCAGGCCGCCCATCTGGCGCATATCTTGCTGGCCGCCCATCGCGTGAATCACGCTGCCGGCCGCGAGAAACAGCAGCCCCTTGAAGAACGCGTGCGTCATCAAATGAAATATTCCCGCCGAGAATACGCCGACGCCGCACGCGAGAAACATGTAACCGAGTTGGCTGACCGTGGAATATGCCAGAACTTTTTTGATGTCCGTTTGCACGAGACCAATCGTCGCGGCGAACAGCGCCGTCAGACAGCCAATTCCTGCAACAGCGGCCATGGCGACAGGTGAATGCAGAAAAATTACGTGCGAGCGCGCCACCATGTAAACGCCGGCGGTGACCATTGTGGCCGCATGAATCAGCGCGCTGACGGGTGTGGGGCCCTCCATCGCGTCCGGCAGCCAGACGTAGAGCGGAATCTGCGCGGATTTGCCGCACGCGCCCGTTAAGAGAGCGAGTGCAATCCACGTCATTGTGCCGAAGTGGCCCGACGCATCCACAGGCGCGCCAGCCGCTGCTGGAAGCACATGGCCGAAATCGAGTGAGCCGAACGTGCGGAACAACAGAAACATTCCCAGCAGAAATCCGAAGTCACCAATACGATTGACCCAGAATGCTTTGTTGCCGGCGTTCGTCGCCGCTTGCCGCAAGAAATAAAACCCAATTAACAAATAACTACAGAGCCCAACGCCTTCCCAGCCTACAAATAGCACAACGTAATTCGCGCCGAGCACCAGCGTCAGCATGAAAAACATGAACAAATTCAGATACGAGAAAAATCGCGCATAGCCTTCCTCGTGCGCCATGTATCCAGTCGAATAAATGTGTATGACGAAGCCTACGCCGGTCACAATCAGGAGCATGACCATCGTGAGCTGGTCAACTTGCAGTGCGTAGTCCGCGCGGAAACCGCCAGCGGCAATCCACGGAAAATATGCTTTCACCCATGGAATGCTTGCCGGCGGAAGTTGTGAAAACTCGCGAAACAATTCAACCGCAGCGGCAAATGACAATCCCGTCGAGCCAAGCGCAATCGAATTCGTTGCGGAATGCGGCCAGCGGCGGCCGAAAATTCCGTTGACGGCGGCGCCGAGCAGCGGCAGCAGCGGAATTATCCAGAGATGGTCGAGGACGAACATTCTTTAAGTTTGACTACAGCTTCAGAAGATTCACGCGCTCCACATTCAGCGTTTTCCGGTTGCGCTGAATCAGAATCACAATCGCAAGTCCCACGGCGGCTTCCGCGGCTGCTACTACAATCACAAAAAACACGAATACCTGTCCCTGCAACTGGCCCAGCGAACGACCAAACGCGACGAACGCAAGATTCACGGCGTTCAACATCAGCTCGATGGACATGAACATCGTGATGATATTCCGCTTAAATAGAAAGCCAATAATGCCCAGGCCGAAGAGCAGAGCGCTCAGCACGACGTAATATGAAACTGGAACCAACTTATTCTCCCGAGTTAATCCGAATCGCTTTCGCGCCGGGCAAGCACCACCGCGCCCAGAATCGCGACGAGAATCAAAATGGATGTCAGCTCAAACGGAAAGACATAATCTTTGAAAAGCATCATCGCGAGCGGCCGCGTGACGCCAGTCGCCGCAGCTGTATCCGCCACTTCATGCGAGCCGCGCCCTGCGAAGTAAACCAATCCCGCGGCAAGCACCACGGCCAGCGGCAGTCCAATGTACGCAGCCATTCGGCTGAAATTCGTGCGCTCTTCATTGCCGGCATTCAGCAACATGATTACGAAAACGAAGAGCACCATGATCGCGCCGGCGTAAACGATAATCTGCACCGCGGAAATAAATTCCGCGCCAAGCAGCAGATAAAGTCCCGCGAGCGCGACCATTACAATAATTAATGACAGCGCGCTGTGGATCGGTTCCTTTTGATAAATCAAGCTGACCGCGCCTGCGACGGCAATCACGGCCAACGCAAAAAAAAGTACCATCATCATCGGCCCGTCACCACTAGCGCGAGACTTGTGAACACGACATTGGCCAGCGAAACCGGCAGTAGCAACTTCCAGCCGATGGACATCAACTGGTCATAACGGAATCGCGGAAGCGTTCCGCGCACCCACACATAAATGAACAGGAACGCGAGGACTTTTGTGAGGAACCAGAACGGCCCCTGCACGAATCCGATTGCAAAGGAAGTTCCAGCAAGCGCGCCCATTCCGCAAAGAACGAATCCGAGGATTACCAACTCAACTTTGCCGATATTTGTTGTGTAGTTGACGCCGTCCCAGATCAGCATCAAGCCACAAATGACAAAGACCGCGGCGGGAATATAAAGTGTCCAACTCCATGCGCCTGCCACCGGGAATGGAGATAGCCATCCCCCGAAAAAAAGAATTGTCGCCAGGCAGGAAACCGTGACCATGTTGGCGTATTCCGCCATAAAGAACATCGCGAATTTCATGCTGGAATATTCGGTGTGGAATCCGCCGACTAATTCCTGTTCGGCTTCCGCGAGATCAAACGGCGCGCGATTTGTTTCCGCGATCGCCGCTACGAAATAGCAAAAGAAGCCCAGAATTTGCGGCAACGGTCCCGCGAAAAGATTCCATCGCGGCAGAAAATGCCACGTCCATCCTTGCTGCGCCTGAATAATATCGCGCAGGCTGAACGAGCCAGCCATCAGCAGCACGCCAACCACGGAAAGTGTGAGCGATAATTCGTAGCTGACCATTTGCGCGGAACTACGCAAACCGCCGAGCAACGGATATTTGCTGTTAGAAGCCCATCCGGCAAGAGCGACGCCGTAAACACCGAGCGAGGTAATCGCGAAAAGAAAAAGCAGACCGAGATTCAAATCCACGATGGCAAGCGACGTGGTGTGACCGAAGAGCGTGATCTCTTGCGGTCCGAAAGGAATAATTCCCAGCGCCGTAAGCGCAACGGCCATCGAAAGCAGCGGCGCCAAAAAGTAGACAAATTTGTCCGCGCCGACAGGGAAAGGATCTTCTTTCATGATGAACTTCAGCCCGTCCGCAAGCGGTTGCAACAGGCCGTGTGGGCCTACGCGGTACGGTCCCCAGCGCGATTGAATGTGGCCAACAACTTTGCGTTCAAACCAGGTGAGATACGCGAGCGCCGTCAGCACCAGAAAAAGCAGAACTACTGTTTTCACAATCGAGGTCGCGATGAGCGAATGTTGGGCGAGGAATTCGCTCACGGTTTCGCCTCTGCCTCATCCAGTTGCGGAATCAGTTTGAAATAACGGCCAAGCGTTCCGCTCGTGAATAAATTATCTTGCGAAGAAAAAATTGTTCCGGCAGGTGCAGCTGCGTCTTTGCCGTTCACCGCGATGCGCGGCGCAGCCAGTGCCGCGGTGCCGGAAAGTAGCGCCGGCATCGCCACATCGTATCCCGCAACGTTCGCGCGAATTTCCTCGAGCAGCGCTTCAGGCGACCGCGTCGTAACGCCCGTGCCCAAGCCGAGCTTCGCCAATTGATGTGACAGGATACGGAGCAAATCGAAATCCGATCGCGCGCCGACGGGATCGAGCGCATGCTGCAGGCGTTGCACTTCGCCGGCGGTATTTGTTACGGTCCCGCTTTTCTCGTAAGACGACGCGGCAGGGAATATAGCGTCGGCATGCTTCGCCGTTTCCGTCATGAAAAGCTCATGGACGACGAGCAGCTCAAGTCCCTTCGGGCGATCTGTGCCGAAACTAAATGTCTTGAACGGATTCGCGCCAACAACATAAAGTGCTTTCAATTTTCCCGATTGCGCCGCCGTCAACATTTCTTTCGCGGACATGCCGGCGGCAGTCGGGACGGACGCGCCCCAAACTTTGCCAAATCGTTCGCGCGCTGAGGAATCGGAAATGCTCGCGAAGCCGGGCAGGCGGTCGGGCAGCAAACCCATATCCGCGGCACCACGAGAATTGTTGTAATCGCCCAAAGCCATATAGCGCGTTTGGCCCGCCAAAGTGAAACCGTAGGTGACAAGATCTTTCACGGACGCGCCAGAAATTCTCGCTCCGAATAAGATGACAACGTCAGTTTCTTTCGCGAGTCGTTCTTTCAAGGAAGAAAGATCGGCGGTCGGCGAACCTTCGCCCGTCGCCAGCCATCGAATCGCGGCACTTTTGCCACCCGAAGCAGGCGTCACAGAAACCGTCGCCTTTCGCGTCAGCGGAATTGTTTGTGAATTCAAAATGTAAAGCCGCGCGGCATTGTGACGAATCGCGGACCGAATCTGCCACGCCACAAGCGGATTCTGATTCGTAGCATCATTCCCAATCAGCAAAATGGCGCTGGCTCGCGCAACTTGCTCCATCGTCGCCGAAGCAGCCGCTGCGGTATGTCCCAGCGCCGAAATGAGACCGGCATAATCCGCCGTTCGGTGATGGTCAATATTGTTCGTGCCTAACGCGCCGCGCGCAATTCGCTGCAACAAATAATTCTCTTCATTCGTCGTGCGGTTTGATCCGATGAACCCAATCGCGCCCGCGCTATTTTTCTTGTGAATCTCAGCCAGCCGTTTGGATACTTCTCCAATCGCGTCTTCCCACGTCGTCGCCTGCAGTTTTCCGTTGCGCCGAACCATTGGCAAACGTAGCCGCTCGGGATGCGTCGTGAAATCAAATCCAAATCGACCCTTCGCGCAAAGGAATTCGCCATTGATGCCGCTCAGGTCTCGATTATTCGCGCGCAAAACTTCATTGTTCCGGACGCTCAGCGTCACTTTGCATCCGTTCGAGCAGTGCGTGCACACGGTCGGCGCGTAAGTCATTTCCCACGGTCGCGTTTTATAGCGATACGTCCCGCTCGTCAGCGCGCCAACGGGGCAAATATCGATGCACATTCCGCATTCTTCGCATTCCAAATGATCTTCGCGATTTGGAATGATCGCGGAATTTACGCCACGCTGACCGACGCCAAGCGCTTTCACTCCCATGCCTTCGTCGCAAACGCGCACGCAGCGGAAGCACAAAATGCAACGCGGCGCGTCGTAATAAACCGCCTCGGACCATTTTTCTTCAGGCCGGTGATTTTTTTCTTCGATGAAACGGCTTTTATCCGCGCCGTAGCGGAAAACCATGTCCTGCAATTCGCACTCGCCGCCTTTATCGCACACCGGACAATCCAGCGGATGATTCGCCAGCAAAAATTCCAGCATTGCTTTGCGCGCGGCATGCACCTGCGGCGTATCGGTGCGGACAATCATTCCTTCCGCAACGGTCAGCGTGCACGCCGTTTGAAGTTTCGGCGCTTTTTCCACTTCCACCAGACACATGCGGCACGCAGCCTGCAGTGAGAGTCCCGGGTAATAGCAGAACGATGGCACTTCAATACCGAGACGTCGCGACGCCTCAATCACTAGCGTGCCGGGCGCGCACTGTATCTCGCGTTCATTAATTTTCAGCGTGACAAGTTTTTGTTCAGCCATTCGTTTTCCGAAATCCTATCGCGCAGCCAAGACTTCCGCCGGCTTGAACGGGCATTTGCCGTTCAGGTGCAATTCAAATTCATTTCGCCATTTCTTTACGATACTGATTGTCGGCAAAGCCGCGGCATCCCCCAACGGGCAAAAAGTTTTGCCGAGCATATTCTTTGCGAGTTGATCCACCATATCAATATCTTCCGGACGGCCCATGCCCTCATGAAATCGGTCGAGCATTTTCTTCAGCCACGAAGTTCCTTCGCGGCAGGGAATGCACCATCCGCACGATTCATGCGCGTAGAAATGCATGATGCGCCGCGCTAAATCCACCATGCAGGTGTCTTCGTCAATCGCCACCGTGCCGCCGGAGCCAAGCATCGAGCCGGCTTTCGCGACGGAATCAAAGTCCATCGCAATATCAATTTCGTCAGCGGTAAGAACGGGACACGAACTTCCGCCCGGAATCACAGCTTTCAGTTTCTTGCCGCCAAGCACGCCGCCCGCAACATCTTCAATCATGCGCTTCAAATTAAATCCCATCGGCAACTCGTAAATTCCCGGCCGGTTTACATGTCCTGAAATCGCGAACAAACGCGTGCCGCCATTTTTCGGCGAGCCAAGTCCGGCATACCATTCCGCGCCGTGCAAAATCACACTCGGGACCGAGCTAAGCGTCTCGGCGTTATTGATGACCGTCGGACAACCGTAAAGTCCGACGACAGCGGGGAACGGCGGCCGGATTCGCGGATAGCCGCGCTTGCCCTCCAGCGATTCCATTAGCGCAGATTCTTCGCCGCACTCATAGGCCCCCGCGCCGGTGTGCGCGCACAAATCAAAATCGAATCCGCTGCCCAGAATGTTTTTTCCAAGGTATCCGTGCGCATACGCTTCCGCGATCGCCGCTTCCAGAATGTCCAGCACATCGCGATATTCGCCGCGAACATAGATGTAGCCCTGGTGCGAGTCCACCGCCTTACCAGCGATCACCATGCCCTCGATCAACTGGTGCGGATCCATTTCCAATAGTGGACGGTCCTTGCAAGTTCCCGGCTCGCTCTCGTCGGCATTCGCGATCACATATTTCGGCTTCGCAATATCTTTCGGAACAAAGCTCCACTTCATGCCCGCCGGAAATCCCGCGCCGCCACGCCCGCGAAGCCCCGACTTCTTCGCTTCATCAATAATTTGCTCGGCTGTCATTTGCTTCAATGCTTTTTCAAGTCCCTGATAGCCTTCGTTCTTCAAATACACATCAATCTTGTGCGAGTTCGGAATTCCAAACCGCCGACTGATGACCGGCACCTCAGCAGCATGCCGCGGATGCACCGAGCCCGACGTGCGCGCTACGGGCGTGGGTTTCTGTCCGTGATCCAAACCATCAATGATTTGATCCAAGGTTTCCGGCGTAAGATTTTCGTAAAAATCGTAATTGACCTGCATTGCCGGAGCACCAGTGCACGCGCCGATGCATTCCACTTCTTCCAGCGAAAATATTCCGTCCTTCGTAACTTCCTTGTGCCCAATTTCCAGTTTTCGTTCGACGTGCTCCAGAATCTTATTTCCGCCGCGCAGCATGCACGAAACGTTCGTGCACACCTGCACGTGATATTTGCCCGCGGGCTTGCGCCGCAGCATAGAGTAGTATTCCATCGTCTCGGTGACTTGAAGCGTGTTCAAGTCCAGCCGCGTCGCGATCTCCTCGATTAGCCCATCGCTCACGAACCCGAACACGTCCTGCCCGAAAAGCAGCATCGGAATCAGCGCCGAGCGCTTGATCGGATACCGCGCCAGCAGCGTTTGAAATTTTGCTTCGAGTTGTTCGGGCAGCTTCATCAGCGATCCACTTCTCCCAGCACAATATCAATCGTTCCGATGCACGCTACCACATCGGCCAGCATTCGGCCTTCGCAAAGCTTTGAAAGCCCCTGCAGATTCGCAAACGACGGCGCGCGAACTTTTACGCGATACGGTTTTGGCGATCCGTCGCTGGCCACAAAGAATCCTAATTCGCCTCGCGGCGATTCAATCCGCTGATACACTTCGCCCGGCGGGGGTGAAAAACCTTCGGTGAAAATCTTGAAGTGATAAATCAGAGATTCCATTTCCGTTTTCATCCGCTCGCGAGCCGGCGGCACAATTCCCGGCGCATCCGTACGAATCGGCCCCGAAGCCGGAATCTTCGGGATCGCCTGCTTCACAATCTTTATGCTTTCGCGTATTTCCGCCACTCGTAGCAAATATCGCGCGTAACAATCACCTTCGGTGCGCGTAGGAACCGCAAAATCAAATTCTTCGTAGCTCGAATATGGAAAGTATTTGCGGACGTCATAGTCGACGCCAGTCGAGCGCAATGACGGTCCGCTCAATCCCATTGAAATGGCGTCCTCTGCGCTAATCGTTCCGATACCGCGCAAGCGTCCGATCCAAATCCGATTCTTTGTCAGCAAAGTCTCATATTCGCCCAGCCGCGAAGGCATCAGTCCGATAAACCGTTCGACACGGTCAATCCACCCGGTCGGAGGCTCCAGCGCCAGTCCGCCAATCCGGAAATAGCTCGTCATCATCCGCTGGCCCGAAACCATCTCGAAAATCTTCAGAACATCTTCTCGCTCGCGGAAACAGTAAAGAAATACAGACATCGCGCCCATATCAATCGCGTGTGTGCCCACCCAAACCAAGTGCGAAGCGATGCGCGTCAATTCCGTAAGCAGCACGCGAATATATTGAGCGCGCTTCGGAACTTCCAGACCCAAAAGTTTCTCTACCGCCAAACAATATCCAAGATTGTTGGAGAGTGGCGCCAGATAATCCAGCCGGTCAGTCAGCGTAATCGCCTGCGAATAAGTTTTAGCCTCGCAGGATTTCTCAATTCCGGTGTGCAGATAGCCAATCTCCGGAATTGCCTTAACAACTTTTTCGCCATCCAGCTCCAGCACCACGCGAAGCACGCCGTGCGTCGAAGGATGCTGCGGCCCCATATTCAGCACCATCGTTTTCGCGGTGCCCGTCGGCGTGTTGATCGTAGTGGTGGACATTACCTGTAGCCCTCCACCGGATAATCTTTGCGCAGCGGATAGCCTTCCCAATCTTCCGGCATCAAAATGCGCCGCAGATCAGGATGCCCCTCAAATCGCACGCCGAATAAATCGAAAATTTCGCGTTCGTGCCAGTTGGCCGTGGTCCAAACCGTTGTGACACTTGGTACGACGGGATCATTGCCGTGCGCGCGAACGCGCAAACGCAGAACTGTTCGATGCTGAATGGAAAGCAGGTGATAGTTCAACTCAAAGCGCGGCTCAACAGGGAAGCGATCCACAGCGGTAATGTCGGAAAGAAAAGTAAACGCCAGGTCGGGCTCGCCTAGCAGGAATTCCGCCACGCGGCGCAGATGAGAGCGCGGCACAACGACCGTGCGTTCGCCGCGAAATTCCAGCACCTCGGCCACTGCCTGGGCATCCCAGGCGCGCAGACGCTGGGTCACGGGATCCTGTTGTAATTCCTCCGGTTCGGCCATGTATAAGATTACGAGGTGCGCTATTTAGGAGAAGAAGTCCAATCCAGCGCGCCTTTCTTCCAGAGATAAACGTAGCCTGCCAATAAAATTGCGATGTACATCAGCATCTCAACAAATCCAAACCAGTGCAGCGAGCGAAACACAAATGCCCACGGATACAGAAAAATGGCTTCCACGTCGAACAAAATAAAAACCATCGCCACCAGATAGAATTTTACGGAAACCGGCTCGCGGGCGTCGCCCGTCGGCGTGATGCCGCATTCGTATGGTTGGGACTTAACGCGCGAAGGCCTGCGATATCCGAACAGCGATGAAACTGCCACCAGCGCGCCAGATAGCAGCAACGCTGCGAGCAGGTGTATCAACAACGGCGCATAGCTTTGTAAAGGATTTCCACCCATAAGTCGAAAAGCTATAATAACGGTCAGCCGCCGCTCGGTCAAATAGGCTCGTGTGCCGCGGGCGTCATTTTGCGCATCTGATTTATGGGGGCAGAACGCACTTGGGAATCGGAACTCATTCCGCCGTTCAGGTCGAAGGCCAAAAGTTTGACGTTGAAACCGAAGCCCGCGGCGGCGAGCGTCCCGTAATTGACACCACCGTCTATTCCAGCGGTCGCGTAATCTACCGGCGCGTTAAAAATTACGACGATCTGCTAGCTACCTTGGAACCAAATGTCAAAGCGCTGCAAGAGCGCGTAGATTCGCAGCACCGCGACGTAATTCAGGATTTGAAAACTGGCGTGCTGAAATTCGGCGAGACTGGCCCCGCGCCAAAATTCCTAGTGCCACCTGCTCCGATTGAATTTCCGAAGGGAATTGAAGTCAGATTGCTGAATGCCGGTTCCTGGCTGGCGCATGGAACCGCTTCGCTGAATATCGAAGTCCGCGGGCGCGCCACTCACAAACCCGCCTCAGGCGTAACCGTGGAAATAGTCATGGAAGGCGCGCATCCTGGGTTCCGGCTGCAAGCCGGTACAGATCCGCGCGGCCGCGTTTCACTCGCATTTCCAATGCCGAAACTTTCCGCCCAGGGCGGAGAGCTAGTCATCCGCGCGGGCGGTGCAGCGGGCCGCGACGAATTGCGCTATAAGCTCAAAGCGAAAGTTCGTGTAGCGCAAAAAGCGCAGATGCCATAGTGTTTACCTGAAATGCCAATCCCTTTTCCGCCTGCGGGTTGCAAAACCGCGTACATACAGGACAGTGCAGTATTGATCGTGCCTGAAGGAGCTTCACTCGCTTCGCTCTGTGTGAAATGTGGCAAGGCGGCAGCTGTTCAAGTTAGCAAGACGTTTCACTGGCGTGATTGGCAGCCCAGCACGAGGAGGTTTGGGACGCAAGTATTGGGACTCATCGGGCTCATTTTTTTTAGATTACGCGCGTTTGATACCCCGGTCAGTATCGATATTCCGCTCTGCCGCGCGCATCGCTCGAAGCAAATAGTAAGGCGTTGGGCCGGCATTGGTTTGACCTCAATCGGTTTGGCATTGCTGCCGTTCAGCGTCAAGTCAATTGAAGTCCGCACTCCCCTTGAGGTGTTGACGCGGATCGGGACAGTCGCAACAATTCTCGGCGGGCTGCTGGTGCTGTTTTTGGGAGTCCACATACTTAGCTTGGTCGAATTGAATGACCGATTTGCCGCTTACACAGGATTTGGCATCGAATACATGCAGAAGATTCCGTCCGACACGGAAATCTTCTCACCAAAACGCACCGGGATGACTTCCAACTCGTGATCATTGAAATTATTGTAAACGGAGAATCGCAGCAAGTCCCTGCCGACCTCGACGTGCCACGTCTACTCGCTCACTTAGGAATTCACGGCGAGCGCGTGGCCATCGAGCGCAATCTTCAAATTCTTCCTCGCGCGAATTGGGCGGCAACACAGGTAGCATCCGGCGACCGCTACGAAATCGTGCACCTGGTAGGCGGCGGAGACTAGCGCGCCGATCAAGTGCCAGCGCTACCGCTTGCCCTTTAACTTCTTGATATAAGCCCGCCACGGATCCCAATAGTATTGCTTCCACCCGTTGCTCACGCCTTTATAATCCTGCTCCGCGACATTCACGTGTACCAAATCAATTGTTCCGGCGCCATGCATTTTGCTGAACGTCAACACAAGTATCGAATCCGGATCAGTCTCCTTGAAATAAGTGGATCGCCAAGCTTGCACAATCATTTTTCCCGGCACAAACATTAGGTTTCGGCCGTAAATCGAGCCATCGAACGCGCTCCATTTTGCGCCGACCTTTTCACTGATTTTGGCAGGCCTGCCAGTCATTGCCGAATGCTTCTCGGAATCAACATATGTGCGATATAACTCCTCAGGAGGCGCGTAGAGTTTTACCCACTCTATGATCGGAGGCATCATTTCAATTCTCCTTCTCAGGGCTCATCGATTTGACCACACATTCTCGACTGACTCATGGGATCAGCACAATCCTGCGGCCCGACTTTCCTGGCGTTGCCACGCCTGTTCGACATCCGGCAGCGGAACTGACGCAGTCAAAATGCGCAACTCGCCGCGCGCCCCTCGCGCCAGAACTTGAGCCATAGCGTCCATCAAAACCGGACGCGAAGGAATTCCCGCCGTGCCCATAATCGTCAACGCTGTGCTGCGCAATACAGGCGCCGGCAACGCGATTGCCGGCCCGGCGCTCTCTCCTATTTGCACCAGACGCGTCTGTTTCATCACCAGGACAAATCCCGGCTTGGTGATCGCCGCAAGCAGCGCTTCCGTCGGTCGCCCCCACAAGTAATCGATGATCACGTCGAACCCTTCGTCTCCCGCTTCGCGCGCAAATTCTTCTTTCAACGCATCCTGCGGCTGGTCAAGCTGAATCGTCGCGTCCGCGCCTAATTCGCGCAGTCTGCCGAACATCTGCTCGTTACGCCCCGCGCCAATCACGCGCTTTGCGCCAAGCAACTTCGAAATCTGCACCGCGAGCTGTCCGGTTACTCCCGTCGTGCCCAGAATCAGCACCGTCTCGCCCGCGGAAAGTTTCGCGCGGTGCGTCAGCGAAAGCCAAGCAGAAACTCCTGGATTCGGCAGCGCCGCAGCGGTGGCGTCATCCAGCCGGTAGGCACGGGAAAACAAAATGCGGGTGCCGCCACAGTTCGCTCCGCCATCGCGCCATAAGGTTTTCTCGCTCCGCCAAAAAATACGCGCGTGCCGTCCTCGAGATCCCCAACTCCGTCGGTCCCACACACCACCGGCAGTTCGCGCGGGCTGGCATAGTGAGTGTCGCTAGCCAGTTGCTTGTCAATGCTCTTCAGCGAAGCCGCGCGAACGCGCACCACAACTTCATCCGCGCCGGCGACCGGCTCCGCAAATTCCTCAAATCGCGGCGCTTCGCCAAGCTTCCGTAAAACGGCAGCCTTCATTCCTCATGCTCCATATTCCGTGCATTATGCCATTGGCAATGCCGGAGACAAGCCACCACATCAGCGGTCTCTCGCACCAACTTGCTGAGTTTGGTATTTTAGGGATGATTGTTACAGGCCAGCCAACAAATGTCCCATCTTCGATTTCTTAGTGGAAAGATACCCGCGCGTCAATTTCGTCATTCGAGGCTGGCAGGGAACTCGCTCCACCACTTTAATTCCTGCGTGCTCAAGCTGCTTGACCTTGTCCGGATTATTGGAAAGCAAACGCACGCGCCGCACTCCAAGCTTCTTCAGCGCATCGGCAGAAAACCCATAGTCGCGCGTATCCGCCGCAAATCCGAGACGCTCGTTCGCCTCGACCGTATCCATGCCGCCGTCCTGCAACTCATAAGCGCGCAACTTATTCAGCAATCCAATCCCGCGCCCTTCCTGCGGCAGATACAAAAGCAGTCCAGCTGGCGCCGCAGTGATTTTCTTCAGCGCCAATTCCAACTGTGCGCGGCAATCGCATCGCAGCGAATGAAATACGTCGCCCGTAAGACATTGCGAGTGTACGCGAACCAGCAGCGCAGATTTTGCGCCACGGATTCCGCTGAGTTTGCCGTGCAGCAACGCAACCGCTTCATCCTGCGGTCCCGCACCCTTTACGCCGAATATCGTAAAGGCTCCATAGCGCGTGGGCAGTTTAGCCTGCGCCACAATTTTCACGCCGCCGCGCCCGCTGCGTCCAGACGCTCCTGTTCGACGCGCTGTCCTCTTATTTTGTTTTCGAGTCATATGTATCGTCAGAAGTATATCAGGCGCAGACGATCCAAAGAGATTGGCAGCCCTCCGAAACTCAGCGCGTGGTTTTTGGTGAATCCCGTCCCAAGGGCTGGCGCAGACCTTTCTTCACCGGTCTGCGCGGCGCAAGCCGCATCCAAAGTGGCCCACTTGAACAAAGTTTGATCGCAAAAATCGGATGGAATTTTCTACGCCGAAATCCTAAAGTTAGTTCATGCAGAATTCACGCGAACAATTCCGTCAATCACTCGAGGCCGCATTTCAATCCGCACGCGACTACATCGAAGATCTCGACGTCACGCCCGTCGGCGCCACCGCTGACTTGCCAACTCTGCGCAAGCAATTAAGCAGGCCGCTCACTAATGATGGAATGCCACCCGAGCAAGTCGTATCCGAACTCGCCAGAGATGTGCAAGGCGGATTAATCGGCACCGGCACCGGTCGCTTCTTCGGCTGGGTCATCGGCGGCTCCGTTCCCGCCGCCCTCGCTGCGGACGTCCTGACTGCCGTGTGGGATCAAAACGCGGGCCTCTACGCCACAGCCCCCGCCGCCGCAATTGCTGAAGAAGTTGCAGGCGCATGGCTGAAAGAAATTCTCGGCCTTCCCGCGCACGCCAGCTTCGCTCTCGTCACCGGCTGCCAAATGGCGCACACGACGTGCCTCGCCGCCGCCCGCCACTCTCTTTTGGCAAAAGTGAATTGGGACGTGGAAGAACGCGGACTCTACGGCGCGCCTCCAATTCGCATTCTTACCAGCGGGATGCGTCACGGAACTTTCGAGCGCGCGATACGCCTGCTCGGCCTCGGGAAATCTCATGTGTTGCTTCTTGAATCCGACGATCACGATTGCTTGCGAAGCGATGAACTCGAGCGCGCGCTGCGAATTGATCCTTCCACTCCGACGATCGTTCTCCTACAAGCAGGCGACGTCAATATCGGCGCGATGGATAATTTCAAAACTCTTATCCCCATCGCAAAGCGTCACAACGCGTGGGTTCACATCGACGGCGCCTTCGGCCTCTGGGCCGCCGCAAGCCCGCGTTACAAACATCTCGTAGACGGCGTCGAGTCCGCCGATTCCTGGGCCACCGATGGCCACAAGTGGCTCAACGTTCCTTTCGATTGCGGCTACGCATTCGTCGCTGATCCCGAGGCTCATCGCGCGTCCATGTCGCATCGCGCCTCCTATCTCACTCACGATGCCGATGCGCGCGACGAAATGGACTGGAATCCGGAGTGGTCGCGCCGCGCCCGCGGATTTCCCACATACGCTGCGCTGCGCCAACTCGGACGCAACGGCGTCGCCAAAATTGTGGAAAGCTGCTGCGAACACGCGCACTCCCTCGTAATGGAGATGGGAAATCTTCCAGGCGCGGAAGTTGTCTGGGAGCCAACCATCAATCAGGGCCTGGTGCGCTTCCTCGATCCCAAACCCGTCGCAACCAACGCCGATCACGACCGCCGCACCGATCAAGTAATCGCGGCAATCGTAGCCAGCGGAGAAGCATTCTTCGGCGGCACCACCTGGCGCGGACGCCGAGCCATGCGCGTCAGCGTATCCTGCTGGCGAACGACGACCGACGACGTTCGCAGAACGGTCCGCGCCGTAGAAAAAGTTTTGCGCGAGACGTAAGCACAGCGCCTCGCTTTACATCACCCGGCCGATTGGCTAACGTAGCTCGCGTTGAGGCTTACGCGCGATGAATCCGCTCACCGGCGATAGAGAGCTACTATTATTTACTTTACTGCTCAAGATGGGCGCGGCAGCGGCCATCGCCGCGGTAGTCGTGCGCTCCGCTACTTTCCGCAAAGTTCTCTACACAGAAATTCGTGACACCGATCTAAAACTCAAATTGATGCTGTTCCTCACGCCTCCTCTAGCCTTCGGCGTCTTGATGCGTTTCGGCGGCGGCCTCGGCAATCCATATCGCTTCGCAGATCTCATGCTCGAAGGCTCATTCATTCTCGGCCTGCTAGGCGGACGCGTAGTCGGCCCAGTCGGCGGCGCTATTATCAGCCTTCCCGCATTTTTAATCGGCCGCGAATGGCTTTCCATGCCTGTCGCAGCCACCGCAGGTCTAGTCGGCGGCCTGGTGCGCCAGGCCATGACCAACACCGAAGACATCTGGAGCTTCGGCCCGTTCACTTTCCTAGGAATTCCCAGATTACTCGTTCGACTTCTTCGTGATCGTAAAATCCCGTGGCCGCTGCTGCCCATGGCGGTCATAGTTCTTCTCGAAGCCGGACGAATTTTTCTTGGCCGCGCAATTTTTCCAAGGCACCCACACAGGCTTTTCTATCTCGACTCACCCGGCATCTGGGAATTTGCCGCGATCTTGGTAGCCGCAATGATGTCCGTAGCCGTGCCCATCAAAATTTGGAACAACACCCGCGTGGAAATGAATCTTGAGCAGCACCAGCAATTGCTCCTCAAAGCGCGCATGGACGCGCTCTCCAGCCAAATCAATCCTCACTTCCTTTTCAACACGCTCAACACGGTCGCTTCGCTAATTCGTTTCGATCCTGATATGGCGCGCGTCGTCGTCGTAAAACTCAGCAACATTCTCCGCCGCCTGCTGCGCAAGCACGAAACATTCGTCGCCCTGCGCGAAGAACTCGAATTCATCGACGACTATCTCGATATCGAAGTCGTCCGCTTCGGTCGCGAAAATCTCCAAATCTTCAAAGAGATTGACGAGCGCACACTCGACGCATTCGTCCCCAGCATGATGCTACAACCCATCGTGGAAAATTCTCTTAAGCACGGCCTGTCAGGAAAGCTCGAAGGCGGACACATCTGCATCCGCACCACGCTAACCGACGGCCGCCTGCAAATTGAAATTGAAGACAACGGAGCCGGCATTTCCGAAGTACGCATGCCGCAGGTTTTCGTTCAAGGCATTGGCATCAGCAACGTGCACGAGCGCCTGAAAATCCTCTACGGCGCCGATTTCACAATGGATATTCGCAGCCGCGAAGGCGAAGGCACTCGCATCCGCATTGACGTGCCCGAAGTAATGCCGGTATTTCCCCCAGCAATTTTCTAAGGAATCGGCTCCATCGCCACGCGTCTAAACGATTTGGCGTTGGATCGAGGGCGTAGGGGCGGCTCTGCGACCCGCCTCCAATCGCGCGATCGAACTGGCGCCCTTCACTCGTATCGCAGCGCCACAATCGGATCCACCCGCATCGCGCGCCGCGCCGGAATATAGCACGCCGCCAGCGCCACAATCGCCAACACAATCGCCGCGCCGCCAAACGCCACAGGATCAATCGCGCTCACCGCAAACAGCATAGAATATTTCGCCATCAATTGCGTCAGTCCCGTAGCGGCAATCAGCCCAATCGCAACGCCGAACATCGTCAACCGCGCGCCCTGTCCCAGAATCAATCGCAGAACATCGCGTTTCTGCGCTCCAAGTGCGACGCGTATCCCGATCTCATGCGTCCGTTGTCCCACCAAATAAGAACTGACGCCATAAATCCCAACGCTCGCCAGCACCAGCGCCAGAATCGCGAACGCGCCAAGCAATATCATCGAAAATCGCTTCGATGCGATTGAACCCGAAATGATTTTCTCCATCGTCTGTGCGCCAAAAATCGTCTGCTGATTATTAATTTGCTGAATCGTATGTCGGATCGCGTCCATCAGCTTCGGGTTATTTCCGGCGGAGCGGACAACTACCATCGGTCCGCCATCTGGCCGCTGCATAAACGGAAAATAGATCTGCGCCTGCAGCCCGCCGGAATCCGTATCCAGCCCCCACTGTTTCACGTGTCCCACAATTCCGACGATCTGAACCTGCGATCCCACACCATCAACGTTGATCCGTTTGCCGACGGGATTCTGATTCGGAAAATATTGACGTGCAAGCGCGTCGTCGACCACAGCTACCGGCGGCGCGTGCTCATTATCCTCCGAAGAGAAAAATCGGCCGCTCTTAAGCATGATTCCTATCGCCTTCAAATAATCCGGTCCAGCAACGTAGCTTACCGCCCAATTCATGTCATTCGGATTCGACGGTTTCGGCTGGCCATCCATCCAGAAAAGTTGCTCGTCATCCCCGACCAACGGAAATGCGCCCGAGTTCAGCGATGCCGCTGTCACACCCGGAACCGATTTTAAACTCTCATCAATCTGGCGGAGCGCGGCGCGAATCGCCTCCGGAGTCGCTGTCCTCATCGAAGGCGGAAGCGACATCGAGAAGGTAAGCGCATTCTTCGGATCGAATCCCGGATTCACATTCCACAGCGCCGCCAGAGATCGCAGCATCAATCCCGCGCCGATCAACAGCACAAGCGCCAGCGCCATCTCAGCCACCACATAAACTCCATGCACGGTATGTCGCGTACCGCTTCCTCCGCGTCCGCCTTCCTTCATGATTTCGTGCAAGCGCGGCTTTGACGTCTTCAGCGCCGGTACCAACCCAAATAGAATCCCCGCCATCAGCGAAACCGCCGCCGTGAAAATCAGCACGCGCGTATCAAGCCCCACCTCGCCCGCACGTGGCAAATTCAATGACAGCCGGCTCAGCACCGCCTTCGTGCCCCACCAAGCAAACAAAAGTCCCAGCCCGCCTCCGCCAATCGCCAACAGAATACTTTCAGTTAGAAGCTGTCGAATCAGCCGCGTTTGCCTCGCACCCAATGAAGCGCGAATCGCAAACTCACGTGACCGGCCAGTCGAGCGCACCAGCAGCAAGTTGCCCACATTCACGCACGCAATCAGCAGCACGAATCCCACCGCCGCCAGCAACGCAAGGAGCATCGGCTGCACATTACCCACAACCCATTTCTTAAGCGGAATAAGATTCGCGCTGATGCCCTTATCCTTATCAGGATACGCGGCAGCCAGATTGGCAGACACGCGATCCATATCGCGCGTGGCTTGCACAAATGTGGCGCCCGGTTTCAGCCGCGCCACAACACGGATGCCCAATCCTGCGCCGCGGTCGGGCAGCAAGTTGTTATTCCACTGCCCAATTGGGACATACACTTCCTTCACCCTCGTCGTCTGCAAATACAGATCGAATCGCGCCGGAATCACGCCGATGATCGAGTACCCGCTACCGTCCAACGTCAAAGTTTTTCCAAGCACATCAGCAGTTCCGCCAAACTTTCTCTTCCAAAGCTCTTCGCTGATCACCGCAATCGGCGCGCTGCCAATTTCGTCTTCGCCCGCCGCAAATGTTCTTCCAAGAACCGGACTAACGCCGAGCAGTGAAAAGAAATCCGACGATATAAATTGCCCGCGCACCTGCTCCGCGTCCCCGGCCCCGGCCCCGGTGAAGGTGAAGGTACGCGGGCGATAAACCGCTATAGACGAGAATGTTCGGTTTTCCTTCTGCCAATCACGGAAATTCGGATAGGAAACGGACCCGTTCGTGAAGTTCGCTTTGTTCTCACCAATCACAATGATCTGGTCCGCCTGCGGATAGGGAAGCGGGCTCAGCAGCACTCCGTTCACCACCGAAAACAATGCCGTGTTCGCCCCAATTCCAAGCACAAGCGTCAATATCGCGATGGCCGCAAATCCGGGGTTCTTGGCAAGACTGCGCAATCCGAATCGTATGTCCTGAATAAACGTATCCATACCTTTGGCTCCTCGCAATCGACGGGCGTCCGCCGCCCTACAACTAAGACGCTCGGCCGCGCGCCGCGTCACGAACGATTTGCGCTGCAAATCAGCAGCAGCGCGTCTGCGACCCGCCTGCGTCCAATCGGCGTAACCCACTGCCTGGGTGGGAGATACAGCCGAGCAGGCCGAACCAAAATATCCCTTGACATTCAACAGTAATAGCAGTAAGTTCTGTATAGACTGAAATAAAGGAAATCCAAATGCCCAACCTAACTACAGTCCAAAAGAAATTCATCCTTCACTGGGGCGAAATGGGCGCCCGCTGGGGCATCAACCGCACCGTCGCCCAGGTCCACGCGCTCCTATATCTCTCCGCCGCGCCGCTGGACGCTGAGGACATCGCCAAAACTCTCGGCGTCGCCCGCTCCAACGTCAGCACCAGCCTCCGCGAATTGCAGGGCTGGGGCATCGTGCGCGTCACGCATCTGCTCGGCGACCGCCGCGATCATTTCATGTCCCTCACCGATGTCTGGGAGATGTTCCGCATCATTCTGCAGGAGCGCAAGCGCCGCGAAATTGACCCAACGCTCATCATGCTCCGCCAATGCCTCGCCGAAATGGGACCGGGCGGTGCGGAAGCCTATCCCCGCGAACGCGTCGCCGCCATGCTCGACTTCATGGAAAACATGTGCGGCCTCTACGATGAGTTCGGCCAGATGTCTCCGAGCTCCCTGAAAGGTTTGGCGAAACTTCGCGGAAAACTGCGAGGTCTGTTGGAAAAGGTCAGCGTACTCGGCAAGAAAACCAAGTAAGAGAGGTCCGTCATGATCTCGCTCACCTCTGAATTCACAGACGCAAAAGGCCGGCACGCACGCGGCTGGGTCTTCTTCGACGCTCAATGCGATTTCTGCACGCGCTTCGCACGCCGCGTCGCTCCAGTTCTCGCAAAGCGAAGCATCGAGCTAGCCGCATTACAAGATCCGCGCGTAGCAAAACTTCTCGGTCTTCCGCCCTGCGAACTGCTACGCAAAATCCGTTACCTGAATGTGAATGCAAAACACATCGGCGGCGCCGACGCAATCGTCGCCGTAGCGCGTGAATTTTGGTGGGCCGCCCCACTCGTCTGGTTCAGCAAACTCCCCGGCGCCATGCAACTCCTTCGCGCCGGATATCAGTACGTAGCTTCTCGCCGCAAGTGCGCGGGCGTGGCCTGTGCCGTACGAACTTCGCCGCTCCAGCCCTGAAAGTTGTAGCGACGGCTCACAAGGAGCAACAATGCAAATCCTGCTCAAGTGCCTCTGGATCTCAGCCGCAATTCAAATGGCGATCTTCCTCGCAAATTTCTATCTCCCCATCAAATTGCAGTATCGAAAGAATATTTCGCCGATGGCTCCATTCTTCCGCCAGGTTTTCATCACCCACGCCGCATACATCACCGGCGTCGTCCTGTTGTTTTCCGTAATCACATTCGCCTTCGCGCCTGAACTCGCAAGCGGCCACGGCCTCGGCCAGTTCCTCGCGGCCACGCTCTGCCTCTTCTGGCTCTGCCGCATCGCGCTGCAACTTTTCTATTACGACAAATCAATCCGACGCGCCAATCGCGCAGGAGACATCGCCATGACGCTCGCGGTAGTTTTCCTCGCCCTTACATACGGCGCCGCCGCCTTCCAGCATGTTTTGTGACCAATTTCACGGAGGAACGAGACTCAGGAATTGCAGGAACCTTTAGGAGGAGGAACACAAAATGAGCGATCCAACTATTTTCGCACCAGGCATCAGTGGTACATCCGCCCTTTCGGTTGGCGTGATGGTTTATCTTCACCGCCCATTGCGCTCAGTTCTAACGGATCTGTGCGGCACGGCGGATCGCGCCTCATTCTGGTGTGCGTTCTCAAACATCACGCTCTTTCTCTTGCCGCTGGTCTTTATGCTCGATTTCCGCCCGGAAGAATCGTCCAACTCAATCTGGCTGTGGTCCGTGGCGGAAATATTCAAGCGCGGCCTGCTCGGATTGTCGCTCACGGTAGTTGTGCTCGGAATCGTGATGGGAAGTTTCATCCGCCGCAGCGACGTCCGTTCCATCGCGTCACAGCGCTACGCGTCTCGGAGGGATCAGCCATGAGCGTCTCCCCACTCGATATCGTCACCGGAGCCTTCGGATACACAGGAGCACACATCACGCGACGCTTAATTGCCGCAGGCAGGGAAGTGCGCACACTTACTAATCATCCGAAGCCGAGTGACGCCGCATCGCAAGAAATTCAAATAGCTCCGCTGAGTTTCGACGACCGCACCGCGCTTCAACGCAGCCTCGAAGGCGCCCAAGTCCTGTACAACACCTACTGGATTCGGTTTCCGCAAGGAAATAAAACTTTTGAACAAGCCGTAGAAAATTCTCGCACACTTTTCCAGACAGCAAAGTTGGCTGGAATCGAGCGCATAGTCCACGTCAGTATCGCGAACCCTTCACAAGATTCTCCGCAAGCCTACTATCGCGGAAAAGCGCAGGTCGAGCGCGCACTTCGCGAATGCGGAGTCCCATACGCCATCCTTCGTCCCACAGTTTTATTCGGCACAGGCGATATCCTGATCAACAACATCGCCTGGCTGCTGCGCCACTTTCCAATCTTCGCAGTCCCAGACATCGGAGACTGCAGTATGCAACCCGGTGACGTAGAAGATTTGGCCGATCTGGCGGTGCTGCGAGGCTCCCAGTACGATTGCACAATAGAAGACGCCGTCGGCGCGGAAGCGTACACCTTCGAGGAAATCGTCCGGAAAATCGCGCACGCCGTCGGAAGCCACACCAAAATAATTCGCGTAGGGGTGCGAACTCTCGCTCCAATGCTACGCGTTCTCGGCTGGGTGACCGGAGATGTAGTTCTAACTGACGAAGAACTCGACGGCCTAGCCGCAAATCTGCTCCTCTCGAAGCAGCCCGCGCTTTGCCCAACCAGTTTCAGTAAGTGGCTAGCGGAAAATAGCTGGCAGGTAGGCCAGAAATACGCCAGCGAAATACGTCGGCATTACTAAAGACACGGGAACCAAAACTCAAGCTCCCGCCGCAGCCGACCCTGCTGCCAAAACCTTCCGATAATATTCCTCGTACTGCGGAATAATATCGTTGGCGCAAAATTTCTTCCGCGCATTCACGCGCGCCAATTGTCCCATCTCCCGCCCACGATCGGCTCGACCTAGAAGATCGAGCGCATATTTCCCAGCGGCAGCCACATCGCGCGGCGCCACCAGATATCCGTCCACGCCATGCTCCACAACCTCCGGCATTCCGCCGACATTTGTTCCGACCACGGGAACCTCGCAAGCCATCGCCTCAAGCGCCGCCAACCCAAATGATTCAGTGTCCGAAGGCAACAGGAACAGATCAGCCAGCCCCAGCTTTTCGGACACCTGATCCTGTTTCCCAAGAAATAAAACGTCGCCGGTTAATTTTTTCTGCCGCACCAGCCATTCCGCGGAGCCGCGTTCCGGTCCGTCGCCGATCATCACCAATTTTGCCGGCATCTTTTCGCGCACCATCGCGAAAATCTCAATCACGTCCGTAACGCGCTTCACTGGACGAAAGTTCGAAAGATGCATCACGATGGGCTCGCCATTCGGAGCCCAAAACGATCGCTGCCGCGCATCTTGATTGCGATGATATAAATCGCAGTTCACAAAATTCGGAATCACCTCGATATTATTTCGCGTTCCAAATTCTTCAATCGTCCGCGTCTTCAGATAATTCGAAATCGCAGTAACGCCATCACTCTGCTCAATCGAAAATTTCGTGATTGGCAAATAACTTCTATCGCTTCCGACCAGCGTAATATCCGTCCCATGCAGCGTCGTAATAAATGGCAATTTCAGTGGCGCTGTCATCGCCCGCGCAAGATATGCGCTCACCGAGTGGGGAATCGCGTAGTGAACGTGCAACAACTCCAACCGCGCCGATTCCGCAACCTCCGACATTTTAGAAGCCAGCGCCAATGTGTAAGGCGGGTGATCAAAAAGGGGATAGGTCGTAACTTCTACCTCGTGAAAGAAAATCCGTTCCGCGCCCGATGGCATCCGAATCGGCGGCGCATAGCTAATAAAATGAATTTCGTGCCCGCGTGCCGCCAGTTCAATGCCCAGCTCGGTAGCTACAACTCCCGAGCCGCCATAAGTTGGATAGCATGTAATTCCGATTCGCATTGCGCTCCGCCCAATTTGGTTTGTGCCGCAACCGAGTGCCACGCCTGACGCAATTTCAGATTCCGGCCGTGTTGCGTGTACATTATCGAGTGTACATTAGACGCCTCTGGAGGGCCTTAGGTGACACGCCTCGCAGGCAAAGTTGCATTCATCACCGGAGCCGGCAGCGGCATCGGCCGCGCCTGCGCCGAACTTTTCGCGCAGCAAGGCGCCAAGGTAGTTCTGGCTGGCAGACGCGCCGAACCGCTCAACGCCGCCGTAGCGAATATCGTCAAGGCAGGCGGCGAAGCCATCGCCGTCCATTGCGACGTCACGAATCTCTCACAAGTAACCATCGCCCTACAGGCCAGCGCCGACCGCTTCGGTTCTCTCACCACTATAGTAAACAACGCCGGCGTAGTCGTTCCCGGCAATGCCGAGCAAACCACCGAGGCGAATTGGGACATGATGATAGACATCAATTTGAAAGGCACATTCCTGGTTTCGCGTGCCGCTCTGGAATTTCTGCGTCGCGCCGGCGGCGGCTCCATCATCAATATCGGTTCGATCTTCGGAGTCGTCGGCGGCAAGCAGCGCGTCGCCTACGCCGCGTCCAAGGGCGGCGTCACAATGCTCACTCGCGCGATGGCACTGGATCACGCGCACGAAAATATTCGCGTGAATTGCATCTGCCCATCGCTCGTCGAAACTGAAATCGCCCGCCAACTTTTTGCGAACGCGCCGAATCCCGAAGAAGCCCGCCGCCAGCGAGTCGGAATGATCCCCATGGGACGCGCCGGCACGCCGCAAGAAATCGCGCACCTCGCCGCATATCTTGCCTCCGACGAATCAACCTGGGTCACCGGCGTCGCCCTTCCAATTGACGGCGGTCAGGCCGCGGGATAATCGCGCAACCATGTCTCCCAAACGCACTCAGCATCTGTCACGCGAAAATCCCGGCGTAACCTGGGACTTAACGGAACTCGCAGTCCGCCTGCGCAACAGCGCTCCCGGCCAACTGTTCGGTTATGAGCTCGACTCCATCGGTGACGGCAAAGCCGTAATGAGTCTTCGCGTAACGGATCGCCACAAGCAAATCCACGGGGTTGTGCACGGCGGAATTCTCGCATCTCTTGCGGATACCGCAGGCGCGATGGCTGCATATCCATTGCTTCCGCGCGGCACACGTTTAGCCACAGTTGAAATGACAATTAATTATTTGGAACCGGTGGATCGAGGACCAATCGTTGCCGAAGCGCGCGTTCTAAGACTCGGCCGCACGCTCGCAGTGGCGGAATGCGAAGTTAAAGACGCCGAAGGCAATCTTGCCGCGAAAGCGTTGGTAACATTCGCAATCATGTCCACGGCAGCGAAGCAGCGCGCCCGTCGAAATAATCCAAAGCCCAACAAACGAGCGCACGGCAAATCCTCGCGCCGGAAAAAATAATCCGCAGCGAACTACTGCGCGTTCATAGCCTACTGCTCATTCGTAGCCTACTGACCGTTCGTGCCGCCCATCGCAGCTTCGTCCCCATCCTTATATAGATACTTGATGGTCTGCTTGTAAATCAGCAGATTCGGACTTCCGAAGCGCGTCAGCTTAATACAGTCACGGTCGTACCACTCCACCACTCCGCGCAGCACTTCGCCATCCAACAGTACGATCGCCACAGGCGTCCGCGCTTGCATCTGCTTTACCCAGTAGAAACTTTCGGCGTGCGTCTGTTCTGGTGGAGTAGGTTTCTTCTGCTGAGGTGCCGCGGTATGAATCGCTCGCGGCATTGGGCCCTGTTCTTTAACTTCGTTCAGGGAGGGACGAATAAGTCTTCGGTTTACCATGAAGTCTCCCAAGTATAAGTGAAACCTGGACTAGAAGATATGAACTGGAACATGAGATGCATTCTAGTGGAATTCGGTTTCAACAGAATAAAGTATTTGCAAGTGTTTACTGACTAGCGCCGCGCTAGCGAAAGTCCCAGCGAATCCAGCCCAAGCTGTCTGTTCACGTTCCGCCGCTGGCTCGACGCCAGCCGATCCACACCGCGCACCGCGCGCGTCGCCCAAGCTGCATCCACCGTCGCCGCCAGCTCCTGCAGTTCTTTCTTCAGCCCGGGATTCCGTAATTCAACGCCGTCTCGCCGAGCGGGACTTGTTCGGCTGGTAAATTCAAGTAAATCCGCCAGCACGCTGTAAAGCGCATCCAGTAGAGACTCAAACGGCACCGCATCCTTCTTCGTAATCTGCGCCGTCAGACCGAATAGCAGGGAAGCCTTTTCCGTCGCCGCAAGTTGCAGCAGTTTCAGCGCCTGCCTTCGCAGATCGAACATCTTTTCGACGTTCATCCCAATCGCCGCGCCCGGACTGCCTTCCGCCATTTCCGTCGCCCGCGCTCGCGAAGCCGCATCCAGTTTCGTGTGCGCCCGCAGCAGCGATTCCATCTGTTCGCCCGCCACCGGAGCGAACTCAAATTGTATGCACCGCGAAATGATTGTGGACAAAAGTTGAAATTTGCTCGGCGCCAGCAAAATCAGCGTGCTGGTCGGAGGCGGCTCCTCCAAAATTTTCAGAAAAATATTCGCGCTATCCCAACGCATCGTGTCCGCGCCATCCACGATGAATACTCGCCGGCGTCCTCCGGGGAGAAATCGCGCCGCGCGTTCCACCGCACGCAACTGTCCCATGTGCAGCACCGGGCGAACCACCGGAGTATTCAGCCGCATCGGGTCCGGCACAATTGCCCACACGTCCGGATACGTTTGCAGGATCAGCGGAATCTTTTCCGCGTCTCCGCTTTCTCCGCGCTCGGCAAGACCGCGCTCCACCAGCACTCCCGGCTCGGCCAGCAACGCAATTCTGCGGCACGTATCGCATGCGCCGCAAAAATCGTCGCGCATTCGCTCGCAATTCGCGGCCTGAGCAAACATCCGCGCGAGCGTATATTTCCCAATTCCGCGCGGACCAAGAAACGCCATCGCGCTAGGCACACGCTCCATTGCCAGCATTCCGCGAAGGGAAGTGACGATCCGCTGGTTGCCGAGAAATTGCTCAAATCCCATTACGATCCGCCTCTGGCTTTACCAGACAACTCCGGCACTCTTGCGTCCACCGCCGCTAACACCGCGGCGTGAATCGCGTCGGGGGACATCAGGCCGTTGACTTCGGCGCCTACCGTGGCCGTCGAACAATTCACTGTGACCCAATTCGGTTCCATCGCCAAACTTTCGTACACCAACGCGGCCTGCTCCAAATGTTTCTGATCGGCCTCCTGCAAATCGCGTTGCAGCGTCGTGTACTCGCGCGCTTCCTTCATTCCCACCAGCCGCTGAGCCTCGCTGACCGGCAATCGCAAATAGATCACCAAATCTTCGACTGGCAATCCGTAAAGTCCGTATTCCAATTTGCGCAGCCAGGCCAAAAATTCCGCGCGCCGCTGAGGTCCAACCCGCGCCGTCTGATGCGCCAAATTTGACGCGATGTATCTATCGGCCAGCACCGTCTTGCCCGAGTTCAGCGCCGCTTCCAGTTCCGCTTTCGACTCGAACCGGTCTCCCGCATAAAGCAAAGCCGAAAGATGCGCGTCCACGGCAGCCAGCGGACCAAAATCTCCATTCAAATATTGCGCCACCAGCCGGCCGAATGACGACTCGTATCGCGGAAAACTAAATTGCGCGCAATCCACGCCGCGCGATTCCAGTGCCAGCGCCAGCAAATCCAGCTGCGTTCGTTTTCCCGAGCCATCGATTCCTTCGATGGCAATAAATTTTCCCCGCGTCGGCATGAGTACTAGGCAGTCTAGCGTGACATCTAGCGCGCTGCAATCCCGGTGCGGCTCGGCCCACTCCTTTCTCTCGCCGCTCACCGCTAGCCCCGAGCCACTGATCCCCTCGCTGCGCTGTGCGGCCGGGAGTCCGTTGCGTCCCGGCGACACCCGCCCGGAATTGCCTCAGCCGTTATCGAAACAACCAGTGAACTCGGGAAGATTCCCGCACAAAATGGTCATATTGTTGTTACTTGCTTGTGCGCGGAAGAGGAACGACGCTATGGCTGGTCTAAGAATCTTTTCAACCGCGAGCTTGCTCGTACTGGTTTTTTTGCTGCGCCGCGGGAACGGCTCCAACTCTGCATTCTCAGGCGACCGCTTGCGTGCCATCCACGCTTACCGACGATGGTTTGCGTCAGATGTTGGACACGATGGGATATGAGCCAAAAGCCCTAAGCAAAGGATATCTAATCGCGGTGAAGAGCGGCACCTGGACCCTAAACGTTCAACTCGTTCTGAGTGATAACAAAACAAAGGTTGGCCTGAATGCGAATGCGGGTATCGTGGAAAACCCAGATGCCGTTACCGCCGCACAGTGGAGGAGCCTGCTCATCTCCAATGGGGATATTGAGCCCACTATCTTCTACTTCGATGCGACTTTGAAAAAGTTATACCTACATCGAGTGCTTGATAATCGTGGGCTGACCCCGGCTGTGCTCCGCAAGGAGATCGACACTTTCTGCGGAAACATCAAGGACACCGGAGACCTTTGGAAATTCACGAAGTAAGGCGAGGGGCATGTCTGTAGTTGGAGCTGTCTTGGCTGGCCGTTCTTTCCGAAGGAAAGGTCGGCGGCTTGAGCGGTCGGAAAGGGAAAGGCAGTGACACCAGACGAATCTACTCCCCGAAACTTCGCATGGGGTCCTTCGATCATTGTTACGTTCGGATGTGTGTTGTTTCTGCTTGGCGCTGCGCGCTTCGTCATTCGACATCGTTTCGGCTTCCTCGACGCGCTGTACTGTTGTCTCGCAGTGATCCCAGCGGCGTTGTTGCTACTGGTTGTTGATTACATGTTTCATCACGCAAAGCTCGCGGCGGTCATTCCCGTTTTTCTTGCCGGAATGCTGGCGTTCTCATCTCCGGTTTTTAATGTTGCGCTTGGATTGGCTCTGATAGGAGCCATCGCGGGTCCTGCGCTGAATGAGAGGAAAGGCGCAAATCGGTTCCACAGAGGCCGCACGCCGGAGGGCACATGAAGAGGAGACTTCTCGTATTGACAAGTTGTTGCCTGGGACTGTTTCCTTGCATCTGGCCGGCGATTGCCGTGGAACAGGGAAGCATTTCCAGTGCCAGACTCGGCACGGAACTTAACGCCAAGCGCGAACTTATTAACGACGTGACTGAGATCGTACCTGACACGCCGAAAATTTATCGCGCGTTTAAAACGCAAGGGGCGAAAAGCGGCACACCCGTGCGCGGAGCATGGATCGCAGTGGACGTCGGTGACATCATGCCTCCAAACTACAAAATCGCCGAGGCCACATTGACCCTGACGGATACTATCCACAACGGAATGTTCAACGTGTCTGAACCCAATACCGGTTTTCCAGTGGGCAAATATCGTGTGGAAATTTATGTGGGGGATGACCTGGCCAAGACCATTCCCTTCACGGTGAAGGCAAAATAACCAAAATGCGTCCCGGTTGACCTCAGCGACGGCCGGTGCAACGGCGATCGAGAAAACCCACGCGTGAATATGACGCGTGGGGCGCCCGCCGATGCGCGAAATTGTTCGATCTCAATATCCAAAGTTAATGATTGTGGGCGGCCCTGAGCTTCCCAGGATTCCACGATGTGTAGCTTTCTGAACAGTATTGGTGTTCCGCAGGTGTTAGGTTTGCCGCGTAGATTTGGTCATGTGAGAAGTGGGAACATCGAGTTCTCGGCTGGCTTTTTGCGTGATTGTTGTGTTGGGAGACGAGATGAGGCCGGCGGGAACATTGTTTCTTTTTTCGCGGCATGATCGAACTGGGAGTTTATGTCATCCTTTTGGAAGAATCACGAGGCGGCAAAATGAAAAAGCAATTCGTTCTGGGGTTGGCATTATCTGTGGCAATGATTGGGGCTCCGGTGTTCGCACACGGCCTGGCGAATGCAGCGAGTCAGGAAGAAAAGAAGCCCGCGTTGACAACCGTTCGGGGCATCGTGAAATCGGACGGTGACAAACGATCGTTCGTGGACGACAAGGACGGCAAGTCGTGGGAAGTGGACAACCCGGAGTTCTTGAAGGATCACGCGGGACATCATGTGGAGCTGGATTGTCAGGTGAACACCGACAATCAGAAGATTCATGTGGTGAAAGTGACGATGATCAAGCAGTAGTCGCACATCTCTCATCGCCGGAGCAATACTCCAGGCTGACGCGTGAGGTGCTGTTACCTTGGAGCAGATCGAGTGACAGACAAGCCCGGGCCTGTCACTTTTCCTAAACGCAAGTTGAACTGAACGAAGTGCTCTTCAGCGGTGTGCCGCATCACAAATAAGCGAATTAATGCCGAACTTGCACTATTGACAAACTAACAAGCCAGGCTCAGAATCCTCCGACATTCCGTCGCCCAAACGGAGGGGCCCTCGCCATGAAGTCCTGGATTAAGCGCACGTTTTTCCACATTCCCCTGGCCACATTCGGCATGATTTTCCTGTTTCCGCTGAGCTCCAGCGCTTGGACCCAGGACGCCGAGCTCTGCTACCGGACTCACGGCAACATTGATTTAAAAATCTCCTATTGCACCAAAGCAATTGAGTCCGGTCTGCTGAACAGTCTCGACCTTTCAACTACCTATGCCAATAGAGGTCTTGCTTATGCCGATCGCGCCGATCGCGAACACGCCCTGGCCGACTTCGATGCGGCGATTCGCATCAAGCCTGACAATGGTCAGGCCCTCGTCGCGCGCGGGAACTTTTATCGCTTTCTCGGGGAAGAGACCAAAGCCCACGCTGATTACAACGCCGCAATCGCTGTCCCGATTCCTCCTGAGGCTCGCGCGAGACCTTATCTGGACCGTTCGCGCGCTTATCTTGCGAAGGGCGACCTAACGTCAGCGCTTACGGATTTGAACACCGCAAATCGCCTCGACCCTTCGATTCGGGAAGTGTATGAGTTGAGGGGAGACATCTATTACCGGCGGAAGGACTTTCACTCGGCGATCGACGAATTTAGCGGAGCACTCAAGCTTAATCCGAAGGATGCCGAGATGCTCAATAACCGCGCTCTCGCTTACCTTAACCTCAGCGAATTCGAGAACGCTCTCGCTGATTGCGATGCAGCGATCAACGCGGATCAATATGTGGCCGAGTACTACTCGCACCGCGCCGTCGTTCGGAGGATTCTCGGCGAGCAGGATTTGTCTATCGCGGATTACGGAGTCGCGATCCAACTTGACCCGAACCACGGTTCCCGGTACGCGGCTCGTGCTACCGCTTATCGCCAGAATGGCGACTGGAAAGACGCCATGGCGGACTACGACCGGGCAGTCCAAGCGGAGCCCACTCGTGGAATTTATCGGGCCGCTCGTGCAGATGAACGCGAATACGAGGGCGATTACGACGGAGCCCTTACGGACCGCGATGAAGCGATTGTTCGGGATCCTAGCAACGCTGATCTGCGAATCAGCCGCGCGTGGACTTTGCTATACATGGGCCGCACCGACGAAGCCTTAGGCGGATTCGATGATGCCATTCGCATAGATCCGAAAGCTGCGGGGCGCTACCGCTCGCGCGCACTCGCGCTCACCAAGCTCGGCCGCTACGAGGAAGCGCTGGCGGATTACGATCAAGCTGCGAAGATCGAGCCGGCACGCGGCATCAATTATTCCTCTCGCGCTTATGTAGCCATGTATCGCGGTCAGCCCTTAGCAGCGTTGCCGGATATCGAGCGCGGCCGAATCGCGGATCCTGAGTACGCCGAGGCCGCGAATTGGATTGGCGTCGTTCGGATTGCCACGATGGATTTCGACGAAGCGATCCGCGCATTTACGAAGTACATCGAGTCTCGCCCCAATACCTCACTCGGTTTCGATAATCGCGGATTCGCACGGATGTTGAACGGAGATTACGAGGGCGCCGCCGCCGACTTCCATAAGTCATTTAGTTTCAATATTTGGGTTCCATCGACCATGCTGTGGCTTCACTGGTCCAATCTCCATCTAGGCAAAGATGATCACGACGAACTTGCAAAAAACGCGACGCGCGTAGATCCCAAACGGTGGCCGGGCCCGGCCCTACGCTTCGCTCTCGGCCAGATTCCTGCGGAAGAAATGCTGGCTGCGGCGAAAGATCCTTCCGACATGGTAACGAAGGAGCAGGAAGCCGACGCCTACTTTGAGGCGGGGGAATACTATCTTTCAATTCACGACACCGGCAACGCGCAGAAAATGTTTCTTGAGGTCCTATCCAGAAACCAGCACTATAGCGTTGCCGAATTTGGCGCCAAGGCCGAACTCAATACGTTGAAGAAGTAGAAGCGTTAATTACTGGGCGAGCTATCGATTCGGCCGGACACTCGCGTGATCACACCATAAGCAAACTTATTTTTTCTGTCGCGATACTCGCATTCTGCATAACCACTCCCAAAATCACGACGGCCCCAGAGCCTCCTCGCCAGCCCCAACAGCCCACCTGCGACTCCACTCTCGGGCAGCACGTCTACCATGGCATATTTCCAACGGCCCAGGATCGCCTGAAAGTCCTCGACCCCTGCAAGACCGTTACCGGCACGCTCCATTTTGTTCGCAACGAGGCCGGCGGGGACGCTCATCTTCGCCTCGGCGTGGACCCTGAATTCAAGTCGCTATTAAATGACGCCAGCAAGAACGAAGAAGACATGCTGGTCGTCGAAGTGATGTGCGTTAAATCGCCAAAGCAAAAAGACACGCGCAAGGAAGGCGGTTGCAGTCACCACTGGAAACAATCCCTCTACGAGAAGAAACTAGAAGTCATCTCATAAATGTGAAAATTTTACATACCGCCCCAATCGAACAACGCGCGAGAAGGCAAAAGAGGTCTAAAGCAAAGGTCTTTCGCAGGCCAACGATTGCTAACTTCTCCATTTGGAATGGCCTGAAACCATTTATGAGATGACTTCTAGACAACCAGGGAGTTCAAATCACAGGCGCCTTCGTACTGGATCAAGAGGATCTTCACGGATGGACGGAGCTCCACCCTGTTACTTCGATCACGCTTGTTCACTAAACGCAGCAACTCGCGCCCGCGAGTCCTTCGTTGTGATGTTCATGCCAAAAACGGGGGGAAGGGGAGTAGGTGGCGCGCCTTATCGGTCCCGATGGTCTCTATCGGGAAGGGGCTGCCGAGGCCGGAAATTCTGCTACACTCCCGAATTCCTACAGTAGTCGGCATGGCGTTTTCTTGGGAGGCGGCGAATGACAGTTCTAAGAGTTTGCTACAAGCACGGCGTGCGATTTGATGAGGCTTATTATTTTGCGAAACATCTGCCGCTTGCGGCGAGCGTTGTCGGTCCATTCGGATTGAAGCGCGTCGAGGTCGTGAAGATTGCGACGACGCCAGACGGCGTGAAGCCAGCGTATCAGGTGATGTTTTCCGCGTACTTTGCGTCGGCGGCTGATGTGCAAAAGGCGCTGGAAAGTCCGCGCATCGGAGAAGTGTTGGGCGACATCAAGAGCTTTCACGACGGTATGCCGGACATGATGATCGGCGAGGTCGTCGCGCTGCCGGGTCAGTAACAGCAGAGCCAGCGAAGCCACAGCCGGATGAAAGCCCAGCGCGCGGCGGTCATGCTAAAATTGGTTCCATGAGCGTGCTGACGGAATCGATCAACGCGAATCTGCTGCGTATTCGCGAATGCATCGCACGAGCATGCGCGCAGGTGGGGCGTGATGTAAACGAAGTCACGCTGATTGGCGTGTCGAAGACGCATCCGGTGGAAGCGATTCGCGCGGCGTACGCGGCGGGCGTGCGGCATTTTGGCGAAAATCGACTTCAGGAATTTGAACAGAAATCGCTGAACCTGAAAGACGAAAGAGCGACGTGGCATTTCATCGGGCATCTGCAGAGCAATAAGGCCTTGAAGGCCGTGCAACTTTTTCACACGATTGATTCAGTGCACTCGGTCGATATCGCGCTGAAAATCGATCGCGCGGTAGAAGGCATTACGCGGGTTCCAATTCTGCTGGAAGTTCGCATGGATGAGGCCGTCACAAAATCCGGCTTTGATGTGGACACGATTCAAGATGGGTTCGAGACTCTGATGGGCATGCCGCATTTGGATATTCACGGCTTGATGTGCATTCCGCCACTTTTCGATCAGCCGGATCAGGCGCGCGTATTCTTTCGCGGTCTTCGCAATTTAAGAGACGCGTTGGTGCGCCGCTTTGAGGTTCCGCTGCAAACGCTTTCGATGGGAATGTCCCACGATTTCGAGGTTGCAATTGAGGAAGGCTCGACGGAAGTGCGATTGGGAACGGCATTGTTCGGCGCTCGCCTGGATTCGCACTGGCCGCAGCGAGATGCGAAATCAGCGGGCGGCCAGTAGCGCGAGTAATGAGCGGTGACTAAAGCGTGGCGATTGAAGTCACGGAAAGATCCAATCCGGCAAATAAACTGCGCGTGGTAAGTTTTCGCGTACGCGTTCAACCCAGAGCCAGCCGAGACGCCGTCGGAGGAGAATGGGAAGGCGCGCTGCGCGTGCGGCTCACGGCGCCTCCAGTTGATAGCCGCGCGAATGACGCGCTGTGCCGATTGCTGGCCGAACATTTGAACGTGCCGACGGGCGCTGTTAGACTTCTCAGCGGCGTGCGAAGCCGCACGAAACGGATCGAAGTGCAGGGTGTGACGGCGGCTCAGATACAAGCGCTCGCCGCGCTGTGAGTGGCGAATCTGAGTGACACAGGCTTCGGCTTGTGTAAAGTTGTTCAATCAGAAGACCACAGGCTAAAGCTTGTGTTACAGACTCACATTGAATTTATTGGCGAGAGACCACAGGCTAAGGCCTGTGTCACATGATCCAAGCTGACACGAAGAACGGATAACTTGACATGCCCGACATTCCAGCAATTCAAAAAGCTTTGCGCGAAGAAAAAATGGACGGATGGTTGTTTTACGACATTCTCCATCGCGATCCGATCGCTTATCGCGTGCTGGGATTGCATGACGCGTTGGCCAAGCGCCGCTGGTTTTACTGGATTCCTGCGAAGGGAAGCCCGAAAAAACTGGTGCACCGCATTGAGGCAGGTACGCTCGATAGTTTGCCGGGCGAAAAGTTACAATATGCCGCGCGATCGGAAATGGAAAAGAATCTTCCACGATTGCTAGGACGCGCGAAAAGTGTAGCGATGCAATACTCGCCGAACAATGCGATTCCCCAGATTTCTCTGGTGGACGCGGGAACGGTGGACCTACTGCGCTCGCTGAAGCGAAAAGTTGTAAGCTCCGCAAATTTGATTCAGCGCTTTGAAGCAGTCTGGTCAACGGAACAACATCGCGGCCATCTCGACGCCGGTAGATTAATTGACAAGATCACGCAAGACGCTTTCGCGCACGCCGCCAAACTGGTGCGCAGCAAAACGGCATTCACGGAATATGATTTGCAACAGTGGATGGCCGAACAGTTCCGCGCACACGGACTGGTTGCGGATAGCGATCCGATTGTTGCCGTCGGACCGCACAGCGGCGATCCACATTACGAGCCGAAGAAGGGAACTGCTTCGCAAATAAAAGAGGGCGATCTTTTGCTGCTGGACGTTTGGGGAAAACTCGATAAGCCGGACAGCGTGTATTACGACATCACCTGGATGGGATATTTTGGCGCGAAAGTTCCGGACAGATATGCGAAGGTTTTTGCCATTGCGAAGCAGGCGCGCGATGCGGCTGTGAATTTCGCGCGGGAATCAACTGCCGCGGGTCGTGCGTTTGAAGGCTGGCAGGTGGATCGCGCCGCGCGAGACGTGATCAAGAAAGCTGGCTTTGGAAAATATTTCGTTCATCGCACAGGACATAGCATCGGACAGGAAGTGCACGGAGCGGGCGCGAATATGGACGATTTGGAAAGTCATGACGTGCGGCGGGTTATTCCGCGCACCTGTTTTTCCGTGGAGCCGGGAATTTATCAGGCGGAATTTGGCGTGCGTACGGAAGTGGATGTGTACGTTGGCGAAAAAGAGGCGGGCACAACCGGCGCGGTACAGAGTGAAATTCTGCCGCTTCTCGCGTGATTAGGAATGCGCGTAACGAACAATCTTTTACCGGCCAATCGAGTGATTTGATCTTCGGCCAAATAGCTTGGTAACTAATGCCAGATAATATTTCAGAAAATATTCCGGAACCGATTTCCGAACCGGTTGCTGAGCCAATACCTGAACCGGTCGCCGGGTCTCCTGAACATGACGCGCCACCGCAGCAATTCCTGGCGCCTGAAGTTGCATTGAAAGAGCGGGAAGATTTCAGTTCTTCCGCGCGGAGCCTGTTCATCGCCATCGCCGCGTGGATGATTCCCGGCCTTGGACATTTGGTCCAGCGCCGCATTGGACGGGCCATCGCGGGAATTGCCGCCGTTGGCATATTGGCGGTCGTCGGTTTGTGGATGCGCGGAAATGTTTTCCCGGCGCGCAGTGATGACGCATTTAGTCTGCTGGGATTTGTCGCCGACGCAGGCTCCGGCATTTTTTATTTGCTCGCGCACACAATCGAAAAGTCCGGCCCCGACGTTTCGCGCGCCGCCGGAGATTACGGCACGCGTCTGATTGCCACCGCCGGAGTTTTGAATATGTTGTTTGTGCTGGATGCGATAGAGATTTCCCGCGGGCACAAGAATTAATGAACTTGACCCACTTTCAGGCCATGGTGCTGTTCGCATTTATCGTGTCGCTGGGATTTGCATTTCTCAGCCGCAGACGGCTGCGATCGCGGATTCGCTACTTGATTTGGGCGTTCCTGGCGTTTCTGCTGGTGGCGGTTGCCATCGGATGGATTATGTATCCCGCTTCGCACTGATCCTTATAAGTTTATTTGACGGTGTGATTCCGCGATGCTAAATTTCTAAAACGCGGTTTTGTAAATGCAGTGAACGCTGTTCAGGGCCGAGGTAGCTCAGTTGGTAGAGCAGTCGATTCGTAATCGACAGGTCTCCGGTTCAAGTCCGGATCTCGGCTCCATCTTTCCTGCATGTCCTTAAAAATCAATCAGTTGACCTTTCCGTTTTCTGTAGCCGCTGAAATTTTGCGAACATCTGCGAACAACATCGCGGCAACCTTGTCTACAGCACGCTTTTGTGACTCCGGAATCGCGTGCGTATAGACGTTCAGCGTTGTCTCAAGATCGGAGTGACCAAGCAGGGCTTGGGCGGTCTTGAGCGATTCACCGGCTTCACCGAGTAGCGTGGCATGTGTGTGACGGAAGCTGTGCCAGGTAATCAGCGGCAGCTTTAGTTCGACACACACCGGGCGCAATTCGCGGCGAAGCAAGTTCTTCGGGTTAAGTGGAGTCTGTTTACGCGTTGCGAATACGAGATCCTCTGGCCCCGTTTGGTTTGCACGGGCTCGGTGGAGCTCGAAGGCTTTCAGTACCGGCTCACTCATCGGAACATCGCGACGACTGCATTTTGTTTTCGGCAACCCGAACAATCCCTCGGACATAGTTTCGCGGACTTGAATGGTCCCGCGAAGAAGATCGAAACTCTTCCATCGAAGCGCAAGGATCTCGCCAATGCGCAGTCCCGTAAGGACTGCGACGAGTACGAGCGTTCGGCAAGGCTCTGGAAGGGAAACGAGTAATATCCGAAGTTCTGCCGCATTAAGATACAGTCGCTCCGTTCGCGGAGTGCGGTCGCCAAGACGAAGACCGCGCGCCGGATTTTGTTCAAGCAGATTCCAATCAACGGCTGCCTGGAGAACCTTACTGAGCGTGGTTCGCATTCCGTGTACACTGGAACCTGAAAGATCGAGCCCGCCATTGCTCTTCGGTAATCGTGCCATGGCGAAAAATCTCTGCACATCAAGTTTTGTAATGTCGCAGAGACGGCGCGGCCCGAACGCAGGCATTAGGTGACGGCGGAGTTGCAGACTGTAGTAGCGGGCCGATCCCGCTTTCAGCGTTGGCAACGTAGCCGGTTCCCAATGCTCACGCACGAACTGCGTGAAGAGCATTGTGGATTGTGGAAGTTGGCGACCCTCATTTATGGGCCGCAGTCGAGTGTCTAAAATTCTCCGGGCATTACGCTTGTTCCGACCGATTTCACTCACCAGACCGAGCACTTCCCAACGAAGCCTTCTTTGGAGTGTGCCGTCCGGTGCAATCACGTCTTCCCTCCAGCGTCCAACCCAGACTTTGTTTCGGACAAATCAACAACCCTGCTGATATCGGCGGCGAATCGCAAATTCCTTTCCGGTTCGCGCGCCTTCTCCCGCCTCAGCATCGAGTTTACTCCGCTGGTCAAGCATTTGGTCCATGTTCTGACTTCCGTCGCTCGATCCAGACATTAATATCCGTTTCACGGAAACGCCAATATTTTCCCAGCCGGTAACCTGTCCCTACCAATAACTCATCCCACGCGAAGGAAGATGTCGGGGACAGCCCGTTCAGGTCTTTTCCTCACTGCTCGCAGAGGGCTTTTGACTTCCGATGGAGTTATTGGTAGGGACACCCATTAAACTGCTTGCGGTGACGTGACGAGGTCAACAGATGTGAAGCCCGCTTGGAACAGTTAGACGATCAAATGGACACGACCAGGTAGCACCATCGTCATGCGACACGTAAAGGCGTCCCGATCGGTCGATCACAGCGGCCATTGAATCTCGGGTCGCGATGCAGTTGGTATCGGCTTTGCCGTCGATCCACTTCGGCATGCCCCCGCCCAAAGGCTGTAGCGGACCGTTGCTGTCGATCGGGCGTCGATAAACTGCGCCTTGCGTCGCAAAAGGGTCGGTGGATGCTGCCACGAAAATGTCGTTTCTCCCAAAAGCAACGGCAGAGCAATGATGGGCGTGAAGTCCTTGCTGTTCGATAGTCCACGTCGCTCCAGCATCACGACTAATGCAAAGACCCGCCGCCGTCGCCGCTATCACGATGTCGGGCCGGGTTGGATGTGCACATACCTGATGAACATCACTATCGATATCGATAGTGGGCCGCCAAGTTAAGCCGGCGTCGGTTGATCGCGGAACTCCGCCAACGTGGACGTTAACCAGAAGCACGGCACCATCGCATGTCGCCGCCATTGAACGAATTCCAAGCGGCGGCCCCATCAGCTTGCCGTCGATGATCGCCGCTCCTGCGTACCACCTGTCGCGGCCCGCTACGGCGTCAAAACCCGTCAAGCATTGCTGCGCGCCGTCAGGATCAACGCGCAGGATATGTGCGTCGTCGGTTCCAACAAAGACAACGTTTCCAATTGGTACGCAGCATGAAAGCTCGAATTCGCTTTTTGCTATCGCAGTCCATTCGCCATCAGAGGATCGTCGACAGAGCGAATGCCCGCCAACAATTGCGAGCACTCTTCCACGTCCATCGGCCACCAGACTGCGAACCGATTGATTGGCGAGTTCTTGATGGACCATTTTCCCGGTGACGCTGAATAGCCCGTTGTCCCACGTTGCTACCAGAATAGAGGGGGTTGGCATTAAAGCAGATCCTATTGGCGTAAAGCCATGTGAACTGTTCGAAGTAATTATGCAACGATCGATCCGCTGATTCAATCGAGCCGCGAGGAGATGCCGTCATGAGTGACTTGATTTGGCTGTCGGCGATGCAGATGCGCCGGATCGAACCGTATTTTCCATTATCGCATGGTGTGCCGCGGGTTGATGATCGGCGGAACATCATTCGAGCCACAGGCTCCGACGCGTGCGGAAAAGGGGAACAATCGAGGACAGACAAAGTCCGATAACGTGTAACATAGCGGGGTATTATCGCAAGTGACTTGTGGAAGGCAAGCCTCTAAGCTATTGATTTCAAAGCCGGACAGAGTTTTGGCAAGCCACAGGATTCCTCGCGCCGGGCACTACTGTGTTGGTTCAGCCGGAAATGGAGAGATGACGTTTTCCGTTAGTGAGTAATCCGCCCTTGGGGCAAGGCCATTGTAGCTCAGGTTTGCGATTACGAAGCGAGGCGTGACGGGCGTTGCGCCTTCATCGTGGCAGGCATTTCAAGAACGTGTGGCTCGGCTTTATGAGCAGAATGCGCCGCCGGAGGTTATCCGGCAGCGCATTGAGCAATACGCTCGGTGCTGGAAGAGGTGGGTGCTCAGCACTGTTAAAAGACGTGTTCGTGAGCGATGCTTTCAACGGGCTTGGAGAAGGCCCCGTAAAGTACGCTTTCGCACAACCAACATCAACCCTAACGACCCCAATCCGATCAGCATGAGGCCAGCAGTGCCGGGCTCGGGAGTGGCAGTTGTGGTGCCGTAGATCTGGAATGACTCGGAACCGGTACAGGGCCCAGAGCAGCTGTCGTTATTTTGAAGGCTCCCTACAGCGCTATCCCACGCTGCTGAGGGACCGTTGTTCTGATCCCAAAACATACGGTCGGTGGTCCCACTGAGGGAATACGTAGCGTCCTCAAGTGAAAACCAGTAGGTCCCCGCGACCAGCGTTCCGCCTATATCCAGGCTGGACTCCCAGACGTCATATCCATAAATGTTGGGGCCCTCGTTCGTTTGATTGAAAAAGCTAGACGTTCCCGAGGCTATGTTTGACGAACCCTCCGTGGTCCCGATCGCCCACCCGACGCTCGCCGGGATGTCCCCTGAAACCATCCAGAGGCCGATCTGCGCCACTGTCAAGGTCGAGTTGCTGCCGATGGTGAAAGAGTCCGAAACCTCAAACCCGTTGTTGATGGTCCAAGCGTTAATCGTACCGTTGATCGGATTGTTGGTATACAAAAGACTGTCCGCCTTGGCCGGTGCAGCTACGAATAGGCATACAACCGCAGAGAGAAGAAATACCCAAGTAAGTTTTTTCAAGGAACCCTCCCATTGACCATTAAGGCCAAAATTGACCCATTTTTACGCTGGATGCAGAAGGTATGCCCTCAACATACCGATCCGGCATAGCGAGACAGCTGCAATATTCCTGCCATTTGGTGTAGCACGCTCAGTACCAATCCCGCCCTACTGAAACTAAAGAACTTACGCACCACCACTCCGCAAACATTTGCCGCTGCTGAGGACGGCACTTCCGGTTTTGGCCTGAATCGCCAGCGCCGAGTCGCCTGTCCCTACCAATAACTCATCCCACGCGAAGGAAGATGTCGGGGACAGCCCGTTCAGGTCTTTTCCCACTGCTCGCAGAGGGCTTTTGACTTCCGATGGAGTTATTGGTAGGGACAGCGCACCATAATCCCTTACAAGACGATGTTCTTATAAAAATGGTTGGGGATTCCGGACGATGGTGATCAGGATTCCGGGCGGATAGGGATCAGTTGATCGCGATCTCCGGAACGGTGATCACCATCGTCCGGAATCCCCAGTTTGAAGATTCTAGACCTCGTGCGTAGTTCACACGACGGATCGACCCCCGGCACTCGCGGACCCGCCAGATAGGTTAAAGGAAAGGTCTACTGCTTTTCAGCCGGCGCATGCCCGATTCGAATGTCAGAGTCGAACTTCTTGTAGTTGCTGCAGCGTTCGATTACGTCGCCCTTGAGATGAACGAACAAAAGCGCACGCGCGGCAAAGTGAATCTCCACGTACGACGGCAGCCACACCTCGCTTCGAACGAACTCCTGCTCGAATGCAAGGTTCATTCCCCGCTGCAACGAAACGAAGAGGCCTCCGGCGACCTTAAAATTATCATTCGTTCTCGCTTCCATCCGCACGACCTCTTTAGCATTTTCGTCAATCCAGACAACTCCGGAAAGGGTTTGGACAAGCCTGTCGGTCGCCATAATTCAAAATGCGCCGAAAACGGGCTCATCTGCGACTGCAGATAATTTTGTAGACGCGAAAGCCTACAACTTCAACAAGATTCAACAGAGCTCAACAAGTGAGCCACAAACGATTCAAAAGCAATCACTTAGAATCAACAAGAATCCATAGATTTCAACAGATGCTGGCACCTGGTTCGGGACCAAGAGGTCGAAGGTTCAAATCCTTTCGCCCCGACCATTATTTTCAATAACTTATCTGGTGCTCCTGGGCTCTCAGTCACACGAGTGTAGATAATTTTGTAGTTATCTCTAGCCCGATCCTTGAGCAAGTGATCTTGAAGTCTGCTTTTTCCCCCGAGGGTACCTGTTAGTGACTCTCGCCCATCTTTCTGGCCGTCAAACAAGCGGTTCCGGACTTTCGCGCACACGAATGCCGGCAATCACCGAACGGCAGAGGTCACGGGCAACTACCGCAGCGGTTTGCTCACGAACAACCACTTGGATATTATTAATTTCAGAATCGGGCAGTTTTTTGACAGACGTCACGATAGAATCTTCACAAAGTGTGCCGAGACCAATTCATAATGGTTTTGTTTCTGGGGGCTGAGGTGATTTATGAGCGCATGGGAGTCATTGCTTTGTTTCTACGGCACCGCGTTGCCCGATCATCCCTCTAAACGCCGGACGGTTCTCAACCTTGCACATCTGTCGCGGAGGACTTGGGGAACTCTCCGTGTGGCAGAGCGACGCGGGATTAAGTTCGAACTAGACCTCAATGATGCAATTCCGCGTTCGATTTTCTATCTCGGGTATTATGAGCCGCGGGAAACAACCTGGCTCGAACGGACGCTTGCGCCGGGTTGGACTGTTCTTGACGTGGGCGCTCACGTTGGCTATTACAGTCTTTTGTGCGCTAAAGGTGTGGCGCCACGCGGATCAGTCTACGCTTTCGAACCTTGTGCAGCTACATTCGCCAAACTGCGACGGAATCTTGAATTGAATCCAGGTCTTAACGTTCGCCCCGAAGCCATCGCTGTGGCCGATCACTCAGAATATATGTGTATGGCCGAAGGTGGCAATTCCAATACGGGCACCTCCTATATTATTGATAAGGACTCGGGAAATTCTGGTGTTCCGATCACTACGCTCGACGAATTCGTAGAGCAGAATCAGATCGCTCGCGTGGATTTCATTAAGGCTGATGTAGAAGGGTATGAGATGAAGGTGCTAGTTGGTGCGGAAAAGACGCTGGCCCGATTTCGCCCACGCCTAATGATGGAGGTTAGTCCTGATGCTCTGATTCGGTGCGGCGACTCGGCCGAGGACATGATAGAGGCGCTTCGCGCTCGCAATTACTCGATATTCGAAGCCACGCGGCGAGGGCTCCGACTCTTCAATCGGTTGCCAGCGCCTGGGAAGTATCAGAATGTCATCGCTCTACCGAAGAAACGCGACCCTGGCTAGCGCGACTGGTTCGGGACCAGGAGGTCGAAGGTTCAAATCCTTTCGCCCCGACCAATTAATCCCTTTACTGCAATTACTTACGACAGCACTGTTTTAAACGGCACTCGAAGTTGAGTCCATTTGGGTCCGATTGAACCCAAAAACCAGTGATTCAACTCTCGCCACTGCCCGCCGCTGATCTTCGGGAATAGCGTGTAAATATACTTCGCGCGTGATTTCAGATGTGGAGTGGCCGAGCAGAGCTTGCACGGTTCCCAAAGGCGCTCCCACTGAGTCTAGCAATGTTGCGTGAGAGTGGCGCAATGAGTGCCAAGTGATTCCGTGCAATCCCAGCTTCTTGCATACCGGGCGCAGTTGACGCCGCAGTAAGTTATGTCTGCTGAGTGGTTGACCTTGCCGCGTGGCGAAGACGAGGTCCTCTGGTTTGATCGCCGCATCGCACAATGCCCGCAGAACGGATGAGGCCTCATCACCGATGGGAATCACGCGGTTACTGCGTTGTGTCTTCGGTGTATCGAAGTGCCCATCGTATACCGTCTCGGTCACGCGAAGTGTGCGACCAGCCAAGTCGATGTTCTTCCACCGTAGCGCCAGGAGTTCGCCAACTCGCAAACCCGTCAGCACCAATAACACCGCGATGGACCTTGCAGGCTCCGCTAATTTTGCTGCGAGTTGCCGAATCTGCTCTGGTGCTAGCACGGGCTTCGGAGCCAGCCTGAGCGGACGACGAGGGAGTTTCGTTTTTCGTGCCTGATTGTCATTGATGTATTCCCACTGCTCGGCTGCACCAAGCGCGCGACTAAGCACACCGCGAATCTCTTTCACGGTTTTCCAGGCCAGTCCACTGCTCAGCTTCGCAGCCAAGAATGACTGGACTGTCTCGCGCTTTATGTCGCACAGAGGGTGCGCTCCGAACGTAGGTAGTAGGTGAACGTCCAAGAAGTAACGGTAGTTTTTTTGTGTTGCGTATTTCAGGGTTGGTAGCACGACCGGGAGCCAATCTTCCCTCACGAAACTAAAAAATGTGCGAGTCGATTGGGGACGATGCATGCCACTGTTAATTGGGTTGAGTCGTTTTGTGAGGAGTTCCATCGCGTGGGAGCGTGAGGATAGTTCGGTAACGGTGCCGAGCACCTCCGCACGTCTCCGTCGACCGATGGAACCGTCGGGATTGATAATTTCCTCCCACCAGCGTGCAACCCAAACCTTAGGGTGTTTGCCGCGCTGGAAAAGCGATCCTAATTGAAAGCGTCTACGAGCCATCTTCTTTCCTCCAAAGATGACCCGCTTGGCTCGCTCTGCGTCACTTTTTAGTGTAGACCTCGTGTCAAGCTGCATGAGAGTCTCGCCTTTGCGATTCAATCCACGCCAGCACTTCGGCCTGACGGAAGCGCCAGTATTTTCCGAGCCGGTAACCCGGCAGTCGTTCAACAGATCGCTTGCGCATCCGTCCGTAAACCCAAGAAACAGGAACCTGCAACATCGTTGCAACTTCGTGGACAGTGAGAAGATGGCTTTCTTCCCTTGCGGCTTCCGTTTGTGCAGCCATGTTCGGAGAACTCAACGAGGACTCTTCTGAGGATTCAAAGCGCGGGGCATGCTGTCTTGAGGACGCTGTATTCTCGCGCACAGCGAATTGGGGTGAACGGGATTTCATTTTGCTACGCAGTCTTTTTAAGAGCGTCTCCTTGAACTGATTCGTGATTGTGATTGTTGGTGTGTGGGTGTGCGTCGGCCCAGCGCTTGATCTCGTCATCCTTCCTGAATAAAAACTTTAGGGCTTCAGACACGACGTAGGATGGATTCGCATCAAGGAACTCGGCGTACCTGTCTAGATTGCGTGCCATATCGCTTGCTCCTTTTCTCTTGAGGTTTGTAGTACGACTTGCATTACGAAATGTATGTTCCGATCCATGCACGCGGCCAAGACGGCTTCGCGCAAAGTGCGCGAGAGGGCGGGAGCGATCCCACGAACTTTTGGGCGGCTGAAAGCCGCACAAAGTGGGGTCGCTCCCGCCCGATTTGACGTTTTTTCTGCGGTCGCTTTTATGCTTCGCATGTTTGTAGGTCTTTCTTGTTTGGCGCTTTAGCGTAGTTGCTGGGTGAAGAAGTGGGCGGTCAAAAAAGTGAAGAGTGTAATTGTTACCGTCTTCCCCTGTTCCGAGTCGTATCGCCCTCCGCGAATGCTTTCTTCTTGCAGCAAGTAAGACCACTCGCCTGTGTCATTCGGGCACTTCGACTTAAGTGCTTCGGCGGTGGAAAACCGTTCGGAAAACCGTAAGGAAACTCCTGTTCCGAGCGGTTTTCCACTTGAGCTTTGAATTTTTGGCGACGACAACGCGGTTGGAACGAACTTTGCACTCCCGAAAAAGACCACTCTGCAAGCCCGAAAAAAGTGCGAGTCGGCTCCCGCGACTGATTTTTCTTGGCGTTGCTTAGTGCGAATTTTGATTGGTGCGGAGACATCATGCTCACTTCGGAAGGACTTGCTCGTCGCCATTGGCTCAAATTTCGCAGCGGGGTTCTGCGGGCGGTGACCAGTGGCGCGTGGTATGCGGGAAGAACCTAGCGAAAACTCCTCTCAACTATATAGAGGCCTAAAATCGGCAAAATCTGACAAGAAAAATGGACTTTTTTTGAGGCGAGTGGTCTTC